>Ga0315336_1003287_pt1 | contig 21943 bp, 19 predicted proteins | sample ASW5metaG_FD_204512 | JGI IMG/M metagenome (GOLD analysis project Ga0315336, IMG submission 204512) | Ammonia-oxidizing marine archaeal communities from Monterey Bay, California, United States - ASW #5 | ecosystem: Environmental > Aquatic > Marine > Intertidal zone | place: USA: California... | reverse complement strand
GCCCCGCGCGTCCGATGGCCGGGCCCGCCAGCAGCAACGTGCGGGCTTCGGAGGTGGGTTTGCGCGTTGGAAAGGACTGGACCGCGGGGTAGGGGTTGAATCCCCGGTCCCGGAGTTTGCACGCCACCCATGCGCCGCGCACCTCGATGGTGTCGGCGAGGGCGAACTCGCGCTCCTGGCGAACGATCCACCGATCGGATGCACGGAAGTTCCGTAGGAATCCGGCACTGGGATGCGCAGCTGCAGCGCGGTCGAGATCGGTGTGTAGCTCTCGGAGGAGGGGGAGATCCAGGAGAAGCCGGGTTCGGATGCCCATCCGACGAGCGCTCGCGAAGGTGGACAGGGCGGAGAGGCTGCGTGCCGTCACCTCTGGACCGGCAATCCGACCGGCTGCGAATCGATCCTCGATCCTCCGGCGGCGAAGATCGGCGCGGATCCTCCACTTGGTTGGGATCATGACGCCCTCGCCAGGAAGCGCTCACGGGACCCGCAGGCGGTCTCGTCACAGGTGAAGCAGCTGCGTCGCTGCATGGCGCTGTCGAGGATCCGCCGACGGTTCTGGGCGATGACCTCCGCTCCTACCAAGGTATTGCCCACGAACCGCCGACGGAGAATCTGGTTGTTTCGAAAGGGCCCGGGTTCGTTTCGCTCGTCGATGGAGGTGAGCTCGACCCGGACGCGGGACGCGCGGTCGCTGTGAACTTCGACGATCAGCTCGTCGCCCGAAACGGTCACCCCCAGACGTGCGGAACCGGTGCGGGGTGCGATGCGAAGGTCCACATGAGGCCAGAGAACGGTGGCGTCGAGGCCCCAGGGATCGCCGTGGTCGGGAACCGCCTGTTGGCTGTGGCCGTAGCGCTCCAACACCACCCACCCCAGACGCGCGGCGGCCTCGAAAAGGGCATTTGAAAGCATGCATATTCCACCTCCGAGGGAGGGGACGATGCAGCCGCCGTTGATCTCCATGCCGACCTGGTAGCCGTCCTCGGCGCGGATCCGCCCCAGCGTCCTCCAGAAGGAGAGCGGTCGTTCACGGGTGACGACCACGCCGTGGAAAGCCGGCGCAGCGAGCGCGAGATTGACTCGTTTACCGCGCTCGAAGCGCGGGTCGGCGGCCGCGTCGTTGCGGAAGATCGCGATGGCCCTCCGGTAGACCGCGTGTGGGTGTGGGCCACCGCGGCGAGTGGGTGCGGCCCACTTCTTTGGACGCACGGTCCAGTCGAACAGACGGCGAGCGGTGTGGGCGGCGAGCTTGGCTCGAAAGATTGGGGCGTCGCCGTCGAGGTGGGGTCGTTTCATCTGCAGCCTCCCGCTTGGGTAGAAGCAAGGTGCGTGCCAGAAAATCTCCTGGAATTCGCACCCGGGCGCTATCGATTGCAGATCCGTATCTGCTGAAAACAGACGTCAGCGGTTCCTGACTCATTCTGTTTCGTTCCGACTCAGCTAGGCTGATGGGGGAGGGTGCATGGCCGATCAGTCGGCGCTTTGGGACATCTGCGAAAAGGAGAATGACCCGGCGCTGTTCTCCGAAGCGGTCCACAGGCACTACGACGCCGGGGACAAAGAGCTCGCCCGCCGGCAGCTGCGGATGGACAGCAGCGCCGAGCCGGATGGGATTCGCAAGGCCCGCATGCAGCACTACGTGGCGATGGATGCGCTGTGGCACCTGCCCCGCAAGACCTCGATGCTCACCTGGGTGCTGCGGTTCTCGGCGCCGGTCGCCGTCCTCATCGCCAGCGCTGCGATTCTCTTCGCCTTGAACCAGCGAAACAAGCGGGCCGATCTGGTGGTCTACAACGGCTACGGCACCGCGGTCGAAGTCGAGGTGGCCGGTGTGGTGCTCGAGCTCGAGCCCCATGGAAACGGGCTCCTGGAGGATGTCTCCACAGCGGTCGCGTTGCCGGTGAGCGCGCGTCTCCCCGGGGGCGAGCCCTTCGAGACGCTGGATATCGAGACCGCAGGCCACGATGGACAGACCCTCATCTACAACGTCAACGGGCGGGGCGTTCTCCTCGTCGAGTGGGTTCGCTACGGTGCTGGCGAGGCGCCGAATCCGTATGTTCTCCCGCCGGAATCTGTGCAATACCACGACCACATCCACTATCCCTTCGAGGAGCCGCCACCGGCCAGAAAGCTCGCGGACGGGGAGGTTGTGGACAAGTCGACCGTCTCGGGTGTGCAGATGCATCTCGATCGGCTCGCCTGGATGGCGGCGAAGCAGGGCAAGCCCGAGTACGGCGTCGCCGTCGCCCTCGCGGAGCTGGAGATGGATCGGGATTCGCTGGACGCGCTTGCGGCCCTGAAACTCGTCGCCGCTTGGTTCTACGACGACGAAGACGTCCGTGTTCTCGCCGGCGAGGTGCGCGGCCTCGGGGACGAGGACCACGAGGCCTATCAGGATCTCCTCTGGGATCGAGACCTGGAGGGTCTGCGGACCGAATATGCGGCGCGGCTGAAGGCGGATCCGTCTCCCGAGAATGGCTACCTCCTGGGGCGATTGCTGGAGCGTGAGGAGGCGATTGCCCACTTCCAATCGGATTCGATCCACGCGAAGGCCGGGCTCGCCACGGTGCACGCCGGGGCCGGGCGGTTCGCGGAGGCCTTGCCGCTGTATGAGCAGGTCCTCGAAGGTCTTCCGAGCGAGGTTCCGCTTCATGGACCCAGCGCCCTGGTATGCGCGCGTCAGGCGGATCCAGATCGGGTCGAGTCCATCGTCGATCTGCTCGAGAAGGCGGATCCCGACTACGGAGCCGCCTGGCGTGCAAAGCTGGCGGTCGAGGGCGATCCCTCGACGTTCGAGTCCATGAGGAAGTCCATTGCCGACCGGGTCCATCCCTGGCAGCGAGAGGCGTCCATGGAGCTCGCCATGGCGGCCGGCAAGCTGATCCGCGTGCGCACCCTCCTCGGGGATCTACGCCAGGCTGGAGACCACTCCGGAGACCGCTATGCGATTCTGGCTGAGCTGGGGATCAGTGGCGACCGGGAGCGCTTGCGCCGTGAACTCGAGACCAACGGCGCGACCCTGGCGAGTCGGCCCGACTCGGTGATGATCACCTTGGCCGCTGCGAAACTGGCGAAGCCCGCGAATGCCTCACACATCCGGGAGTCGGTGCCGCCGATGACGCGCGGATGGATTCCGGAGCTGTTCGACGTCGATGTCGGTGACGCCGATGCAGTGCGAAAAACCGTGAAGGGTCACCCTCCTGAGGTGCAGGCCCAGGGGTGGTTGGCCGCGTCGATCCTCATCGAGGCGGCCGGTGGCGCCGACACGGACGCCTGGAAGATCTATCGGGACGAGGCGAAGAAGATCGCGCTTCCGGGCACCCTCCCGTTCTGGGAGTGACGTTCGGGATCACACGACGGTCATGGCTTCGGTGAGGAAGGCTCTTCCCACTCTCCAGGCGCGGTCTGCGGTGGCCTTGCTCACGCCCTTCGCCTCTGCGGCCTCCGCGGCAGTCAGCCCACCGAAGACGCGCATGACGACGATGTCGGCCGCCGTCGCGTGCAGCTTCTCCAGCTCGTCGATCAACCCGTCGAGCTCGAGCAGATCCAGGGGTTGATTGCGGAGGTCGGGCACTCGGGTGAGCGTTGTGCGCTGCAGTCTCGGACCTCGCTTTTCGGCATTCTTGGCGCGGGCGTGGTCGACGAGGATCTGGCGCATCGCGCGGGCCGCCACCGCGAGGAAGTGTCCACGGTCCTTATAGGTCGATGAACTGGCGCTGATCTTCATCCACGCCTCGTGGAGAAGAGCGGTCGGTTGCAGAGTCGGACCGCCTCCGCGCTCGAAGTGAATTTGCCCGGCGAGCCGCCGCAGGTGGGCATAAGTCTCCGGTTGGAGGTCGTGCGCCATATGCGATTCTAGAACAATCTGCGGTCCGATGATGCATTTCCGGCACGGGTGCCGTTGGATCCAGTAGACCGCATTGGGGCGCGACCATGGCAATCGACACGGCGACGCGAACAGTAGAACCGGCCGCACGCCGGCGAGGCCTGGAGGTCTTCGAGCTGGTCATGGAGCTCGATCCCGCTGACCGGGTGCCGGCGATCGCGCGTGAGTGCGGGGGCAACAAGGCCCTCGTTGCGTATGTGCAGCGGCTGATCGAGGCCGACGCCCTCGATACCGAGGCGTTTGGGAATGCGCTGCCAGGCCAGCAGGCGTTGTCGTCGACGTGGATGCCGGATGCCGGTCCTCTACAACAGGAGGTCACCGCCGGCAGCGTCGGTCCATATCGGATTCTCCGGGTGCTCGGGGCCGGAGGCATGGGCATCGTGTACCTGGCACAGCAGACCGTACCGGTCGATCGGCTGGTTGCGCTCAAAGTCGTTCGCGCCAACCTCGGCAACACGACGGCCGGGGCGCGTTTTACAGCGGAACGGCAGGCGATGGCGCGCATGTCCCACATCAACGTCGCGCAGATCTTCGAGGCGGCGACCACCGAGGAGGGGTGGCCGTACTTTGTGATGGAGTACATCGATGGCCAGGGTCTGCTCGAGTACTGCGACGAGAATCGCCTCGCTCTGCGCCAACGGCTGCGGCTCCTCATCGACGTCGCGATGGGGGTGCAGCACGCCCACCAGCGCGGAATCATGCACCGCGATCTGAAGCCGTCGAATGTGTTGGTTTCAGAGCACGACGGGCGCCCGATCGCCAAGGTCATCGACTTCGGCATCGCCAAGGCGCTGGACGGCTCGCTGACCGCCGAGGCCGGCCTCACTGGACAAGCGGTCATCGGAACGCCGGCCTACATGAGCCCGGAATCCCTTCACTACGATGAGGGCGCGCCAGATGTCGACACCCGGACCGACGTCTACGCACTGGGCGTCATGCTCTACGAGCTGATCACCGGCGTGCGTCCCTTCGAGGACGACGGCGCCAATGTGGTCAAGCTGCTCATGCGCATCGCCCACGCCGACGCCCCGCGGCCAAGTGCGCGCTTCGTGTCCCAGACCCAGGCGGACATGACCGACGTCGCGGCACGGCGTCACACCGATCCGGTCGCGCTCCGAAAGACCCTGGAGGGCGACCTCGACTGGATTGCGGCCAAGGCGACTGCACGGGACCGAGAAGAGCGATACGGGACGGCTTCAGAGCTCGCCGCCGATCTCGAGCGATACCTGGCCGATGAGGCCGTGACGGCTCGCCCGCCGTCGCTGCAGTATCGAATGGGGAAGTTCACCAAGCGGCATCGTCCCGCGGTTGCGGCGTTCGCGGCGGTTTTTGTGGCGTTGGTTCTCGGAGTGGTGGGAACGACGACCGGCATGATCAGCGCCAATCGCGCCGCCGAACGCGCCCGGGTCGAGGCCGCAGCGGCCACCGAGGTCGCCGACTTCTTGACCGGCATGTTCGAGGTTTCCGATCCGTCCGAGGCCCGCGGCAATCGGCTCACGGCGCGGGAGGTCCTCGATCGGGGAGCGGAGAACATCGAGGCCGATCTCGCCGGCGAGCCCGCCGTACAGGCGCAGATGATGCTCGTCATGGGCCGTGTCTACGCGCAACTTGGGTTGTACGACGACGCGATTCCGCTTCTCATGCGGTCGGTTGCCCTCCGTCGCGAGCAGCTCGGCGATCGCCATCCCGACGTGGCCAGCAGCCTCAACGAGCTGGCTATCTCCCAGGCCCGGCGCGGTGACTACGACGCCGCCGATGCCAACTATCTGGAAGCTCTGGACATCCGCCGCGCCGGCCATGGAGCGGACGAGGATCTACCGGAGACGCTGAGCGACTACGCGGTGCTCCAGTCCAGCCGTGGAAATCTCGAGGAGGCGGCGGCGCTCAATGTCGAGGCCCTGGAGATTCGGCGCGGCCTGTACGGAGTGGAACACGAACACATCGCCAGATCGCTCGACAACTCCGCCTTGGTGTTCTCGAAGCAGGGGGACTTCTCCACCGCTATCGACCTGCATCGCCAGGCGTTGGCCATGCGCCGAAAGCTCAAGGGAGCGGATCACCCAGCCATCGCCCACAGCCTGAACAATCTCGGCCTGTCCCTGTTCGAGTACGGCGAGGTGGAAGAGGCCGAGATGCTGTACCAGGAGTCGCTGGCGGTCACGCGACGGGTACTCGGCGAGCGCCATCACTTCATGGCGACCGTGCTGAATAATCTGGCGTTGGTCCGAGAACATCACCGGGATTTCGAGCGCGCCGAGGCCCTGAACCGCGAGGCCTTGTCGATCCTCGCCGAGACCGTTTCCGAGGAAAACGGCGCGTACGCGCGGAGCTTGTGCAATCTGGCGGGTGTGCTCTCGGCTCTGGGCCGGTCGGACGAGGCCAGACCCCTCTACGAGCAAGCACAGGGCATCTTCGCCAAGACCCATGGCGAGGACAGCCAACAATACGCCCATGCTCTCGGCCGCCTGGGGCTCCTCCACAAGCAGCAAGGGGAGTACGAGGCGGCGCTGCCCCTGTATCGCCAGGCCCTGGACATCAAGCGCCGGAAGCTCGGCCGGGAGCATCCGGTGACCGCTATCAGCGCCAACAATCTCGCGGTGCTCTTGTTCATCATGGGAGAGGCGGGCGAGGCCGAGGCCCTGTACCGCGAGGCACTGGAGAACACGAAGGCGGCGTTGTCGCTTGGACACCCTCGCATCTACCAGTTGTGGCGGAACTTCGTTCAACAGCTGTGGTTGACTGAAAAGCGCCAGGCAGCCCTCGACGAGCTCGATGCGCTGCAGGCAGAGGTGCTGGAGGTCCATGGAGGCCGACACCTCGAGATGGTGGAGGCGCTCGTGCTCCGCGCCCAGCTCCTAGTCAACAAGGGCGATTACGACGGAGCGGAGGCTCCGTTGCGAGAGGCCTTGAAACTCCTCGAAGACCTGCCGGAGGCCACCGAGGGGCTCGTTGAAGCAGCCCGTGAGGGGCTCGCCCAGATTGAGCATTCGAAGCGCGAAGAGGCCCCCTGACTTCTCAGTCAGGGGGCCTCGGCAACCGGGTCAGTCAGGGGGCTGATGGCCGCTAGTTGCCACGTGCGAACAGGAAGGGGTAGCTGACGATGACGATGCCGCCGCCGTTGGGCTCCGGGAACTGCATGCGGAGGAACATCTTGGTGATGCATCCCTCGACTGCGGCGTTGCCCATGGTCGAGGTCTTCACCTGGGCGTTCGAGACCGAGCCGTCATTGGCGATGACGAACTTCATGGTGACCTTGCCGCCGATGCTCGGGTCCTTGTTGAGCTCGCGGGTGTAGCAGTATTTGATCTGGCTCATGTGGCGCTTGATGACCTTGTCGATCAGGGCCGAGTCCAGGGCGCCGATGATGAGCGGGTCGCCGCCCACGGTGCCAATGACGCCTTCGGTGCGGGTCGTTTTGGGTCCGGTGCCGTAGCCGTGCTCGCCGTTGCCGAGGCCACGGGTGCCCATGCCACCGGCGATGCCGTCGTACTTGCCGCCGCCACCGAGGCCGCCGCCCCTGGAGCTGAGGCCACCATTGCCGATCTGGCCGCCCTTGACGCCCATGAGGCCGCCGACCTGGTCGGTCAGGTCGCCGGAGAGCCCGGCGGTGGCGAACATGTCTGAGTCCATGAGAGCGCTGATGATGCCTGCATTCTCGGCCACCTGGCGGTCGAGCATCTGCTTCTTGATCGCCTCGCCCTTGGCCTCTTCGAGCTTGTTGGTCTTGCTGCCGCGCTTGCCCTCTTCCTTCTTGGGCCGCGCGCCCTCGCCCTCGGCCTCTTTCGGCTTCGGCTTCGGCTTGTCGACCTCGGGCTTCTCGATGAAGAGCTCGGCGAAGAAGTCGTCGTCGATCTCGATGCTGGAGTTGATGGCCGGCGGCGCGGAGAACCACATCACCAGGCCGAACAGCATGCCGAGGAATCCGACGAAGGAGGCGATGGACATGAACGGGTAGTCCAGGTCGTCAGTGGCCCGCGAGGTCACCCGCGCTCCTGCCGGAACCAGGTGGCTGAAGAACACGACCCCGTCGATGTCGACCATGAGGCGGACCCCTGGGTTCATCGGGATTTCGAAGGTATCTCCGTCCTTTTTCGCCTTGCCAGCCTCGACCAGCTCCTCGAAGGAGTAACGGGAATCCTCGCAATCCACGAACCCGTCCCAGTCCTCTTGAACGCGTGCGGTGTAGGCCTCGTCGACGAGGTCGTGAGTAAACAGGGTGTGCTCGCCGTTGCCCGACAGGTTCTCGTCCGGCGCGTAGAAGTCGTTCTTCCACTCGCTCTGGACTTCGGACCACATGGGCGGCGTGAACGGCAGGACGTGCTCGAATCCGCGTGGGATCCAGCCCATGTCGATGCCGAGCAGGTGCCACTTGAAGCCAGTGTTGGCGCCAATGGTGATGTTCTTGCCGTGGGTTCGCTTGGTGAAGTGCTTGGTGTCGAGCAGGACCTGGCCCCAGACCTGGCTGACCTCGAGAACGGAGGGGCGTTTGCGGTCGATTCCGAGGTTGTTGCCGTTGGTCTCGGACCGCTGCACGAAGGCGTAGACGTCTTCGATGACGTCGATCTCGTCGGTGTGATCTGCGTCGGCGTCGTCGTTTTCATCAGCGTAGAAAACCTGGGTGACTTCTTCGTCCTCGAGCATGTCGTCTCCAATTCTGGGCGAACCTGGGGCCTCCGCCACGCGAGGTGACGTTGATGAGAGCCGCCTGATGCGTCCCTTTTTTGCAGCGGGGTGGTTGATGTTTCCCGTCTGTATGAGTCGACACGGGGTTCGGGAGATGGGTTCCCTGCGGCCCGTCAAGCGACCGCAAACTCAAGGTCTACGATCTGTCACGAGCCCGGATGGTCCAGGTTCTCCCTGCAGAGCTGGACGACGAATTAGTTGCGACGTGGAAGGAGAGCTCGCTCACGACGATGGTTCCACTGGCCCCCAGGGGTCTCTTGAAGGTCAGCCGCTGGAACTTCTCGACGAGGCAGTCCTCGACCGGCGGCGACCGCAGGGTCGTGGTGAAGACGCGGGCTTCCTCCACTTCGCCATCGGACCCGATCACAAAGCGCACCTCTACGTCGCCGCGCATGCTCGGATCGAGGAGCAGGCCGCGCTCATAGCAGGTGTGAAACCGTCGCAGGTTGCCGTGTACCACCGGCTCGACATCCTCGGAATCGAGGGCCCCAAAGACGTTGGATTCGCCGACAGATGCGTCTCCGGCCGAGGGAGCCGCCGACAGCTTGCCCGGGCCCCGTTGCGCTCTGGGCGCCAGTTCGGGCAGCTCGACATCCGCTTGGGGAGTCGGCGGGATGTGGGCTGTCTGGCAGCCGAGGAGAGCCAGTGCAATTGCGAGCATGTATAGGTCGACACGAACGAGGTCGCCGGGTTCCGATCGACCGTCAAACGCCCGCAAAGATCACTGCCGGCGCGGATCCGGAGGCGGAAAGGTCCGGTACAACCTCTCGATGTCGGTCCTGGCCCATCCCAGTGCGTTGGCCAGCTCACCCGACGTGGCGCCACCGCGCCCGCGGGTTTGCTCCCAGCTCGTCAGGCCCTGGGGTGGCTTCATCACCTGGAGGATGAACGCCCGTTGGTCCGGCCAGGCCCCGTCCAGCAGGTCGATCCCTCCGCCGATCAACGCGCGGGCGAGCTCGTCTTGGGGCGATCCCGGCCCCGGCGCCCTGGGGTCTTCGGCCAGGAGCCACTTGGTCTGCCCGGCCTTGAGGTGGAAGTAGGGATTGCCGACGACCTGGATTCCGGCCTTTGCCAGGCCGAAGGCCCCGCGGATGACCTTGACCGCCAACTGGGCGTTACCGGCCTGGATCGCCGCGTCTGCGAATGCCAGGTAGCGCCAGAACGCTACCCGCGGCGGGAACTTGAGACGCAAAGCATGGGCCTCGAGCCCCTCGACGCCGCTCATCTGTGCAAAGGCGGCCCCGTAGTCCGTGGCCGCCTCGGCAGGTCTCCCGGCCTCCATGAAGTCGTCGGCGCGGGAGAAGCAGTGCTGGATGTCTTCGGATCTCATTCCGCAGTCAGCTTACCCCCAGGGGGATCAGCTCTTGGGCGGGCAGACCTTGTCCCAGCGCTTGCTCAGCTTCTGCACATCGGGTTTGTCCCCGTGCCCCTTCTCGTTCAGCGTCTCCATGCCGCTCTTGTAGTAGGCGCTGTAGCACTCGCTGAGGGGGTTCTTGTCGGGGTTCGCCTTGCGGGCCTTCTCGGCCTTCTCGACCGCCTGGGTGGCCGACAGCAGCGGGGTGTCAAAGCCGCATACCTGCTCGAGCTCGGCGGCGATGGCCTTGCCCTCGTCGGTGGTGAGCTTGCTGGCGTAGGACTGCGACGCCGCGCAGTTGTACTTGGGGTCTTCGCCGTTGGCGAGATCGGCTTTGATCTCGGCGAGCCCGTCGGCGGCCTGCTTCTGGGCGAACTCTTCCTCGGCGGACATGCCGCTGCCACACGCCACCGTCGTGAACAGGATCACCCCTGCGACAATCCATCTCGATTTCGACATTCTTCTCTCCTCGTCGCGACAGTTCATCCTGTCAAAGGGGGCTTAGTCGGCGTACCTTCGAGGAGGGGGGGCGTGTAACGAACTGACACAAGCCGCGACGGGTGTGACATCCTTCTGGTAAGACGCTGGCATGGAAAAACCGACCCAAGCCGCTCTCGATGCCTTTGACGCCGCATTTCCGCCCGATGCCCGGGCCGAGCGCAAGAAGATGTTCGGAATGCCCGCCGGATTCGTTGGGGGGAATATGTTCTTCGGCGTGTTCGCCAACGGTCTGGTGCTGCGGCTTCCGGCCGACCGCCTCGCCGCCTTGCGGGCCATCGACGGGGTCGGCGACTTCGAGCCGATGGAGGGTCGCCCATGGAAGGAGTACGTGCACGCCGACGCCACGACCTGGGGAATGACGACCGAGGCCGCTGACTGGGCGCTCGAAGCCCTCGATCACACGGCGAAGATGCCCGCCAAGAAGAAGAAGCCGCGAAAGAAGAAGAAGTAGGTGGATTTCGAGCGCTATGGACAACTCGCGGCCGTCCTCTATGGTCTCGAGGAGCGCCGCTACGCGTCGGCCTTGAAGCGGGCGGGTAGCAGCCGCAAGGCGTGGGATCGCGCCAACGCGCACCTGGCACCCAAGCTGCACGAAGACCCGGAGGCACTGGCGACCTATACGGCGGCATTCCGCGCCGGGTTGGCTGAAAGAGCTGGAGACGTGCGTGATCTCACCGAGGCCGAGTATGTGCGCGCCCAGGTGAAGACCCGGCTTGGAGAGCACTGGGCGCCCAAAGGCCTCGATCCGGTCGCGTACCTGGTCACCGCCTACCGCTACATGGATCTCCTCGCGGACCCCAAGGTCGCTGCTCGGGTCGAGGCGCTGGTGCGGCTCGGCGTGGCCAGGTCTCAGGGGCAGTACAAGGTTCGGAGGCTGCCCGCTCCGAAGCTGGCGAAGCGCGTGCGTTCCAACCGCTGTCCGGGATGCAATGCCTACAAGGCCACCGAGTCGCGGACGCCACACGTCTACTGCGACTTCTGCGGCTCGCTGATGGACTACGACTACGAGCAGGCGCGGGTTGCGACCTCGGGCCTCGACGCCGGTTTCCTTCTGGTCGGGATCGTCGATGGCGTGAGGGACACACTGCGTTCGAGCTGGGCTTCCGGAGATCACGAGACCTGGGCCAAAGCCTGGGCCTGGGTCTACGAGACCGACATGGACGTGAGTCCGGAGGGGTGGCCGCCGCGCATCGGCAACCCGCGCTACCGGGCCGAGATGGTGGCTTGGAGTGTCGAGACCTGCAGGGTGCTGGCCTCCGAATCGCGGCTGAAGCGGGCGAACGAGCGCACATCCAAGGCCTTCTACAAGGCGATGGAGAAGGGGGGCACCACCAAGTGGATCGGAAAACACCTCGACGCCGCCGAGGCGGGGCTGGAGCTGGAGATCTCTCTGTACGAAGGGCGGGGGCTCTTCGAGACCCACCCCGACGCCCTGCAGCCGGCCGGCTATCGACGGGCCAATCGGGGCGGTTGGGTCGACGCGTGGAAGCCCTATGTGAGCGGTGACGCCCTCGACTTCGTGCGAAAGCGCGCCGAGCCCGAGGTGGGATGGATCGAGATTCCGAAGCCCGAAACCGAGCGTTCCTGCTGCGGGAACTGTGGTGGCGCCCTGGTCGTGGTCGCCGGTTCGCAGGCGCTGGTCTGCGAAGCCTGCGGGGCGACATTGGACGCTATCGCGCCGAGATTTCCGTGTCCGGGATGCAGCGCGCCCGTCGTCGTGGTGCCTCACAGTCACGAGATCAAATGTGGTCACTGCAAGGCGATCTTTGTGGCCGGCACGTGATGGACTCAGCTTTTTTGGACAACATCGAGCGGGAGGTGTGTCTGTGCAGACACAGGGGGTGAAATGTCCAGATCGAGGATGAGCCTGGCCGTCGTTGCGCTCGCCATCGCGTTGATTCTCGGGCTTGCGCTGTTCCGTCCGACCGCGGGTGTGAAGCCGCCCCCACCCGAAGTCGACGAGGCCCTGCAAGAGGCCGAACAGCGTCCGCAATCGGGGCCCAAAGCGGCACCGGTCGCGAAAGCACAGCGACCCGGCCGGGCCAACCCCGAGCCTTCGCAGGGAACTACAGAGGAAATTCCTGACGAACTCCCAGAGGAGACGTACGAGTTCGTCGAGATCACCGACACCCACCTGGTCCTCGACCAGCGCATCCACTTCGAGAATGACGGTGTGGAGGGCGACTCCCGTGAGCTCATCGATGAAGTGGCGGAGATCCTCCTCGATCACCCCCAGATCGAGCTGGAGATCGGCGGTCACACCGACTCGCGGGGGTCCGGTGCGTCCAACCAGGAGCTGTCCGAGGAGCGGGCGAATGTTGTGCGCGATGCCCTCATCGACCGTGGCGTCGATCCCGATCGACTCGAGGCCGTGGGCTTTGGTGAGGATCGGCCGATCGCCTCCAATCAGGAGAGTCAGGGCCGCGCGACGAACCGGCGGATGGAGTTCGTTCGGACCGACTCCGAGGAGTAGTCCGTCGTCCCGGATTGGGACAGATGCTGCGTCTAGGGGCAGTCGGAGATAGCTCTTGCCTATGCTTTGGCTCCTACTCTTGTCCTGCGGTCGTTCAACACCTGGCGAGGATTCCGACGCCAACGCGCCCGATGACACCGACGTCTTGGACAGCGATTCCGACACCGACGTCACGGATACCGATTCGGATACCGACGCGGACACCGACACAACGGAGCCCTTCGATTGCGCGACATTGCCGGCCTTGCCGCGGCCGTTCGAAGTCCTGGAGGGCTTGTACGCGTCCGAGGACTTCTGCTTTGACGACGAGGGGCACTTGATCAGCCACTACATCGACTCCCTGGTGAAGCAGGAGTACCCGCCAGGCGCGGTCGAGCCCTTCGCACCCACCGCGGGAGGTCCGGGGGGTCCGGCGAGCATGCGCACGCTGCCGACCGGCGATCTGGTCTACGCCAATGTCGACACCTCCAGCCTGTATCTGGTCACTATGGAGGGAGGGAGCACGCCGGTTTTCGGCGCCTTCGGCTATCCCACGGGAATCGACATCCATCCCAGTGGTGCCGTCTTTGCCGCCGACATCGACGGCGTGATCAAGATCGACCCCTACCTCGAGAATGTGGAGGTGATCATCGGCGCCGGGGTCCTGCGCTTTCCGAACGGCATCACCTTCTCCGAGGATTTCTCCACGCTCTACCTCGGGACGATGGAAGGCATTTTCTCGGTGCCGGTGGATGCCGATGGAACTGCGACGGCAGCGCCATCTCTGTGGGCGTCCATACCGGGGAATGGGGAAATGCTCGGTATGGGAGTGGACGCTTGCGGCAATGTCTATGGACTGGTCGATGGCACCACGCTGGTCCGCTATCCATCGGTTGGCGGCAGTCCCGAGATCGTCATGAGCGTTCCGCCGGGCGCCTGGATGACCAACCTCCAGTGGGGCTCGGGCATCGGTGGCTGGGACGACCGGAAGATCTACATCACCGACCGCCAGCTGACGACCCCCGCGTACTACGAGGTCGACGTCGGCGTTCCCGCGAAGTTCTATTGGTAGATGTCGGAGGTTGGCTGGTTCTACAATCGCAACCGCCAACACAGGAGCACGCACCGTGACAGATACCGCCGCCCAGATTCAGATGTTCTTGGACTCACAGGACGCGGCTGAGGCCCTCGATCCGGACAAGGCCGCCCATCACTACGCCGAGGATGCAGTGTTCGAGTTCCCCTTCGCCCCAGATGGCTTCCCGTCCAAGCTCGAGGGCCGCGGCCAGATCCTCGAGTTCTTTCGGCAGTTCCCCAAGTACTACAAGACGGTCCGATTCCTGGACCGCACGATCACGCCGTTGGCCGACGGGGCGGGGCTGATCGCCGAGTACCGCGGTGAGTGGATCAACATCAAAGACCGCCCCTACAACAACACGTACATCATCGTGGTCCGCTTCCGGGGCGACAAGGTCGTCCACGTGCGTGAGTTCTTCAACCCACTGGTCTGGCTCGAGTCGCTGAAGCCGGGGTGAGCCGAGCTCTGTGTGCCATTCGGGTCATCACGGCGTGAGCCAGGACCACAGGTTGTCGACCAGCTGGCCGTGGTCACCATACTGGATGGCATCGGGGCCGCTGCTCGCGTTCAGCATTGGCCACTCATCGGCCAGGGCCGCCACCCGACCGGCGCCGACATCGGCTGCGAGCACGAACGCGTAGGGGCCGCCAGTCGCCAGTACCGTCATCGGCGGTGCGGCATTCCAGACTTCGCCGCCGAGGCCCCGGAGCACGCTCACGCCGTCCACCACCGGATGGGAGTCGACCACGGCCCCGTCCTCGATCCATAGCGCGATGCCCCCACAGGTCAGGCCGAAGTCGGCGGGCAGTGAGTCCGCGAAGTCGCAGCTCTCCGGGCTGGCCTCGAAGCCGGCGAGCAACAGACGACCGCCGTCCGTCACCCAGGTCGCGAGACGATCGGCCTCGTCGACGGTGAGAGAGCGGTCGTGGCCGCGGGTGTACAGGATCAGCAGGTCGGCATCGGCGAGCACGAGAGCTGTCAGCCCATCCGCAGCGAGGCGCCGCATCTTGCTGCCGATGTTCATGGCAGCCAGGCGGTCGGCGCTCTCGGCCATGCCGTAGGCCGCAGCGTTGTTGGGCGCGTTCTCCATGCCGCCGGCAATGGGCAACGCCCAGGTCATGAGCCAGACGGCACAGCCATCCGGGGCCGGGTTGCCGTGGCAGCCCAGAGTGAGTCCTGGAAGGGTGGAGTAGGGGGTCCCGGTGTCAGTGGGGCTCGGCGAATCGGAGTCCGTCGTCGGCGATTTGGTGTCGGTGGCATCGGTGTCGGTGGCAACGGTGTCGGTATACGCCGCGTCGTCCGCGGGCCGGGCTGCTTCCTCGACCGGGGTGCATGCGACGAGCATCAGGGTCAAGGCGTAGACCCCTATGGCTGGGCTGAAGTTCATCCGTATCGTCGGCCCAGGCTACCGGCGCTCACCGTGAGAGGCACAGGCTCCTTCGGTCGCAGGGTGAGTGCTGGGATGAACCGAAGACGGTAGTTCGGAACCCGGGCCACTTCGAGCCGACGGACGAGGACGGCGAGGATGAGGATGCTCTCCATCATCGCGAAGTGTTGTCCGACGCAGACCCGGGCTCCACCACCAAAGGGGAAGAAGGCGAACTTCGGGAGGTTGTCGGTCTCTCCGTTCAGCCACCTCTCCGGCCGGAAGCTCATGGGGTCCACGAACCAGCGAGGGTCGCGCTGCACGACCCATTGAGGACAGATGAAGTGGGTCTTGTTCGGAAAGTGCATGCCTCCGATCTCGGCGTCGGCAGTGAGCTCTCGGCCGACGATGTACGCCGGAGGGAGCAGTCTCATGCTCTCGTTCACCACGGCGGTCGTGTACGGCAGGGCCTTGCGGGTCTGGGCCGCGGTCGGGTCGGAATTGCCGCACACCTCGTCGAGCTCGGCGCGCACCTTGAGGACGACCTCGGGATGGGCCGCGAGAAGCCATAGGGTGTAGGTGAGGTTGAGGGCAGTGGTCTCGTGCCCGGCGACGAAGATGGTGACCGCCTCGTCCCGGAGCTGCTTGTCGTCCATTCCGCTGCCGGCGTCGTCAGTGGCGGCGATGAGGTTCGAGAGCATGTCGTCGCCCAGCCCCATGGCCCGACGCTGGGCGATCACGCTGTACATGACATCGTCCAGGTTCTTGACTACGTCCTTTCGCCGGTATCTTCCAGGCGTCATCCAGTGTTTTGGTATCAGCCGCCGCCAGCTATTGGTGTCCTTGAAGAACTCGTATTGGTAGATGTCCAGCGAGTCGGCGACGACCTGTTTGTCGACCTCGAGGTCCGGTCCAAAGAGGGTGCGCAGGACTACGTCGAGGGTCAGCGCCATCATGTCTTCGTTGATGAAGCGATCGCCGGGGGTGATGCGGTCGGCGTAGCGGTGGGCGAGGCGCACCATGTCCTCGCCATAGGCGGCGATCGACCGGGGTTGGAAGTGGGGTGCGGCCATCTTGCGGTGGCGGGTCCACTGCTCTCCCTCGGAGGTCAGCAAGCCGAGTCCCAGGGCGTCGCGAATCGATCGCATGACCCAGTCCCGACCCACGTCGACGCTCTTGCCCTTCAGTACCTGCTCGATGAGCTCGGGGTGGGAGAGCTGTACCAGACGCACGTTGCCGACCAGCTCGTGGAAGAACAGGTCTCCTCCCTGATTCGAGGCGTCCACCATGGACTGGAGCGGATCGGAGATGAAGCCCTGCAGGTGTCGGAACCGTCGGTACAGCGACCGGTCTGTGCGCTGCCGGATGTCCGGTTCCGTCATGTCAGTTCGTCATTCAGCGCCGACCAGTTGGTGCTGTCGTCGGCCTCCACATCGAGGGCTTCGGCGATCTCGCGAATGGCGGTGCGCTCGCGGAGATCGACCGTCCAGACGATGCCGAACAATCCGCCGGCCGCCTTGGCCACGCGCTCACAGAACTCCAGGACATCGTCCAGGGTCTTCATGGTGACGGAGTCTCCGAGACTCGTCTCGCGTCGGGCGAGGTCGACCAACACCTTCCGGCCCCGGACCACGTATTGCTCGGTGGGTGGGTTGTTCAGCCAGCTATCGAGGATGCGCCCCCCGTCGCCGTCGAGCATGCCGTGGTCCTCGGCGATCTTGAAGATCAACTTCCGTTCCGCCTGTTGGATGACCGCGTCCGCCCAGGCGACCTGGACCAATGGCAACAGTGCGACCACCTTGTGGCTCTCGGCGTCGATGCCCATGGAGCGAAGTTCTACGATCAGTTCGTCGTCCGTCATTTGATCTCCCCGGCCGATTCTAAGGGCTTTGGATTTCCGCTCCCGCAGTGTTCTGCACAAACCGGACGTAGAAGCCGATTCCCTTGGCATAATTCTCGACGCCTACGGCCTCGTCTGTCCCGTGAATCCGCTTCAAATCCTGGTTCTCGAGCAGATTGGGGGTGAAGCGGTACACACAATCCGAAAGGCCCGCGTAGTGCCGGGCATCGGTAGCACCAAGCACCAGGAAGGGCGCGACGGGCGTCGACGGGAAGATCTCGCGGATGGAGCGCTCCAGCGCGGCGAACTCGGGGCCGTCGATACGGGAGATGGGAGACGGGTTGCTGCCGATGTCCCCGTTGGCGATGACCTCGATCTCGTCGTCGTCGATGGTCTCCCTCACGTGGGCCACGACGGAATCGATGGTGTCGCCCGGGAGGATGCGGAAGTTGACCCGCGCCCGCGCCACCTGGGGCAGCACGTTCTCTTTGACGCTGCCCTCGAGCATGGTCACCGCCGTGGTCGTCCGCAACATCGCCGCAGAAGCGGGTTTTCCCAACATCTGGGCCTTGACCACCGGCCCGAGGAGCCAGCGGTTGGCGAAGACGAACTTCATGCCGAAACCCATCTCACGGCCCAGGGCGTCGAGCATGTCTCCCGCGGGGCCGGCGAATGCGGCGGGCATCGGGTTGGCCTCGAGACGGGCGACCGCCGCTCCGATCCGACCGGACGCGGTGTGTGGCGGCGGCATGGAGGAGTGGCCACCCTCTGACCTGGCCACCAACTCGACAGTCACGTAGCCCTTCTCGGAGATGCCCACATATGCGGGCGCGGCGTCGAGTCCAGGCATGCTGTTGGAGACGATCGCGCCCCCCTCGTCCAGGACCAGGTAGAGCCGGACTCCCCGCTCCTTCAGCAACGCGGCTGTGGCTACGGCGCCGGTTCCCCCGATCTCTTCATCGTGCCCGTAGGCCAGGTAGATGGTCCGTTTGGGCTGGAACCCATCGGCGATCATCATCTCGACGGCCTCGAGTTGGGCGAGCACGTTGTTCTTGTCGTCCATGGTCCCGCGGCCCCAGATCGTGCCGTCTTCGATGGCGCCCGAAAACGGTGGGTGGGTCCAGGCGTCTTCGGTTCCGGCCTCGACGGGGACAACGTCCTGGTGGGCCATCAGCAGCATCGGAGCGAGGCTCTCGTCCGAGCCCCTCCAGGTATAGAGCAGGCTGTAATCGGCCACGATCTCCCGCTTCAGCGTCTTGTGAACCAGCGGATACGAATGCTCGAGCAGGTCGTGAAGTTCCAGGAAGGGAAAGCCCTCGAATTCGGCGCCCTGGGTGCTCACGGTCTCGATTTGCACCGCACGCGACAGTCGCTCTGCCGCCGCTTTGGCGTCCACGTCGACGGTCACCGGGTCGACCTGGATCTGCTGTGAGGTGTGCATAGCGGCGTTGCCTACCAATGCGCCCACAAACGCGATGGCGATGACCCCTGCACCGGCGATCCACTTCCGCATGCGCTCCGGGTATCATGGCCCGATGAAATACGTGACATTCGCCGCTATCGTCGCCCTCGCCATGAGTGGGTGCGCCAAGGACAAAGACGCCACCGGCAAAGACTCGGACGCTACCGTTGTCTACCCGGAGATCTCGAAGATCGGGTTCGGGAGTTGTTCGGACTCGAACTTCCCCATGCCGGTTCTGGAGATCGCCGCCACCTACGAGCCCGATCTGTTCGTGTTCCTGGGCGACAACGTCTATGCGGATACGGTGGACATGGACCTCCTCCAGGGCAAGTACGATTCGCTCGGAGAGGTCGCCGGTTTCCAACAGATGAAGGCCGTCGCGCCCTTGCTGGCAACCTGGGACGACCACGACTACGGCGACAACGACCAGGGCAAGAACTACCCGATGAAAGTGGAGTCCCGGGAGATCTTCCTCGACTTCTGGGAGGAGCCCGCGGACTCGCCGCGGCGCCAGCACGACGGGATCTACCACTCCTACCTCTACGAGGGAAGTCCGGGTCCGAACCTGCAGATCATCCTGCTCGACACACGCTATTTCCGCGACGATCTCACTGACAACGACGGGACCGGCAAGAACGACTACATCCCGAATCCCGACGCCGGCCCCAGCTTCCTGGGCGCCGAACAGTGGACGTGGCTCGAGGAGCAGCTGCAGGTCGAGGCCGAGATCCGGATCATCGGGACCTCGATCCAGTTCGCCCACGAGTACAACGGCTGGGAGTCGTGGACGAACCTGCCCGCCCAGCAGGAGAAGATGCTCGCCCTCATCAACTCCACCGGGGCTGAGGGTGTGGTGATGATCTCCGGCGACGTGCACTACGCCGAGGTCTCCGAGATGGAGGTCGCTCCGGGGTACACCCTCACCGATGTCACGTCCAGCGGGATCAGCCGATTCCCGGCGGCGCCCGAGGACAACGCAAACCGCGTGGGCAGCGCCTTCGACCAGAACAACGTCGGCCTCATGGAGATCGACTGGGCGGGCGAGATGATCAACTTCTCGATCATCGACGTGACCGACACCGCGCGAATCACGCACTCCATCACGTTCGACAGCATGCGCTTCTGATCGTTTGATACGCACCGCTTGGGTTCTGGCATTCTGTTCATTGCTGTCGTGCGGCACCAAGGACGTCGACGGCGATAGCGATGTGGACGCGGGCGACACCGACACCGACACAGACGCCGATACCGACGCGGACACGGACTCCGATTCGGACACCGACACGGCTCCTGCGGGAGACTGTGTACAGCTGGATCACCTCGGGCTCTACACGCTCGTTCTGCCGTTCCCGTTGGGCGGAGCCAGTGGCGCGACCTGGTTTCTCGGCGCCAACGACTATGCGATGTCTCCGGGAGATCGCGTCTATTTCCTGGCCGACTACAACCTGCAGAACCGCCCCTGGGAACAGCACTGGGTGTACTTCAACTACGTGCTGGACCCCGATCCGCAGTGCACGATCAACATCGTCGCCGAGCTCGATGAGACCCAGCATCTGATCGACACCCGCGTCTGGTGGCCCGATGGCGCCGAGATCGACCTGGCTCCGCTGTGGGGTGCGGGCCCGACCCAGGGCGCGGACGAGGGCATCAACGTCTTCGACATCACCGACATCACGCTGGGTGACAGTGACTGCACCGGACCCACGCCGGGAGATGTGCTCGACCTCGGAGCGAGCACCGAGTCGCGTTTCATCTTCTGGGACTACGGCGGGGTCGGCGACGCGGTGGTCCGGCACTTCGATGTCTACGTGGGGCACCCCATCGTCTGTCCCTGATCAGGCGCGCTTGCCGACCCGCTCCTCGACCCTCTTCAGGGCGACCGCGAGACGACTCGAGGGACCTCCGCCGATGCTGTCGACCACCGCCCAGGCCACGTCCAGGTGAGGCCCGGGACTCTCGCCGCGGGCGATGCCGAGCCCGGCGCGGTGGACCTGGACCAGGCCGACGTTGAGGTGGTCGCCTACCTCTGCGAAGAACGCCTCGGCGTCGTTCAGGATCACCTCGGCCTCGTCGAACTGGTCCATCGCCTCGTAGTAGAAGCGCGCCTGCTCGCAGCGGACCATAGCGACGACGTGTTTGTTGCCGACCTGCTCGTGGATGCCCAGCGCCTCGGAGAACAAGGTGCTGGCGTCGTCGTAGCGACCCTCGTCCACGGCGAGGACGGCCTGGTTGCTCACCACGATACCCTCGAAGGTGAGATCGCCCACTTCCTGCAGGATCCGTCGGGCCTCGTCCCAGAGTCGTCCGGCGCGGTCGTTGTCGCCCGTTCTATGGTGGGCGAGGGCCAGGTTGCCGAGAACGTGGCCCTCGGCGCGCCGATTTCCGACCTCCCGGTGGATCGCGATGGCCTCGATGTACAGGGGCATCGCGGCGTCGAAGTCCCCGCGTTGTTCCTGGATGAGCAGGGCGCGATTTCCAAGTGTCTCGCCCAGCGAGCGTCGATCTCCAGCCAGGCGATGCAGACGGGCCGCCTCGGCGTAGAGCACCAGGGCTTCGGTCATCTCCCCGCGGGCGTGGTGGAGGGATCCGAGGCGTGCTGTCGCCAGACCCTCAGTGCTGACTTCGCCCAGATCGCGGGCGATCTCGACAGCCTGCCAGAGCATGTCGTAGGCGGCGTCCAGATCTCCCTGGACGTGCACGGTCCGCCCGAGCCAGACGAGTCCAAGGGCTTCCGCGGAGCGGCTCGAGGCCTCGCGGGCGGCGGCGATTCCCTCTCTCAGCACATCTGCGGCCTCCTGCATGCGGCCATGGGCCCACAGGACGTCGCTGCCCAGCTCGAGGAGCGGGCCGACCCGCGCGCTGGCGCTCGATGTGAGTTTCAGGCAACGACGGAACAGTTCTTCGGCTTCTTCGGCGCTGTTTCGGGAGACCGCGACCCGTGCGCCGGCCAGGTAGATGCCGTGGGCTCGCCCCGCTTCTCCAGCGTGCTCCCAGTGATGGCCGAGTTCTCCGAGACGACTCTTCCAGGTGGCGTCGTCGGATTCGAGGAGCAGGGCAGCGACCCGGTGTAGTTCGCGTCGTCGCCCGGCCTCCAAGCTCGCGTAGGCGACTTCGCGAACGCTTTCGTGGGCGAATCTCAAGGAAGCCGCTGTGGACTCGGTGAGCACGTGCTCCCGGAGGAGATTGGCCAGGCCACCGAGGAAGACGCCCTCGGACAAACCGGAGGTCGGACCGAGGAGATCGAGGGGGACTTCGCGTCCGAGCACCGCGGCTGCATGCACGATGGAGCGGGCGTTGAAGGGCAGCCGGTCGATGCGG
>Ga0315336_1003285_pt1 | contig 21979 bp, 23 predicted proteins | sample ASW5metaG_FD_204512 | JGI IMG/M metagenome (GOLD analysis project Ga0315336, IMG submission 204512) | Ammonia-oxidizing marine archaeal communities from Monterey Bay, California, United States - ASW #5 | ecosystem: Environmental > Aquatic > Marine > Intertidal zone | place: USA: California... | reverse complement strand
CACACCCACACCCACACCCACACCCACACACATCCTTCTTTATTACTAGTAACACCTTTCCACTGTGACGGGGATCACACTTGCTATCTGGTAGTGAGTCCCATAGTCGTGTAGATTAATCTGGTCATAGTTAGGAACTATCTCAGCTTTTTAAGAATGAAGACATGAAACACCCCATCAGTATTACCCTCCTGCTTCTATATTCAACAAACGCTTTTTCCGGATCAGTTTTTGATCTGGACGAACATGGTCCAGTCATGCGATTCGGAGGCCAAGATTTCGCCTATTATGAAAATACGACAGTAAAGAATTGGAAGGCATTGAGCTCTTCGAATTCTAAAGTCCGGTATCGCGGGGAGGGGGTTAATAACTTCATAAAGTCCTGTCTCGAAAAATGTGCCTCTGGCGACAAACGCGGCCCTGACGGCCAGTGCGGTGGTGTCGCTTTGATATATAGGGATAAGAACCGCACCATGCCAACCATGTGCCTATTCGCATCCCGTGAATCGGAAGTGGTGCCAGTAGGTGGTTCGAGCCGTCAGACCTATGATCTTTTTCAACAGCTATGTTACCCCGGCGGTCCATACACAGAACAGTGTCAGAAGAATAACGTACAGGCATGCTGGTCCGGATCAGGTGTCGGAGAAGATAACAAAAGAACCTGGCTTAAGGTCGTTGACAAAGATATGCCTGGGATGTACTTCAAGAAATACAATGATAGAAGGGACTATTCAATTTCAATTAACAGCCTTTCCTTCAGAAAAATTGCAAACGAGCACGACTATGATTTCGTCAACCGATGTCTTCGGGCCTGCACTTCTGGAGATATTGATTCGGCGATAGAGGGAAAGTGCAAAAGCGTTATTGTCCACAAAAGAAATAGCAAACCGTATCAATGTAGATTCACTAAGGATACGCCTGCGATAGAGGGTGCAAGGACTGATTCCAATAACGACATTTTTGTCCGGGATGAGGCTTTAGCGAACCAACAAAAGTGCTTAAGAGGGTTGGCGACCCACGGATGGGAGGGGGGGTTTCGAGTCGACGATGTAAAGCAGAAGCAACAGATGGAGCGAACAGCCGTCGCGTTATGCGTTGCTCGTAAAGAAGATGGAAATAAGTCGAGAGCGAGTCAATGTCAGGAAGGGTCAAGAGACTGGGGCGAGTGGAAAGAATTGCTGTACGGGTCGAGGTTAGCGTACTGGTGTGCGTATGATTGGCCGAATATGGCGCCTGCTAAGCGAGATGATGTTAATAGTTTGTTAAGTACAAACGGTAGTGTTGATTTGTGTCAGGGTCTGTATGCAAGCGCGAAACTGTTTGAAAGCTGTGCCGATACAGTGCTTGAAGCCATTTTCGCGGATAAGCACTACGATCACGAAGGCTATCGATCGCTCAGTGAAAGACTGGCGGGCTACTATTACACTAGTGGGGCAGAGTCAGGGTTGGATTGGACGACCATGTTTGCTCGTGTGTACTTCTACTCCGCGCTTGCACTAGATAGATCTATGCGAAACAAATTTCTAAATAGTTCCTTCCTTCATAAGGGTGCGTCCTTAGAACTCGAAGAAGAATGGAAAAATGTAGTAGGGGGAATTGAGGCTCAGGCTCGTCGGATTCGTGATACCCTGAATGAACGTGATGGACGTGAATTAATCGATAGTCCGTTAGGTTGGTATCACGCGTGGGAGTTTATTCCAGATCTTAGATCAGCCCTAGAACACCCGCAATATGGTCTGAGAGAGACTTTGGCCTGGTCCCATTGTGGTATAGATCAATGGAAATTACGCGGATACTTGGGTAATTGGCGATATTAGGATAAGTGCATCTCGTGCCAACCCGCCGATGACTTGTGAGCGAGAACGCAGGAATACCCAGTCGCCTTAAGATGTAAATGTAATAACGTCGTATCCCTCCTTTGCGAGTGACTAACCCTGCGAATCCTCTCTCTTACTTGTAGATCTACAGGTAAGTCCTACTCGCCGATCTGCGACTAGGGCTTACCTCTTAATTGCAGTAATGCAGGTAAGCCCTACCTTTCGTACAGCCTCTCTACCCATAACTCGCAAAATAACTGACAAAATCCAAAACCCGACAACTGACAAAAAAGGAAAAGCCCCGTAACTTATGTGGTGGATGCCCAGCGTTTTGCTGTGGTGAGACTAGAGAAAGTCTTTGTTAGCGTCTGATAACCAGTCTTTCTGATCTGAGCATGGTACTTGCCCGATCTCTTCCTGATGGTTGCCATTTTGATTCCTCACTGTGCCAAGAGTGTGCCAAGTGAGGGTTTCCAACGGAGACAGTCGTGATTGACTGCCGTAGACCCTTGAAACAAGAGAAGATATTGGTCGGGGTGAGAGGATTCGAACCTCCGGCCCCTGCCTCCCGAAGGCAGTGCTCTACCAGGCTGAGCTACACCCCGAATGAAATCTTGCTAGATGCCGGATCGCGTTAAAAGGTTCGGGAAACCGAAAAATCCGCAAGCTGGCTAAGAGCGCTGCGGTAGTTGGAAGCCGGCAGCGCCTCCAGCGACTGACGGGCCAATGCCGAATGCTCCTCTGCCCGGGCGCAAGTGTACGCAAGGGCCCCGGTAGATTCAATGATCTCGCGAATTTTCGGAAAGGCATCACGACTCCCTGATTTGATCGCACTTTTTATCAGTTCGCGTTCTTCAGGTTCAGCTCTGCCCAAGGCGAAGATAACTGGTAGCGTGATTTTTCCCTCGGCAAGGTCATCGCCTGCATTCTTGCCCATCTGTTCCGCGTCTGAGGAATAGTCGAGCGCGTCGTCCAGCATCTGAAAAGAAATTCCAAGATTCAAACCGAAATCTCCAAGGACCCGCTCACTCGCAGGGCTCGCATCGGCCAGTACGGCGCCCAAGCGGGCGGCAGACTCAAAAAGCCGGGCTGTTTTGCGCGTGATAGTTTCGAGGTAGGCGGCTTCGCTCGTCTCAGGGTCGTGGCTGTTGATTAACTGCATGACCTCACCCTGAGCGATTGCGTTGGTGGTCTGCGCCATGATATCCATCACTTTAGGATTGCCCACCGCGACCATCATCTGAAAGGCGCGCGAATACAGAAAATCCCCGACGAGAACGGAAGCCGAATTACCCCATAGGTCGTTCGCGGTCTCCCGGCCGCGGCGCAACTCAGACTCATCGACCACGTCGTCATGGAGCAGCGTAGCCGTGTGGATAAACTCGATGACAGCCGCGAGATCAATATGGGCGGTCCCCTGGTAGCCAAGGGTGTGCGCACCAAGGACCAGAGTAACGGGGCGCAGCCTTTTGCCGCCTGCATCTATGATGTAGTGACCGATTTGCTCAATCAGGGCAACATCGGACTTCAGTTCGCTCTGGATATGGTGATCCACCGCGGCCAGGTCCTCGCTGATCAGGCTATGGATCGTCTCAAGCAACTCAGCCGACGACTGACTGCCGGCATGTGCGCTCGATATCGAAGAAACGGTTCCCATGGGAGGATGATACCGCGTCCATCTATGAATTCAGCAGGTTCCGTTGACCAAGGTCACGGTTTCGCCTAAAATTCGCGCCCTTCAAAGTCTTGATCCAACCCATCATTCCATGCCTAAAGGATTGATTCGGGGACAGAAATTCCGGAACAGAAAAATGTACGCAGTAGTTCAGACAGGTGGCAAACAGTATCGGCTTAGCGTAGGCGACAGCGTCAGGGTGGAAAAGCTCGTCGGCGAGCCGGGAACTGTTGTCGATTTGCCCCAGGTACTGATGGTCGGAGACGGCGAGCAGGTATCCGTCGGAAGTCCGGTCATCGAAGGGGCCTGTGTCAAGGCAGAGATTCTCGCGCATGGGCGGGACAAGAAGATCCGTGTTTTCAAGATGAAGCGACGTAAGAAATATCGGCGTACCCAGGGTCACCGCCAGTCTTTCACACACCTGCGAGTGACAGAGATTACGCAATAAGCCCAGCAAGCGGCTGGAGGTTATCGGAAATGGCACATAAGAAAGCAGGCGGAAGTTCACGCAACGGGCGCGACTCAGAGTCCAAGCGTCTGGGCATCAAACGGTATGCCGGGGAAGCTGTCCGTGCGGGGAACATCCTGGTTCGTCAGCGCGGCACCGCCTTTCACCCCGGGGTTAACGTTGGCCTTGGTAAAGATCATACTTTGTTCGCCCTGGCGGAAGGCAAGGTGCGGTTCGATATAAAAGGGCCGAAAAGCCGGCGAACCGTAAGCGTGCTGACCGAGAGTTAGCAGCGATCCCACGGTTCGCAAAAACCCCGCCAACTGAGCGGGGTTTTTTACGAGTAAAGGGTGTCAGATGAAATTCGTCGATGAGGCCATCATTACCCTCCAGGCCGGCAAAGGCGGCCATGGATGTTTAAGTTTTCGCCGGGAAAAGTTTGTCCCTCGAGGGGGGCCGGACGGGGGAGATGGCGGCCGAGGGGGTGACGTTATCCTGCGGGCGACAGCTGAGCTCAACACGCTCGCCGATTTTCGCTTCACACGCAAATTCTCGGCGGGAAACGGGGTCGGAGGCGCGGGCCGGAACCGGACCGGGGCGGCTGGCAAGGATTGTATTGTTCCGGTGCCCGCAGGAACGCTCGTGTTTGCAGAACATACCCACGAACTGCTTGTTGACCTCGACACCCATGGGCAAGAATTCAAGGTCGCGGCGGGAGGCCGAGGCGGTGTTGGTAACGCTCGGTTTAAGTCGTCGGTAAATCAGGCCCCCCGAAGAACCATCCCCGGCACTGAGGGCGACCGCTTATCCGCACGTCTTGAGTTGCAGGTGCTCGCCGACGTGGGTCTTTTGGGCTTGCCAAACGCTGGTAAATCGACGCTGCTCTCGAGGATCTCCGCAGCGAGGCCCAAGATCGCAGACTATCCTTTCACGACGCTGTACCCACACCTCGGCGTGGTGGATATCGGGGCGGGCGCGGGGTTCGTGGTTGCCGATATTCCCGGATTGATCGAGGGTGCCGCGGCCGGAGCTGGCCTCGGCGTACAGTTCCTGAGGCACTTGAGCCGGACCCGGCTGCTCTTGCATATTGTCGATATCAATGACCATGAGGAGAAACTGCCGCGCTCGTCCGTGAAGGTCGTGGTGAAGGAACTTGAAGCATTTGACCCGGAGCTCGCAGCCCGTGACCGCTGGCTGGTCTTCAACAAATCAGATTGCCTGGAGCCGGCAGCGGCAGCGTCGATCTGCGAAGAAACCCTTGCCGGCCTTGGTTGGGACGGCCCCTGGTTTCTGATCTCGGGGGTGAGCGGCGAGGGGTGTGATGAGATGTGTCAGAAGATCTGGCAGAAACTGGATGACGAGTGTGCAAAAAGATAGCGAGGCCCGGGCGACGAGACAGCGTTGGGTGATTAAACTCGGCAGTGCCCTACTTGCAGAACCGACGGCCGGGCTTAACCTGCCTTTGATCGCTTCGCTGGCCAATGTCTGTGTAGAGCTGCGAAAGCAGGGCATTGACCCGGTTTTGGTCTCCTCGGGAGCAATCTCCCAGGGTCTTGTTCGGCTGGGATGGGGCGGTCGGCCCCATGAACTGCATCAGCTGCAGGTTGCGGCGGCAGTCGGCCAGATGGGTTTGATCCGGGCGTATCAGGGGGCTTTCGAGGAACACGGCGTCCAGACAGCACAGGTCCTGCTGACCAGCGCGGACCTTAATGACCGTACCCGTTACCTCAATGCGCGCAGCGCACTGCGGTCAATGCTTGAACTCGGCATTGTTCCTGTGGTTAACGAGAACGATACAGTGGTGACCGAAGAGATCCAGTTTGGGGATAACGACTCTTTGGGCGCGCTGGTGGGCAATTTGGTCGAAGCGGACTACCTGGTTATTTTGACCGATCAGGAGGGACTTCATGAATCGGACCCCAAATATGATCCCTCTTCGGAACTGATCCGGGAAGCGAATGCTGGGGATCCCTCGCTTGAGAAGTTTGCAGGCCCGAGTGGTGTTCTGGGTAGGGGCGGTATGCTGACGAAGCTCCAGGCGGCAGCGAAAGCCGCAAGGTCCGGCGCATCGACGGTAATCTGTTCCGGGTGCAATCTGGAGCGCTTGCTTGGAATCCCCGAAGGGGTGATTCCCGGCACCTTTCTGAAGGCGGCTTCGGGGCGTATGGCGGCTAGAAAACTTTGGCTGGCGGGCCGGATGCAGTCCCGCGGGCGACTCTTTATCGACGCAGGCGCTGAAAAGGTCCTGGTGAATTCAGGCAAGAGCCTTTTGCCTGTTGGTGTGACCAGGGTGGAGGGCGATTTCCAGAGAGGCGATCTGGTCGACTGCCTTGTGGAAGATAGCCACAGGCTGGTGGCGCGGGGACTGGTGAACTACTCGGCAGCGGAGACCCAGAAGATCGCCGGCCACTCAAGTCTTAAAATAGAACAACACCTGGGCTACGTCGATGAGCCGGAACTCATCCACCGCGATAATATGGTGTTGCTTTAAAGCGCAACGGCATTCGCGGGTGAGGCGCAATTCAGCTCGTAGCCGTTGTTTTAGCCTTGAGCTGTGCGTTAAGGCGGCTTTTGAGTCTTGCTGCCTGATTGGGGTGCGCAAGGCCCTTGCGCGCAGCACGGTCGACGCTTGAGGTCAATTCGCGGTAAGCCGTCTCAGCAGCCGAGGTGTCTTCCTCCTGGAGGCTGCGGTTGAACCGTTTGACCGCCGTGCGCATATTTGAGCGCTGCGACATATTTTGGGCGCGGTGATTTGCTGCCTGCCGAGCGCGTTTTCGTGCCTGTGCTGAGTTGGCCAAGGGTTTCTTCCGGATAAAAAAGACGCGGAAGTATCGGGAATTACAGCACTTTTGTCAATGGGGCTCTTTTGAGGAGTGCATTAAGGGCGTAGCATGCGTTTTCTGATGATCAAAAATGTCGGCACGGTCGGATCAATGACCTTGGTCTCCCGGATCACTGGATTGGTTCGGGATATCGCGTTCGCCCAGTTTCTGGGAAGTGGCGCGCTTGCCGATGCTTTCTTTGTCGCTTTTCGGATACCCAACTTCTTCCGCCGGATTTTTGGGGAAGGGGCGCTTTCAGTTGCATTTGTTCCAGTTTATTCAGAGTATGAGACCCGCTACCCGCCGGCACGGGCGCGGGCGTTTCTCAATCTGATGGCGGGGAGGCTTGGATTGGTGCTGGTACTTTTTACCGTAGCCGGCGTACTCGGTGCACCGGCACTGGTGAGCGTAATGGCACCCGGATTCATCGATGACCCCCTGCGGTTCGAATCGACAGTCTCAACGCTTCGCCTGACCTTCCCGTATCTCTTCTTCATCTCGCTGGTCGCGATGGCAGGGGGTATTCTGAATACCCATAACCGTTTCGCCGTCCCCGCCGCTACCCCGATTCTCTTGAACATATGCTTGATTGGCACGGTCTGGCTTTTTGTACCCGAATCGCAAAACGCCGCGGTCGCCCTCGGGGGCGGGGTCCTGCTGGCCGGATTGGTCCAACTGGGCTTTCAGTTCCCTTTTCTTAGGAAAGTCGGCCGGATGCCCGTTCCCCGGGTTCGGGCGAAAGCTGAGGATGAAAAAGCCGGTTCAGAAGGCGTCGGACAGGTGATGCGGTTGATGGTGCCGGCAATATTCGGGGTCTCGATTGCACAGATCAACCTGCTGGTGAATACGGTGCTTGCGTCGTTTCTTGTGACAGGGAGTGTTTCCTGGCTGTATTACTCGGATCGTTTGATGGAGTTTCCGCTGGGAGTTTTTGGCGTCGCGCTGGCCACAGTCATCCTGCCGATGCTTTCGCGGCAGGTGGCCGAGTCGGACGAGGAAAGTTACCGTAGAACGCTCGACTGGGCGCTACGTCTTGTTTTTTTGATTTGCCTGCCCGCGGCGGCGGCGCTCGCAGTGCTTGCGTTCCCGCTGATGGTGACGCTATTTCAATACGGCGCTTTCTCGGACGCAGATGCCGTTATGTCGGCGCGCGCGCTTGCGGCATTTGCGCTGGGCCTGACAGGTTTTGTGCTGGTGAAGGTGCTGGCGCCCGGGTTTTATGCGAGAAAAAATACCCGCACACCCGTCGTAGTTGGGGCGATTGCGATGGCCATCAATGCGCTCGTCGCTGTCACTTTGGTGTGGCAACTTGCCCATGTTGGCCTTGCGCTTGCGACTAGTATTGCTGGGATCGCCAACGCGATACTTCTATACCGGAAACTTGGGCAGATGGGTCATTTTATGGCGGGGCAAGGTTGGACGGCCTTTTTGATCCGCGTGTTGCTAGCGACGGTCGTGATGTCATCGGTCCTGTATGTGGGTCAGGGCGAGCAACAGGCGTGGCTTGAGGCATCACTCGGAACCCGGGTCAGTCATCTTCTGCTATGGATTTCGGTAGGCGGCGCTTTGTATTTCTGCTCGCTGTACCTGATGGGTCTGCGCGTGCATCGGCTCTTGGAGCGACCGTGACTGCGTCTGAGACTTTTCCAGCAGAAGTTATCGCCTCGATCAGTCACCCGGGCGAAACAAGACAATTCTCGCTTTCCGAGGCGAAACAGGTCTTGCCGCTCTTAAAAAAACTGACCTTAGCTGCATCCGACGAGCTTGGCCCCTTCCAGGAGCGAATGACTTCGCTGCTGGACTGTGACCCGCGCCAAGGCCCACTGCAGGATCAGTTTGAGCGTATTGTCAGGAAATGGATCTCTCAGGTGCAACGGCTCGGGCTTCCGGTTACGGGGCTTTGGGAGGTGGGGTTTGATACCGGTGATGGCTATCTGTGCTGGCGCCATCCTGAACTACGTCTGGCATACTTTCGGCACTACGGAGAAGACTTTTCGCTTCGCCGGCCTCTTGCCCAGGTGATAGAAGAAGATCAACCCGAGTGGGCATTCCAGTAACGCCGATCTTGAGTACCGCATGATACTGATTCGCGATTTTTATAACGTTCAGGAACGGCACCGGCCCTCAGTGGTGTCCATCGGCAATTTCGATGGCGTTCATGCGGGCCATGTTCGCTTGTTGGGTCTGCTCAAAGAACAGGCACAGACACTCGGTGTCAAAACGACGGCGATGACCTTCGAGCCGCATCCGCATGAGTTTTTCAGTCCACAAAACGCACCACCGCGTCTGTTGCGGTGGCGGGATAAGATCGAAAAGCTGACGGAAGCCGGTGTCGATCAGGTGTTCTCGCTTCGTTTTAATCAGGCGCTCGCACAGACTTCGGCCGAGGATTTTGTGAAGAAATACCTCGTCGACGGACTCGAGGTCCGGCATGTCGTCATTGGTGATGATTTTCGCTTTGGCCGCAAACGTACAGGGGATGTTCATCTGCTACGCGAGCTCGGTGAACGGTGGGGTTTTTGCATCAGTACCGTGGATACCTGCATGATTGCGGGAGAGCGGGTCAGCAGTTCCCGAATTCGGGAAGCGCTCAGACAGGATGACTTTGATCTCGCGGAGGACCTGCTGGGCTATCGCTATGCCATTCAGGGCCGGGTTGCTCATGGCGACAAACGTGGCCGCACGATAGGGTTTCCCACTGCCAATATTGTGTTGCCGCACGACAATATTCCGGTCTGGGGGGTCTACGCGGTCCGGGTACACCTCGCCGGCAGAGAGCCTCAGGCTGGAGTCGCCAATATTGGCATCAGGCCGACGGTTGGGGGAGAGCGCGTCCTGCTGGAGGTGCATATTTTTGACTTCTCGGAGGAAATATACGCAGAGCGTGTCCGGGTGGAGTTCCAGGCCAAAATCCGCCCGGAGCGGCGGTTTGAATCGTTCGAGGCCTTGAAGGAGCAGATTGTGCGTGACGCCAGTACTGCACGGCAGTGGTTTGCGCGATAAGCCAAGAAGTTCCGATTTTCATGATGACATCTAAAGGCAGTCGGCGGTCAAGCTTTGCACTCGCCGCAGCGTTGCTGGCGGTTCTGGACTGGTGGAGCAAAAGGTGGTTTCAGGAGGTGCTTGTGTCCAGTGGGCCGGTCGAGGTGTTTCAGGGGCTGCGCTTTGTGTTGGTTTACAACTCCGGCGCGGCATTCGGTGTCCTCGCCTCAGCCGGAGGGTGGCAGAGAGGTCTTTTGATCTCGTTGGCAGTGGGCGTCATGGTATATCTTGCCTGGCGCTTGTGGGCTGCACGTCCGGACGAATCAAGACTGAATCTCGGATTCGCGATGATCCTCGGCGGCGCTGCGGGGAACCTGATTGACCGGGTGCGCTATGGGCACGTCGTTGATTTTATTGATCTGTATGTCGGTAATTGGCACTGGCCCGCGTTCAACGTTGCCGATATGGCGATCACGATCGGGGCCGGTCTGGTTATCCTGGACAGCATTGGCCTGCTGGGCAGGAACAAGGATTAATCGCGCAGGATTGGTCGGATGAAAACCGTCAAGGCAGATGATGCGCTAGAGATCCGGTATCGGATCATCAGTATTGAAGGGACGACTGTGGAAGAATCCGGTGATGAACCGGTCACCGTTGTCGTAGGAGATGACAGCCTGCCACTGATTGTTAACCGGAAACTTGTGGGGAGCGGGTTGGGAGATCACCTTAGAATCGATGTCAGCGCGGCGGAGAGTGTATTTGGAACTTACGATTATGAAAAAATTCAACCCATTTCCCGCAGCGAATTCGCCGATCTGGAGAGCATCGAGGTTGGGATGCTGGTCGAGTTTTCGATGCCAAACGACGAGGTTGTCGCCGGCCAGGTAATTGGTCTTGACGATGATCAGGTTTCGGTGGATTTTAATCATCCGCTGATCGGCCGTGACTGCTTTTATGAGATTGACATTGTCGGGTTTGCAAACCCGGTCACAGGATATGCCCGCTGAGGGCAGTGCAGGCCATGGACCGCTTTAAGATTGAACTCGCCAACCCGAGAGGCTTCTGTGCAGGGGTCGATCGGGCCATAGAAATCGTTGAGCGGGCGCTCAAGCAGTACGGCGCACCGGTCTTTGTCCGCCACGAAGTGGTGCACAACCGGTTTGTGGTCGATGACCTTAAACAGAAAGGGGCGATCTTTGTCGATGAACTCAATGAAGTGCCCGACGGTGCCAGCGTGATCTTCAGCGCCCACGGAGTGGCACGTAAGGTGCAGGACGAGGCGCAGACCCGACGTCTCAGCGTGCTGGACGCGACCTGTCCGCTAGTGACTAAAGTGCACAGTGAGGTGAGCCGCTACGGTCAGGAGGGGAAGACCGTGATCTTGGTGGGTCACGCCGGACATCCGGAGGTCGAGGGCACCATGGGCCGGGCGGTGGGACCGGTGATGCTTGTGGAAACCATCGAGGACGTCGATACACTCGTCTTTGCGGCGGATGCCAAACTCGCTTATGTCACGCAGACGACCCTTTCGGTAGATGATACGGCCCGGATCCTCGCGCGGTTGCGTGAGCGTTTTCCGCAGATCGAAGGGCCCCGGCGCGACGATATATGTTATGCCACGCAGAACCGTCAGGATGCGGTCCGCGGGCTTGCTGAACGCTGTGATGTGGTACTCGTGGTTGGATCGGCCAGCAGTTCCAATTCCAACCGACTCCGCGAGCTGGCCGAGCAGGCGGGTGTAAAGGCTTTTCTGATTGACGGTGCCGAGGATGTCGATGAGAGCATGCTTGAGGGCGCATCCCGGGTCGGGATCACGGCGGGTGCGTCGGCTCCTGAGCTCCTGGTCCGCCGCGTCATCGGCACACTGCAGGCCCTGGGCGGCAGCCTGGACGGTACTGTACACAGCGTAGACGAGGGGGTGGCTTTTTCACTGCCAGTTGAACTGCGCGATGCACTCTAGTCTGCGCCGGTGCGGGTATCCTCATGTATAATGTTGACTATAGATTTCGCGGAGAAGTGAAGCGGAAAATTATAAGAGGCCTAGACCGATCATCGATGAAACCTTCACCGTGACCTTCCTGGGATCATCACTTTATCCCGCCTCTTTCGCATACCCGGAGCCATGAATGACAGAACAGGCCCGATGGACTAATCAGAAGTTCGGTGGCTATCACCTGCGGGAGCCACGCGAGGATGAGGTCGATCTCACCCGGGTAGGTCCGGCGACACCGTGCGGCGAATACATGCGCCGGTTCTGGCTTCCGGTAGCAATGACCGAACAGTTGGGTGACCGACCGGTGCCGGTTCGCGTGCTTGGTGAAAACCTTGTGATTTTCCGTGACCTTCGGGGTGATATCGGCCTGTTACACCGGCATTGTTCGCACCGGCGGATGTCACTGGAATACGGGCGCATCGAGGAGAGAGGCATCCGCTGCGCCTACCACGGCTGGCAGTTCGATATCGATGGAACGATTCTGGATACACCGGGCGAGCCATCCGACAGCCAGATCAAGGAGCAGATCTGCCACGGCGCGTATCCGGTCCGGGAATACAAGGGGCTGGTGTTTGCCTACATGGGGCCGCCCGAGGAGAGACCCACGTTTCCCATCCTCGACAGTTTCAATATCGAGGGTCACGAGATGATCCCGTACTCGATTGAGTCGCCGTGTAACTGGCTGCAGGAAAGCGAGAACTCCATGGATCCATTCCATAGCGTGTTTCTGCACGGGCGGGTGAACGGTCCGCAGTTCCCAGGCCTGGAGCACTTTATTGCGTTGCCGGTAGTCGAGTACTTCAAACGGCCCGAGGGATTCGCTTACAGTCATTGCCGTCGTCAGGACGATCTGCTCATGATGCGATTCCATGATCACATTACACCGATCATGGCGCAAAACGGCGGTATGTTCCAGAAACTGGACAGCCCCAAGATCTTTGGCCGCACCAGTCTGACCAAATGGGTGACACCGGTTGATGACACCAACAGCCGCAAGTTCGGCTGGCGGCACTTCAATGATGCCGACGAGGTACTGCGTCAGGGAGACAAGAACGAGGTAGGCTGGGAGAAGGTTGATTTCTATGGACAGACGGGTCACCGGACGGAGGATGAACGGCTTTCGAACCCCGGCGATTGGGAGGCCTGGACCAGTCAGGGGCCAATCAATATCCACCAGCGAGAATATCTCGGCACGACCGATGAAGGAGTCTCCATGCTTCGGGCGAAGCTCAAGAAAGATATCCGTGCGGTCCAGCGTGGTAAAGCGATCGTGCATCCACACGGTACGGAGGACGCCCCCTTTCATACCTACGGGGGAGACACCATTCTCAGGATTGCCCAAGACCCATCCGACGATGAGGGTCTGATGCGTACCGTGCAGCACCAGGTCGCCGAGATCTACTTCGCTGCTGACCAATATGAAGAAGACGATCGCCGGGAATTTATCTGTGGTGAGATTCAAGAAAAGTTTGGTGAGCAGGCCACAGCGACTTCGACGGGATAAATACTTTGTCGGGTAGGCCGACACCGCGGGCCGGCATCAGCAGGATTCGCGACCATATGTTGGCGACGCCCGAGAGTGCGGTGTCAGACGGCATCTTCATTGCCTCCAATGAGAGTGTCTATGGACCCGGCGAGAAAGCCCAGGCGGCGATCGTACAGAGCGCCAGCCGGGTTGAGCGTTACCCGGAAGACGGTACCCGCAGGCTCGCCGGCGCCATCGGAGCACGGTTCTCGCTTGACCCAGATAAGATCTGCTGCGGCTTTGGGTCAGATGATCTGCTTGCCCGTCTTGCGCGGGCATACCTGTCGCCGGGCGACGAGTTGGTCCATCCCCGGCATGGATATCCCAAGATAGCCAATTACGCGCATGCCAATGATGCGGTTCCGGTTGGCGCTGGGGACAGCTATTTCACTCCTGACATCGACGCTATTCTGAACAGCGTTACAGAGCGCACCCGCATCGTGATGCTGGCCAATCCCGACAACCCGGCGGGAACCTACGTCGGCGACTCTGAAATTCGCCGCCTTCATGCGGGGTTACCGTCGGACGTGCTTTTGGTACTGGATTCGGCGTATGCGGAATATGTTGCTGCAGAGGATTACGAGGATCCCGCCCGGCTCGTTGATGAATCCAGCAATGTGGTAATGACCAGGACATTTTCGAAGGTTTTTGGGCTTGCCGGGCTGAGGATCGGTTGGCTTTTTGGGCCTCACCATATCGTTGACAGTCTGACGCGGATCGGCATTACCTTTCCGATCTCCGTGACGGCACTCGCCGCCTGTGAGGCTGCGCTCGAAGATCGAATCCACTTCGAGCACGTCGTGCGGGAAAACGGTCGGGTCCGCGAATCTTTTGTAGGTAGGCTTGGGACGCTGGGCATCCAAACGATTCCGAGCCAGACGAATTTTGTGCTGGTCCGTTTCGCCGATGATCAGGAAGCGCTGTCGGCCCAGACTTTTCTCGAGGAACACGGCGTTTTTGCCAGACGCCTCGCCGCCGGGGGTTTTTCACGCTGCATCCGGTTCACGATGGGAACCGAGGCCGAGATGAACACTTGCGTCGGTGTGCTTGACGCGTGGGTGAAAGATCGTGGCTGACACCCTGACCGGCGGCTTCATTATTGAGGAGCTTAAAGGGGCGGGTGTGGAGTTTGTCGTCGCGCTGCCGGACATCGTCACCTGCGATGAACTGCTCTGGCCGATCGCACGGCAGAAGCCTTTCCGGCTGGTCAACGTCTGTAAGGAAGACGAAGGCGTTTCAATCTGTGCCGGAATGTCCTATGCGGAAAAACGGGCCGTGCTGCTCATCCAGCATACCGGGTTCCTGGACTCGATCAATGCGATCCGGGTGATGGGCATGGACTACCAGTTGCCCATTGTGATGATGGTCGGGCTGCAGGGGATCGAGAAGGATCGTGCGCCGGCCGCCTCTGACCAGAATGGCGTCCGGATCATCGAACCCATCCTGCTGGCGATGCAGATCCAGTACCGGGTACTGGACGGGCAATGCCAAGCCGGGACAATTCGTTGGGCGATCGATGCAGCCTATTCGAAGCCGCATCCCCTTGCCCTTCTGATTCCGGCTATCGGAGGGCAGGTATGACGATGAAGCGTGACGCAGCGCTCAGGATATTGAGTCGATGCTATCCGGACGGGATTGTTGTGCCGGTGTACCAGGCGGCGTTCGACTGGATGGCGATCCGGCCCCATCCCCTGAATTATCTTTGCACCGGCGCCATGGGGCAGGCGTCAAGCCATGCCCTGGGTCTGGCCCTGGCGTGCCCCAAGGAACGGGTGCTAGTGCTTGACGGCGACGGCAGTCTCCTGATGAACCTGGGATCACTGGTAACCATCGGGGAGCAGCAACCCGGCAACCTGCTGCACTTTGTCTGTGACAACGGCATTTACGAGGTCAACGGCGAGTTCCCCGTTCCCGGCGCCAAGCGGGTCGATTTTGCTGCGATTGCCGCGGCTGCAGGCTATCGTGACACCTTCACATTCACTGACCTGGATACTTTTGGAGCTGCATTGCCAAACGTACTGTCGTTGCAGGGCCCGGTTTTCGTCAGCCTGAAAGTGGAGTCCGGCGAGCCGTTTCCCCGAGATTACCGGGCCATACACAGCGCCGAGGAAAGAGCAAAGTTCAGGACGGCGCTGGCCTTGCGGCTCGCGGGTTAGCGTGATCTGCGACCCGGTGATTTCCCGATAGTGTTCACAACGGTGTCGCAGAAGGCACTGATCAGCCGTCCGGACTCTTTCTGTCTGAGGTAGAGCAGGGCGAGATCACCGTGCAAGGCGGGAGAAAAAGGTCGGACTTCTATCCCGGCCTCCAGTTTGACACCGGGAAATGAGGGCCCGATGACGGAAACGCCGATACCGGCAGCCACCATCTTGCAGATCGCGTCGGTGGTGCGGGCCTCGTAACGAAGGCACCGCTCAACCTTCGCATCAGAGAAGACCTGATCGACCCGATGGCGGTATAAAGAGTCGCTCCGGTAGGAAATGAATTCTTCGCCGACCAGATCTTTGGGCTTGATTTTTGCCTTGCGCCCAAGTCCGTGACCCTTGGGGAAAATGCAGACGGATTGACCCCGCAGGACTGATCGTGACACCACCGCTGGACTCTCCATGGGCAGCGTTGATAGACCCAGGTCACACTGGCCGGAGGTGATGTACTCAAAGACCCGTTGGGTCGGTTGCACCTCAAGAGAAACCGCCACATTGGGGTAGGCAGCGTTGAAGGTTCGCAATATCCCTCCGATGAACATCGTCACTACGCTGGGAATGGTCACCACTCTCAGGCAGCCCTCCTTATACTCGCGGATGTTGACGGCCGAGTGGGTTAACTGTTCAAGTCCAAGATGCGTTGTTTCGACTTCACTGAAAAATAATCTTCCCTCAACTGTTGGGGTGATCTGTCGGCCCTGCCGGACAAAAAGCGCAAAGCCGAGAAGACGCTCAAGGTCCTGGATCAGTCGCGTGACCGCGGGCTGGGAGACATCCATCATCTCTGATGCTCCGGTTATCGTCCCGGTCATCATCACAGCACGAAAGGCATCGACTTGACGGAGCGTGATCAATCTATAGACCCTCATGCAGGGCGGATGTTGAGCGGGTTAACAGATAGATTACCATTATCCCCCAGCATCGCTTGACGAGTGGCGAGTCCAGCAAAGGACACTTACGAGGTTTTATGAAAAAGCAAAAAACCTGGACGGTCGGTATCACACATTTGATTTCACCCCCATTCAACGCCGAGGGTGAGGCATTTGATGACAGAGCGGAGTTTGTGCATTTCCCTTCCCGGGACGAGACCGGATTCTCTGCCGACTCGCTACAGAAGCTGGATGCCTTTCTTGTCTGGACGCCATCGATAGGTGAGAGAACTATCCGCGAGTTGAAACAGTGCCGGATCGTTGTTCGATACGGCGTGGGTTTTGACAGGATTGATATCCCGGCACTGAACAAGGCCGACATCGCGTTTTCCAACAACCCCGAATACGGCCCGGAGGATGTGGCCGATACGGCGATGGGGCTGATCCTGGCGCTACAACGCCGCCTCGTGCAGCACGATGCCCTGGCCAGGTCCTACAGCGACACCTGGCAGGAGAATCACCTGGCCCCGATGCTGCATTCACCCCGTGCAGCCGTGGGTATTGTCGGCCTCGGGCGGATCGGGACCAGTGTTGCCCGGCGGCTCGCGCCATTCGGTTACCGGGTGATTGCCTACGATCCGCACCTCAGTAACGGGATGTTCAGAGCATTGCAGGTCGAGCGGGCCAGGTCCCTCGATGAACTGATCCAGGAGGTCAATGTACTGACACTGCATTGCCCGCTGACACCTGAAACGGTATCGATGGTCGATGGCCGCCTGCTGCAAAGGGCAAAACCGGGCCTTATACTGGTGAACACGGCCCGGGGGAAACTGCTATCAGGCCTGGATGTCATCGAACATCACCTTCGCTCAGGCCAATTAGCCGGAGTCGGGCTCGATGTCCTGCCCGATGAACCACCGGGACCCCACCCGCTGCTTGATGCGTGGCGTCAGCAGGAAGAATGGCTGAAGGGCCGTTTGATCATCACCCCGCACAACGCGTTTTTCTCAGACCAGTCGATGTACGAGTGCCGCTTTGCTGCCGCAGAGACTGCCCGGTTGTTCCTGGAAGCGGGGCGCCAGAGAAACCAGGTAGACCCCACTACCAACTAAAGACGCACCGAAGCCGGAACAAGTAATCCAGGGGGGTGGCTCAACCCGGGGGTGTTAAGGCCTTCAGAGCTTCATCAAAAATCGCCATCGGCTGCTCGAAGATGCCGCCACCGAGCCGACCCATCTCTCCGGCGTTGTCCAGAATGCCGAGGCTGACCAGCGGTGGCCGGCTGGTCTCAATGCATTTCCTGGCGGTAATGCCTACAGCGAGTCCGGTGTCGCCGAATGCGGGATGAATACCGGCGGTCAGGACCGATCCGGTAGCCAAGCCGTCCGGCGGCAGCAGATGCGCCAGGTTCTCCTTTTGTGCAGGCGAGAACGACATGGCCATGGCGCCAAAACCCAGCGCGTCCACGATCGCGCTGTCCCCGATAGCGCCAAGTGCACGCGAGCGGGGCAGGTCGACATCAAATTCGCCGTTAGGGGGCGATGCCGCCGCCGTGAACCAGCTTTCGGGCAGGCCGGCGATCTGGATACCGGTCTCCCGGCCGTTTGCGCCGGCCGTAATCACGAGGCTGCTGTCACGCTCGCCCCTGGCACCGATCAGTATGGCCTTGCTGGCCGCCATCCAGAGATTCAGGAAAAAACTTGGACCCTGCTCTATAAAAGTGATGATGTCCGGTCCGAGACGATGGGTTTTCAAGCGTGACTCGATCTTCGCCAGCAGGATACGAGTGCCTGCAGGCGTTCGGCCGTGACAATCGTCACCTGCGCGAAGGGACTGCGCCGCAATATCAAGCAGCGTTACGCCCTCGGCGCTCACGTCGGCAAGTACAGGTCCCGCAGACTCGTGCAGCCATCGCAGATGTGAAAGCGCGTCGGGAGTACACATGCCCAACCGGGGTGCCGGTCCGCTACCCCCGTTGATCGGAGACCAGGCCCGGATTTCAGGATCTGATTTATTCTCAACACAATGCAGCAGCATCCGTGAGGAAACCACGGCAGCAAGCGGTGTTACCACGTCATAGTCCTGTGCGGGCCGAAGCTTGATTTCACCCGACAGTATTTTTTTAGCAGCCTCGTCAAACTGAGGCGCGAGGCCTTCGAAAACAGCAGCAACGCAAGCGGAATTCAAAACTGGCTTGACGATCTGACCCGGGTCGCCATAAGCCGGTCCTGCGTGCAGCAGAGTGTCGTCAGGCAGGTCGACTGCGGTAGCGGCGGAATGCATGCCACTCCAGATGGGTTGCACGCGAAGTATCCGGGATACTGCGTCGCGGTCAGCGGGGTTGGTGGGTTGTGCCACCATAGGGTCTCAGGCCGGCTGGATCCAGGTCTCGGAGAAATACAGAAACGCGGTGGTCGTCTTAATGTCTGCCTGGACGCGCTCCACTGGATTTCCGGGAAGCTGGCGTCCGTTGACCTGAATGGTAGGTTTGGTGGACTCGATCAGCAGCGTATAGAGTTCGTTTTCCTTGGCGCCGGTAAGTTCCGTAGGGAGTTCAAGCGCGGTCGGGGTACCGAGGCCGTCCCAGGTGAGTTTGATGTCCAGTGACCCCGCCTTTACGATCTCCGAGTAGCAGGAGCGGGGATCCCCTTCGGAATAAGATTCGTCTATATCGATCAGGGATAGCGACTCGCACGCTGGCAGGGCCGCAAAAGCGGGCAGTTTCGAAATAAAACTGTCCAGCAGGTACTCTGCAAGGCCCTTGTTGTCGTGAAGCAGCACGTTACAACCATCCGGGAACTGCCGGCGTTGCTCCGGCGAGTCCAGTAACAGCAGCACGGTCCCCCGGCCTGCGGGGGAGAGGTAGATCCGGAAAAAAGTTGCGATCGCCGAAAATGGACCGTCCGGATCCTCCTTGAGCAGAATCCCCGGATTCTCTCCGGTCCAGACCACCTGCCCGGGATGAATGGGAGAGGCAAGAGGCATAGCGGGTTAGCCCTCATCTGGAGTCGGGATGACCCAGGTCTCGGAGACAGCCATGAATGCAGTGCTCATTTTTCTGCCGAAGAAAAGACGTTCACAGACCTGCCCGGATAGCGGAGCGCCATTGAGTGTAATCGATGCGCTCTGCGCTTCCATAAACACACTGTACATGTCGTGGATGCCCGTTGCACAGTCTTTCGGGCCCACCTCCACAGCGAAGGGCGAGCCCAATCCCGTCCAGCGCATCTCTGCCGTGCATCCGGTCGCGTGCATCGTCTCAGACCACGTGTCCGTCATATCGCCTTCCGAAGCCTGTGAGGCTACATCAAGCCAGGTCATCGCCTCAAGACCGGCCTGATCACGAAACGACGGAAAACGCCTGACGAAGTCGTCAACCAGGTAGCGCATCATCTCCTGGTTTGTGCTCAGGCACACATTTCTAGAATTCGGAAACCCGCTCGCCTCACCCGGGTCACCAAGGATGACCATAGCCGATCCCCGGCCGTAGGCCGAATACAGCACACGAAAGAAAATACCCAGCGCGGTCCAGGGGCCGTCCGGGGTCTCGCGAAGATAGATGCCGGGATTGTCTCCCGCCCACGCTACCGTGCCGGGATTAACGGGTACTCGCGCCACGCCTAGGACTCCTGTGATGCCGGGTTGTGATCATCTATAATTTTGCCGCATAAGAAAGAATTTATCCAGCTGCCGAAATTATATGCCAGCGACGGCTGGAGCGAGCTGGAATAGTGTGCTGACCCGGGTGGGCGCGGACCCGGTCTACCGTAGGTGACGATAACGCGTTTGCCGACATAGTGAAACGATTTTCAATTTATTCCCTCGCGAGAAACGCGCTCACCGGACATCGACACTGGGAGAAGATGTGGCGAAGTCCCGAACCCCGGCCAGAGTACGATGCCATCATCATTGGTGGCGGTGGACATGGCCTCGGTGCGGCTTATTTCCTCGCTAAAGACCACGGTATCACCAATGTCGCCGTGCTAGAAAAAGGCTGGCTGGGCGGTGGCAATACCGGACGCAACACTATGACCGTGCGGTCGAACTTCCTGAGGGAGGACAGCGTACCGTTTCATGAGCTCTCATTGGATCTGTACCACCAGCTGAGCCGGGAACTGAACTACAACCTGATGGTCAGTCAGCGGGGCATGATCACCTTTATTCAAAGTTCCGCGGCCAACCGTGTCGCGCTGCAGATGGCAAATACGATGCACATTTACGGCGCGGAATACAAGATGCTGACGCTAGAGGAGGTTAAGCAGAAGATTCCCATTTTTGAACCTTCCCCGAATATGCGGCTACCGATTCGGGGAGGGGTTTACCAGCCTAGAGCCTCAATGGTTCGCCACGATGCGGTTGCCTGGGGCTTTGCCAGAGCGGCGGATGCCCGGGGGGTGGACATCATCCAGAACTGCGAGGTTACCGGCATCCGCCAGGAAAACGGCGCAGTGACCGCTGTGGAGACCAACCGTGGTGTTATCCGTGCAAAAAAGGTGGGGATGGCCGTTGCGGGGCACGGCAGCGTGGTCGCTTCAATGCTCGGGCAGCGGTTGCCGATCATTACCCAGCCGCTCCAGGCGTGGGTATCAGAGCCGATAAAACCGATTCTGAACGAGATTGTGGTGATCCGGAGTTACTACGGCACCTACCTGATGCAGTCCGACAAAGGCGAGATTGTTGTGGGGCAGGGCTGCGATCCGTACCCCTCCTATGCGCAGCGCGGTACCTTCTCGATCATTGAAGATGCCACCACATCGATGCTGGAGGTCTTTCCGAGTTTCGGGCGGCTGAAACTGCTGCGCCACTGGGCGGGCATGCTCGATATCCCCTACGACGGCAGCCCGATCATCTCCAAAACCGATACCCGGGGTTTTTATATTGATGTTGCCGGCTCAGGCGGTTTTAAAACGACGCCCGCCGCCGCTAAAACCTTTGCCCACCTGATCGCCAACGATGCGCCGCACCCGCTTGCGGAAAAGCTCGGCCTGGACCGCTTTGCCTCCGGACGGTTGGTCCAGGAGGGGGGCGTCTCCGCCAACCGCTGATGGGATCATTGCAATGCTAGAAATACCGTGTCCCTGGTGTGGCCCGCGCAATGAGAGCGAGTTTATTTGCGGCGGAGAGGCTGACCGCAAGCGGCCAAAGGACCCTGATGCCGAAACAGATGAGGCCTGGGCCGACTATCTTTATAACAACGCCAACCCGAAGGGTCGGGTACGCGAGTGGTGGTGGCATGTCAGTGGCTGTACGCGGTGGTTCATGATCGATCGTGACACTGTGACGCACGCCATCACGCAGGTGGAGGATGCCTCGGAATGACACGCCTGGCACACGGCGGGATCGTGGACCGAACCAGGCCGCTGGATTTTTGTTTCAACGGCAGAGCCTATAAGGGATTGCAGGGAGACACCCTTGCCTCCGCCCTCATCGCCAATGGTGTCCGGGTTGTCGCCCGCAGTTTCAAGTATCACCGGCCCCGGGGGATCATGACCTGTGGCCCGGAGGAGCCGAGCGCCCTGGTGCAGTTGCTGAGCGATGGCGATCAGCCCAATCTGCGGGCAACGGAAATCCCACTGACCGACGGCCTTGAGGCGAAAAGCGTCAACTGCTGGCCCAGCGTCGGTTTTGATGTAGGCGCGGTCAA
>Ga0315336_1003284_pt1 | contig 21982 bp, 20 predicted proteins | sample ASW5metaG_FD_204512 | JGI IMG/M metagenome (GOLD analysis project Ga0315336, IMG submission 204512) | Ammonia-oxidizing marine archaeal communities from Monterey Bay, California, United States - ASW #5 | ecosystem: Environmental > Aquatic > Marine > Intertidal zone | place: USA: California... | reverse complement strand
GAGATTCAACTCGAAAGACTCCGAAGCCAGACACTTGATCCGAAGTTTTACCAGAGGGAATACAGTGAGACCCAGCCTGTGCTTGACCAGTTGACCGATCTTGACAGAGAACTCGAAGAACACCTCGAGCGATGGAGCGAACTCGAAGAGATGGACAGTACACTCAGGAAAAACCAGTGACCAAGGTGTTAGTGTATTTTTGGAATCGTCCAGTGATCCTGCTGATATTGTCTACGCTTTTCTGGGGAGGCAACGCGGTTGCGGGTCGATTTGCTGTTGATCAGATCTCTCCATTCCTGCTGACGCACCTCAGGTGGTTCATTCTGTCCGTCATTCTCCTGTTTATCTACCGGAACAGATTTACAGAGGCACGGGCGCTTTTCCGTATGGGTTGGCTGGGTTTTGTTCTCGGCGGTGTTGCGTTGGGCGCGTTTAACATGTTTTTCTATGTTGCGGCTCACCATACTACCGCTATCAATTTAGGCATACTCCAGGGTTCGGTCCCGATCATTGTGATCACGGGGTCCTTCATCTTCTTCCGGGAGCGGATCCGCTCTTTGCAGTTCTGGGGCATCCTGATTGGGCTGACAGGCGTGCTGGTACTGGCGTCGGAAGGCCAGTTGGAGCGCCTTCTGCGGATCGACCTCAATATCGGTGACCTTTATATGCTGATCGGTTGCGCGCTGTTCGCGGGATACACCCTAGGACTTCGGAAAAGACCCGACGGCGATGAAATCATAGGATTGATGCTGTTTTCGATTACGGCACAGCTCGCAACCTTGTCGGGGCTGATATACGAGTTCACTTCAGAGAAACTGTTCTGGCCGACTGTTGAGGGTTGGGTGATTGTGCTTTTTGTTACGATCTTCCCATCATTCATAGCGCATCTTTTCTATATCCGGAGCATTCAGTTGATCGGCGTTGGGATTTGTGGATTGTTTACCAATCTGGTGCCTATCTTCGCTTCGGTTCTTGCCATCATCCTGTTGGCAGAGGCATTTGGCATCTTTCACGCGGCGTCACTGGTGCTGGTGATGTTGGGACTATGGCTTGCGCAGAGACCTACACTGGACAGCGGCAATCATGACAACGCTCGTTCATCGAAGCACCTGACATGACCCTGTATCTACGAGGAATCCTGATGGTTGTTGCCTCGGCCCTGTTCCTCAGTACCTCAGGAATAGGTCTTCGGGTCATTGAATCGGCGAGTGCATGGCAGATTCTTTTCTATCGGTCGATCAGTATGATGGCACTGGTGCTGCTTGTGCTTATTCTTGTCAACCGGCATACCTGGGTATCCCGATTTAAAAATATCAAATCCGACGATATCTTGCTGGCATTGGTGCTTGGCACCGGCTTTGTTGCATATGTCTTCGCTTTGTTGATGACTACAGTGGCGAATGCACTTTTTGTTTTTAGTGCCGCGCCATTTTTCGCAGCGCTTCTGGGATGGTTTTTATTGGGAGAGAGAGTACCGGTTCGAACTTGTATTGCTATCGGTGGCGCCGTGATGGGTCTTGGAATTATGGTTGGCGCAGGTGTGGCAGGAGGGCACTACTTGGGAAACCTGATTGCGTTATGGCTACCCATTTCTTACGCGATCGCAGTGGTGTTGGTTAGGCGTTCGACTCAGCCCGACATGCTACTCGCACTTTTTCTCGCTGCATTCGTGGCAACGTTGCTATCTCTTGTATTTATCGGGAGTTTCTCGGTCAGCTGGTGGGACTTTGGCGTTTCGGTGTATCTCGGGATCTTTCAGGTTGGCGTGGGGTTTACGCTACTGATTCTCGGTGCGCGCTATGTCCCTGCAGCCCAGGTGGGTCTGTTGGCCCTGCTTGAGCCGGTTCTGGCCCCGATTTGGGCTTGGTTTACGGTTTCCGAGATTCCCACGGTAGCGACCCTGTGGGGCGGCATCATTATCCTGAGCGCTGTTGCAGTTGACGCGGGACTGTCTGTGCTGCGAGGTGTATCCAAGAAAAGCGGCACCCGCTAGCGCCCGCGCGAGGTCATGGCCTGTTGTTCAAGTCGAGACCCGCTATAAATGATGAATCGGGGCTTGAGAGAATGCAATCAGACGGGTCTGGCAGGATTCGCCATGACGACGTCAAAGGATTCCAGTACGACCGTTAACTCGTCGGACCACTCCTTTCCCCAGTCTTTCAGCTGAAGTTTGAAATACTCTTCATGCGTATCCTTCCAGAACGCAAGACTGCCATCACCCTCGCCTTCACGCGCAGCGAATTCGGCGGGCACGTCCCTGAACACACACTCTTGAACCTTAACAAGTTCAACGACCACCGCGGGCGAGAGATCCTCCCAGAGGATCATCCAGTAATCACCTTGGAGCCTTCGAGGTACGTTATTTAACTCAAAATCAAGAGTCAGATGAGCTGTTGCGCGTTTGACTCCGTTGATCGCCAATTCAGTTATGTGATCGCTGTAATCCTGATACTTCGGGTTACCGAATGTCAGGCAGTGATAGTCTGAGGCAGAAATCTTCTTTTCCGAGCAGACCAGATTCCAGAAGTGATCTGTCTCCGGGGTTTTTTGACCAATCATGTATGCTGTCCTCTGGGATGTTCAACTGGAAGATCAGTCGAATGGCTAAGACTGGAGTTACGGAATCGACAGGGAAATTATAGTTCGGAAGTCGATTAGTTTAAATGCCAGTCAGGGTATAACATTCTGAAGCCATAACAACGAAACGACTGGTGCTGGAGTTCCCAATGAGTGAGGAGGTGATATGACAGAAATCTATGAGATGAGTTTGACCCATTTGGATCAAGGGTTGCGAAACCGGAGTTTTTCTCTCGACGAAATGATGGAGAGCCTCGCCACCCGTATCGGCCAGCGGGAAGCCGCTATTCAGGCGTTCACCATTCTTAATTTAGACAAAACGCAAACGTTTTTCAGTCAAATCAAGTCGCAGCCACGCACATCTGCCATTTCCGGTATCCCTTTTGGGGTTAAGGATATCTTCAACACTTGGGATGCAATCACCGCTTACGGCAGCGATATTTATTCAGGCCATCAACCCGTGAGTGATGCCAGTGTTATCTCGCAGTTGAGAGCGGCGGGCGGCGTCGTGATGGGTAAGACGGTAACCACGGAATTTGCTTATTTTTATCCGGGTAAGACCCGTAATCCACGACACCTCGATCATACTCCAGGAGGTTCATCGCAGGGGTCAGCAGCGGCTGTCGCTGATTTTATGGTTCCTTTCGCGCTGGGCTCTCAAACTGCTGCATCGGTTATCCGTCCGGCTGCCTTCTGCGGGGTAATTGGCTATAAGGCCTCAGTAGGCCAGTTTCCTCTAAATGGCGTTCTAGCTTTGTCCTATTCAATGGATTCTCTAGGATTCTTTGTACGGGATCCGGGCGATCTCCAGTTGTTACGGAATATTCTGCTGAATCAATCTTCAAGTATCGGGCCACTACAACCGCGTAAGATCGGAGTGGTCAGGACGCCTTATTGGAGTGAACTGGATGATGCGAGCCGGTCCATTCTGGAAACGGTCCAGACCAACCTTGTTGCAGCAGGAGTAGAAGTCGATGAAGTCGAGGTCGATGGTTATCAAGGCGCGGATCTGGTACACGCACATAAAACAGTTCTGGCATATGAGGCATCAAGAACCCGGGTTGTTGAATACGAAAATTATGTCGAACAACTGAGCAAGCAGTTTTCAGATCTCATTGAGCAAGGGCGTCAAATTGACCATGCACAATATCGAGAAGCACTGAAGCAACGCGACGCGGCTAATCGGAGGCTTAACACAGAACTGGCTCATTACGATTTGTTTTTGACACCAAGCGCGCTAGGTGAGGCTCCTCACGGACTAAGCAGTACGGGAGACCCCGTATTTTCCCGCGCATGGAATCTCCTGGGAGGGCCCGCGATCACCTTACCTGCCGGAACCGGGGGGAAAGGGCTTCCACTGGGTGTTCAGCTAGTTGGGCATAGTGATAGCGATGATGATCTTATCGCCCGTGCACAATGGATGTATCAAAATATTTTGTCAGGGAACCTCTGATGAGCCTTGTATATAAGTGTTCCCTTATCCCAGAAATTGTGTGTCTAGGTTTCGGTTGAATTCGATCCCTTTCTCTTGACCTGCCTAGGATGATAGGGATGCGCTAAGCAAACGGTGATCTCAGACTCCACCTGTTTACGCCAACTACCATCTGCATTCCCTTCTTCTGCTGCTCAACCGTTTGCTCAAGAGCACCTCCGGTCTCTTCCCAATCGTTTTGCTTTATACGATGCTCTTTCCATAGACGAGGTAGAACTTGAAAACCGGCAGAATTTACTCTATCTTTGTTTTTAATCTACATAACAATCCAACGACATAACAGTTGTTGATGGGGGGAACGTAATGGCGACATATGAATGCAAGAAATGCGGAATGGCAGTGAATGCAACCTGCGCGAAATGCGACGCGCCTTTGGTTGACGATATTCTTCAACTCGATGGCGACAGTCAGGTTCGGATCTCAAAGTGTCCTAATGACCACGGTAAGATTAAGTCTCCTCTTTGCTGTGGTGAAGATATGAGCTGCTCGGTTTCCTAACCCCGCAAAAGCCTCTGCTTTTAGTTACGGTTGATTTATTCACTCCGAAAGGAGGATGGTGAAAACAGAATTACATTCGGCATCGGCGGTTGATGGCCTTGCGGTCAGCAACCAGGTGACCACTTTAGGAAATACTAATCAGAGAGCAATTTGGATAGCGCGACGGGCCATCCGATCGAGACTTTCTCGCCTGGTACGGAAGATATGCTCTGAGATTTTGCCTCTAGGATTACGGGTTTCTCGAGGCCAACATCAATAAAGAGACGCGTAAGATTTCCCGCAAATGTACGCCCGGAAATCGCCCCCTCCAGACAATTGAAGTCTTTAGGCTTTTCGGCGGGATCGATCAGGGTGATATCCTCCGGACGAACCCCGATACACAACGAATCCCCCTGAATATTGACATTGGTTGATACCCCAACGGTCTTATCGAGAACGTCGAGTTTCAGGAGCCCGGTATCCGGCACGTAGTCGTATGCATTGAACAAGTTAATCTGTCCGACAAAATCCGCCACGAAACGGGTTGTCGGCTCGTTATAAATCTCTTCTGCACCACCCATCTGCTCGATCCGGCCGGCATTCATGACCACAATACGGTCTGACATATTCATAGCTTCGGTCTGGTCATGCGTCACGTAGACGGTGGTGATGCTCAGTTCCTGTTGAATCCGGCGGAGTTCGAGCTGCATGGTCTCACGCAGTTTCAGGTCGAGCGCTCCCAACGGTTCATCCATAAGAAGCACTTTGGGCGGATAGGCAACCGCACGCGCAACAGCGATTCGTTGCTGTTGTCCGCCGCTTACTTCGGCGGGATAACGATCGTGGACTTCTGGCAGTCGGATCAGGTCGAGTAGGCCCCTCACGCGATCATCTATATCTTTTTGCGGATATCTCCGCTCTTTCAGACCGAAGGCTATATTGTCAGCGATAGTCATATGTGGGAACAGCGCATAGTCCTGGAACACCATGCCAATCTCACGGTGCTGAGGAGCCACCTTGGTTACATCCTCATCTTCAAGGAGAATGGTGCCCTGGGTTGGCTCGATAAAGCCCGCGATGAGGCGGAGTGTCGTTGTCTTTCCACAGCCGGAAGGACCGAGTAACGTCAGAAACTCTCCCTCCTGAATTTCAAGATCCAATTCATGAAGGGCAACAAAGTCACCGAAAGATTTTTTTACGCCTCTCAGGATAACTCGTGACATATCTAAAACTCGGTCCAGTTACGAAGAGTTATCGGACGAGCCGCCCCCGGGGAGCGGCCCGCCCGACAAACTAAACACCTATTGCTGAATCAAAACCCTCACTGGGAAACGGAACGATTCCATTGATCGATCCAGTCCGAGGTATCGGCTTTTGTGTAATCAATCTGCAGCTGATTCCCGATCTTTGCTGGATCAAGCTCTAACATTTCTGCAAATATTGGGTCGGTTGCCAATTGCGAGATCGATTTCCGATTAGTCGGCACTACGCCGCTCTTTACAGCATATAACATCTGGAACTCAGGCTCTTGATATTCATTTATGAACCAAGAAGCGGCTTCAGGAACCTTGCTATGCTTAGGGATCACCAGCCATCCATATTTACCAACACCAACATGGTTCGTTCCGGTAATAACGGGGTGAACCGTATCGACAGGTGAGCCAGCTTTGCGTGCTCTTAGGCACCAGCCCGCGTGGACAACTGCAGCATAGACATCGCCTGATCCGAATTGAGTAACCACCTCTCCACCGCGAGACCAGAACTTCAACGCGTTAAGGCTCTTGATTACCTCAAGTCCGGGCCCGACATTCTGCTCGTTCCCTCCAGCCGCGTACGCAATGGCGCCAAAATTCGCAAACCCGCCTCCCGAAGTGATATCTGGAATTACAACACGCCCCGCGAGCTTGTCGTTCGCTAGATCTTTATAAGTGGTCGGCGCAGGCAGCCCCAGTTCGGCGTACTTCTCGCGGTCATAGCAGATAACCTCTTGTGTACTCCAGGAGGCAACCCGCCAATCACTGTACTGCCATTCATCCAGGTATTTCTTGTTCGTCAGTTGGCTCAGGTCAATTTTCTGGATAAGCTCATTGGTTGCAAAAAATTCTTTCTCCTGTGCATCGAGCGTCTCCATGACATCAAAAGGTGCCTTTCCGCGGGCGGCAATCAATTTCGCTAGGTTGGCTTGTGGGCTGCCTGTAACGAATTCAATTTTCCCACCGAGTGCCTCAAATTTCGGCACGATGGCTTTCACCATATTTTCCTTCCAGGAGCCTCCCCACGTAGCAACCCTTAAGGTAACGCCGTCGAATTGACCAGCAAACCCCATGGAGCTCGTAAGAAGCCCTATGCTCAGAACCGCACCCTTGAACATTAAGCTTGGGTTTCGTTCTAGTTTCATCATTACTCCTCTCCTATATCTGACAGATAAAAAGTGAATTGCTCTACTGAAAAAACCTACCTACTACCGGACCTCAACAAATTATCTAAACCAACAAGTTTCTGCATGCCGAGCAAAACTAGCAAGCAGAAAAATATCACCAAGGAAGACGACGCTAAGATGCTGGGATCAAAGTCGTTCTCCATGCCATAAAACAATTCGACCGGATAAGTGACGAATCCTGGAGCCGTAAGGAAAATCGAGATTGGCACATCGGCAAATGACACCATGAATGAGTAAAGTGCCCCGGCATAAACGCCCGGCATAATCACAGGCAGTGTGACCCTCCTGAAAGCACTCCACCGGCTAGCGCCAAGACTGAACGCTGCTTCTTCAAGCCGGTCATCAAATCGTTGCAATATCGCGGTAACCGTACCGACAACGTAAGGTGTCGCGACAAAGAGGTGGCCAATATACAAGCCTGTGAAAGTTCCTTGAAAATATAAACCGGTCGCATCCCCGAAAAGATAGTAGAGCTGCAAGAACGCTATACCTGTCACTATGGCGGGGATCTGCAGGGGTGCGCGAAATACCGATGAAATAACAGTGCGCCCCGGCAACTTCCCTCGGACAATTCCCAATGCTGCAGGAATGCCTATTACGCACGCCCCTAGCGCTGCCAGGCCGGCCAATCCAAAACTAAGCGCGAGGGCCTCAAACTGGGCTGTCGGTATCTTGGTATACCACTGCAGAGATGGGTCATCTGGGGGAAATTTAATTGCCGTATAGTATTCACCGCCGTGAAAAGACGCCCCGATCACCACAATCATGGGCGACAACAAAAATATGTATGAGAGGCCGCAGTAGATGTAGTGGCCAAGCTTTCCCCAAGAATAACCCCGTTTGGGTGGCGGACCCTTGCGCCGCCTGGCCGAAATACGGGTTAACGAATCCACTTCATTTTTGGGAGAAGTTATGACTTCAGCACTCATCACGCAATCACCAATCTGGCGGATCTCAGTCGACGAATGAGATAGATTGACAGCAGATTAATTAACAGAACGGTCACTAACAACACGGCCGCAAGTGCTCCGGCCATCGAGTATTTGATCTCCATCATGACTGTTCTCTGAATGAGGACAGGCAGGGTGAATACTCTCCCGCCGCCAAGCAGGGCAGCAGATGTAAACGCTCCCATACACATGTTGAACATCATGAGTGAGCCCACTGTGACGCCAGGTAGACTTAACGGAAGGAGTACTCGCAAATGCATACGCCATCTGCTAGCGCCATGGATCTGAGCGGCATCCTCGAGTGACCTCGGGATTGTTTGAATAACGCTGTAGAGCAAGAGCACGCCGAATCCAAGCGTGAAGTGCATCAGTCCAACCACCACTCCGGTCTGGTTGCCAATTATGGTGTAAGGCCTATCGACGATGTGAAGTGCCATGAGTGTCTGATTGATCAGGCCATCGGCTGAAAAGATGATGATCAGGCCGAATACCTTGATCACGATGGTCACGAATGTTGCTACTACAATACCCGCGAGCAGAATCATTGACCATTGGGATCGCATTCGAGCGATCAGATAAGCTACTGGGAATCCGAGAATCAGGGTGAACAGCGCAGCAAGCGCAGATGTCTTTACGGTGATCCAGAGCGTCTTGAGGTAAAAGGCGTCTGTGAAAACGCGCATGTAATTGATCATGGTTGCGGTATCACTGATTCGACCTAATCCAAGGTCCTTAAAGAAACTTCCCTTAAGAAACACATACTGGCTCGCGACAATTAGAATCCCTACGATCAGGAAGCTCGGTAGCAGAACAAATTCCCAGCGTGTCTTCATGATGGCTAACTTGTTCTCTTAACGTGCTGATTCACGGCCTATTGGCAGTGGACGGTAAAACGCGGCTCGTCCTTGAGTGCCCGTAGCTTGGCTTCAATAAAGGCAGTGCGCTCGTGACCACCTAACTGATCACCTTCGAATACGATATCCATCACGGCGTCGGTAACACTTCTGAGTAACTGCTCGTCATCAGTGGGGTGGACTGGTATGGGCAAGACGGTATCCTGTGTGTGTGTCAGAAATTCGTCACCAGATCTTTCAGGTTCTGGCAGCGGTTCTCCTGCCTGGATAGCGCGGACGGCACGCCGCAGTTTACGCCTCAGGTAAGCAACACCTTTGTCAGTTGATCCCAGATTCTCCGCCGCGTGCGAATTGATCGGGCCTTGAGAGACCTGAGCTTCGTAGTCGTTGGGGTGTCGTTGCCGGTACTCATAGGGCTCTTGACCGGTTTGACCCGGGAAATCTACAGAGTTCTTACCCACCAGGGCACGATCTCCATGGCCCTCAGGATCAATACCTGGCCCGAAACTTCGCCAGGCGATGATCATACAGTTCTCGTTATCGTGAGGAATTGTCCACTTTGTAATGCTGGCACGCCTGAAGTATTTTTCTTCCCGGCCGGTTTCCCACCACGCGCCAACCTGGCTGAATGAAGGAGAAATCGTCTCCTGCGAGCGAATCCATATCTTGTCTTCTATTCGATAGGTTAGGGTTGCATAAATTTTGTGGGGCTTCTCATAAAACTGGGTCACTGGAGCAATACCCCAGGTATCTCCGAAGTGAATATCCGTAACCCGAGCGTGCAGAAACACCGTGTGCCACGGGTCCATTGTGTTCTCACAGATCTGCAGCCAGTTGCAGGGATAGTGGATTGAGTAGGGCACCATCTCGACGTCAGCGAGCATTGTCGTATCCCATTTTGGGAAATCCGGCTTTGCCTCAGGAGGGCCCATGTAAGCAAAAATCAAGCCAAGGTACTCCACAACAGGATACGCTCCATGGCATACCTTCCCGCATATTTTGGAATCTTGCGCGGGAGTTTCCAGGATGGTTCCGTCTACGCCATAGAGCCAGCCGTGATAGCAGCACCGGAGTCCCTGTTCCTCGATCACACCGAATTCAAGCGAAGCATTCCGATGGCTGCAGTGAAGGTGGAGCAGCCCAAGTGTGCCCTGCTTGTTCCGAAACACCACGAGGTCTTCTGCCAGAATACGGATGCGTAAAGGGATGTCAGTGATCTCACTGGCGAGAGCAACCGGAATCCAGAAACGTCGAAAATATTCCCCGCAAGGCGTGTTAGGACCGACGTGGGTAAGTTCGTCATCCTCGATCGGCCGTCTCGCCTTGTGATAGCCGCCGAAAGTGGTCTGGATGCGGTCCTTATAATTTCGCGTCTCTTTCACATATGCAGTTTGTGGCAGATCATTTGACAATGAGATGCTCCTTTTAGGAAATCACTTTAGAAAACAGGGATCGGATCAATATTTGATTCATAATGCCACGATCCACACTATCGGGTTTTCGGAAATACATATATTCAGGTTGTTGCTAAATTAATGGACACATACCTGTAGATAATTCGGGTATATACCTATTATAGAAAACATGGTTTTTACTGAATTGTTTGATCGATGCTAGCGGACAGGAGCCCGAATCCCGGCGGAGAGCAACTTGCAACCTTCCGGATTGCATGCTCTGTCTCGATTGGTTTTGAGGCGATCAGAAAGCATCTCGCCTCAGTGGGGGGTGTTGAGCTTATTGATATTTCGCAAGGCCTAGAAAATACCGAAGATCAGCCGCCTTATCAGGGGCTGATCGTTTATGCGAGTCATTACTCAGAATCTGTCGCCGACTGGGTCCGAGACCAGCGCCTTAAGTGGATGCATGTCGTCACCGCAGGGACTGACCCGTTGGACCGCTATCCGATCCCGGAAGGCATCGACGTATCCTCCAGCGGCCACTTGTGGTCCGGAACGGTAGCAGAGCATGCTCTGGGAATGTTGCTTGCATTAAGTCGGGGCCTTGACTTCAGCGTCCGTATGGTTGAGACAGACGACTGGTCCCGTAAAAAGGTTATCCCAAAACTTCGAACCGTAAAAGACCTTAACGCATTGATCATTGGATACGGCCGCATCGGCTCAGAAATCGGTCGGCGTCTAAACGACCTCGGGGCCAACGTGACAGGTGTGGCGTGCTCCAGGCGTATAGTAGATGGTGCCAAGGTTCATGAGATCGCAGAACTGGATTCGCTGATTCCAGCGGCTGACGCGATCTTTCTGTCTGTACCACTTCGGTCTTCTACTCATCATCTGATTTCAAGACCGCAGTTCGCGCGAATGAAACAAGATGTGATCCTCATTAATATCTCACGCGGCGGCGTTTTAGATGAAGCGATGCTTCTGGAGATGCTTAAAGCACGCCGGATCAGCTGCGCAGGGCTTGATGTATTCGAAAACGAGCCCCTACCGAAGCATCACCCATTTCGTTCCCTGTCGAATGTCCTGCTGACGCCTCATGTTGCCGGTTTCGGGGAGCGCGGTATTGAAGAAAAGATTGCCGAGAATATAAAGGACAATCTTCTGGACATCCTGTCGGGAAAGCCGCCCCGAGACGGATTTCAGGTGGGATAGATTGGAACAGAAGGGGGTATGACTAATGAGTGATTATTGCACCCTGATAACGGGCGCCAGTAAAGGTATAGGGCGGGCATGTTCTGATCTGCTTTCCGAGGCGGGCTTTCACGTGATTGGTTTGGCGCGAAACTCTCCCAAGGATGAGTTTCCTGGTGAGTTCTACGAGATCGACGTTGCCAATCGAGATTCGTTAACCGATTTTCTTGAATGGCTCTGTGCCGAGAAGTCAGTGGTCAACCTGATCAACAATGTTGGCTTGGCAGGTCCAGAGTTACTCGAGGATATCAAGCCACAGACCTTAGATCTGGTTCTTGAGGCCAATCTGGTCTCTGCCATCTTGTGTGCAAAGTACTGCAGTCAGAAGATGAAAGTCTTACGCCAGGGCCGAATCGTAAATATTTCAACGGAGTTCATCCTGGGTGCCCCCACCCGGACGGCCTACGGCGGAGCAAAGGCCGCCCTCGTCAGTGCGTCACGAACGTGGGCGCTGGAGTTGGCGCACTATGGTATTACCGTCAACGCTATTGCGCCGGGCCCAGTGGATACTGATTTCTTCCGTCAGAACAATCCTGAGGGCAGCGAAATTCGCGAGAAGAAGTTGGCCAGAATTCCTCTCGGCAGATTCGGCGAACCATCAGACATAGCGCACATGGCGAAATTTCTGCTGTCTTCTGAAGCCAACTACATAACCGGGCAGGTCATTCACATTGACGGGGGGTCAAGCATCGCCAGCGCACCGTTGTTTTAGTCAGAGCTATTCAGGGAAGCACGAGTGGTTGCATTGATCAGGTATAAGCCGAAGAGTATCGCGAGCGTGGCGATGAAGAATTTGGGGGTTAACTGTTCTCCAAACAGCGCCATCCCCCAGATTACGCCAGTAACAGCAATGATATAGCTGCTGAAACTATAGAAAACAGGCCCTGCTAGTTCGATGATTTTGAATAGCAGCGCATATGCAGTTGCTCCAATCAACCCGTGTAGCAGAATGAGGCCATCAGTCAGATCGGGAGTGATCCATAGCGGATGAATCTGATGGGTGATTAATCCTGTCGGAAGAAGGACCAGGAAAGAGACCAGATGAGTTGCACCCGCCATCAGAAACGGATGGTCGGGTGAAGATATCCGGCAGCTCACATATACGCTCATGCTGGCGTAAAGGATCGGGCAGAGCAAGGCGATCAAGTAGAAGAAGTTTAGGGAAAAACCAGATTCCCCATTGCCAAGCGCTATCATGCTCCCACCGATAAAGCCCAGCGCGAGCCCGGCCAGCCGACGCCTCTCCAGCCCTTCTCGCCCTAAGGACAAGAGCAGGGCGTAGGTAAAGATCGGTCCTAATGTGAGAATGACAGCCATCGCCCCGGCGTCGATGTTCCTGACGGCCGAAAAGAAAAGGACGTTTGGCAGGGCGGCTCCGACAATGCCACAGAACACATAATCAATACCCGCAGTTTTGAATGAGGGGAAGCGTCCAGTCTTGACGTAGCCCGCTATCAGGAGGATCACGGCGGCGGTTAATGACTGCCACATGGCATAACTGACTGCAGGCACATCATGAATCGCCACAAATTTTGCAAGACTGGTTGCGCCCCCCCGTAGGGTTCCCAACACCAACAGCAGGGAGAGCGCTAGTGAGAAAATAGAGGCGACTTTCACTTGCTTACTGATGAAGTCGCAAATACTCGCGCTTTAATCTGTTCGGACAGCGGCGATTCGAACAAGCTGAGCGAACGATGAGGCGTCAAGTTTTCGCATAATACTTGACCGGTGACGCTCAATCGTTTTCGACGAAAGGAAGAAGTGTTCTGCAATCTGCTTATTCGATTTCCCGGCTACCAAAAGGTTAAGCACCTCCTGTTCACGCCTCGTTAACGAGTCGAGAGCCGTTCGGATGAATTGACGTTGCTCTCTTTTCCCTCGGTCCAATAGATCGGCATTGATTGCACGATGAATCGTCTCAATCAGCAGATTATCGTTGCAAGGTTTCTCAAGGAAGTCAAAAACGCCATGTTTGAATGCACGAACTGCAACCGGCACATCACCATGACCTGTCATGATGATGATGGGCTCCAGAATCCCTTGTTGACGCATCAGGTCGAGTGCCTCGAGTCCACTCATTCCGGGCATTCGTAAGTCGAGCATAATGCAGCCGGGGCCGGCATCATGGTAGCTATGAAGAAAGATATCGGCGGATTCGTATTCAATGCCTTTGAGATTTACGGATTCGACCAGGAACTTGATAGACCCACGTACAGATTCATCGTCATCGACGATATGAACTGTCTGCACGGCATCAGCCATGGTGAAAGCGCGCCAACGTGAAGCGAAAACAGGTTCCAGGCTCCGCAGTATCGACCAGGGTCAGCCTTCCCCCGTGACCCTCGATAATCGTTTGGCTTATCGATAATCCCATTCCGAGGCCGGATTGCTTGGTCGTGACATACGGTCTAAATATATCATCGGCGATAGTCTTATCGACCCCGGGACCATTGTCATCTACATAGATTTCAAAGAGTTGATCGTTAAGAGGCTGAACGCGGACACAGATTCGAGGTGATAGGATCCGGGTTTCGGCGAGGGCGTCAATCGAATTTTTGAAAAGGTTAAAGATCACCTGTTCGATTTCGATTCGACTCGCGAGTATGTCAGTGTCGTCGGGCGAGAATATCATCTCGACACGAATATTGTGCTGGCTGATTGGCCCCTGGAGCAGTTTCTGGACTTCCTGAAAAATAGACCGTAAGGACTCTCGTTGAACCGGAGGCTGTCCGAGGGCAACAAAGTCACGAACATGACTGATGATCTCTTTGGATCGTTCGCCAGCATCCCGGATTTGGCTAAGGACCGTTTTGAGATCCTCCGAAGATATCGGCTCGCTGTTCAATCGTCTCAACAAGCCGTTAGCAAAATTGACGGTAACCGCTAACGGCTGGCTGAGTTCGTGGGCGAGCGCAGAGGCCATTTCACCCATTGAGGCCCGGCGCAGTACGTGGGCGAGTTCGGCCTCATTACTTTGACGAAGTTCTTCAGCACGCTTGCGATCGGTAATCTCAGTCCTGATACTAACGACGCCACCATCAGCGGTTTCACGATCAGTGGATCGGATCCAGCGACCATCCGAGAGTTCGACTTCGTGAGTGTGATCAGAATCAGGAAAAGAGACGAGTCGATTTTCGATCCATTGGTCGGGAGGATTGTCTTTGGAGACGACTTCGCCTCTGCGTGCACTTGCAGAAATAATCTCTCTAAAGGTCCGCCCCGGCTGAATGATTTCAGCGGACATGGGAAACATCTGGACAACCTGCCGGTTGAATTCAACCAGTCGGTGACTTTCATCAAATAACATAAAGCCATCTGACATGGAGTCGAGCGCATGGTGCAGTCGGGCCCGCTGCTGTTCGAGAGCATCCCCGGCCTCTCGGGCTTCGGTGACATCCTGGGCGGCGACGATGATTCGAGTGACCCGTTGCTGGGTATGATCATATTTTGGCCGACCATAGATACGAAGCCATCTGATCTTCCCATGGGCATCAATGACGCGAAACTCATCAATCGAACTCTCATTGTTGAGTAGCGTGGCGAGGCGTTGATCGAGAATGTGTAAATCATCCGGATGGGTTATCGGTCGCCAGAATCGGAAATCGGTGTCTTGTGACCCAGGGCCGAATTCCTGGCTTAAGCGTCCGGTATACCAGATCAGGCGCATGATATCGTTCTTATCCACGTCGTAGACATAAATAAGGTCGGACATGAGTTCCGACACAATCCGGTATCGCTCTTCACTTTCTTCGCGTGCGCGGTTTTCTTCAAACAACTCCTGATTGCGGCGTGCTAGCTCGGTGGTCGCATCACTAATCCGGCGGTCGAGGTCAGCGTTGATGGCGCGCAGTGCGGTTTGTGCGCGATGGCGATCTGTCACATCCTGCACTAGAAAGAAATACCCCAGAACCTGTTGTTCATGTCTATCAGGGATATAGTTCAGTTGAACCTGGCGGATCTCGCCGTCGGGGTAACGGATTTCCCGTTCTTCATTAACTTCGGTCCCCGCTAGAACTTGCTTGAGCAAAGCCTCGACGGTCTGATAGTGCTCGTTCGAAAACAACGTTTCCAGTTGCATTCCAATGAGCTCACTCAAAGGACGTCGATACCACGCTTCGATCAGCTTATTGGCGTAAACGATTCGAAGATCCAGATCAACATAGCCAACCAGAGCGGGAAGCGAATCCAGGATCTGCACGATCCGCCCATATTCAACACTTACACGATTGACTGAGGTCATTGGCCGAACTCCAGATTTGTGCTATCTGTGACTCGCGGGTCAGATTTGATTAACGGAAAAAGTCTAGTATAAAGTTGCCCACATTTTAAAAATGGGTGGTGGGCATATATCAGTATGGCCAGTTTTCAAATTCAAGACCAGATGGATGGCTGATGTCTGAGTTTCTTCTCTACGGTTGGGAGGGTTATGAGGACCCCAATATAATAGGGAGGTTCAGTGAAACTTATCAGGTGCCAACCAGCGCTGAGCACTTAACTTCTGACGCTGAGGCGGCATCAAGGGTTATTGATGGGCACACGATACGGCCATCAATATTGAACATTAACAATCCGTTTCCCAAGAAATGGCTATTTCCGGAAAAACGTATTCTAGAACTTGATCACGAAATGTTCGCTGCGTGGGATGCGAAACTGCTGCCTTGGACGCGCCCACTCTGTGAATGGGCTTACAGTGTCACAGGGGAGTTAGTAGGAATACCACAGCGTTTTGGCTCATTCAATTTCGTCATCAACACAAAACGAGTCTCGCGCGGTGTCGCCGAGGACGAGGGGTTTTATTTGCTTGATGATCCCTCATCGGCCCCGAGATATGGGGTTCTGGTTTTTCCTGAATTCAATGTTTTTCACATTGCCCTGTCGGCAGGGCTGAATCCGTTTCAGAGTCTGTCGCTCGAGGGAAAAGAGCGATTTCAAAGCCAGGCAAGACAGTGGTTTACTCATGCAGCATTCATCTCTGATGACAGTCGAAAACTGAACAAGCGTTTGGTCGACCAGTCAATCGATGTGATCCTGTCAGCGGGGATGTTTTCATCAGGATATCTTCGTCGCGAGGGGTTTAATGAGATTCACTGTGTCACCCCAAGGAAGGGTCCGATGCACGGCAAGGGGGGTATTTGCTTTCTCGAGTTAAACACCATCCCAGTTGATGCTCCATCCTACACGGACAGCATCCGCTTTCTCCAGATGATTCTAAGGCCGGATATTGCTTTGTACGCTATGTCGAACCACATAAATTGCAATCCGATCGTGCAGATGGGAGACCCAAAGATCTTCAATAAAGTTGGCGTGACGTTACTTGAAGCTCTGCAGTGGGATACGCTGGAAGAGGATTTGTCACGATGTGTTGAGTACGATCTGCCCCCCGACTTTGACGAACTTTTGGGTATCGTCAAGACTGTGATTAAATCTGTGGGCGCCAAACGCTGGTTATGACAAAGCGAATGCGCAAACCCAGAAACCAGGAAGGCAGAATCTCGATGATGTCACCTAAAGATCGGCGCGTCCTCGCAATAGTCCAGTGCGCCCTAAATGGCTATCGCCGGCGTCACTATGGTCACTAAACAAGTGTTGGATGGCGCCTCGTCAATCCATGACTATGGGACGCGCATTAGAAATGGTGCGCTCACTATCACAGATGCAATAGAGAGATGTTTTGCCGAAATAGAAAAAAGAAATGACGAGTTGAACATCGTCACCCGGTGTCTTCATGAACGGGCAGAAAAAAGAGCGAAAGTCCTGGAGGAGGAATTGAACAGCGGAAGTGATCGAGGACTGATGCACGGAGTACCCATTGCCGTAAAGGATATCTTCGCAATATCCGGTCACTCGCCATCCGCGGGAAGCTGCAGCCCGATTCGTTTTGGGAATCAAGAATCCACTGTGATAAAGAAGTTGGAAGCATCAGGCGCGATTATTCTGGGTGTCCTGAATCTGGATGAATTCGCCGCCGGCGGTACTGGATCTAACGCCTGGTACGGCCGGTGCAAGAATCCGCTTGATCGCCGGCGGATGACCGGAGGTTCGTCGAGTGGTAGTGCTGCAGCTGTCAGTGCCGGCTTTTGCCTGGCAACGATTGGTTCTGATGCCGGCGGCTCCATTCGAATTCCCGCAGCATTTTGTGGAGTGTGTGGATTGAAGCCGACCTATGGTCGAGTCAGTCGATTCGGCTCCATTCCGCGGACCTGGAGCATGGACTGTATCGGTCCTCTCACCACAAATATTGAGGACCTGGGTATCGCCCTGGAGGCCATTTCCGGGCATGATGTTCATGACACAACCTCTGTTCCGGAGAATGATTTCACATGGCGTGTACGTGAAATCGATGATGTGCCACGAATCGGTTATCTTGCGCAGATAACAGATTATGGGGAGGACTATAGTCACTACGGCAAAGTTCTGGAGTCACTTGAACAGGCGGGATACCAGTTGAAGATCAAGGACCTTCACAAGCTTGATACTTACACCGAATATCATCAGCGAATCGTAAAAAGCGAGGCCGCTGCTTTTCATCGGGCAGTACTGGAAGAAGAAGTCTCCAATGTATCTATTGAAACGCAGGACGTCCTGAAGCCGGGCGGGCAGATTCTGGCGATCGACTATCTTCAGGCGTTGACCCAGCGGGATAGCCTTCTCGCGGAATTTTTGGACCAGGTTCTCAATGATGTTGACGTACTGGTTCTGCCGGTTTCATACGAGGAGGCCCCGGTGTATGAATCAGGAGCAACCAAGGATGCCGACCTTATCAACCAGGAATTCGCCAGAGCATCCATCTTCACTCGATTTGTCAACTTCCTGGGACTGCCCGCGGTCAGTCTGCCTGTCAGCATTGGAAGCGCGGGAATGCCCACCGCTGTTCAACTGATTGCACGCCCGTTCGATGAACTGCGTATGCTGAATATCGCGCTTCAGATGGAGTCGTTATTTGCCGATTGAGACAAAACAAATCCAGGGGCATGACGGCTGACAAGAAGAGAGCGAGTGCCTTCAATTGGCGGGTGCTTTGTGCCTCGAATCACTCATCAGTTCGAACAAGTGAAGCGCTATTGCTTCATCCAGGCCCGCATCATGTGATAGGAAATAGAAATAGACTCCGGAAAAATCATATTACTTTCCGTGCCGTTATAGATACGCTCCAGTTGCGTACGGGTAAACCAGTCGGCGAATTCGAGTTCCGCGTGATTAACGATGATTTCATCCGCCATCGCTGTCGCAAAGCAACCTAACATCAGGCTCGATGGAAACGGCCATGGCTGATTGCCCCAGAAGCGGATATCGGTACATTTCACGCCGACCTCTTCACTGACCTCACGGTGAACAGTATCCTCAATAGCCTCCCCGGGCTCCATAAACCCGGCAAGAGGGGAAATAATTCGATCAGGGTAGTTATGGCTTCGACCGAGCAGGCATTTACTGTCGTCACGAGATGTAATCATGATGATAACAACGGGATCAATTCTCGGAAACTGAAGCATCCCGCACGTCTCATTGGTACACCGTAGACGGTAGCCACCAAAAAGCACCTCGTTACCTGATCCGCACCGGGAACAAAAACAATGATCCGATTTCCATTTCAGGATGGACCGTGCTTGTGCGACGATTGCAGTCCGGGGATCGGCAAGTCGGGAAGCAACCGACCGTACGCTCTGGAAACGATAAGGGATAATGTGGTGCCAGGTTTCTAATTCTTCTCCGATGTCAATAGCAAAACGCGGTGACTCGTCGTCTGCAATGCCTAAGAAAATAGACGCGGCTAGATCCGAGATCACCGATTGAATGACGGGGCCGGGAATCCAAAAGAGTTCGCCAGCATCGGTAATGGGTGTATCGAGCTTAAAAAATGGAAGAAAGAGCGCGCTGTCTTGTGATCTGAGTTTCTGTATCTCGGCTTCATCCTCTCTTATCTCGTCAGAGCATGAAAGGGGATTTCCAGAAAATGGAAGTGTCATGATGACATCAAGTCCACGTTGTCAGATACAGGCGGGATTAGTCTGCATAACCGTTAGGTGACATCGGGTTTGGTTGGAGACGACGTATTGAGGCGTTGACAGACGGTATCCGAGACCATCCTGTCCCTTAGCTGAGGCCCTGATAAGCGGCTGCCATCATATCGGTGCGCATGGGAGACAGAGAGCCAAGATTCTGCGTCATGACGACACCGACGAAGTCTTCCTTTCGATCGGCCCAGTAGTATGTGGCAGCCGCACCGCCCCAACCGCCTTCCTCTTCATTTGTCAGAGAGATCGCCTGACCGGGATTCAGCATGACTCTGCCCAACAGGCTAAAGCCGTAGCCCGGACTCGGAAAAGGGCCCAGCCAGTAGGGCAACTGCTCATCGCTCAACCGGTTGTACCACATGAAATCCACCATTTTTCGGGAAATCAGAGAAGCGCCCATTGGCGTCTTGCCATTGACCGTAAACTGCGCAAATCGAATGTAATCATCGGCAGTGGAAAAAAGGCCGTGACCGCCACGGGCAAATACTCCGGGTTTGTCATAGGGATATGCATCGTCAACATCAAACCTTTTGAGCGGCACGTTTGCTTCGGGGGTCTTAAGAATCTCATCAAGAGAGCGGCCGTACATCGGCATCAGCCGGTGACGTTCTGGCTCAGGCACAAAAAATTGGGTATCTTTCATTCCCAAGGGGTCGAATATCTCGTTCTGCAATAGCGTCCCAAGTGCCTGTCCTGAAACAACCTCGAGCACTCGGGCCAGGATGTCGTTCGCAATGCTGTAGTGCCAGCGCTCCCCCGGCTGAAATGCCAGCGGGAACTGTGCCGCCCGGTTTGCAAAGGTTTCCAGCGTACAGCCGCCATCGCTGACCAGGCCATCGGACAGATACAGGGCGCCGACAGGGCAGTCCGGCATAAAGTTGTAACTGAATCCTGCGCGATGGGTAAAGAGATGCTCAATCGTGATTGGCGCCGCTCTTTCGGTGCTGCCATCGGCGTTCAGGACTTCCATGTCCTGGAACTCGGGGAGAATGCTGCCAAGCGGCGTAAAGAGGTGCAGGCGGAACCGTTCCATCAGAATGACACCGGCCGCTGCCACAATCGGCTTGGTCATCGAGTAGATGCGGTAAATCGGCTGATCCGGCAGAGAAGAGGCCGCCTCATCTGGCAAGGTAACACCAGCATCTATGACTTTGTCATGCTGTTTGATCAGCCACTCGATACTGGCGAAATACCCGCCATCAATGTATCCCTTCGCAACCCTGCGGATACTCCGTTTCCAAAACCCATCTTGTCGATCGATTGGATTCATGATGCTGGTTTTGGCCACATGATGACCTGAGTGCATCGGAACCACGCGAGTGTTTTGTGATCCTTCTCGGAGCTTATCTCCACATCCCAGATCTGTGTTGACTTGCCAAGATGCATTGGTTTCGCCACCGCTTTTATGGTTCCACCGTCCGTAGTGGCGACAAAATTGGTTTTGGTTTCAAGGGTCGCAAAGCCTGTCGCACCTTCTGGGAGAGATCTGATGCATCCAAATCCCGCACAGGAATCGGCCAGCGCAAACAGGGTGCCTGCGTGGACACGGTCCTTCCACGAGAAGTGATGCTTTTCAAGTTCAAGAAGGCCCGTTGCTTCACCCGACGACGAGAATGCGAAGGTCATTCCCAGATGATCGAAAAGATATCCTTCACCATGCGCCTTGAATTCTTCCGGTGTGTCCATAGATCACTCGATCGCGAGAAACGTAAACTCAAGTATTAGCATTTCGGGTCTGCTAATCCCCGGGCGTGTCCGTTGTTTTTTCCATTCTTTCTGCCCTTTCTGCACCATCTGCGGGCTGATTTGCGTTCTGGGTCTGGTGGTCCTCCGCACGCCAGCCTTCAAGGGTGGCAAACTTCCAGTACATCTTGCCTCTTTTCTTGTCTGTCCTGCCGGTCTTGCCGGATGCCGCGGTGGTCGCTGACGAATCGCTTGTTGACGGCCTTCGAGAGGGTTCTGAAGAAGTTGCAGATTCGTCTTTCATTAGTCTTTCGCTGAAAAGAAGTTCCTATGATTATCGTTCTTAATCCGAATCGGACTCAAGGCGGGCAAGGATATCCTCTAGTCCTTCAGTGAGAGAACGGTTCACACCGCTTTGGTTTCTGTGAGCCAGAAACTGCGCATTCAGCCCGCCCGGTGTTTGACAGGCTTCACTCATTGTATGGAGTTTCCCAGCAGGCTGTCTGACAGTAAGGTCAGAGAGCGCGTGATACAACGCAGTCGTATAGCGGGCAGCTGTCGCGAGGTCCATGCCTTTTTCGCTCATCCACTGAGCGACTCCCGATACCTGATCGAAAAAATCAGCCATGAGGGCGCTTGCAGCACCGAAGAGGTTGAACTGCGCTTCATCAGCGACCGCCACGCAGGTTCCGATATGCTCAAAGAATGCCTCAACAGAAGCGTCCGGCGGGCACAAGGCCACTGGCCCAAGGCCATGCTCTATCGGAGGCATGGGGATGACCCGCACCACATCCGTGGCCGGTGCTGACCATGTGCGAAGCTGATCAAGTGAAACGCCGGCAGCAAGGC
>Ga0315336_1003283_pt1 | contig 21985 bp, 23 predicted proteins | sample ASW5metaG_FD_204512 | JGI IMG/M metagenome (GOLD analysis project Ga0315336, IMG submission 204512) | Ammonia-oxidizing marine archaeal communities from Monterey Bay, California, United States - ASW #5 | ecosystem: Environmental > Aquatic > Marine > Intertidal zone | place: USA: California... | reverse complement strand
CGACCGTCCCTTCTTTGCCCTTTTCTTTGCCCGCTATCACGAGCACCTTGTCTCCGCTGCGGATGCGCATTATACCACCTCTGAAGCCAGAGATATGATTCGCATGAAGCCCGCATCCCGAAGTTCGCGGGCCACAGGGCCGAATATCCGCGTGCCTCGGGGTAGCCGGTTCTCCAGAATGAGAACGGCGGCATTGTCGTCGAACTTGATGTACGTCCCGTCTGGCCGGCGGCGTCCCTGGGCCTGACGGATAACCACCGCTCGGACGATCTCGCCTTTGCGTACTGGGGAGTTGGGTGCGGCTTCCCGAACGTTGCAGACCACTACGTCACCCACATGGGCGAACTTGCGTTTGCCGCTGCCGGGAATGTTGATCAGGCGGATTACCTTAGCGCCGCTATTGTCCGCCACGGTTAGCCTTGTATACGTCTGGATCATTATTCAGCGTCCTGTTCATCGGAAGACGATTCATCTTCCGTATCTTGTTCGTCGTCTTGTTCAGCCGCTTCGTCCGCTGCCTCTTCGGCGTCCTGGGACCCTTCCGCTGTGGTTACCATGACAGCGTCGGATTCCAGGTCTATGGCGCGAACATCCGCTACCTGGCGGCGCGACAGAATCTCCATCAAACGCCAATGCTTTGATTTGGAGATGGGCCGGGTCTCCTCGATCCGTACCGTATCTCCCACCAAGCACTTGTTCTCGGGATCATGCACCATGAAACGGGCCAAATGGCGTACCTGCTTGCGATACAACCGGCTGCGCTTCCTCCAGACCATTTCGACGACCGCGGTCCGGTCCATACTCACGCGGACAACTGATCCGGTCCTAACCTTCCGCATAGACTTAGCCAAGCTTAACCCTCCACCAGTTGCCGTTCTCGAATCACAGTCTTCAGGCGTGCGATGGATTTTCGCACCGTCCTGGGTACATTGGAGTCGGGTAGCTGGTTGGTAGCTGCGCGGAACCGTAGGTCCATCAACTCCCGGCTGGTCTTTTCTAACTCTTCTTTGAGTTGTTCGTTAGTCAGAACCCTTATCTCATTGATTAGCATCGAATCTCGCCTTTATGCCGAGTGGCCGAGCATGACGGCGATGCGGTCACGCTGGACGACCTTGGTTGGGATAGGCAATTTGTGAGCGGCTAGTTTCAAAGCCCGAATCGCGTCCGCTGCCGGAACTCCGGCTACCTCGAACATAATCTTGCCGGGCCGCACCACTGCTACCCAGTGGTCCACTGCGGCTTTTCCGCCACCCATGCGGACTTCGGCCGGTTTCTTGCTGACCGACTTGTCAGGGAAGACCCGGACCCATACCTGGCCGCCACGGCGAAGGTGACGGGTGACGGCGATTCGGGATGCTTCTATCTGACGCGCCGTGATCCAGTCGGCCTCCATGGCCTTGAGACCAAACTCGCCAAAACTCACCGTGCTACCGGTGGTTGCCGCGCCTTTGCGGCGGCCCCGGAACACTTTGCGATATTTACTTCGCTTCGGCTGCAGCATTTGCTACCCCTTAAATCTTATCTGCTCTAGATCGTCCCGGTCCGAGCAGAGATAGTTGCTAAATCTGAAGGTCTTCGTCCAGTACAATCTCAGGGTCGTCGCCATTAGCCTGAACGGTAACCTCGATGGTCTCCAGTTCTTCCTCTTCCTCAGGCTGCGGTGGAAGTATGTCACCGTGGTAGACCCAGACTTTAACTCCCACTTGACCCATTACCGTGTGGGCTTCGGCCAAGGCGTAATCAATGTCCGCCCGCAGGGTGTGCAGAGGCACACGGCCCATCATCAGCTTTTCAACACGCGCAATCTCCGAACCGGAGATCCGCCCTTTGACTATGATTTTTATGCCTTCGGCTCCGCCCTGCATCGCCCGTTGGGCTGCTTGACGCATTGCCCGGCGATAGGCTACCCGGCGCTCCATCTGCTCGGCGATGTTGCGGCCAACTAGATAGGCGTTAATCTCTGGCTGATCAATCTCGATGATATTCAGCTGGACTCTCTTCTCAGTGATGGCTTCCAGCTTGGCGCGGAGATTCTTAACCCGCTCCCCGTCGCGGCCAATCAGGATGCCAGGACGAGCGGAGTGGATGTTGATGACGCTGTCTTGCGCCCCGCGGTCAATCTCCACCCGGGCTATGCCGGCATCGGAGAAACCTTTGTACTCGTTCTGGATACTCTTTCGCAGTGCAATGTCTTCTAGAACGAGTCTCCGATAGCTACCGGCAGTCGGCGCGAACCAGTGCGCTTTCCAATCCTTAACTATGCCCAACCGGAACCCGTAAGGGTGAGTCTTATGGCCCATGGTTTAACGCTCCTCTCCCGGTTCGTCGACCACCACCGTGATGTGGCTGGAACGCTTGATGATTCGACCGATGCGGCCCCGAGCCCGGGGTCGGAATCTCTTCAAAGGCGTGGCCTGATCTGCGGTGATATGTACGATCCGCAGGGAATCCCGGTTCATCAACATATTGTTTTCGGCGTTGGCCGCTGCTGATGCTACTACCTTGGCCACGGTCTTAGCCCAAGGAGATGTCAACAGACTCAACGTACTTAAGGCATCGTCCACCGGCTGACCCCGGACCAAGTCTAGTATCGGCTTCAGCCGTTTTTGGGACGCACTTATCTTTTTAGCTACCGCACGAACAGGTGGCAATTTACTACCTCATTGGCCTACTGGAGCGTTCGGATCGCGAGACGTGACCACGATAGGTCCTCGTCGGGGAGAACTCGCCCAGCCGGTGGCCGACCATATTCTCCGTAACAAAAACCGGTACATGCCGGCGTCCGTCATGGACACCGAAGGTCAAGCCAACCATATCGGGCATTATCATCGAAGCCCTGGACCAAGTCCTGATGACGGTCTTGGTGCCCAGACGCTGAGTGGCCTCAACTTTTTTGGCTAGTTTGGGATGTATGTAAGGACCTTTCTTGATCGATCGGGACATTTTAGCGTCTCCGGCCTCTTCTCATAATGAACTTGCTGCTAGCTTTGTGCACCCGCCTGGTCTTGTGGCCCAAGGTGGGCTGGCCCCACGGGGACTTGGGTCCTGGCATGCCGATGGGTGAGCGTCCCTCACCACCGCCGTGGGGGTGATCCACCGGGTTCATCGCAACACCCCGAACATGGGGGCGGCGTCCCAAGTGGCGGCTGGCTCCGGCCTTGCCCAAACTTTCGTTCTTGTGATCCGGGTTGGACAGTTGTCCTACGGTTGCCCGGCATGCTAACAGCACCCGGCGCATTTCTCCGGACGGAAGTCTTATCAACACGTACTCGCCTTCCCGGGAAAGCACTTGGGCGCCTGATCCCGCGCTGCGCACCAATTGGCCGCCGCGCTGGGGGGTCAACTCCAAGTTATGGACGACTGTTCCAGTCGGTATCGACCGCAAGGGAAGACAATTGCCGGGATGAATCTCAGCTTGAGGGCCCGACTCGATCCAATCGCCGACTCCTAGCCCTATTGGCGCAAGGATGTAGCTCTTCTCCCCATCGGCGTAGAAAATCAAGGCGATGCGGGTAGTTCGGTTCGGGTCGTACTCGATGGATCGCACCCGGCCTGGGACCCCGTCCTTAATCCGTTTGAAGTCAATCTTGCGGTACATCTGTTTGTTGCCACCGCCCCGGTGACGGCTAGTAATCCGGCCCCTGTTGTTTCGGCCGGCATGGTTCGGCAGATGCTCCAGCAACGACCGCTCAGGTTTCGTAGTGGTAATCTCTTCAAAAGAAGGCCGCACCGCATTGCGAGTGCCTGGAGTCATAGGTTTTAGATTTTTTAAAGGCATACTGAAAGACCCTTTATAAACCTTCTATCAGGTTGATCCGGTCTCCCGGCTTCACCGTGACGACTGCTTTCTTGATGTCGGGCCGCTTTTTCGTGCGAGGACCGTACCGCTTGAGTTTCCCGTGGAGTTTGGTGATGTTCACATCTAGCACAGTCACATCGAACCGGCTCTCGACGGCTTGCTTCACCTCTACTTTGTTCGCTTTTAAGGATATGTGGAAAGTGTATTTCCCAGATTCCTGTAGTAGGGTGCTTTTCTCAGTGATCGCCGGTTTGATTAGGACGTGATGGATATCCATCTATTCCTCTCCTCCGGCTTCTTCTTCGCCTGTGGTTTCGGCCTGCGCCGTTATGGGTTCTTCAATGGCGGTAGCTGGCTCGTTGGGGGCGGAACCGGACAGACCGGCCATCCTGTCCTTCCAGCGTGAGGGCGCGACGGCTAACTCATGCTCGGCCCAGCGGGCCGCTTCCAAGGTGATTACCAACTTGTCCCGGCTCAAGAGTTCTTGAGCGTTAAGTTGGTTAACCGGCAACGTCCAAATCTTCTCTATGTTGTGGGCCGCGCGGACCACGTTTGTCACGGTGTCTTTGGTCACCACCAAGGCTGACCCGGTGATGCCCAGATTGGACAGCAGATCCACCATTGTCTTGGTCTTGCCGCTTATCCCGTCCATGGCGTCGATGCAGATAAGTTGATTTTGCCTAATCTTTTCCGACAGAACGCATTTCAATGCCAATTGGCGCATCCGGCGTGGCAACGCTTTCCGGAAGTCACGCGGATGAGGCCCGAAGACCACACCGCCGTGGCGCCACTGGGGGGACCGGGTGCTGCCCTGTCGGGCTCGTCCGGTATGTTTCTGAATCCAGGGCTTGCGGCCGCCTCCGGACACTTGAGCCCGTGTCTTGGTGTCGGCGGTTCCCTGCCGTTTATTTCCCTGATAGATAACCAGCGCCTGGTGCACCAGGGCATGATTCATCGGAACGGAAAATACGGCATCGTCCAAATCAATGGTTTGAACCGTGTCTCCCTGGGAGTTTTTTACCGTTACTTCCATCTATATCCCAATCCGTTACGGTTCGGCGCTTAGGCCGTTGTCTTTAGCGACTTGCCGGTCCGCCTGATCTGCAGCACACCCATCTGTGAGCCAGGTACGCCGCCTTTGACCATCAACAGGTTCCGGTCTGTGTCAACTCTTATGATTTCCAAGCCCTTGGCGGTTATCCGCCGGTTGCCCATGTGTCCGGCCATCTTCATGCCTTTGTAGACCCTACCCGGCGTGGTTCCTCCACCGATGGAGCCCGGTGCCCGGGCTCGGTCTGACTGGCCGTGAGTGCGAGGGCCGCCGCCGAATCCATGGCGTTTGATAACGCCGGCGAATCCCCGTCCTTTGGATCTTGAGATGATGTCTATTTTCTCACCCGGCGTGAATATCTCAACTGAGACACTGTCGCCGACTTGGTATTCTCCGATGTCGTCAACCTGGACCTCCCGGAGATAACGGCAGACTTGTGTGTCCTTCATGTGGCCCCGAGTAGGCTTGTTGGCCTTTTTGGCCAAGCCAAAACCTATCTGGACCGCTTGATAGCCATCGGTCTCAACGGTCTTCAACTGGGTGATGAAACAGGGACCAGCTTCGATAACCGTAACCGGCACCACCCTGCCGTTTTCCAGGAAAACCTGGCTCATTCCTATCTTTTTACCTAGAAATCCTTGCAACATATTCGTAACCGTCTATCTAAAGCTTGATCGAGATGTCGACGCCGGCTGGCAGGTTAAGCCGGGTCAGCGAATCTATCGTCTTGGACGTTGGCTCCAGGATATCGATGAGACGCTTGTGGGTGCGTATCTCGAAGTGCTCCCGAGAGTCTTTGTCCACGTGGGGGCTTCTTATGACGCAGAACCGGCGGATGTGGGTCGGCAGGGGCACCGGGCCAGCCACGCGTGCACCGGTACGCTCCGCCGTTTCCACTATCTGACCTGCGGAGAGATCCAGCATCTTGTGATCAAACGCCTTGAGTACGATCCGGACTTTTTGCCTGGTTACCATATTCCTCTATTATCTCGCCTAATTTCGACGCACGGTGTTAACTTGTATCACACTCGGGCTAAGGATTTCAAGACATCATCGTTAACTGGTTCGTAATGCTTGAATTCCATCGAGAATGTGGCCCGGCCTTTGGTGATGGAGCGAAGGGCTGTTGTATACGAGAATGTCTGCCCCAAAGGCACGTAGGCCCGGACGATTTGGAGGTCGTCCTGCCCCTCGATATTGCGTATATGCGCCCGGCGGGTCCCCAAGTCTCCGATGACTTCACTGAGGTGCTCACCCGGCGTTGTAACTTCCAGGTCTACGATGGGCTCCAGCAGCACCGGCTTACCCTTGGGCACGCCTTCCCGAATGGCCAGCATTCCCGCACTGCGGAAGGCCATCTCTGAGGAGTCAACGTCGTGGTAACTGCCGTCGACCAGTCTGACTGCCATGTCTACGAGCGGGAATCCGGCCAGAGGACCGTTGTCTAATGCTGTCCGCACGCCCTTCTCCACCGCCGGGATGTACTCTCTGGGAATCGCCCCGCCCTTGATGTCGTTGGAGAAAACGATACCGGAGCCTCTATCCAATGGTTCCAATTCCAGCCATATATGGCCGAACTGGCCGTGCCCCCCCGTCTGGCGGACGAATCGTCCTTCCACCTTGATGGCTTGCGTGATGGTCTCCCGGTAAGACACCCTGGGTGGCCCAACTTCTGCCGAAACCTCGAATTCCCGGCGCATGCGGTCAACCAATACTTCCAGGTGAAGCTCACCCATGCCAGACATTACTGTCTGTCCGGTCTCATCGTTGAACTTGACGATGAAGGTTGGGTCTTCCTCGGATAATTTCCGAAGAGCCTCGCTCAACTTGTCTTGATCAGCACGGGACGTCGGCTCGATAGCCACCGACACGACTGGCTGAGGGAACTGGGGCGGTTCCAAGATTACCTGATTCGACGTGATAGCGATGGTATCCCCAGTGAAGGTGTTCTTAAGTCCGATGGCTGCGCAGATATTTCCGGCGCCAATCTCTTCCAGGTCTTCCCGGTGATTGGCGTGCATCTGGAGTAGACGGCCCATGCGTTCCCGTTGTCCACGGGTGACGTTTTGGACAGACTCCCCAGCTTTTATCTTGCCGGAATAGATACGAAGGAAAACCAACCGGCCGACGTAGGGGTCAGTAGCCACTTTGAACGCCAAAGCGGACATAGGCTCATTTTCGTCGGGAGCCCTAAGCACAATCTCTTCCGTATCAGGCTTGGTGCCCTCAACAGGAGGAACATCCGCCGGAGAAGGTAGGTATTCTACAATTGCATTAAGTAAGGGCTGTATCCCCTTGTTGGCCACGGCGCTTCCGCAGAGGACAGGCACCAGGCTGCGATTAACGGTGGCGCTACGCAAAGCAACTCGCAAATCGTCTTCTTCTATGACTTCGCCTTCCAAGTAGCGGATGAGCAGGCTTTCGTCCGTTTCCACAATCTTTTCAATCATGGCTTGCCGGAATTGCTGGAAAGATTCCTCTAGCTCCGGGGGGCAAGGGACAACCTCAGGGTCTGTGGAACTGCTGCTGGACCCATTGGAGCGGCCATCGGGATAAATCCAAGCATCTCCGGTGATGAGGTCGATTACTCCGTTGAAGCCAGATTCCTCGCCGATGGGTAGTTGAACCGCAACGGGATTGGCCTTCAAACGCCGACGCACCGATTCAATGGTTCGCTCGTAGCTCGCGCCTACCCGGTCCATCTTGTTGACGAAACAGATACGGGGAACGTCGTAGGTGTCGGCCTGACGCCAGACTGTCTCCGACTGAGATTGGACGCCAGCCACAGCGTCGAGAACGACGATTCCGCCGTCTAATACCCGAAGGCTGCGCTCCACCTCGGCGGTGAAGTCGACATGGCCGGGGGTATCGATGATGTTGACTTTATAGTCCTGCCAATAGGCAGTGGTTGCGGCAGCGGTAATGGTGATGCCACGCTCTCTTTCCTGAGGCATCCAGTCCATGGCGGTGGTACCGTCGTCCACCTCTCCTAGCCGATGAATCCTACCCGTATTAAAAAGTACTCTCTCGGTTACCGTTGTCTTGCCTGCATCGATGTGGGCGATAAATCCGATATTGCGAATCTTCCCTATGGGAAAGCTGTTCTCCATAATTGGTTTGGCACCGGGCGCCCCGTGAGACGTCTATCTACGATAATGGACGAAAGCCCTATTGGCCTCCGCCATACGGTGTAGTTCCTCCTTACGGCGTACTGCCGTTCCTTCTCCGCGGGAGGCTTCCAACAATTCATTGGCCAGGCCTCGGCGCATAGGCATCCCTTTCCTGGACCGGGCGCCGCGAATAAGCCACCGTATGGCTAAAGCCTCGCTGCGGCTGGGACGGAGTTCCGTGGGCACCTGGTAGGTTGCCCCTCCCACCCGCTTGGGCTTAACTTCCACAATCGGCGTGGCGTTTCGAAGGGCCATCTGGAAGACTTCCATAGGCTCTCTGTTGGATTCTTCTTTAATGATGTCGAAAGCGCTGTAACAGATGCGTTGCGCAGTCGACTTTTTGCCACGAGTCATCACGTTGTTGATGAATTTGGCCAACTCCGCATTGTTATACATTGGATCTGGTGGTATTACCCGAATTACTGCGCGTCTTCTTCTGGACATAGATAACCCTACCTCACGTTAAATGCCGAAAAGGCAGATGGACGCCTTAGAGATTGCTATTAACCAGCCTAGCGGTCAGTTACGGGGCTTGTCGGCCCCGTACTTGCTGCGGCCGCGCCTCCTGTCCGACACGCCTTCGCAATCCAAGGCGGAGCGGATGACGTGGTAACGGACACCCGGTAGGTCTTTAACACGGCCACCCCTGACCAGAACGACCGAGTGCTCCTGAAGGTTGTGCCCTTCACCACCAATATAAGCGGTGATTTCAACACCGTTAGTTAGTCGCACGCGAGCTATTTTCCGCAGTGCAGAGTTGGGCTTCTTGGGGTTCATCGTGCGTACCTGTATACACACCCCTCGCCGTTGCGGGCACCCCTTTCCATACTTCACCCGGTTGCGCAATGAGTTCTGTACCCAGTGCAATGCCGGGGCTTTGGTCTTCTTCCTGACAGGCTTGCGGCCCTTCCGGACTAGCTGGTTCACCGTAGGCATAAATTATCCCCGTATATCTACTTGACAGCGACTCCCTACTCTAACAACCTAGACTGGACATGTCAACCGATTTCGGCTGGTCTACGACGTCAAAACGCCACCTGTTGACAACCTTTCTGGAGCGGCTTAAAGTTGCTTATTGTCCAGGCCTTCCTAATAGGGGCTTCTATGTCTCGGTACGGCTGGCTTGGCCTTAACAACTAAATGTGCTACCCGGGGCGCCGTAAACGGCTAATACGTAAACGGTTAATGAGGGAAGGCGGTGAAAGGCCGCCACGGTTGCGCCACTGTATGCGGGTTGATGCAAGACTCGCGAGTCAGGAAACCTGCCCGGGTTTGGGGAGCTCTAGTCTGCGCTAAACAGAAACGTGCCCCCGTGACGCTATTCTTATGTATAGAGCAGCGGCGCGACTACGCGAGTGAACTCTCCCCGGCTAGATCAAAGTCCGGGGTTTTTTTATGGTCTTCCACTCTTACCTATTCAACGTAAACGATGTTGATCGAAACTCTATCTTGAGGGTTTATGAGCTTAATTCATAGCGATACATCTATAGCGGTTGTGGCAGTCGGGCCAGGTGATTCCAGCCTGATGACGCTACAGGGTCGTGAGATTCTTGAGAATGCCGACGTGGTTGCCGGGTTCAAGACCGTGCTCGACGTGGTCCGGCCATGGATCGTCAACGCCGATGCCCGGGACATGACCTACCGGGACCAAGAAGAGGTGTTGGAGTACGTTGAGTCCCAGGCCTTGCTCGGCAAGAAGTGCGTGGTCTGCGCCTGGGGAGACCTGAACTTTTCGGCCCGGGAGTTGGTGGCCAGGGTACGGCGGCGGGCCGGTAAGGTGGAACTAACACCGGGCATCAGTTCGGTTCAGGTGGCCTGCGTCAGGGCTGGGATTGCCATGGAAGATTCGCTCTTCATTACCCTCCACCAGCGGCGAGGAGCCTCCGATGACTTTGCCGCGGACGTTGAAGAGGTTGTCCACTTCCTTAAAGATGGGCGCAGGAACGTGATTATGCTGCCCCGCCCATATGACCTCATGCCCCCCGGCATCGCCAAGGAATTGGTTGCGGCGGGAATCTCAGGGGACACGACGATAACGGTATTCCAGCGGCTTTCCTTAGACGGCGAGAAGCGATGGAACGGCACCCTTGATGAGTGCAGCGCCATCACTGAGGAGTTAAGCGACCTTTCAATCATGGTGATTTATCGCGGCGGCGAGCCGGGCTCATAAGGGTGATGCACAGTGACTGAACAAACTGATACGACAACCCAGCGAAAGACGGTCCTGTTCGTCACCACGGCGGACACCGACATCCTCACTGCCGAACGGGCCCTGAGCGGGATGCCTGATGATTATCCCCAGGTAGTAGCGTTCAATCCCGTAGCTCTGGAAACCCCCGAAGCCCGGGAAGAACTGATGGGGGCGCTGTCTGACGCGGGCGTAGTCATACTGCGCCTCCTCGGTGGAAAGCAGTCCATGCCCCAGGTGTTCGACGCCTTGGTCCGCGATTGCCGTACCAGAGGCATCCCACTTATAGCTTGTCCTGGCCATCAAGAATGGGATGAAGATTTAGTTACCGCCTGCACGGTGCCGGTGTCGGAAGTGGAAACGGTATTTGCGTACCTGATGCGCGGCGGCGTCCAGAACCTGGAAAACCTATTCTTCTTCCTCAGCGACGCATATCTGGGCACCGAATACGGCCACGAAGCGCCCAGCCACATCCCCTGGGAAGGCCTGTACCATCCCGATGTAGCCCAGGGTACCCAGGTCGACGAATATATACAGGATCATTTCGATGCGGGAAAACCCCGCATCGCCGTTCTTTTCTACCGGGCCCATTGGATGAGTGGAAACTTGCTTACCATCGATAGCCTGATTCGACGTTTGGAAGCGCAGGGAGCCAATGTTCTGCCTTTGTTCTCATATAGTCTGAAGCACAACCCGGAAGAAGACGGTGAGACCAACCGCACTTTTACTGAATACCTGGCCACTTCCGGCGGGCTTCCTCGGGTTGACTGCATCATCACGACCATGGGAATGTCCATGAGCGAGTTGAGCACCGAGGGGCCGACGATCGCCGCCGGTTGGACCGTGGACTACTTGGATCAGCTGGACGTTCCCATCATTCAAGCCATCATCAGCACCGGTACCGAAGAGGAGTGGCAGGAGAGCTCCCTGGGATTGGGACCCATCGACACCGCAATGAGCGTGGCCCTGCCCGAGTTCGACGGCCGAATCATCTCGGTCCCTATTTCATTCAAGCAAGAATCTAGCCAGAACGGCTCTGCGGGCGGCACGGCCAAGCTGTCAGGGCGTTTGCAACGCTACGTGCCGAGAGAAGGCCGGGTGGATTTCCTGGCCCGCCTGTCCGTCAAATGGGCGAACCTAAGAAAGAAAGAAAACTCGGAAAAACGAATCGCTATCATCCTAAGCAACTACCCTACCAAGGACGCCCGCATCGGCAACGCAGTGGGTCTAGACACACCGGCATCGGTAGTTCGGGTCCTTAACGCCATGAAAGAAGCTGGCTATCACGTTACCGACATCCCCGAATCCGGCGACGAGTTGGTCCACCGTATCATCGAGCGATGTAGCAACGACCGGGACTCGCTCACTGAAGAGCAGCTCAGGATGGCGGCGGGGCACGTTACCGCTAGCCAGTATGGAGAATGGTTCAAGGACTTCCCTGCCTCGGTAGTCCGGGAGATGACTGAAACCTGGGGAGAGCCGCCAGGCCAGATCTATCGCAGCAACGGAAGCTTGGCCATAGCGGGCATCGACCTTGGCAACATCTTTATAGGATTGCAACCGCCCCGTGGCTTCGGCGAAAATCCCATCGCCGTCTACCACAGCCCGGACCTGGCTCCTACCCATCATTACATAGCCTACTATCGCTGGATCCGCGACGTCTTCAAGGCTGACGCCATGATCCATGTCGGCAAGCACGGCACCCTGGAGTGGCTGCCCGGCAAGGGCATCGGTCTGTCCGAAGCTTGCTATCCCGAGGTGGCGTTGAACGACGTTCCCCTCTTCTATCCATTCATAATCAATAACCCTGGTGAGGGTGCCCAAGCCAAGCGGCGCACCCACGCCACCATCGTCGACCACTTGATTCCGGCGATGACCACGGCCGACAGCTACGGCGACATCGCGCGGGTCGAACAGTTGATGGACGAACACTACCAGTGTCAAACCCTGGATCCGGCCAAACTGCCATTGCTGGAAGCCCAGATCTGGGAGATGGTCAAGCAGGCCGAGTTGCACCGGGACCTGGGCATCGAGAACCTGCCCGAGGATTTCGGTGAATTCATTCTGGAGATAGATGGCTATCTCTGCGAGATCAAAGACGCCCAGATCAAGGACGGGCTTCATATCTTGGGGGAGACTCCTGAAGATGATCTGCTCATCGGCCTGCTATGTTCCTTGACGCGCCTGGACATCAGTGGTATTCCCAGCCTGCGTAGGTCCGTAGCGGAAGCCATGGGATTGGATTACGGCTCCCTCATGGACGAGCCGGCGCTTGAGGCTCCGGATTCCATCCCGCCATCCATGATTGCGATAGACGCGGACAATCCGGTCCGCACTCAAGGCGACTTGCTGGAAAGGGTGGAGCTGTTGTGCCGGGAAGCCTACCGGCAGCTTTTGGCCCAGGATTTCGACCCTGATGCAGTGGGGCCGGTGGTGTCCCATGTTTTGGGACGACCGGATGCTCAGACCCAACTGGTCCTAAGGTATGTGGCGGAGATTATCTACCCGGCGCTGCTGCGTACTCCTGACGAGATTGGCAACCTGCTTCGGGGATTGGATGGCCGATTCGTGCCTCCGGGACCTAGTGGAGCGCCCACCAGAGGAATGGCCAACATCCTGCCCACTGGGCGCAACTTCTACTCGGTAGACCCCAAGACCATCCCATCGCCCTCCGCTTGGGAAACCGGCAAAGCCCTTGCCGATGCTCTCCTGGAAAAATACCTGACCGAAGAAGGAGCCTATCCAGAGATGGTGGGCCTCGTGATCTGGGGAACGTCGGCCATGCGTACCCACGGCGACGACGTTGCCCAGGTCCTAGCATTGTTGGGAATCAAACCGGTGTGGCAACCGGAAAGCCGTAGAGTCCAAGGGCTGGAAGTGATTCCCATCTCCGAATTGGGTCACCCTCGAATCGACGTAACCGTACGAATCAGCGGCTTCTTCCGTGACGCCTTCCCCAACCTCATCAACCTGCTTGACCAGGCTGTGGAAATGGCCGCCGCCCAAGACGAAACGATCGAAGAAAACTACATCGTAAAGCACCTACAAGAAGACATGGCGCGAAGAGGCACCGCTTCGGGTGAAGAACAGCGTTCTCTCTCAGGGACAAAGGTCGAGGGTGAGGGCGACCGCGACCACGCCTCTTCCCTATATCGTATCTTCGGCAGCAAACCCGGTACCTACGGGGCCGGCATCCTGGCGGCGTTGGATGAGAGGAACTGGGAAACGGTAGAAGACCTGGCTGAGGTCTATACCGCCTGGGGTGGCTACGCCTACACCCAAAAGGACTTTGGAGTCAGTGCCCGACCCCAGTTCCGGCAACGGTTCAGCCAGATCGTAGTAGCCGCGAAGAACCAGGACACCCGGGAACACGATATCTTCGACAGTGACGACTACATGCAGTACCACGGTGGCATGATTGCGACCGTGCGGGCACTTACCGGCAGCAATCCGCGTCAGTTCTTTGGCGACAACTCCGACCCGTCCAGAGCCAAGGTCCGCGACTTGCAAGATGAAGCGAGGCGGGTGTTCCGCAGCCGGGTGGTCAACCCCAAGTGGATCGACTCGATGAAGCGCCACGGCTACAAGGGTGCGTTCGAACTGTCTGCCACAGTTGACTACATGTTTGGCTACGACGCCACCGCCCAAGTGGTTGAAGACTGGATGTACGAGGACGTAACCGAGAGCTATGTTCTGGACCCGGAGACTCAGAAATTCTTCCAGGAAAGCAACCCCTGGGCGCTGCGGAGCATCGTGGAACGGCTATTGGAAGCCATCGAGCGGAGTCTTTGGACCGAGCCGCCTCCGGAGATGATGGAAAAATTGAAGGAACTCTACCTGGAGTTGGAAGCGGACCTGGAAGCCAGGCAAGAAGGTCAACAAACGTAAGGTATCTTCCGGATAAAACCAACCCGCAGATTCGGTCCTTTCAACGGTAAAAGGATTTGATAGAATTAGTCGGTCGTAACCCCCTGGGACTTACTGGCAGAAAATAACCCATCGCTGGAAAGATCTTTCTTAAACGACTCCCCGGAGGCAAACGGTGGATATAGCCCTTGATCTGATAAAGGACCTTACCAAAGACGACCGGATGATGTGGGTTGTCGGCGGCGGTGAAGTCGTCAGCGAAAATAACTCCAAAGGAATCAAAGAGCCGGAGTTAGATCACGGGTACGTCACCGTCGAAGCGGACAATTGGCACTTCCATATCGGTCTGGACAAGATAACGGGGATCCAATTCGTTGAGGCGAAGAGCCATGGAGACATGCTCTCCTACTACGTGCGTTTCTCCGGATCAAGCGAAGAGACCTTGCTGAGAGGGTATTTCCCTAACCCTTACCTTGACGAAGCCAACAAGCGTACCGATTTGCAGCCCGACCGGCTAAAGGCTTTCAATGACATGCGCGAGCAGTACGAGGGAAGGGACGGAATCATATTTGCCCACCCGCCTGGGCAAAATATCGGGACGTAGCCGCCCATCGCCAACCGTAGGCCCCTGGAGGCAGACGGTTGATAAGCAATCCTTAACAATTGAATACCGCTTGATGGTGGCCTCGAGAAATCGGGGCTGAAAAGGGAAGCCGGTGTGAGTCCGGCGCGGTCCCGCCACTGTAACTGGTGAGCCAACCCAAGCCGCAAGGTGCGAAGTCACTAGCCCGATAACCCGGGCTGGGAAGGCTGGGTTATCGGGGGATGCCAGGAGCCAGGAGACCTGCCACAGGCATGGATTTATACGCTTCGAGGCAGAGGGTATAAGTCGTGGACTTTTAAGCCTGGCCTATTGCCAGGTTTTTTTTATCTATCGGAATTGCGGGAAAATACGTGATCGGAACCGAAACTAAACTCGATTGCCAGGCCACAAATATTAAAACGACCGGAACGAATGAGTATACCCGTGGAACATCGTCTCAGACCCCTAATAGCTGGTCTCCTGACAGCCTCCTTAACAATGGTGATGCTGGTTGGCATGGGATGTGGTTCGTCGGGGAATCCAACTGGTTCGCCTACATCGGGCGTTACGCAAACCCGGCCTCGCACCGCCGAGGCCACTGTCGCTTCGCTGGAAGAACGAATTTTGAAAGTTGCCATGACGTTTCTGGACGAACCGCCTGACCCTTACAAGGCAGGCTGGCTGGCCGTACCCACGGGCCTGGCCGAGACTTTGTTTCGCCTAGGTGAAGACCTGAAGCCGGAGCCCTGGCTGGCTATGGGAGCCACCCAGGTGGATCCCTTCACATGGGCAATTTCCTTGAGGGAAGCTGTTAAGTTCCACAACGGCGCGTTGATGGACGCCGCCAAGGTGAAAACCTCCCTGGACCTGGCTTTGGAACGGCGGCCAGGCACGAAGGCCTTGCTAAATATTAGCCGAATCGAGGTCAAGGACCAGGCCAGTGTGGTCATAGTGACCAACGCACCTAACCCGGCTCTGCTGGGCTTGTTAGCCAATCCGAATACTAGCATTGCGGATCCAGATACCGTGCCATCTTCGTTGGAAGAGTCCGCTGCCGACTCCGCGATGACCGGCCCCTATAAATTAGTGTCCTTTACTGCTGATCGGGCAACGACGGTGCAAGCCCATCAGGATTATTGGGCGGGATCACCTGCATTGGACCGGATCGAGTATGTCGCCTTTGCCGAGAGCGATAGCCGGCTTATCGCATTGCAAAGCGGCGACGTAGACATTTCCATCAACCTTTCGCCACAGGGCGCGGTCACAGTGGAAAAGGACCCTTCATTTGAATTGAGATCCGCCCCACCTTCCAGCCTGCTGTTCATGTTTGTCAACCACGACAGCCCGGCGGTACAGGATGTGCGGGTGCGCCAGGCTTTGGCGTTGGCGATTGATCGTGCAGCTTTGGCTGGATCGGTGGCCCAAGGTAACGCAGTGGCGGCGAATAGTCTATTTCCACCGGGTTTCCTTTCCTGCCCTGGTTTAGCAGAATATACGTTCGACCCGGAAGCGGCTCGTGGGCTACTGGACGATGCCGGCTATCGGGACAGTGATGGCGACGGCACAGTGGACAAAGACGGTCAACCCTTGCAACTGGTTCTACAGACCTATCCCCAGCAGCCCCTGTTGCCGCCGATGCTGGAGGCGATCCAAGCGATGCTGGGAGACATCGGCGTGGGCGCTAAAGTTCAGATTGTGGAATGGACGCTGGCCAGCCAAGGCTGATATGACCTGTTTGGCTATAGCAACAGTACGGTCAATACCGGCGATCCTCAGTGGGGGTTGACCCGGCAATTACTCACTGGCGGAGATGAAAACCGGGGGAATTACAGTAATCCCAGGGTCGACGAACTCATAGGCCAGTTGGCTGAAGTCGTCGAGCCAAACCTGCGGCAGCAAGCTGCCTGTGAAGCCCTCAAAGCGGGACATGATGACGTTGGTCTGATTCCCGTGATGTTCCCGAACCGCCTTTACGGTATTTCCAAGGATGTTAACTGGCCGGTAGGTCCTCACCCGCTGCAACTCTATTTTATCGATCATCGCATTAGTCTGAGGTAGGATGAACGGATATCTAATCAGGCGCCTACTGACCTTGCCGGCGCTTATTTTGGGCATCACTCTGATTAGTTTTTTGCTACTTAACTTTGCCCCCGGAGACGCGGCGGAGATTACGCTGCGCCGCCAGAACGGTGGCATTGCCGCTCCCCAGGAGGCGATTCTGGCCCTGCGGCGTGAATTGGGGCTAGACGACCCCTTGCCAGTGCGATACGTGAGGTGGGTATCCGGCGCTCTGCGGGGTGACCTGGGCGACTCCTACCGTACCGGCAACTCAATCTCAGCGGAGCTGGCGCGTCGGCTGCCGTCTACCCTGTTGTTGGCGTCGGTGAGCTTGGCCCTGGCGGTGGCGGTTGGCATTCCCTTAGGCGTGCTCGCAGCTCTGAAACGGGGCTCATCGTTGGACGTCGCGAGTCGGCTATTGGCCCTACTGGGTGCAGCGGTTCCTAGCTATGTATTGGCCCTGTTACTCATGCTTTTTTTCGCCGTCAAACTGGACTGGTTGCCGGCCCTCGGCTACGGTTCGCCCAAAAATTTAGCGCTACCAGCGCTGGCCCTGTCTTTTGGAGTAATGGCCCAGCTGATGCGCCTGACTAGGGCTACCATGTTGGACGCCTTGGGACAGGACTATATGCGGACAGCTAGAGCGAAAGGCTTGAGCGAGGCGGCGCTAGTGTGGGGTCATGCCTTGAAGAACGCTCTAATTCCAGTAGTCACCGTAATGGGTACTAGCGCGGGACAAATGCTGGGCGGCGCTGTCATCATTGAGACTATTTTCGGTTGGCCCGGAGTCGGACAATTTGTGGTGGTGGGCATTTCTCAACGCGACTATCCAGTGGTGCAGGGGTTCGTCCTTTATTTAGCCGTTGTTTTCCTGATTGTGAATCTGGCGGTGGATTCCATCTATCGTTGGCTGGACCCTAGCCTACACTTTGGCCGCCAACCTGCCTAAGGGGAGAGAGACGTGATTGAGTCGAGCCTGCAACGTCTAAGGGCACGCCCGTCGATACCTCGTCGGCTGCGCCGGTTCCTGGGCGATCCGCCGGCGGTCTTGGGTTTTGCGATAGTAGCCGCTGCCGTCCTGGTGGCGGCGCTGGTCCACCTCCTGCCTCTTCCGGATCCCACAGAGTTGAACTTACAGGACCGTCTTCTGCCTCCGTCCTGGCAATTCCCATTGGGCGCCGACCATCTGGGCCGGGACGAGTTGAGCCGCCTGTTGTACGGGACGCGCACTACCCTGGGGCTGGCCGGTATATCCCTGACTATAATAATGGGCATCGCCCTGGTGGTTGGCGGGGTGTCCGGCTACTATGGTGGCTGGCTGGACACGGGGCTGATGGTGGTGGACTTGCTGCTGGCTTTTCCGTCTCTGATTCTGGGGATAGCCGTCGCCGGTATCTTGGGGCCAAGTCTGATGAACGTGATGATTGCCGTGTCGGTTGTTTGGTGGGCCGGTTACGCTCGGGTCATTCGAGGCATGGTCCTGTCGGCGCGGCAGCGGGGTTATGTGGAGGCAGCTCGGGCCATAGGGGCAAGCGACCATAGGATCGTGGTTTATCATATCGCCCGCAATATCTTAGGGCCATTCGTTGTACTGGCGACCCTGGACATGGGCTGGATCATTCTCGGCATCGCCGGCTTGAACTTTCTAGGGCTGGGCGCTCAGCCGCCGACGCCCGAATGGGGGGCCATGCTCAACGACTCTCGGTCCTATTTGCAGACGGCCCCTAGACTGTTGTTTTTTCCCGGCGCAGCAATCTGTCTTCTGGTATTAGGCTTCAACCTGCTGGGAGATGGACTGCGTGACCTGCTTGACCCCACTACCTATCCACGTTAGTCTATAACCCGCGAATCGACTACTTTACCACAGGAGCAAATGAACAACTTCGGGAGCCCTGGCTGATTAAATTAGAATCTCCAGGGGACTCTATCTGCGAAGAAATGGAGATTAAGACTTGGACCAACGCCCTGAACCCCGCTTCCCTTTTACCGGCATCGTAGGCCAAACCGCTATGAAGCGGGCCTTGCTGCTGAACGCCATCAACACCAAGATTGGCGGCGTTCTTATTCGCGGCAAGAAAGGCACCGCCAAGTCCACCGCTGTCCGCTCCCTGGCTGCGCTATTGCCCGAAGTAGAGGTATTGCAGGGCTGCCCTTACAGTTGCTCCCCCGGCGCTCTTCAAGGCCTGTGCCATCTGTGTGAAGGCGGAGTCGGAGAAGGCCAGCCTATTAGCAGACAAGTTCGCATCGTCGACCTGCCTGTTGGAGCTACCGAGGACCGCCTGGTAGGATCACTGGATATCGAACAGGCCATCAAGTCGGGCAATCGCAGCTTTGAACCGGGCCTGATTGCCACCACGCATAGAGGCATCCTCTACGTGGACGAGGTAAACCTCCTGAACGACCATTTGGTGGACGTTCTTTTGGACGCCGCCGCCATGGGCCGCAACTACGTGGAGCGTGAGGGGATCTCCGTCAGTCACGCCGCCGATTTCATCCTGGTGGGCACCATGAACCCCGAAGAAGGTGACCTGCGTCCCCAGTTGCTGGACCGGTTTGGTCTGGCCGTGGAAGTCGACGGCACCTTCGCTCCGGAAGAAAGGCGGGAGGTGGTCCGCAGGCGCATCGCCTACGAAGCCGACCCCTACGCGTTTATGGAGCAGTGGCAGGACTCCGAAGAGGAAGAACGAGGGCGCATCCAGGCCAGCCGGCAGTTACTACCCCAGGTGCAGGTTGAAGACGATATTCTGGAGCTGATAACCGATATCTGCGCCGAATACCAGGTGGACGGTATGCGGGCTGACATCGTGATGTACAAGGCTTCCAGCACCATCGCCGCCTACGAAGGGCGGACCCAAGTATCGCCGGAGGACGTGCGTGAAGCAGCCCAGATGGCTCTGCTGCACCGTCAACGCCGCCAACCCTTCCAGCAGCCCCACTTGGTCACCGAGCAACTGGACACCATGGTAGAGCAGTTCCAGAACCAATCCAGTCAGCGGGAACCTTCCGACCAAGGGTCAAATTCCAACCAGGATCAGGACGACGGCGAATCAGACCAATCGAACCGTGATGAGCCGCCTGAGGACTCCGGCCCTCAGGACCAACTTTTTGAAGTTGGAACGCCCTTCAGCATCCGTTCCCTACAGGTACAACCCCCAGATCGCCGCGCCCGGAATAGTGGCGGACGCCGCGCCAACACTATTAGCGACACAGCCACCGGGCACTACATCGGCGCTAAGATTCCTGAAGCCAAAGCCTCAGACCTGGCCCTAGACGCAACCCTCCGCGCCGCCGCCCCCCACCAACAGCAACGACGGGGCGAGCAATTGGCACCGGACTCCCCCCAATTCGTAAAAGGGGATCAGGAAGGATTTCTCCCAGCATTCCTTCTTGAACCCTGGGACATCCGCGAGAAGGTGCGGGAAACCAAGACTGGCAGCCTGATTCTGTTCGTTGTGGACGCCAGCGGCTCCATGGGTGCCCAGCGTCGGATGGTGGCGGTCAAGGGAGCCATCCTGTCTTTGCTACTTGACGCCTATCAACGCCGGGACCGGGTAGGGCTGATTTCATTCCGCGGCACCAGTGCCGAGGTTATCTTGCCGCCCACATCCAGCGTGGATCTTGCTGAGCAACACCTGCAGGAGATGCCGACAGGGGGCCGCACGCCATTGAGCCGGGGCCTTTATCTGGCGCTGGATGTCATCGAAACCGAAAAGATGAAGGACCGGGACGTGTTGCCCTTGATAGTTCTGCTTTCCGACGGCCGGGCCAACGTAGCCATAGGCACCGCCGGTGAAGGGAAGCCTAAAAGCCTGCCGATGGATGAAGCGAAAGCCATAGCGGCCCTAGTACAACAGCAGCACATTCCAGCAGCGGTCGTCGATACCGAAGTTGACTTCATCCGTCTAGGTCTAGCCCAACCCATCGCCGAGGCTATGGGAGCCCACTACCTAAAGCTGGAAGACCTCCAGGCCGACAGCTTGGCCGACGCAGTCCGCCTCCAGTTGCCCACAGCCGGCGCTGACCCACTTACCCAGGGTGAGATTCAGTCTCTGTTGGATAAGTTGGCGCTTTCTTAGACCTCCTAGGTCGTTCCCTGTTTACATCCCCCTACTGAATTGTTACCCTCATATCCGGCCCCGTAAATAGCACTATTCTGACCGCTGACGCCTGAGTGCGGACAGTTATCAGCTAGGAGAATCAATTGTCCCGAACTTTTCCTTACGCCGACATGGAAAAAATCCTCTCTATATCCAAGCGGAGGGGGTTAGTCTTCCAGAGTAGCGAGATATACGGTGGCCTTGGCTCCACCTGGGACTACGGTCCCTTGGGAGTGGAGTTGAAGCGCCACGTCAAAGAGGCTTGGTGGCGGTCCGTGGTTTTGGATCGTGATGACATGGTGGGATTGGACGCCGCCATATTGATGCACCCCCAGGTGTGGGTTGCCAGCGGCCACGTGGAGAATTTCACCGATCCCCTGGTCGAGTGCCGCTCGTGCAACCGGCGTTTTCGCCTGGACCACCTGGCGGAAGCAGCGGGTATCGAATTTGACCCAGACCAGACCGCCAAGCTTCTGGAAAACCTTGCTTGTCCTGAATGCAGTGGTGCGTTGGGAGACCCTCGCCAATTCAACCTCATGTTCAAGACCTTCATGGGTCCAGTGGAGGACACCGCCAGCGAAGTGCATCTGCGTCCGGAGACTGCGCAAGGGATGTTCGTCAATTTCGCCAATGTGCTCAATTCCTCGCGGAAGAAGCTTCCCTTCGGCATCGCCCAGATTGGTAAAGCCTTCCGCAACGAGATTACTCCCGGCAATTTCACCTTCCGCACCCGGGAGTTCGAGCAGATGGAGATTGAGTTCTTCGTCAAGCCGGGTACCGATGACGAGTGGTTGCAAAAGTGGGTCCAAACCAGGCTGGAATGGTACGTGGAATACGGCATCCGCCGGGAAAACCTCCGCCTGAGGCAGCACGGTTCCGACGAACTGGCCCACTATGCCAAGGACTGCTACGACATCGAGTATCGGTTCCCCTGGGGCTGGGCGGAACTGGAAGGCATCGCCAGCCGGACCGACTACGACCTGCGCCAACACTCCGAAGCCAGCGGCCAAGACTTGACATACTTCGACGAAGAGACGAAGAGCCGCTACTTCCCCTACGTCGTGGAGCCTTCCGGCGGCTTGGACCGGGGTGTGCTGGCATTCTGGCTGGACTCTTACGACGAGGAACCCGATGGCGACAATGTTAGAGTGGTCTGCCGTCTGCATCGTAAG
>Ga0315336_1003281_pt1 | contig 21989 bp, 2 predicted proteins | sample ASW5metaG_FD_204512 | JGI IMG/M metagenome (GOLD analysis project Ga0315336, IMG submission 204512) | Ammonia-oxidizing marine archaeal communities from Monterey Bay, California, United States - ASW #5 | ecosystem: Environmental > Aquatic > Marine > Intertidal zone | place: USA: California... | reverse complement strand
CAGATCGCGTATGTCGGAAACAGGCCCGAAGGTGGGGGCTCGCCGAAGCGCACCATGGCATTTTTCTTGATCTCTTCTGCCGGGAAAAAGCTCTCAAGGGGGCTCGCGTGAGCGTCGGTTGCTTTTACACGAAATCCAACCAGTTCGTCTGCTGACTGGCCTGGAATCTGCGCCGAGTAAATTCCATCGCCCGCAAGTACATCGCCATTGCTACCGTCATCCAACATCGTTGTGGCACTATAGGTCTGCAACGGATCAACCCTGTATTCCAGTATCAGAGACGCTAGACCATCGGGGTCACGGGCACGGCAGGTCACGGTCACGGCTTGCCCCGCCTGCGGTAAGATCGGCTGATGCGTAACCTCCGTAATCGCCGGTCCAAGGTTACTTGCAAAACGGCTGTTCTGCAGACCGGGGGAACCCAGGTTCACAGGCACATCCAGTTCCGCGGCGGCCTCATAAAGAAAACCATCAAACCCCAGCACCAGCACAGGCCAACCTGCCACCCAGCGTGCTTTGGCACGAATCGTGAACTCTTCACCTTCGAGTCCTTGCACGGTGAGCGGCGAACTGATGTGGTTAACTTCAACCAGTAGCAAATAGGCCTCGATCGCGCCACCGCCGCTCGATATGACATGAAGACTGCCGGGACTGCTGAAACCTTCGGTGGCATTGTACTTCGACAGCACATGGGTACCGTCGGTGGTCCAATTCCCGATTCCCGTGTCAAATCCGGGATTCGGTATGCGATTTGCTCCCTGTCCGACCTTGAGCACCTCAACATCATCGAGCAGGCACTCTCCAGCGCTTGGAATGAAAACATCGAGTTCTGCAACCATATTGGTTTGAACGTACGGCGACGATGCACCGCCCGTATCCAGTTCGCCGGTGCATTCAACCGTAACCCAGCTTGACTTGGCTGTTTCATCGCTGCCCAGCCAGTTCATGGCCAGGCGATTGTCACTCCGCGGATCAACCAGTTCCAGACTTGACCCACCCCCGTCGGTCCATTTGCCCCAGCGTTCGCCGTCGCTGTACGTGACCTCGTCGACGACAACCAGATCCTCGAACGGCAACCCGGGATCGTCCGGCCTGGCCAGTGCAACGCGTTCTCCCCTGTCTGACAACGTCCCGGAGTAATTGCCCAGCGCGTTCGCGGCATTCAGCTGTGCGTACTTTGCCAGCATGTTCTCCAGGTTCTCGGCAATCACGAGATAGCCGCCCGCAGGTATGGCCGTTCCGGCCGGAAACAGGTAATCAATCCCATCCACGAAACGCCAGTTGCTCATGTCCACCGCGTTGCTGCCCCTGTTGTACAGCTCAACGTACTCATCGCCGTCTTTCCCCGAAAGCGGTGCATACATGATTTCATTGATGACTACGTCTTCGATCAACAGATTCGCCGTACTGTTTGGAGCACCTGGGGTCTGTGCGCCAAGCGCATGAAACGTGGAAGCTCCATCCGGAAAGCGACCCGACGGAACCCCGTTGACCTGTGCATCGAAACGGACAGCATCGATGACATTTGAGAAATCCGGCGACCACAGATAAATCTCATCGCCGCCCGCTTGCAGTGAAAACCCCAGCGTCGTCTGATCAAACGAAATGTGCCCGCCGGGCTGCAGAATTGTCCCCGCAGGAATTATGAATTCGTTTGTGGCAGGTGAATCGCTCAGCGCATAGCCTACAAGCGGCACGGGAAGGGTCCCCCTGTTGTACAACTCGATGTAATCGATCTGCGGCAGATCCGTGTGGGCAAGGTATTCGTTGATCACGACGTTGCGCAATGGATCTTCGACTACTGGATCCATCCGCCCCGGAGATCCTCCCACGTACGAACTTGCCTTCCAAGCGCGCACCGATTCCTCGCCGTAATCCGGACTGGCTAGCTGCAAGGAGTGTCCTGCTCCGTCCGCGGCGATCGCCCAGGGCAGCTGATCCTCGTAATCGACCTCCAGCAGGATTGAATCGATTCGATCGCGAAATCGCACCGTACCACCGTTGTTGGGCAGGTTCCCCGTGTAAGGCCCGTACACGTTCTGCAAGCCGTAGGCTTGTTCCACCGCAGCCGGATCGCGCGCCACCACTACGTAGCTGCGAAACTCCACCATCGTGTCCGGCGGAAAGGTGTAGTCCACATCGCCGCTTATACGATATTCACTGATATTTCGCCCCACCGGATCGGTGTTGAACAATTCAATGTATTCCAGGCTGTTCGTGACCGGCGAATCCGCCGGGTGGTACATGATCTCGGACAGTATAAACGGCGTTGACTGGCTCGAGGAGCTCAACTGCCGTGCTGGCGTTTCCCCCGTCGGACTTAAGATCGAATAAAATGCAGGCGCGTTTGAGCCTCCAGGAGGCAGAAACACCAATGATGGCCCGCCCTCCTCAAAGGACGCCTGCACGTAGTACTCAACACCGTCATCAAATCCCGCGAACGGTACCCGCGATGTCGTCTTGTAGGTTGAACCGGAATCCAGCGCCATCGCGATTTCCGTAAACGCATCGTTCGTGCTGTGACGGTAAAACGCCGATATGACCACGTTCGATCCGCTCGGATGAATCAACGCATCCGCTAATATGTCAAAGTCTTCCGGCAGCGTCGGCACCCCGGGAGGGATCGTCAGGTTCGAAAGAAAAACCGCCGGCCTGGCCGTGATTTCAATGTCGTCAAGGCCGGCGTAGGTACTGGCTCCATCATCACCAGTCTTTCGGATACGCAGGTACGTATTGCCGATACTGTCGACCGAGACCGTTTCCTGCATCCACTCCTTGTTATCAACCGTGAACGTTTCAACGGCCGTCCAGTCGACCTCGTTACTCGACTGCTCCACCACGGCGTAACTGTTTGTGGGGGACGTCGTATCCTGACGTGTCCAGAAGGAAAGCGAAAGCACACCGGGAGCGAATGCGGGTGATTGCAACCAAGAATTGGTACTGTCGTCGAAATCGTATAACCAGCCGCAACGCAAATCACGAGGTGGGCCGAACCCACCGCGGTTCCCTTTGACCTGGCCATCCGATAGCGTCCAGCCCTCGTGCGCCGTCGTTCCCCAAGCCGCCGTCGTCGGCCACGTCTCGAAGTTCTGAGCACTCGTCGCAGCGATAGTTGTACATAGATGTACAGTGAACAGGAATATCGCCAGAACACACACGAACGTCTGAATGCGACGACAAATAGGTATATCCCCCGATCCTAGCATCGGAATATTATAGCGTATATTGAACCTTGAAACAAGACAGCTCAGGTTCTCCGCCATGCCCAATTTACTCAGGAGGAAATCTCTCCAGCCAGTGCATCTATGGAGAGAAATGGGCCATCCGGGTTTCTTAACTCGGCGGGACCCGCCGAGTTAAGAATGTTCGATGTCGGATCGCAACTAGAATTCTTCGTTCAACCTATAGAACCGTGTTGGAAATGCTACGGCGTTGCTATCTGCGAATGTCACGACATCATTTACGGCGGTAAGGATGTCTAACAGGATCCAGTTGGTGTCAATCAATTCATGATTGGCCTCAAGCCGATAGACATCATTGCTCGTGTCAGATGTGTTGATCATGAACGAGGCAAGTACAGAATTCGCTGTTTCTGGGGTCGGAGGAGACATTATAAACGTCACGGGTGAGCCATCCGGCCAACACCCAGTGCTCTGATTGTTGTCCTGTGGCCCAAAAACGACCGAGTCAACCAGCATACCGGAGGGTGCGTACAAGCCAATGGAATCGCCGTTCCGACTGAGACGGAAATTCACATGTAGATGGGAACCGAGCCCGTTCTGACCCGGATCGTTGTCTGCCCAAACGAGGAGAAAACCACCGGCGGGTACGACCGTGCCAGGCGGCACTGTAAACATGTTCGTTACGGATAGATCGTCCGTTAGGGTATACCCATTCAGGTCGGTATCATTGGTTGACGGGTTATACAGTTCGAACCAATCGTCGAATTGACCATCTAATGGATCGGAAAACACGGCTTCGTTGTCCGACATCCATTCATTGATGACCACCTGCACGGGCGCGGAGGTCGGATTGTTTTCCGTTCCCGGTGACGGCACGGGGAATACCAATCGAGAAAACGGGTCGCCTTCTGGAAAAGACCCGAAAGACGCGTCTTCACCTACATCACTGTAGTCGAGATAGTCGACCACAACCGGTGAACCCAACCATTGCCGCGCCAACACAACGGTACCGCTGGAACTGTTCAGTCGGAAGTTCGAATGAAGAAAACCCGGCGCCGTTTCGTTGGCTTCCGCATCTGCCCACACGAGCAATCGCGAATCTGCTCCAATGACTGTGCTCGTCGGAAACGCCCAGCGTGTGAGATCATCAGCATCGTTGCTTAGCCGATATTCAGAGAGATCGATCGCGACGCTATCCGCATTGTACAGTTCAATCCAGGGGTCAAATTCCATGAAATTATCGTTCGTGACGCTCACATTCAAAGGCATCACCTCGTTAATCCAGAGAAGAGGAAAGTCAAAAAGCGCCATCGCATTCGAATTCGCGAAGCCGGGGGTACGACTCGCCGATTCCGGCGACAACACAACGCCCCAGTTCCCGGCCCGGCTGTTATCGGCTGTGAGATCGATCAGCTGCAGAGAGACGCCGGTTCCGTCTGCGGCGGTCGGCCACACGCCGGAATCATCGAATCGTACCTTGTCAATCTCCACCCACGCATTACTGCCAACGGGCATTTCGAGCCGGAGCGTTTCCCCGCCGTTGTCCAGGTTGCCACCATAGTCGCCGACGACGACTTCGGCATTGCCGTAGGCGTGCTGGTAGGCAGTAATGTTCTTTACAGCAACCTTGTACTCGCCGGGGCCGACCAACTCCCCTCCATTAAAGATCAGGTCCACTCCGTTTAATCGCCAGCCTGCCAAGTCGAAGGTATGCGGGGATTGATTGTAGATTTCAACATAGTCGGCCTCTGGATCAGACGAATGGTACATGATTTCTGAAATGAGCAGCTGGTCGACCGGAGACGGGGCTGCCGTAGTCAGCGTCACCGTCACCGAATCACTGCCCACGAGATTTCCGTCTCGATCAATACCTTCCACGCTAATTACGTTGGGTCCGTCACTCAGTCCGCAACGGGTGCTCCAACTCGTGTCCAAGCCGGGGAACGTCATCCGATGCTCGCGGCCATTGATACGAAATACGGCAGCATCAATGGGGGCGATACCGCTCAATGTCGCAATGTTGTTTGTCGTATCGAAGTCGCCGCCGGCAACCGTAAACGGCGCGACCGGCAAAGCGGCGGCAATCTGGTTTCGCCTCACTGCGTTCCAGTCCATGATGCCCTGTGGATGCGCCGCATCGATTCCGTTGGCCTGGAATACACTGTACCAACCGAGCAGTTCGGGCTCGTATCTGTCTGCCGAGTAGGAATTCTCCATGATCGCCTTGAGCAGCCTCCAGTAGGCGCGCCTGAAATAAGAATGCCCGCTGTAGAGCACGGAAGCGGTCACGCCGCCGGGAAACATTCCTCCCGGTATACTACCTCCCGGCACATACGAAGAGTCCATGTCATGGAGATGCAGTCGCGAGAGGTGCGTCGGCGACAGATAGACGTATTGATTGCGAATGATGGCACCCATACCAACTGTGTCGCCGTTGCCAACCATTCTATTGACAGCGAAATAGGACGGCCACTCGTACGGCTCGATCAGCGCAGCCATGCGTGCCACTAGAGTCGCAGCGTCGAAGGTTTCCGAGGCTTCAGCAAAGTTATACAGCGCTTCGTAGCTATCGGTCGGCCTGGATGTTTTCTTCCTCAGCGAACATCCGCGGTACTTGGCCTTGGCCTTCTCGCCGTCGCTTCTCACGTAGTTCAGGAGTGGATCGAAAACTGTCGACTTGAATACACCCGGGTCGTCGTCACCATACGCGCTCTCGCAGAAACTCCGCGACGGCGGCTGATAGTGATGACGCAGCAGATCGGAGCCGTTGGCCAGCCAGCGAACAAAGCGCATCCGAGGAGCGGCAGTCTCGGCCTCGCGCCCTACCCAGAACGCGTGGTACTCCTGGATCACGTAGGACAGGGAACCATCGCCATACTCGAGTATCGGCGCGTCGATTTTGATTTCGTTGTTGCCGAGAAAACGATCGGTCTTCGGCAATTCGAGGGCGAAGACCCCGCTCTGAAAGCTATTGGCTCCTCGCGACACGTGGCCGCGTTTACGAATTCCTGCATTGTAGATAGCACGGTAATTCTCATACACGAAGGTGATGTCGTGCATGTGGTCGCTCTTGTGGGGAAGCGAGAAGAAGAAGTCCGAATTCATCTGCGACATCCAGACGAAATATGACCCGAGGACGCCCGACGGAGCATTTTCACCGAACCTGACGAGGGCATTCTTTGCGGAATCGACAGAGGGGAAATACGTCATGACCGGACTCGCGTGATTGTCGAGCGCCTTCACTCGGAAGCCAACAGTGACTCCGCTCGATTGACCGGGGATCAGTCCCGCGTAGACACCGTCGCCGGCCAGCACATCGCCACCGGTTCCGTCGTCTTTCATGGGCACCGCGTTGTAAACTGTTGACGGATCGATTCTGTATTCAAGATCCATTGTGTCCAGTCCGTCCGGATCGTGCGTACGACAGGTGACTCGCACCGACTCGCCGGCACTGGGCAGTACCGGGTCGTGAATCACGTCATATATGGCGGGTCCGGCGTTGGCCAGGTAACGACTGTTTTGTAGACCAGGGGAACCGAGGTTGGGCAACACGTATGGCGATGAGGCCGCCTCCAGCCAGTGACCCTCGAAAATTAATACACAGACCGGCCACCCCGCGAGCCATCGCGCTTTCGCACGAATCGTAAACACCTCGCCCGGATTTCCATGTGTCGTCAGCGGCGTGCTGACGTGGTTGACCTCATCGATGAAAATCACGCCGTTGTTCATCTCCACGAGACCCCTGCCGCTGGCCTGAACGTGCAGGCTGCCCGGAGCGCTAAACCCCTCAGTGGATTCGTGCGTGGAGAACACGTGCGTGCCGCTTTCGGTCCAATTCTCGATGCCGGTGTCAAATCCCGGGTTTATGATACGGTTTTGTGCTTCGCCCTGATGGATGACTTCGACATCGTCCACGAGCCATTCTCCGGCATAGGGAATAAAGACATCTAACTCTTCAGCCTGCTGCAATTCCACGGTACCGTGCTCCAACGCTCCTGTTCGCTCGATCGTGATCCAACTTGACTTGGTCGTTTCGTCGCTGCCTTGCCAGTTCATTGCAAGCCGGTTGTCGCTGTCGGGGTCAATTAACTCCAGGCTGGAACCCCCGCGGTCCGCCCATTTGCCCCAGCGATCCCCGTCGTTGTAGGTGACTTCGTCAACAACGACGAAGTCCTCGAAAGGCAGACTCGGGTTGTCGGGTTTGGCAAGCGCGATGCGTTCACTACGATCAGATAGTCTGCCTGTGAAATTGCCGATCGTGTTGCCCGCATTAAGCTGGGCGTAATTGGTTTGCAAATGCTGCGCATCCTCCGCAATCACGAGATATCCCCCTGCCGGAATCTGCGTGCCCGGCGGGAACACGAAATCGATGCCGTCCACGAAACGCCAGTTGCTGAGGTTCACGGATGCCGCACCGCGATTGTAGAGTTCAACGTACTCGTCGCGCAGTTCGTTCGAGAGCGGTGCATACATGATCTCGTTGATGACGACGTCATGCGTCAGGAGACCGACGCCAGCGTTGGCCGTGCCCGGAGTCTGTGCGGCGAGCGCGTGAAAGGCTGGAGCACCATCTGGAAATCGGCCCGTGGGTACGCCGTTAGCCTGCGCATCGAATCGCGCCGCATCCAGCATGTTGGAAAAGCCGGAGGCCCAAAAGTAAATTTCATCGCCTCCGCTTCGCAACGAAAAGCCCAACGTGGCCTGGTCGAACACAGCGTGATCACCGGGTTGCAGGATGGTCGCTGGAGGAATGAAAAACTCGTTTGTGACCAGCGTATCACTAAGACCACAATTGGAAATGTCAACGGCCTGAGTGCCGGCATTATACAGTTCGATGTAATCGGTATCCGGCAGATCCGTGTGGGCCAGGTATTCGTTGATCACGACATCGCGTAGGCGATGAACCGGAAGAGGATCAAACGTCCCCGGTGATCCCCCGACAAAAGCACTGGCATCCCATGCGCGTACATCGCCTTCCCCGTAATCGGGTCTGGCTAGCTGCAGGGTGTGGCCTGAGCCATCGGCCTCAACCGGCCAGGGCAGATTGTCGTCGTAGTTGACCTCCAGCACGATGCCGTCACGTTTGTCGCGCAAGCGTACAGTGCCGCCATTGTTCGGTAAGTTTCCGACAAAGGGTCCAAAGACGTTCTGCAAACCATATGCCTGTTCCACAGCGTCGGGATTGCGCGCCACGAGGATGTAGCTGCGGTACGTAATTTTCGTATCGGGCGGAAACGTGTAATCCACGTCGCCGCTGATGCGAAAACCACCGATGTGTTGATCGACGGGCTCGGTATTGAAAATCTCAATGAACTCCATACTGTTCGTATCCGGCGAATCTGCCGCGTGGTACATGATTTCAGAAATAATCAGAGGAGACCCTTCACTCGAAGGGCTCAATTGACGCATCGCCGTGTTCCCGAAACGTGTCAACGTCGAATACATGGCTGGTGCATTCGACCCCCCAGGCGGCAGGTACACAATGGCAGGCCCGCCTTCGTCAAACACAGCTTGCACGTAATACTCGACATCGCTATCGAGACCCGGACCAAACGGGATCTGCGAGGTAGTCCTGTAGGTAATGCCGGCGTCATGCATCATCGGGATTTCCGCGAACGCTGCGGTGGGATCGTGTCGATAAAAGGCGGAAATCATGACGTTGGATCCCGTCGGATGGATCAGGGCGTCCACGAATACGTCGATATCCTGCGGAAGCGTAGGGATCCCCATTGAATTTGTAAGATTTGAAAGGAACACGGCAGGCCTCGGCATGACCTCAATATCATCAAGCCCTGCATACGCGTCTACCGCAGTGTCGCCCGTCTTAAGGATACGCACAAATGTTGGACCAAAGGTGTCCAGAGCAAATGTCTGCTGTTCCCAGTCCATTGAGGCAATCGTAAACGCCTGGAAGTCCACCCAATTGATGCCGTCGCCTGACGTTTGTACCACAGCGAAATTTGTACCTCCGGAAGAAGAGTCGGGTTGCGTCCAAATGGAAACAGCTAATATACCGGGGGTATACAGAGGAGACTGAATCCAGGAATTCGTGCTGTTATCGTAGTCATGCAAGAAACCACAACGAGTACCGATCGGCGGGGCGAAGGCGCCGCGGTTGGGTTTCACCTGGCCGTCCGATAGCGTCCAACCCTCGTGTGCTGACACTCCCCAATCAGACGTTGGGGGCCATGTCTCGAAGTCCTGGGTATTATTTGCGGCAATTGCAGGCGTGGCGAGTATCAGTACAAGCGCGGGCACTGCCAATGCGCGTGTTTTTTTTTGCGCAACTTTTCGTGCATGCAATTTGAAGGCGAATGACATGGCGTATTATACCGCACTGCGGGACTCGGAACAAGCGAGGGGCAGGATTCTCGATTGGTTGTATAACTTGGCGAGACCCTCCGGCACTACATATGTGGCGGGCAAGCTGCCTCGTCCACCTTGCCTCGACAACGCAAGTGCCGAGGTGGACGACGCCTCTGGCTGAGTTAATATGTGATCATTCTTCCAGCAGACGATAAAACCGCTCAGGCATCGCCGCAGCATTGCTGTCCGTAAACGTTACGACGCCGTTAACAGCCGTGAAAATATCAAAGAGGATCCAGTTCGTGCCGAGTAAGTTTGTCGTGGCATCAACCTGGAAGACGTCATTGGTTGAATCGGAAACATCGACCATGAATGTCACATAAACCGAATTCGATGCTGCGGGTGTGGGGGGCGACATCGTGTATGTCACTGGTGCGCCATCCGGCCAACGCCCGAAGCTCTGATCGGGTTCCTGGCGGCCAAAGATGACCGAGTCAACCAGCATGCCGGAGGGTGCATATAAACCAATCGCGTCTCCGTCTCTGCTAAGTCTGAAGTTAACGTGCAGGCCCACGCCGGGTCCGTTTTGCTCAGGATCATTATCCGCCCACACAAACAGAAATTTCCCGGCGGGCACAGTGATCCCGGGCGGTATTGTAAACATGTTTGTCATCGAAAGGTCATCTGTCAGCGTATACCCGTTGAGGTTGGCATCAACCGTCGATGGGTTATAGAGCTCGAACCAATCCTCACTGTTTCCATCCGAAGGATCGGTAATGATCGTTTCGTTGTCGGACATCCATTCGTTAATGACAACCTGCACGGGCGGAGACGTCGGATTGTTCGTCGTTCCCGGTGACGGCACGGGGAACACCAAGCGAGAAAACGCGTCTCCTTCCGGGAAGGAACCGAAGGACGCGTCTTCGCCGACGCTGTTGTAGTCGAGATAGTCCACCACAACCGACGATCCCAGCCATTGTCGCGTGAGGATCACCGAACCGTTTGTGCTGTTAAGGCGGAAATCGGTGTGCAGAAAACCCACATCGGCCTGGTTCGTTTCACCGTCGGCCCACACCAGCAAGCGCGAATTCGCAGCGATTATGGTACCGGTGGGAAACGCCCAGTGATCGAGCTCGCCGTAATCATCACTGAGCCAGTAGCCGGATAGATCGTGCGCAACGGCATCGGAATTATACAGCTCGATCCAAGGTTCGAATTCTCCAAAGTTGTCCGTGATGACGCTGACATTCGACGGCATGACTTCGTTAATCCACAGCAGAGGAAAATCAAACAGCGTCATCGCGTTCGAATTCGCTGTGCCGGGAGAACGACCGTCCCATACGGGTGATGTCACTGCTCCCCAATTCCCGGCGCGGCTGTTGTCGGTGTCAAAGTCGATGAGCTGCAGCGCGACACCGGTCCCGTCTGCGTTGATAGACCAGGCGTCGCCGTCCTCATACCGCACTTTGTTGATCTCGATCCACCCATTGCTGCCGACCGGCATTTCGAGCGTGAGCGTTTCGCCGCCGTTGTCCAGGTTTCCGCCGTAATCGCCGATGACGACTTCCGCGTTTCCATAGGCGTGTTGATACGCCGTTACGTTCTCTGCCAACACCCTGTACTCTCCGGGGCCAATCAGTGCACCCGAATCACACACAATGTCCGCACCATTCAGTCGCCAGCCTCCCAGGTCAAACGTGTCCAAGGAGTGATTGAAAATTTCGACATACTCGGCTTGAGGTGCGATCGGGTGATACATGATTTCCGTGATGAGCAATTGATCAACTGGTGACGGGGCTACCGCGGTCAGTGTTACGGTGACCGAGTCACTGCCAACGATACTCCCGTCACTATCCAGGCCCTCGACCACGAACGCGTTGGGGCCCTGCTTCAGACCGACGGATGCAAGCCAGTTCGTCACCGTTGGAAACGTGACGCGCAGGTCCTGTCCATTGAGACGGAACGTGGTCACCTCGAGCGGAACCGTGCCACTGAGGGTTGTGATGTTGTTCGATGTACTGAAATTGTTCTCGAGAAGCGTGAACGGTGCAGCCGGAAGCAAATCGAACACGACTTGCCGCCTGTTGGCACTCGCGTCAATGATGTTCTGCGGATAACTTTCCTCAACGTCATGCGCCTTCAGGACCTCGTACCAACCGAGCACTTCAGGAACAACGTTCTCGGGCGCCAGCGGCCCCTCCGCAAGATTCTTCATCAATCGCCAGTAGGCGCGACTGAAAAGGGGCCGGTCGTACAGGACCGCTAACACGCCCAACATCGAAGTCAGGTCAATCGGGTTCAATCCGTCGAAGCCAGGCATAAAGGAGCCGTCCATGTCATGCAGGTGAAGCCTGGATCGTATTGTCGGCGACAAGTAGTAGAACATGTTGCGGGGCACACCAGTGCCATACGAATCGCCGTCTCCCACGATCCTTCTCACGCCGACATGTGCGCCAAAGCCGTAGGGGTCGACCAGGGCATGCATGCGGGCATCGTAGTGCTGAACACTACCCGTCAGGCTGGCATGAACAACGCTGTAGATCGTATCAAAGCTATCCGAAGGCAGACTCGTTCTTTTCCTGCGCTGGCCGTAGCGGTACTTGGCTTTGGCTTTCAGCCCATCGCTTCTCACGTAGTTCAAAAACGGATCATACGCCATGTCTTCGAATACGACAGGATCATCGTCACCGTACCAGCTCTTACAAAAGTCGCGCGATGGTGGCTGGTACTGCTGTCGCAAGAGATGCGCGCCGTTCACGCGAGCGAGAAGAAGACGAATGCGGCTCGAAGCCACTCCAGCCTCGCGGGCAATCCAATAGGCGTGGTGCTCTTCCAGGCAAGATCTCGTGAGACCATGGGGGACGGTGTCGATCTTGATCTCATTGTTTCCGAGGAAACGTTCATGGTCGGGCACCGAGCAGGAATATGCGGCGCTCTGGGCACCGCCCCCACGCCCATTGCCGCGCTTGCGAATGCCAGCGTTGTAAATGGCCCGGTAGTTCTCATAAACAAACGTGATATCGTGCAACTGGTCGCCACCGGAATTGCGGCCGTTCCACTCGAGCAGATTGACATTGGATATCCAGACGATGTACGTCCCCAGCATCCCCGAGGGCGTGGGTTCGCCGAACCGGACCAAGGCATCCGTCCTTAAGTCCTCTGATGGAAACCACGTTGTCCCGGGATTGGCGTGATTGTCCTGTGCTCTTACCCGAAACGGCACGATTACACCGCTGCTCTTTCCGGGGATCTGCGCCGAATACACGCCATCCCCCGCGAGCGCGTCTCCTGCCGTACCATCATCTCGCATCTGAACCGCGGTGTACACGACGGAGGGGTCCGTGCGGTATTCGAGCGTCACCGACGCCAAACCATCTGAGTCGTGCGCACGGCACGTCACGGTAACGGTTTCATTCGGGGCTGGAAGAATTGGGTGGTGCGTCAGTTCGTAGATGGCGGGACCGATGTTGTTCGAGTAACTGCTGTTCTGCATTCCCGGGGATCCGAGATTCAAAGGTACAGCCAATTCGCCCGCCGCCTCGAGCCAATGCCCGTCGAATCCCAATACGCAGTACGGCCAGCCGGCCAACCAGCGCGCCTTGGCGCGAAGTGTAAAGAATTCGCCCGGCTGTCCGAGAGTCGTCAGCGGTGCGTACACATTGTTAACCTCATCTCGGAAAACGTGGCCCACCCAACCTTCAATGGAGCCTGCCCCGCTCGCACGCAGATGCAAGCTTCCGGGACTGCTGAAACCTTCCGTAACCTCGTTGGTAGAAAGCCAGTGCGTACCGTCGGCCGTCCATCCCGCCAATCCGGAATCGAATCCGGAGTTAACAATGCGGTTATTCACTTCGCCAACGCGAATGACTTCTACATCGTCGACGAGGCACTCACCCGCCTGGGGCAGGAAGACATAAAGGCTCGAAGCGAACTGGCGAGTTTGGTCTTGGGTTCCCGTGCCCTGGTCCAGTTCGCCTGTGCGTTCAATCGTGATCCAGCTCGACTTTGCCGATTCATCGCTGCCCCGCCAATTCATGGCCAGGCGATTGTCGCTGTAGGCATCGACCAGCTCCAGGCTGGATCCGCCGCCATCGGTCCACTTGCCCCAACGATCACCGTCGCGATAGGTGACCTCGTCCACAATTACGAAGTCTTCGAAGGGCAATCCGGGATCGTCCGGCTTTGCCAGGGCAATGCGCTCGCCTCGATTGGAGAGCCGTCCGTTGAAGTTGCCCAGCGAGTTTCCCACGTTGAGTTGCGGATACTTCGGCAGCAGGTTCTGGAGGTCGCTGGCAACGACCAGGTATCCTCCGGCCGGGATCTGTGCGCCTGCGGGGAATAGATAATCAATACCGTCAACAAACCGCCAGTAACTCAGATCAACGGTATTGGTGCTCTTGTTGTAAAGCTCAACGTATTCATCCCGGTCCTTGCTTGACAGGGGCGCGTACATGATCTCGTTAATAACGACGTCATCGATCAATAATTCGGCGGAGGTATTGGCTGCTCCGGGGGTTTGCGCGTCCAGAGCGTGAAACGCCGAAGCCCCGTCCGAAAAACGGCCGCTCGGTACGCCGTTTACCTGTGCCTCAAATCGCACGGCGTCTACAACATGAGAAAAATCCGGAGCCCACAGATAGATTTCGTCGCCACCAGCTCGGAGCGAAAATCCCAGCGTAGCCTGATCATAGACGATATGGTCACCGGGTTGCAGAATTGTAGCAGGCGGCACAAAGAATTCGTTCGTCGTCAGTGTATTGGCGAGTCCGCAACCGGAAATGTCGACCGCCTGCGTCCCGGCATTGTACAACTCTACATAATCGGTATCTGGCAAGTCTGTGTGAGCCAGGTACTCGTTGATCACAACTTTCCTCAGTGGACTGTTGGTTGGCGGCTCGTACCCGCCGGGCGTCCCTCCAACAAAGGCGCTTGCCTGCCACGCACGTACGTCGCCTTCCCCGTAATCCGGCCTCGAGAGTTGCAGGGAGTGGCCAGCTCCATCTGCGGCAGCCGGCCAGGGCAGTTCGTCGTCATAGTTGACCTCCAGAATAATGCCGCCAAAATCATTTCTCAGGCGCACCCTGCCGCCGGCATTAGGTTGGTTGTTGCTGTAGGGCCCGAATACGTTTTCGATCCCATACGCCTGTTCCACTGCATCGGGATCCCGCGCCACAACAAGGTAGCTGCGAAAGGTCATGATCGTACCAGGAGGAAACGTGTAATCCACGTCGCCGCTGATACGAAATCCGCTGATGTCACGCGAAACCGCATCGGTATTGAACAGTTCGATGTATTCGAGGTTATTCGTACCCGCGGAGTCTGCCGGGTGGTACATGATCTCGGATATGATATGTGGGGTCTTGTCACTTGATGGACTGAACTGACGAAGCGTTGGTTCGCCGCTTACAGTGTATGTCGAATAATATGCCGGTGCATTCGAGCCGCCGGATGGTAAATACACTTGGGATGCACCGCCTTCGTCGAAGGCCGCTTCGATATAATACTCAACTCCATTTGGAAAACCAGCAAGGGGGATAGGATTCACGGTCTTGTACGTCTCGCCTTCGTCAAACGCCATGACAATTGCCGAGAAAGCGTCGTTGGTGCTGCGCCGGTAATACGTGGTGATGACTACGTTGGATCCCGTCGAATGAATTAGTGCATCCACGAAAATGTCTAGCGTTTCGGGTAACGTAGGCACGCCGGTCGATGTCGCGAGGTTAGAAAGAAAGACTGCCGGCCTAGGCGTGACTTCGATGTCATCAAGACCGGCGTAGGTGCTGACCCCATCATCGCCGGTCTTTCGGATGCGCAGGTACGTGTTGCCGAAACTGTCGACCGAGACTGTTTTCTGTACCCAATCGAAGTTATCAAACGTAAACGCCTCAACGGCTGTCCAGTCAACCTCGTTACTCGACTGCTCCAACACGGCATAGCTGTTTGTCGCGGCAGACGTATCCTGGCGTGTCCAGAAGGAAACCGACAGTACTCCGGGAGCGAATGCGGGTGACTGCAGCCACGAATTAGTGCTCTCGTCGAAATCGTATAGCCAGCCACACTGACCGGTACCGCCGAGCGGCGGACCGAAGCCGCCGCGGTTCCCCTTCACCTGGCCATCCGACAGCGCCCAGCCTTCGTGCATCGTCGTTCCCCAGCCACTCGTGGCCGACCAGGTTTCGAAATTCTGGGTGTCATTCGCAGCAGCGGCGGGTGGGAAGAGTGACAGAACGACGGCAAGAAACGCCATACCGCACACTGTTCTCAGTGAGGTTCCGCGCGCATGTGAATAACCGAAAGCTAGCATGGTTAATTTTACCTCTCTAGGAGGCTTGAAACAAGCAAGCGGAAGGTCTCTTATCGGCTGTATAACTCGCCGGGACCCTCCCGTGCACTACGTGCGTGGCGGGCAGGCCGCCTCGTCCACCTCCGCACATAGATTGTCGAAGCAAGGGTGGACGAGGCGTCCCCGCCGAGTTAGATAGTCATCAGTTCCCCAGCAGCCGATAAAACCTGATCGGTACAGAAACCGCGTTCGTGTCCGTGAACGTGAGCACCGAGGTATCGGCGGTAACGATATCCAGCAGCATCCAGTTGGTGTTGACCACGTCAACGTTGAACTCTACGCGGTAAACACCAGCGCTCGGGACGGCCACGTCAACAGTGTGTCCTCCCGGTCCAGCTTCGCACTGGATGATCAAGAACACCGAGTTCGAATCTCCCGGCGTGGGTGGCAACATCGGATAAATGTTTGCGACTCCATCCGGCCAGGACCCGTCACTTTGATCGTTGCCCTGCGCGCCGAATACGACCGCATCGACCAGCCCACCTGCGGGTGAATACAGGCCAATCGAATCACCGTTCCTGCTAAGTCCGAAATTCACATGCAGATCCTGGCCCGGGCCATTGACAGCCTCATCGTTATCCGCCCACACAAACAGAAAACCGTTGGCCGGCACGATTGTCCCGCCGGGTATCGCGAACATGTTCGTGATCGCCAGGTTGTCCGTCAGGTAGTAACCGCCGAGGTTGGCGTCTGTACCTGAGGCATTGTACAGCTCAAACCAATCATCGAAACTGGCGTCCGTCGGATCGCCGAGAAAAGATTCATTATCGGCCATCCACTCGTTAATGGTGATCTGCACCGGTGTCGACGTCACGCTGTTGGCCGATGACGGCGTTGGTGTCTGAAAAATCACGCGCGAAAACGGGTCGCCGTCGGGGAAGGAACCATACGATGTATCAACACCAATGGATTCATAGTCGAGATAGTCGACCACCACCGTCGACCCTAGCCACTCTCGCGCCAGGATTACCGACCCGCTTGCACTGTTCAGCCGGAAATCGGCGTGCACAAAGCCCACGACAGTCTCGTTGGTTTCGCCGTCGGCCCAGATGCAAAGACGCTCGCTAGGAGCGATCATCGTGCCTGCCGGGAACGCCCAGCGGTCAAGATCCGCGTAATCGTTACTCAACCAGTAGAACGATAAGTCGTGTGTAACCGTGTCCGCATTGTACAACTCGATCCAAGGTTCGAATTCGCCAACGTTGTCCATAATCGTAGTTGTATTCGACGGCATCACTTCATTGATCCACACGGGCGGAAAAGCAAACAACGATGCCGCGTTCGAATTTGCGAAGCCGGGTGTGCGGCTTTCCCACAGCGGTGTCGGCACGACGCCCCAGTTGCCCGCGCGGCTGTTATCGGCATTGATGTCAATGAGCTGAAGTGAAGCGCCGGTGCCGTCTGCGTTCGTCGACCAGGCTCCCGAATCTTCGTAGCGAACCTTGTCGATCTCCGTCCAGGCGTTGCTGCCAACCGGCATTTCAAGTGTTAGAGTTTCACCGCCATTGTCCAGGTTCCCCCCGTAGTCCCCGATAAGCACTTCTGCGTTCGCGTAGGTATGCTGATATGCCGTTGCGTTCTCGGCAAGCACCAGGTACTTACCCGGATCGATCACGGCACCCTCCTCGAATTCATACCCCACGCCGTTCATTCTCCAGCCGCCCAGGTCAAAGCTGTTCGATGATCGATTGTAGATCTCGACGAACTCGGCTTGCTGCTCAAACGGGTGATACATAATTTCCGAAATGAGCAGCTGATCGACTGGCGACGGCGCGGCCGTCGTCAGTGTCACCGTAATGGTGTCGCTGGCCACACTGTGCCCCAGGTAATCGAACCCCTCGATCACAAACACGTTGGCCCCGTCCTCGAGACCGACACGCGCCGACCAGTTCGTCTGCGTCGGGTACGTCACGCGCAGATCGCGTCCGTTCAACCGGAACGACTCCACTTCGATCGGCGCCGTGCCGCCGATCGCGGTTATGTGGTCGGTCGTGTTGAAGTCGCCTCCGGAAATCGCGAACGGGGCCTGTGGCAAGTCATTCGTGATTCTGGAATGCATGGCCACGTTCCAGTCGATCATGTTCTGTGGGTAGAGCGCCTCAACATCGTTCGCCTGAAAAATGTCATACCACCCCTCTAACTCAGGAACGTAGGCCGCCGGGTCGTATGCTCGCTTCGCAATGTTCTGTAAGACGCGCCAATAGGCGCGCCTGAACGACATGACGTTGCCGTACAGAAACCCTGTCGGAGTGCCACCGCCGAAGAGCGCCTTAACCGCGGCTTGACTCGGGTCGCTCCGATGGCATGTGTCGAGGTCCACCAGGTGCAACCGGCCGCGATGTGTCAATGACAGGTAGACCATTAGGTTATTCGATCCGGAGGAAGCGCCAAACGAATCCCCGTTGGAGATGACATGATTGACCGCGAGAAACGAGCCAAAGCCGAAACGATCAACCAGTGCCGCAAGGCGCGCCTCGTAGGCCGCAGGACTATTGAATTTGCTCGCATCGACCATGCTAAACAAGGACTTGTAGCTGTCCGAGGGAATGGTTGTTCGTTTCTTTCGAATGCCAAAGCGGTACGCCGCCTTTGCCCGAGTACCGTCGGCTCGAACGTAGTCTTCAAACGGTTGAATCCGCACGTGCTTGTAGATATGCGGATCGTCATCCCCGTACGATCGCTTGCAGAAATAGCGCGTTGGCGTCTGAAGGTCTTGGCGCAAGTTCTCGGTCCCATTCACATTTGCATTGATAAAACGCAGGTGACTGGAGGCCATATCGGCCTGACGCCCCACCCAGTACCCGTGGTATTCATGGATGACGTAAAGATTCGACGGGTCGCTAGGACCCCCTGAGGGCACGTCGACCTTGAATTCGTTGTTCCCCATGAAACGATCGGGCTTCGGCACAGAGCAGGAAAGGGCGGTTGTGTTGTAGTTGTTAAAGCCGAATTGGACGCGGTTGTTTCCACGAAAACGCATGCCCCCGTTGTACATGGCACGATGGTTCTGATAAACGAACGTCATATCCTCTTCATGGTCATTTCGGCCTATAGGCCCTATGAGGTCGACGATGTTCGTATGGGAAATCCAGATCGCGTACGTGGGAAACAGGCCGCTCGGCGTGGGTTCGCCGAAACGCACCAGGGCGTTCTTCTTGATTGCCTCCGCGGGGAAGTAGCTCGCTGCGGGAATCGCGTGACTGTCTTCGGCCCTTACCCGAAAGCACACCAGATCGCCGGCGGGCATGCCGGGAATCTGCGCCGAGTAGATGCCGTCAGCCGCGAGCACATCTCCGCCGATGCCGTCGTCGAACATGGCGGTTACCGTATACGTCTGCGACGGATCGACCCGGTATTCCAGTGACAAGGACAAGAGTCCGTCCGGATCGTGGGCGCGACATGTCACCGTCGCCGGCTCGCCTGCTGCAGGTAAAATCGGGTGATGGGTCATGTCGAAAATCGCGGGACCCGTGTTGCCTGCAAACCGGCTGTTCTGCAGACCGGGCGTCCCCAGATTGACGGGTACATCCAATTCTGCGGCTGCCTCGAAAAAGTAACCATCCAGGCCAAGCACCAGCACCGGCCACCCTGCCAGCCATCGCGCCTTGGCTCGAATCGTAACTTCCTCGCCTTCGTCTAACTGCTGCGTCAGCGTGGCGTAGACGTGATTGATTTCTGTCAACGCATTATAGCCCTTAATAGCGCCACCGTCGCTGGCCTTGACGTGCAGACAGCCCGACCCCCCCCCGAAGCCGTTCGTGGCGTTATACGTCGACAACCTATGCGAACCGTCGGGGGTCCAACCGGCAATTCCCGTATCGAACGTGGAATTCACAATGCGATTGGTACCCTCGCCGACTTTAATGACTTCAATATCATCAACCAGGCACTCTCCGACATTGGGAATCAATACATTGAGTTCCGCCGCCACGTCGGCCGTTGGAAATATGACGGATGCCCCGCCAATATCCAGGTCCCCGGTGCTGTCGATCGTCACCCAGCTCGACTTGGCCGTTTCGTCGCTTCCCCGCCAGTTCATGGCCAGGCGATTGTCACTGCGCGGATCAACCAGCTCCAGGCTCGAGCCGCCGCCGTCTGCCCATTTGCCCCAGCGCTCACCATCGCTGTACGTCACCTCGTCTACGATGACGAAATCCTCGAACGGCAATCCGGGATCATCCGGCTTCGCCAGTGCGACGCGCTCTCCCCTGTCCGACAGCATTCCGCCGTAGTCGCCCAGGGTGTTGCCCGTATTCAATTGCACATACTTCGACAGCAGGTTCTGCACGTCTTCGGCTATCACCAGGTAGCCACCCGCGGGAATCACGGTTCCCGGTGGAAACAGGTATTCGATACCGGCCACAAATCGCCAGTAACTCATGTCGACGGCATTACTGCCCTTATTGTACAACTCCACGTATTCGTCGCGTTGCTTTCCCGACAGGGGCGCGTACATGATCTCGTTGATAACCACGTCGCTGGTCAACAGGTCTGCGGAAGCGTTCGTCGTTCCTGGTGATTGTGCGTCAAGCGCGTGAAACGTGGGGGCGCCGTCCGGAAATCGACCCGATGGCACGCCATTGACCTGCGCATCAAAACGTACGGCATCGATGACATTGGAGAAATCGGATGCCCAAAAGAAAATCTCATCTCCGCCCGCGCGCAGCGAAAATCCCAGCGTGGCCTGGTCATACGAAACATGCCCGCCGGGTTGCAGGATCGCCCCTGGGGGCACGAAAAATTCATTGGTCGCCACCGTGTTAGCCAGCCCGCAACCGGATATGTCCACCGCCTGTGTTCCGCTATTGTACAGCTCGATATAGTCGGTGTCCGGCAAGTCCGTGTGTGCAAGGTATTCATTGATCACGACCTCGCGTAAGGGATCATCAAGAACCGGGTCGAGCTTCCCGGGCGAACCGCCGACATAGGCGCTGGGCCGCCAGGCAAGCACGGATTCCTCACCGTAATCGGGGCGGGCAAGCTGCAGAGAGTGCCCTGCGCCGTCCGCCGCAATCGTCCAGGGCAATTCGTCATCATAATTTACATCCAGCAGAAGCTTCCCGATCCTGTTTCGTAACCGTACCCGGCCGCCATTATTGGGTAGATTGTTCGTGTACGGGCCGAATACGTTCTGCAAGCCGTAAGTCTGCTCGACGGCATCGGGATCACGCGCGACGACCACGTAACTGCGAAATTCCACCTTGGTATCTGGAGGAAACTTGTAGTCCACGTCCCCGGTGATTCGAAATTCACTGATATCACGCCCAACAGGATCGGTGTTGAACAGCTCAATGTATTCCAGGCTGTCTGTCCCAGGCGTGTCTGCCGGATGGTACATGATCTCGGAGAATATGAACGGTGTGAACTGGCTCGAGGAGCTGAGCTGGCGCGGCGGCGTTTCACCGGTAGGCGCGAGAATCGAATAGATCGCAGGGGCATTCGATCCGCCGGGCGGTAGAAATACCATCGACGGCCCTCCTTCATCAAAAACAGCCTGAACATAGTATTCAACGCCATTGGCAAACCCGGCAAAAGGTACCTGTGATGTCGTCCTGTAGGTTTCGCCCGTATCGAGGCTCATTGAGATTTCCGTGAACGCATCGTTTGTGCTGTGACGGTAGAACGCCGAAATAACAATGTTCGAACCGGTGGGATGTATCAAAGCGTCGACCAGGATATCGAAGTCCTCCGGCAGCGTGGGCACACCCGTCGTCGCGTCCAGATTCGAAAGAAACACTGCCGGACGAGGTGTCACGAGAACATCGTCTAGCCCGGCATAGGTATTGGCCCCATCATCACCCGTCTTGCGGATGCGTACATAGGTATTGCCGACGCTGTCAACCGAGCTGGTTTGCTGCATCCAATCGAAGTTATCGATCGTGAACGCTTCAACGGCTGTCCAGTCGACCTGGTTGCTAGAATGCTCCAGCACGACGTAGCTGTTTGTGGCGAGAGTCGTATCCTGGCGAGTCCAGAAGGACACTGACAGCACACCCGGAGCGTACGCGGGAGACTGGAGCCAGGAATTTGTACTGTCGTCGAAATCGTATAGCCAGCCACAACGATTGTCTCTCGGCGGACCGAAGCCACCGCGTCCCCCTTTGACCTGCCCGTCCGAAAGCGTCCAGCCTTCGTGCATCGTCGTTCCCCAGGCTCCG
>Ga0315336_1003280_pt1 | contig 21989 bp, 26 predicted proteins | sample ASW5metaG_FD_204512 | JGI IMG/M metagenome (GOLD analysis project Ga0315336, IMG submission 204512) | Ammonia-oxidizing marine archaeal communities from Monterey Bay, California, United States - ASW #5 | ecosystem: Environmental > Aquatic > Marine > Intertidal zone | place: USA: California... | reverse complement strand
ATCCTGACGGAGTGGCTTTTTCCAGTGGGCCGTGGGGGAGCCGCAAACGCGGGCGCCGGCGTGGTGTTGGGCTGACCCTTAGTCAACGCGAGCACCGCGTCGAGATCCACGGCCGATTCGACGACCTTGGTGACCTCTTCAATACGAGCCGATGCGCCTGGGTCTTCGTTGCCGGGAACGAGTCCCAGATGACGTTCCTCGATGACCAGTTTGGGGTCGCGGCCAATCGCGCCCAGAACCGGAAGGTCCGAATAGCGCTCAATTGCCGCCCGCAGTTTGCTTTCCTGACGAGGACCGGCCACGCGGTTCAGAATCACCCCGGCGATGCACACGTCAGGATCGAATCCGGTATAGCCCGCCAGCAGCGGAGCGATACCGCGTGTGATGCCGCTGACATCGATGACGAGCAGGACCGGCAGATCCAGCGCAACCGCCAGCGCGGCGTTGCTGTCACTACCCTCCACGTCGAGCCCGTCAAAAAGACCCTTGTTGCCTTCAACCACAGTGACATCGGCATCCTGACGGTGTCGGTCAAAACACGCGAGGATCTCCTCTTTATCCATCGTGAAGAAATCCAGATTCCAGCAGGTACGGCCGCTGGCTTTGGCCAGCCAGGCCGGATCGATATAGTCAGGGCCTTTCTTGAATGCTGCGACATGCATGCCGCGTCGACGATACGCCGCGCACAGACCCATGCTGACCAGTGTCTTGCCCGAGGACTTGTGGGCGGCAGAGATGAAGATCTTGCTCACTACAATGTCTCGGGTTCGGTTGCCTGTACCCCGGGCAAACACGGGGTTACCGGGTCATGCGCCCGGTCGGTCTCCCTGGGCTTGGGGAAGAAACGGCAGCACTCTCGTCGCCAGCAACGCGACCAGCAATGCCAGCCCAATACCGCCGAGACCAAGGGCAATTTCGGGTAGGGACGGGGTGTAGCCGGCGACAACGCCGTCAAAGTATGAGCTGGTTTCGGTGTATCCCGGGAAAATATCCATCGGGAATGCCTGTCCGCCGATGATCAGCACGTACAACTGCGCCAGGGCGCCGAGCAGCACCAGCAATGCCGCGACAACCGTATGGGCAATCCCTGACAGGCGCGGTGTCAGCAGGATGATGACCGGAATCACCGTCCCAAGAAGAAACTGTCCCAGCCAAAAGAGCACGGGGTAAGTTCCGCCATCCACCAGCAGGAACTTTTCCACACCGGTGTGACCCGCAGCATACAGACGGGTCAGGTGGTCAATCGCGACGAAAAAGGCCACCGCAATCACGAAATATGCCAACAGGGACCGAAGTCTTCTCAGGATTTCATCATGTACCGGAACTTTGCTCAGACCAAAAATCAGCATGACCGTCAGCAGCATGAACGCGGTTCCAAAAGACAGCGACATCGCGATGAACATCGGTGCCAGCACCGCGCTGTCAAAGGCCTCTCGCGCGACCAAAAACCCGAAAATCGACCCTGTACCGGTCGTCAGTACCAGGCGCCAGATGAATGCCACCGTACCGGCAGACCGGATAAACCGGTTCATCCGCGGCTCAAACATCATCCACAGGTATACCGCGACGACCGCCAGAAAACCGGTGTATAGGAAGATATTCCAGGCAAAGATCGATTTGAAATTATAGTAGGTCATCGCGATGATCAGCCGGTCCGGGCGCCCAAGGTCCAGCACCAGCACCGACAGGCCACCGACCAGCAGCGCCATCGCCAGCAGGCCCGAGAGCCGCGACAAGGGCTTGTAGAGCGCCTGCCCAAATACCGAGGAGACCGACGCAACATTCAGCGCACCGGAAGCGCCGACAATCAGAAACACAGCGAAGACATGGGGCAGTCCCCAGACCACGCGATTGTTCATGCCCGTGACCCAATGCCCGGCGCTTTCCATGTGATGGGCGCCGGCGAGACCCAAAAGGGCCAATACCGCGGCAACACCCGCGATCAGCCAGAAAGGGGCGCTCGGCCGAAGTGTCTGGAACGTACCGGCGCTCATCGACTCAACTCACACGCCCGAGTAGCGCACTGCCGTGTTCAGTTTAAGATCGGGACGCAACTCGTCGCTCTCTTTTTGCGCGAGCGTCCTTGCAAGACGTCCCTCCTTATCGTTGAGATCCCCAAAGACCAGAGCTTCGTGCCCTGCGTTGTTGCAGGCTTCGACACAGGCAGGCATTCGCCCTTCGTCAACGCGGTGAACGCACAGCGTGCAGCTTTCCACGGTACCCTTACCCCTTGGAGAATGTGTCTTTTGATCGCTCAGGTCTTCGTGAATAAACGAGCGCGCGTGGAAAGGACAGGCCATCATGCAGTAGCGGCAACCAATACAGATGTGTTTGTCCACCAGGACAATGCCGTCTTCCCGGCGAAAAGACGCGCCTGTTGGGCAGACATCAACGCAGGGCGGCTCTTCGCAGTGCTGGCACATTAGCGGCAGCGACAGCTCCCGACCGGTAGTATCATCGCGAAGATCGACCTTGCGGATCCACTGCGCATCGGTCTCGGGTCGATCCATTCCCGATAAGCCGTGCTCCTCGTTACACGCCGAGACACAGGCGTCACAACCGCTCGCACAGCGGCTGCTGTCGACCCACAATCCCCAGCGATGCTCATCACTGACCGGCTCATCATCCAAACGCGCCATCGCGAGTTCCACCAGGCGCACCCCGGGGGCGAGAGCAAGTAACGCGACTCCGGCACCAGCCTTCGCGAAGAAACTGCGCCGCAAAGGCGTCCCGTTTGAATGTTCGGATTCTGGCATCGTAAGGCTCAGGGTGACTGGCTCAGCGCTGTCGCAGGAACCGCAGCGTGGCAGGTGAAGCAGTCCATCGTTACCGCTGCGTAGACATGACAGGACTGACAGAACTGGTCCTCGGCATTAATGGGAATAAACTGGCCTTGCGCATCTTTGCTGGCATGGCAGTCGATGCAGCCGGCGAGACTGTGTCTGATTGCGCGAACCCCCTGATGCACCATCTTGTCACGATCGTGTTTCATGAAATCAAAATGATCCCGGCGCATGATTTCCACAGGCTCAACGCACTGTTCCCCACGGGCTGGCGGAATCTGGGGCTTGACCACCTCTGCGTACACTGTGGCCGGCGTCCACGGGACAATGCCCCCCAGTAACAGGCCCAAGATCCACCCTCGGCGAAATCGCTGCCCGATAGCCCCCCTCATCGCGATGACCTGGCTACTCCCCCATCCCCATGTCGATGTAACCGGTGGGGCAGACGTCAGCACAGATATGACAGCCGATACACTTTGCATAGTCGGTATCCACATACCGCCCGGTCGTTGATTGGTCTTTCTTGACCCGGAACACCGCATCCTGGGGACAGAAAATCACGCAGTTATCGCACTCAAAGCACATCCCGCAGCTCATGCAGCGCTCGGCCTCAGCGCGAGCGCTCTCGTCCGTCAATCCATGATGACGCTCTTCAAAATGGCCAAGCACCTCGTCCGCATCCGGCACCGTCGTGTCACGGAGATTTCGGGGCGTCTCTTCGAAGTGACTGAGAAAAAGTTCATCAGAGGGGATGATCTCGTGTCTCGAGCGATCCTCGTAGTTGTGTACCGCGAATGAGGCTTCCGAAGTGCCCCAGGTTGCGGCGTGGTCATACTCTTCAGGCGCCAGCGACTGCTCGTTCAGCTTCGCCAGCAGGTTAAAGTGGTGCACGTCAACCTTCGGTCGCCGCACCGGGTCTTCGCCCTTCAGGTAATGGTCGATGCTCTGGGCGGCGATGGTAGCCTGACCGATGGCGGTTGTCAGAAGGTGCGGGCGCACGATGTCACCCGCGACAAAATGACCAGGCCGATCGGGTACCTGGAAAAAGCGGTCCGCATCGATTAACTGGCGATCGTTGCCCATTTCCTCAATACCGCTGAGATCGCCGGCCTGTCCGATCGCCGAAACAATCAGGTCCGCCTCGACCTCAAACTCAGTGCCCGCTATCGGAGTGGGTATTCCTTTTTCATCAATCTCGCACTTTGCCAATCGCAGTCCGGTCGCCCGGTCGCTCTCATCGCGAATCAGGGCAACCGGCATAACCCCATTCAGTATAGTGACGCCTTCCGTCAGCGCATCATCCACTTCTTCTTCGGTTGCCGTCATATCCACACGCTCAAACAGCGCGGTCAGAGTCACCTGGGCACCCTGGCGTGCGGCCACCATGGCTGAGTCGTGAGCGGCATAGCCACCGATCACTTCTTCGGGTCGATCCTTCTCGTTGATCCGGTCAATCTTGCCAAGACGCCTTGCCACTGAGACAACGTCGATGGACGTGTCTCCCCCGCCGATACAGACCACCTTTTCGGCGGTGACCTTCATCGTTTCCTTGTTGAATGCGTCGAGAAAGCCCACGCCTGAGACACAGTTGGGCGTACCCTCCCAGCCTTCGACGGGGAGTCCGCGACCGCGCTGGCAGCCAACCGCCCACAACAAGGCATCGTAATCCGCCTCCAGCTGCTCGATGGAGATATCCCGGCCGACCCGCACGCCGGTCCTGATCTCGATATCACCCATTTCAATAATCCGCTCGATCTCCCGGTCGAGCCTTTCGCGCGGCGTGCGGTAACCGGGAATGCCATAGCGGAACATCCCACCGAGGCGCTCCTGGGATTCAAAAACCGTAGAAGCGTAGCCTAGGCGACGCAACTGGTACGCAGCCGCAAGTCCTGCCGGACCGCCGCCAATGACAGCTACCCGCTTCCCAATGACGGGCGGCGGCGTTTCGAACTGGTAACCCTCGTCGAACGCCGAATCGCCGATGAACTGCTCTACCGCATTGATGCCAACAAAGTCGTCAACATTGTTCCGGTTGCATCCGCTTTCACACGGTGCGGGGCAGACACGGCCCATCATCGCGGGGAAAGGGTTGGCGTCTGTCGCGCGCCTGAAAGCGTATTCCTGCCAGGTCATCCCCTCGGGTGGTTGCTCCATGCCCCGTACGATTTGCAGCCATCCACGAATATCCTCGCCCGACGGGCAACTCCCCTGACAAGGCGGTGTCCGGTGCACGTATGTGGGACACTTGTGCGAATTGTCTTCGTTGAAGATCTGTTCTTTGAAGTCCTCCCACTGATGCTCACCATCAGTGAACTTGCGGAAAGTCAGTTTCTGGGTTTGTTCTTCTGAGGCTGCCATCACCCGATTCCTCTTGTCAGTTGTCTGACCGGCCCGCGCGGTGCGGGTGGATCAGTGTTCACTACCAAATACCAGTGCATCACCGACCAACTGGTGCACGCTGATGATCATGTCCATGCCCATACCGTACTGTGGCAACACCTTGGTGAACTGGCTCTTGCAGATCGCACAGATCGCCGCCATGTGGGTTACCTCGTGTTGCTCAATCACCTGCTGCAGCGCCTGGGCCCGTGGCAAGGCACCCTTCACCCTGAGCTCAATGAGATCGTCCGTCAGCAACCCTCCGCCGCCGCCGCAACAAAAGGTGTGTTCATGAATCGTGTCAGGCGCCATGTCCACAAAGTGTGCACAGGAGGCCCGTATCAGGTCGCGTGGAATCGTGAATTGTCCGCCAGGGGTATCTCCCAGACGCGAACCGCGAGAGACATTGCATGAATCATGGAAGGTCACGACCTTATCGTCATTCGCTTCACGGTCGAACTTCAACACACCACGTTGATTGAGGTCATGGGTGAACTCGCAGATGTGCTGCGGGACCGGATAGGCCGGGTCCAAAAAATCAAAGGGGCCGATCAGCGTGTTCCAGAAGCTGTAGGCGACACGCCACGCGTGGCCACACTCACCCACCACGATACGCTTGACACCAAGATCGAGGGCTGCCTGGCGTATGCGCTGGGCGACTTTCTGCATATTCTGGTAATTACCGATGAATATGCCGAAGTTGGCCGCCTCCGATGCATAAGAACTCAACGTCCAGCTGATACCCGCCTGGTGGAATACCTTGGCGTAGCCAATCAGGCCATCTACATGAGGTTCGGCAAAAAAATCTGCCGATGGCGTCACCAACAGTACATCGGCGCCAGCCTGATCTAGCGGCAGCTTGACCGGCACGTTGATATCTTCCTCGATCTCTTCCTCAAGACCCTCGAGCGTATCCGCGAGAGCCGGTTCTGGCAGGCCGAGATTGTTACCTATAGTGTGGACTTTGCCGATGATCTCGTTGGAATATTTCTGGCCGACACCAATCGTGGCAAGGATCTCCCGGCCGGCCATGGTGATCTCTGCGGTGTCTATACCATACGGACAATAAACCGAGCAGCGACGGCATTCCGAGCACTGATGGTAATAGCTGTACCAGTCATTGATCACTTCTTCGCTAAGCTCAACTGCGCCGACCAGTTTCGGAAACCACTTTCCGGCTGTCGTGAAATAGCGCCGGTACACTTTGCGCATGAGATCCTGACGCGCCACCGGCATATTCTTGGGGTCGCCCGTACCGAGGTAATAGTGGCACTTATCGGCGCACGCACCACACTTAACGCAAGCATCCATGAAGACCTGTAGGGACCGGTAACGCCCAAGCAATTCACCCATCTTGTCCAGTGCAACATCCTGCCAGTTCTCAACCAGTTCGCCGGGAAAGCCCAGGGGCTCCTGGTACTCAGGCTTTGCAACAAACGGCCGAACATGCGCCATCGCGTCCGGCTGGACGGCGGGCGTGCTGACCCAGTCTTCCAGGGGTGGGGTTTCGAATTCGGGTTTAGCCACGGTCAGAGTACGCGCTTATGCACCGTCAGCGTGATCGGGCAGATCCCTGGCCCAGGGTGCCACATGACGGTGTTCTCGCGGGTTGTCGCGCATGTTGCGGGTCGGGCTGAAGAAAACACCCGGCGCGTGCAGCAGTTTGCTGAAAGGGAAAATCAACATCAGAATGATGACCAACGATAGGTGCACCAGTAGCGGCAGGTCCGAGGGCAAAGGCTGCCAGTCAAAAGAGACCAACCCGAGCGTAAACGCCTTGAGCGACACGATATCGGTATGTGCACCGTACTTCATCACAAGCCCTGATCCCGCGATGGCCAAAAGCAACGCCAACATCAGGTGGTCCGAAGGCGCGCTGATATAGCGGATACGGTCGACAGCAACGCGGCGAATCCATAAACCACCCAGACCTAAGAACATCGCGATTCCTGCGTATACGCCGATCCACTGAATCATCACTACCCACGACCACACCGGCTCGGTGAAGTATCTGAGGTGACGCGCCAGCGCAACCAGCATGCCAAAGTGAAACAGCCAGCCGAACAGCCAGCTCCACTTGCTTCCTTTGAAAAGGCTTTCAAAAAATACCACTTCGCGAAACATGCGGGCCCAGACACCAATATGCGTAGTGGGTGCCGGGGTAGTCGGAATCACAAGCGGTGCGGGTGTACGCGCGTAGCGCGCCACACGGGCACCCACGCCTACCAGAAACACGGCAGTTGCGAGGTAAAATAGAACAGCAAAAATGGCGCCTAGTAACAAGGGGGACCCGCCTGCGGTAGTCGCATCAGCAGGCACTGACCGGTTTCCCTACGTTCAGTGCTCATGATTGGGTGCCGGTAGCGCCAGCACAGGCGCTCGCTTTAAAAGACGATATCAGACGCAGCCCGTGGGCTTGGGCAGGCCTGCATATTTACAGGCCTGTTTCGCCGGGCCATAGGGAAAGAGTTCATATAGGTACTTGCTGTTGCCCTTGTCTTTACCGAGCTTTTTTCCGATGGCTTTGGTCAGCACCCGAACCGCCGGCGCGATCTGGTACTCGTCGTAGTATTCGCGAAGGAAATTGATCACTTCCCAGTGGTTATCATCCATATCGCAGTCGTCTTCCTTAGCCATATACGCCGCTACATCGCTGTCCCACTGACTGAGGTCGGCAAGGTATCCTTCCTCATCGGTTTCGTAGGTCTTGCCGTTCAATTCAAATGCCATTTTCGGCCTCCTGTTGCATTTAACAAAAATGTCAGAGCCAGTTCTGGATTTTGTCGTTGGCGCATGCCAGTTCGACAAAACCATCGTAGCCCACCACCTCGATGCCCGGGATAAGTTTGTCCTCAGACAGTCCCCGGGCCTTAAGATCTGGCCCAAGTGCGTACACGCGCACTTGCCCAAGCGCTTCTGTCAACAACGCCGTATGTGTACTTCCGTTTAACGCGCCGTACACGCCGTCCTCTATTAGAAGAACATCGCTGCCACCACGTGCAAGCGAGATACAGGTCTTGAGGCTCGAGGACTCAAATGGGGATTTGTTCACGGTATGCAGCATCGGTTCGTGTTGACTTTAGAAATTCAAAATGATGTCTTGTTCTTCGATCAGATCTGAAAGCTGCGCCCGATCGACGATATAGAGGGACGGTTTTTCCGCCCAGTCATCGTCCTCATCTTCCCAGGTCAGCGGCATCAGTTCGTCTTCGGTTAATCCTCGCTCTTCGAGTGATTCGCGCTCCACATAAAGCCGGTTCACTTCATAGTCGCCTAACGCCCGGTACGCGGGCGAGAAGTTTTTTATTCCGGTATCAGCGGTATCCTGATTCTGTTTTAGCTGAAAGACCCCGTCACCAATAAACGCCATACACACATTCTGCTCAAAAGCCGCACCGATCAGCACGACTTCAAGACCCTCGACGGCGTAGACCGTGCCGCAAGGCGCATGGCGGTTGATGTACATGAATTTCTTGGCCTCACTCACAAGCTGCCCCCTAGTCGCCAAACACCAGAAGACGATCCGACTCGATCCCCGCTTCGATCAACTGACCAAGACCTGATATACGGAATCCGGGGGCAATATTGTCGCTGTCCTTGCTGTTGCGCTTCGCTTCGTCCGGATCGACGATACCGCGACGCTGGGCAGCCGCAACACAAACCACCAGATCAAGGTCATGTTCGCTGGCAAGCTCGCTCCAGCGATTGACAATATGCCGATCGTCCTGCGGCGGTGTGGTAAGCCGCGTACCGTTGTTCACCCCATCATGGTAAAAAAAGATACGAAAAATCTCGTGACCGGCCTCAAGGGCCGCCCGGATGAACTGATAGGCACTGTCAACAGCTTGGTGGGTATACGGCCCCTCGTTCACTACCACAGAAAACTTCATGCCACGTGCCTAGAAACGAATGTGGGTCGAGGCGTTGAGGCTCTTGCGCGCGCCGCGCCAGTTATCGATATGGAACTTGGTAAACGGCAGACCGGTGATCTCGAAAAAGCGCGGCCAACCTATACGATCGATCCAGTCGTTGATACGCTCCCAGTCCCGGGCATCATCCTTGTAGGACTGCAGGATGCGTTTGACGATGGCCGTGACCTCAGGCCAGCGTGGCGGATTGTTCGGGACACCTGATGCGACCAGCTTCTGAAAACTGGGCTTGCTGCGGGCATTGGAATGATTGCCGCCCACCCAGATGGCAAGTTTAGTGTGCTCCGGATCGTTGATCTGCATCGGCGGGCAGGGCGGATAGCAGGCCCCACAGCAGATGCATTTCTTTTCGTCGACTTCGAGTGTGGGCTTGCCGTTGACCTGCGCCGGACGGATGGCTGCAACCGGGCAGCGGGCCACGACCGAGGGCCGTTCACAGACGTTCGCCACAAGATCATGGTTAATCTTGGGCGGCTTGGTGTGTTGCACATTAATCGCAATATCTCCCTGACCGCCGCAGTTGATCTGACAGCAGGAAGTCGTGATGTGTACTCGGTTGGGCATGTTGCAGTTTTTGAATTCGTCGATGAGCTCATCCATCATCGCCTTGACCACCCCGGAAGCATCGGTGCCGGGAATATCGCAGTGCAGCCATCCCTGCGTATGCGCGATCATGGCGACCGAATTGGCCGTGCCCCCGACGACGAATCCGGCACCTTCGAGCGCGCCGATCAATGGCTCGACCTTGGCTTCCTCGGAGACCATGTACTCGATGTTGCTGCGGATCGTGAATCGCACATGTCCATCGGCATATTCATCGCCGATATCGCACAACTTGCGAAGGGTGAACACATCCAGGATGCGCTGCGTGCCCGCCTTGACAGTCCAGACTTCATCTCCACTGTCCGCGACGTGGCGGAGCACACCCGGCCGGGGATGATCATGCCAGCGCCATTGGCCAAAGTTCTTGATCATCAGCGGGTGCATGTACTGGAAGCCGTCGGGGCAACCCGATTCGATCGGCTGTCGCATGTCCTTAGCCATCTTTCTCTCCGGTAAGGGTTCTTTTCGAGGCGAATCTCGCCATTACATCAACCTGCTGCAGACGATGCGGTTTCAGCCTGTCGCTCAAACCACTTCACCGCTTCTTCGTCCCAGCCATCCATCCGGACATAAGAAGATTGTCGCGGGTCGGCGATCATGTGCGGATCAACCTCTATGCCGACCCCTTCCAGGAAGTTGACCAGTCCAATGCGTTCGATCATTTCACCGCAGCGTTCGTGCTCCAGGCCGTTCTCGGCCCAGAAATCGATCGTGTTCTCTGCGATCTCAGTGATGGTCTCGTAGTCCTCTTCGGTCTCAAGTTTCATGAACGGCACAATCACGGTTCCCATCAGGTCGCCGATTTTGAGCGTCCGCTTGCCGCCCATCAGGATCGTCACGCCTTTGTCGTCTCCCGGGGACAGCGCCTTTGGCACCACGTTCAGACAATGCATACAACGCACACAGTTACGGTTGTCGACCTCAAGTGAGTCGTCGTCCTTGAGACTCATGCAACGCGTCGGACAGCGCGTGATGATATTGTCGATGGTGTGCTGGCGACCCTTTTCGGCAACGTAGTCCTTCCAGGCCTGCTGATCCACTTTCATGTCATCGCGCCAGGTCCCAATCACCGCCATGTCGGCACGCTCGATCGAATTCATACAGTCGTTGGGACAACCGGAGACCTTGAATTTGAACTTATAGGGCAGGGCCGGGCGATGTACATCATCGGTAAAGTTGTTTACCAGGGTCCGGTGGATCTTGTGCTCATTGGCACATGATTGCTCACAGCGTGCTCCACCCACACAGGACATGGCGGTACGTACGCAGGGCCCCGCGCCGCCGAGATCAAAACCGTAATCATTGATCTCGTCGAAGAAGTGCTGGGTGTTCTCGGTGGTGGCACCGATAAACATAATGTTGCCGGTCTGCCCGTGAAAGGTCACGAGACCCGAGCCCCACTTCTCCCAGCTGTCCGCCAGCTGGCGCAACATGTCGGTGCTGTAATGATTACCCGCCGGCGGCTGGACCCGAAGCGTATGAAACTCTTTGGACTCCGGGAACTGCTGACCGACCTCGGAAAAGCGTGGAATGATGCCCCCACCGTAACCGTAGACGCTGACCGTACCGCCCTTCCAGTAACCTTTGCGGGTTTCGTAAGAATGTTCCAACTGCCCCAGCAGGTCGTTGGCCACTCCATTGACGCGCTCGGTAGGATGCTCGTCCCGCAGACGCTTAATACCCGAAATGAAACTCGGCCAGGGCCCGTTCTCGAGTTCGTCCAGCATGGGGGTTTCGTGTTGCTTGTTATCAGCCATGTGAGTCCCGCTCCATTATTGATCGCTTGTACGCACCGGTGATGGCGCCCCTTTGCAACATCACCCTCACAGGATAAGCAGCACCCAGATCTACTGAATGTCCGGACAATGCCACCTGCCTACGCGGCACACGATTTGTGCTTGGGATCATTCTATGCGTCGGTCCCGCTGAAACCATTCCCCGGGGGGTATGCGGTAAAAAAAGCCGATTTATCCCCTTGTGGATAGGGTGTTTTTTGCAATGCACAAAAATCGCTTGGGAAGAGACGGGTCTTTGGTCGTAACAAGTCTAAGAAATCAGAGACTTAGGTCGATGCGGAGTTTGGACCCCTATAAACCCGGACTGGCAGTGATATTCCGATAGTCCAAATCATCCACGGGATCAACCTTTTGGGAGAGTTTTCCGGAGGTATCGCCCCACTAGAATCAAGATTCTCGATTCAAGAGCGTATGTCATATTTTTGGCCATGCACCCAAGCACAGTATCTGCCCCAACGACCCAAGGCCGTTCACAAAAGGCTGTCTCTGGTTTTGCCTACCGGTGGCAGGAGCGTCTCGCCCGATACCGGCAAACGATTGACGACCTTACCGTGGATATTGCGGACCCGTATCAGGTTTCTGCTGACGAGCGTGCGGCACTTGCCATCCGGATCAGACACACCAACATGGCGATCTATCGCTGCGAACACCCGGGCGAGGTCGGCCCCGATGCCCTTCTGGTACTCGCGACCCAACTGGGTCTTGGCCGGCCGGACCGGAATCTCAGTGCCGATCATCACGGGCTCAGCAAAATTCAGGTGGAGCAGAGCAGCCCCCATCAGCGTTACATCCCCTACACCAACCGGCGGCTCAACTGGCATACCGACGGCTACTACCATACAGCCAACCGGATCATCCGGACGATGCTGCTGCACTGTGCGCGGCCGGCACTGCAAGGTGGCGCCCTTGAAGCGATCGATCATGAAGTTGTATACGGTCTGCTGCTTGAGCAGGATCCGCGGCTGGTGGAGGCCCTTTCGCAGCCCGATGCCATGACGATCCCCGAAAACAACCCGGGCGACGGCGCTCAACGGGCTGAATGCCAAGGTCCCGTATTTTTCTGGGATGCCGGTGTACTTCGGATGCGTTACACCGCCCGCAAGCATAATGTCGCCTGGAAGCATGACACGCTGACGCGAGAAGGGGCGGCCGCCCTCGAGGAGATCCTGAACGGGTCAGGCGATCTGATCGTCCGCCGTCGGCTGAGGCCCGGAGAAGGTCTCGTTTGTGCCAACGTTCCGCACCGCAGGGAAGCCTTTAGCGATCCCAAGCACACCGAACAAACCCGGCTGGTATACCGCGGCCGGTACACCGAGGCGCTGGCGGTATAACGGACTTCGCGCCACTATGCTCTGGATCAGCGAACTTATCCTGCAAAACCAGCCGTCCTCTTTTGAGGAACTGATCACGCTGGTGCGGCAAAAAGCCCGCGAGGGTGACCGTTTCTTGCGTATGGATGTCAAACCGCCCTATCCGGATACGCCCGGGAACTGGGAGGACCGGCTCGAGGCGACCTTCACCAGTACGGTCGATGTCGATAGCGGAGAACAACGGTCATGAAATACCTCGGCGACAGTTTCGATCTTGGTGCCGAATCACAGGATGAGGCCGCGACCTCATCGGCTGCCCTTAATGCCCAGTTATCGGCGGTTCAGGACCGCCTGGACGAAAGCGAAATCGAACTCGATTCGCCCCAGTGGCGCGAACTGGCGCTGCAGGAAGGCCGACTGCTGGTCGCACTCGAACGCGGTCCTGACGCCTGGAAGAGCGGTCGACGCTGCTTTGACCGGTTTTGTGCCGCACAACTCTGGGCTGAGGCAGTCGAAGCGGTACGCATTATGTTTCAGTCCGGGGAAGCAGATGCACTGGTGGCGCTAGGTCACGGTGTCTGGCTCGCGGTTACCTTTCCTGTCGACCCGGAGCTCTCCGTTGCCCTGCTGCAGGATATTATTCAAGAGACACCAGATGACTCGGACGGCGCTGCCGTCGCCGCAGCAGCAGCCGCGTATGTGGTCGACCTTCGCAGTGAGGGTGCGGAGCGCGAGTCCCTGTCTTTTTTTGCCAACCAGATGTTGGGAACCGTCGCCAGACGCCATAGCAAAATTGAAGATCAAGAAGCGTTCGAGCAGTGGATTGATCGCCTGGAGCTCAATGATCCTGCACGTTTTCTACCCCGTCTTCGTAATGTGGTCGACGTGCTGGTTCAGGATGACTGGTGGATCGACCGCGAAGCGATACAAGCCTCACTGCCGGTACAGTGACCGGTTTAGTAGCCATGTCCAGTTTCTGGCAAGAAACCCCTGTCGCAAAGGCGCCGGTCCTGCCCAAGACCGCTGTCGATCTGGTGTTCCGGACCGAAGGCCGGCAACTGCCAGCCGATCATGCCTGGACACTAAGCCGGACTGTCACCCGGGTACTGCCCTGGCTTGGAGATGAGCCCCACGCCGGCATTCACCTGATTCACGGTGCCCAGTCTGGCAATGGCTGGCAACAACCGGCCGATACCGGCGTGCTCGAACTTTCCGGCCGCACGCGTTTTGTGCTGAGAGTGCCTGAGACCCGTGTCACACCAGCGCGCGCGCTCAGCGGCCAGACCCTCGAGATCGACGGCCATGCCCTAACCCTGCTCGGGGCCCGAGTGCGTCCACTCACTCCTTTCGCAACCGTGCTGGCCCGGCATATCCGGGTAACAGACGCAACCCGGGATGAGTCCGTTTTTCTGGAACAAGCGGCGCAATGGCTCGGTAACCTCGGCATCTTGCCAACCAAGATGCTGTGCGGACGCATTCACCAGTTCACCACACCCCAGGGGGCGATGCTGACCCGCAGCCTGTTAATCGCCGACCTCAGTCCCAAGGATTCCGCTGTCGTGCAGCACAACGGTCTTGGACCAGACCGCCTGCTGGGCTGCGGCCTCTTTTTGCCGCACAAAAGCATCGGTGCTGTCCACACACCCCTGACTGAGGACGGGGACTGATCCCGACCCCATTACGCCGCCGCCAATAGGAGCGCACCATGTCGATCGACGCCGATGGTAAAACGATAGCCACTACGAAAAACGGATTTCTGGAAAATCCTGAAGACTGGACAGAGCCTGTCGCAAAGGCGATGACCCAGGCCCCGGGATATTCAAATCAACGCTAGGAGATAGGACCCATGAGCGAAAAACAGGAATTGATCCGCAAAATGCTCAAGATGCAAAAGGATTTCATTGCGAAGGAGCACCAAGGCGGGATTGACCCCAAGGACTACTTTGTACCGGAAAGCGACCACCCCTTGTCGGGCTTTCGTGAGGCCTATGCCGACATCGCAACACAAGTCGTCAATCTTGCCCACGAAGAAAAAGGTTCAAAACGCTGAAGGTCAAGCCGGCCCCCGTTGACGCGGCCCAATACTTAGAACTTCAGGCGGTCGGCCATCTCAATGCTGAAAGTGGCGCCGCAGGAGGCGCGCTTGTGATAGGTGTTCAATATCTGTGCGGCGCTGTCCAGCCAGTGCGTGGCGCCCTGCCGGACCACCTGTTTTAACCGCGAGATGTTGTTCCCGGACAGCGATCCCTCGTACGCATCTACCAGTGCCGGAAACAACTGGCGGCGAAGACCTGTCATGGTCGCAAAATAAAAATGCAGCGGTGCGCGCTCTTCTTCGGCCAGCAGCGCGGGCAGCACCATGAGACAGTCCGCGAGATGATCGCGGACTGCCCGGATCAGCGCCTCCGTTGTCCGGTCATTGGTTGATGCCAGCATGTCCTCCCAGTCGCTGCCCAACCGCTGGCCACAGACCCGTTCGCCCAGCTCGTGCAGAATGGCGGTTTCCGTGAATGCCTCGACCATCTGTTCCAGGGCACCTTGTGCATCATCAATAAAGCCGTAACTCTCGAGTGTACGGAACATGGCGTTGTGCGGCTTCTTCCACCGCCACTCCTCAATCATCTCGCAGAGCACCCGCCGCATTGACTCGCGCCTTATCCAGATCGTATTGCCCCGCGTCAACGCGGGAGGCGCAATCATTTCCCGAACCTGCTCAGAGTCTGTGCATAACAGCCGGTAGCCTTCGCCGGACTCCGATTCTGTCAAGCGACCGACAAAAAAGATCGGCTTGCCGAACCGACCGATTCCCGCGCTGTACGCGTAACCGAGTGGCGCCAACCACGCGTTTACTGTCGCTACGTCGAAGGCATCTACCCATTGTCCGGGCAACGGCAGTAGCCGGTAGGATGCGTCCTCAAGCGTATCCCAGTAACTCTCTCGGTTCTGGACCCACTCGCCGACCTCCTCGGCACGAAGCACCACATCAAAACCCAGCTGGCGCTCCCAGCGGAAGTATTCGCGCATGTGCATCAGATAGATACACAGGGTATAGCTGCCCGCGTGCTGTGCGTCTGAGACATCACAGTTGTGCTGTACCGCATCCAGAAACGGGGTTGGCAACTGGGGCATGGGCGACACCTTAAGATAAACTCCTGACCGGACGCAACGATTATGAAGACAAGAATTCGCGACCGATGGCGCAACCCCGAACAGCACGGGTCAGCCGAAACGAACGGTCAGGCGCTGGGATATGTCTGCTGGCAGCTGGCACTGACTGCCGCCCGTAATCTGCACGCAGAAGACTTTATCTATCAGGATGATGTCCAGCGGGTAGCCGTGATTCGCGAGTACCTGGTCTTTCTGGTTCACGCCGCCGATCGTCTGGCCTTCGATACGCTTAAAGATCACGACCGCACCACCTTTGTGCCAGCCCTCGCCCACGCCTGCGCAGCGCAGTTTCAGAGAAACGCGGCTGAGGTTCTGGGTAGCGGCGACTACCGGGAGCAGTTCATCGAAACGCTCAACCGCCGCAACAGCCATTACGGTGAGTGCAGTTTTACCGAGGGTACCCCTGGATACGCCCTGTTACGGGCGTTCAGCGACCACATCCAGGCAATCATGGGTGACGATCAGACCAATCGCTGGGTGATGGACCAGGTGATGGATATCGATGGCCCAAGCGTAGTCAAGCAGCTTGCGAAATCGATGCAGAACCTCGGTTCCGGAGCGGAACCTGCTCGGAATGCTCCTGCGGTAAAGTGAGCGCGGGCGGAATTTAGGCCGCTTTCCAATCGGCCGCGCTATCGGTGGTCTTGTTCTGACCATCCTCGTAACCGGCTGAGTATGCATCCGTGACCCTTTGCTCTTCCCGCTGTGGGTTTCCCAGGAATCCCCCGACCCATCCCTGGACATAGTCCGGATTCACGCCCATTTTTTCCAGTTTGTCGATCGTTTCATAATAGACCGTATTCATAAGTACCTCCCGCGAAGTAACGACTTAACACCGGCAGCAATACTATCCTCGGTAATGCTGTACCGGGATATCCCCCTTGGGTGGGTCGATCCTGGACAGTCATGGTTAAGGCGTCCGGGAAGCATGTGGAACATCATGATCCCGGTGCAACAAACCCGGGATTCGCCGCAATCCCCTTCACCTTGGGGATATTGGGCGTCACGTCGCGGATCACCTTCTGGTCACGAAGATACTCTGCCACGACGTCCCAGATGTCGGGCAGTTCGTCGGGTTGGGGATTGACACTTGCCCACCCCGCGACCTTGTAGGTTCGTACAGGATCAATCGGTTTGCCGTTGAGTTCCAGGTCCGACAGCCTCTCGCCGATCGGTGCCACAGGATCAATGGCATAGCGAAGGCCGCCGACCCGCACCATGTCGCCGCCCATCTGGTAATAGGGGTCCGGGTTAAACAGGTTATCGGCGATGTCTTCGAGCACGAGTTTGATCATCTCGCCAGTCATTTCGTTCAGCGTGGATTTGGCGTAGGTAATCCCGGTCTGGTCCATCACGTGTTCGACCGTGATGGCATCACCCGGCAGCAGGCTGGTTCCCCATCGAAAGCCCGGTGAGAAGGCGATGTCGGCTCCGCGCACTGACATCATTGCGTCGACAATGACCTGGTCAAAAGTGCCGATAAAGTTCCCGCGCCGATACAGCGTAGTTTCGGTAGTCGCGAGCACCGTCTCAAGCTGCTGTTTGAACGGCTCACGCGCCGTCTCAATGAAAGATGCCATCTGTGGGTCGGGCGGCAGCAAGTTGGCGAAAATAGGCAGAAGCCGATAACGGTAGTCCGCCACGCGGCCATCACGCACATCGAGGTCCATCACCGATAGAAACTTGGCGTTCGAGCCGGAATTGATGACCAGTGTCTTTCCCCCGGCGTTACTGACCAGGCTGGGTTTTGGCATCCCATCGTGGGTGTGACCGCCCAGGATTACATCGATTCCGGTCACCCGGCTCGCGAGTTTCAGGTCCACATCCATGCCGTTATGGGACAGCAACACGATGATCTGCGCACCCTTTGCCCGCACCCCATCGACCATCTCCTGGCACTGCTCATCACGTATGCCGAAACTCCAGTCCTCCATCATGTAGCGCGGGTTGGCCAGCGTCGTATAGGGGAAGGCCTGGCCGATGATGCCCACGGGAATCCCATTCATTTCCCGTATCGTGTAGGGCTTAAACACCTGCCCGGACTCTTCGTCGTAAGCCGGCTTGCCGTCAAAGGAAGCATCCTCGGTGAGCATCACGTTCTGCGCGAGGAACTCGATCGGAGACAGGTGCTCGTCCACAATCTCCCGGACGCGATCCATGCCGTAGGTAAATTCCCAGTGCCCAGTCATGATGTCCACCCCGAGCAGCTTGCATGCATCGACCATATCCTGGCCATGGGTCCATAGCGATGTGGCAGACCCCTGCCAGGTGTCGCCTCCGTCTAGCAGCAGACTGTTGGGCCGCGATGCCCTGAGCTGCTTCACCAGCGTCGCCAGGTGTGCAAAGCCGCCGACCTTGCCGTACTTCCGGGCCGCGGCTTCAAAGTCCAGGAACGTGAAGGCGTGCGCGTTGGCGGACCCGGGCGTGACACCGAAGTGTTTCAGAAAATGCTCGCCGACGACGTGCGGCGGTTTGCCGAAGGCATCTCCGATACCGAGATTGATGCTGGGTTCGCGAAAGTACACCGGCATCAGCTGCGCATGGCAGTCAGTGAAATGCAGAAGCGACAAATTGCCAAAGGCCGGTAGGTCGTATTCAACCCCCCCGTCACCAAAAACGCGGCTGTTGACCGCCATGCCGGCAGCGCTCGCCATCGCCAGCAGGCGCATGAACTCTCTTCGGTTAAGACTCATCTTGATACCTCTTTTTAGGTCAAAAAATTCGCGCTGGGTCGTGAGTGCTTACGATCCTTCGATAACACCGGACTGTGAGCACCGGCCTCGTCATCGCATAACCAGGGATCGCCGGGATTCGCCTCAAGTTCTGTGACAAAAAAACCCGGCCGTTAGGCCAGGTTTTTTGTTTAGCTTCTGCCCCGGGCCGAATGGTGCTTGCCATCCGGCCCCGAGTCATAGGGTCGACTCCCTACTGTCGCTGACTGGGCACCTTCAGCGGTATGCCGGTATTCATTACGGCTTCATAGAACTCAAGCGCTTTGTACTCTTCGCCCTGCGCCTTGAACGGATGGGCGCGAACCTGTTTGTTGCAGCCCCCGTATCGACGGTGCATGGTACCCCAAGGCTTGCCTGCAACCTGCCACTTGGTCCGCCAGACCGGGAATCCCACCCCATGGCCGAGTCCCGCACTCAGCACATCGCCGCGTACGCTGTTTCCGGCATTATGCACATGGCAATCAGCGCAGGAGAAGTTCAGCTGGCCGCGTTTAGCCCAGTAGAACTGACGGCCTTTTTCGTACCAGGCCTGAGCGCCGGAGTCAGAAAAATCCACCGCCACTCTCTCGCCGTTGAACTGGGATCGGTAGTGGGCAACGAGCCGAGCCATCTTGCTCCGCTTGACGTTTTTGACCACCTCTTCTCCGTTGGCCTTCAGGCAGGCATTGATATCGCCGACAACGGTGCGAAGATCACCGGTCGCCGTATCAAACACCGGATAGGTGTTGCCTGGCGCCAGATCACAGTCGTTCAGCGACTTGCCATTCTCAAACGGTGCGTTCCACTCCTCAGCGGCCCTTTCCATCTCGGGCTCGTAGGGCGGAAACTCCATCGCCAGTTCCCAGTTGGCACGGCGGTGCTCGTACTGCGGCAGGACATTCACGCCATCCTGAAAGTCCTCGATAGTCAGGCCCGGGAAACGCTTCAGGAAATAGCCCTGAAAGGCTTCGATCTCCTGCTGAATTTCCGACTCGGAAATTGCCTGAACCCCTGATGCACCTACTACAGCAAGTCCTGCTGCCAGCGTCAGTGATACCAGTTTCTTCATTTTCTTCTCCTCAGATCGCTGAGCCCGAGCGATGCTCTTGTGCCCGCATCAGCGCGTTGCGTTCTACTTGACAGCCTTTTCCGCGCTGTCGCTTTCGCCCTTGTTATCCACCCAGCTTACGGTAACCGTATCACCAGATTTCGCGCTCGGGATCGAGATACCGATCAAGGGGTTTTTCGACACACCCGCACCCAGATTAGCCTGGGCGACGGTCTCGCCATTCACCGCAAACTCCATGGTCTGAATGAAGTGAGCCGGAACTTTCTCACCGGTTTTCTTGTCCTTGCGAAGCCCCGTTTCCATGGGGTGTTTTGCGAGCACCATCACCTCGTAGCCTCCGCCCTTGCTTTTCTTGATTTTCATCTTGGTCGATGCCATCACACGTCTCCTGCTTGATTCTGTCGATTTAGCCGCCGCAACCGCCGACCGTTACCTTGATCTCCTGCGAGGCTAGATACAGCTTGCCGCCTGCCTTCACATAGCAGTTCACCGGAGAGGTCTGGCCCATTTTGATGCGCGTACTGTATAGACCGCCTGCGCCCGCAACCTGCAGGGAAGTGGTGTAGGGCGAGGGGTTCTTGATTGTGATGATCGCAATTGCCTCCACGCCCTCCAGAGAAGTCATCACTTTGATCGGAACCACGGCACCGTTTTCTGCCTGCAGCGGCGCCTTGATGGAAACCTGGTCACCTTGTTCCACTTCTGAGGTGCCGAAAAACGCGTTGAGCGCATCGGCTTCTGTCTTGGATTCAAATGCCGCCTTCGGCCAGGTCGACGCAAGCACTCGGGTCGGAGTAAGCATGCCCGCACCAGCGGCAACTGCGAGGGTGCCTGCCGCCAGCGACCCTTTTAGAAATATTCTGCGTTTCATAATTTTTGCCTTCTCTAGATGAATTGATCAGATGAATTGATCGGAATTTTATAAATATGGGTCTTTTTACTGAGGGAAACTTAAGGACCTGAAGCCGCCTCAGAATCCCTTTATGACCTGAAACTATGACCTGAAACTATGACCTGAAACTATGACCTGAAACCTGAATGCCTAAATCGAGAGCAGCCAGTCAACCAGCAGATCGATATCTTCTTCACTGATCAACTTATGCTTGCCAAACGGCGGCATTGAGGTGAGCGGGTCTGTGGCTGTAGCGTCCCAAATTCGGGCCCGAAGATCTTCGCGGTTCGGGTAACGGGCGGCCATCGCGACGAGCGGTGGTGCGATATTGCCTCCCGGAGGAAAACCTTCCGGCCAGGGATTCACCACGGCCTGGTGGCAGGCAAGACAGTTGCCGCCTCTGCGGTTCACCGCAACGCACCAGCCCTTGATGATGTTGTCTCCATCCTTGGCAGCCCCGGCCTTGCACTGTTTTTCAGTGGGCCATTCGCCGGCTTGAGCGACCGGGGTCACGCCCATCATCGCGACCAGTGAAATCGCTGCAGCAGCTGTCAAGAAAGCACGTCTAAACTTGTGCATAGTTATCCTCCGGTTGCCGACACCGCGCCCGGTCTTGAGACCCGGCAGGTCTCAGGATACGCGGTGCCAATGGTCTGTTATCTGGTAAGCCAGATAATTTCACTAATATACTAATGCGCCCCATTAGACCCAATTTTCTGATCAAGGGCAAGGAATGGCGTCATGAAAGCCATCGATTCTACTCATCTTGGGGTAGATACTGCTTCTAACTAGGGCGTGCTTACTTCGTTTTACCCGGCATTCTTTCGATTTCCTTGATACGCGCATCAATACTGGCCTTGAGGTAGGCGCTGTCGTCGGCGTGCGTCGCAGCGGTCTGCAGATGGCCAAGCGCCTGATCGAGTTCGTCGCGCAGGAAATGATACTCCGCCAGCGCCTGAAACGACTGGGCCCACTGATCACGCTCGCCCTCTACCCGGGCCAGAAGCTTATACAAGGCAGCCTCTGAAGGCGAGCGCCTCAGTGCGCTTCGTAGCCGCAGCCGCGCCTCCTCCAGTTGGCCTGATTTCATCAGTGCATCGCCCAGGTAGTAGGCGACGGTGACAGAGATCTCGCCCTTATCCTCCGTCGATTCGAGAACCGCAACCGCTTCATCTGCTTTGCCGTCGGCCAGCAAGGCCTCCGCCAGGGCAATGGCATAGAGCAGGTATTCCGGGTAATCGACGCGCAGCGCGGTGGCATTTTCGACGGCGCGCTCGTGATCGCCCTGCTTGATTAAGGCAAGCACCAGCCCGTATCGGGCGGCTCTTGCCCTTAATGGATCTTCTGAT
>Ga0315336_1003278_pt1 | contig 22014 bp, 15 predicted proteins | sample ASW5metaG_FD_204512 | JGI IMG/M metagenome (GOLD analysis project Ga0315336, IMG submission 204512) | Ammonia-oxidizing marine archaeal communities from Monterey Bay, California, United States - ASW #5 | ecosystem: Environmental > Aquatic > Marine > Intertidal zone | place: USA: California... | reverse complement strand
ACCGACCGGCAAGCGCCCACCACCTCGAGCGTGCGCGCCCTGAACATTCACGCGCTCGAGCAGCACAAACGCCGATGGCTGGGTCCGGACAGCGCAGCGGTGTACCTGGGCTCCGCTCTCCCAAGCGATCAGGTCGCGGCCGTCCTGGAGGGACACCTGGGAACCTGGCCTTCCGCCCAGCAGACTGCGTCCCCGCCTGCAGCCTCACTGTCTGCCCGGCCAGGGGTCTATGTCGTCGATCTTCCGGGCTCCGAGACCGCCATCCATGCCGTCGTACCGCTCCCGGAACGCACAGATATGGACTACGTCGAGTTCGACGTCGCCAACAGAGCTTTCGGCGGCGGCTTCCTCAGCCGTCTGAACGCCAACCTCCGGGAGGAAAAGGGTTGGGCCTACAACGCGCGCTCCGGGATCATCAGCGTGGGAGGCCAGCAGGTGTGGCGACTGTTTACCTCCGTTCGGAACAGTGTCGTGGTCGATGTCGTGGCGGAGATCCGCGCTGAGATCAGGAAGACTCACCGGGAGAGCGTCCTTTCCAAGACAGAGGTCGAGAACGCCCGAACAGAGCTGCGCAATGGCTTCAATCAGAAATACGACAGCGTTGGCGCGATGCCGCGGGAGTTGGGAAACAGCTGGCGTCTCGGACTACCGGGGGCCTGGCAGGCCGAATACCTCCACGGCCTCGACGCGGTCACCGCATTCAGCGCCAACGCCGCGTTCCGTAAATACGCAGATCCCGACCCACTGACCCTGGTCATCGTCGGAGATTGGAACACGCTGAAGAAGCCGCTGAATGCGCTCGGACTCTCTGTGCAGCGTGTCGAGCCAGGGCGATAGGAGACGAGACTCAGCGAAGGGGTATCTGGTCCCGGACGAACGCCACGCGAGCACCCGAGCTCAGCGACACCTCGCCACGGGCGTCGACCACAACCGCCTCCACCTCCGGCAGCGACTCGACCAGGGCCAGGCCGCGGTCACCCCCCATGACCATGAGGGCCGTAGACAAAGCATCGGCGGTGGTCGCATCGGCCGCGATGACCGTCGCGCTCCGGAGCCCGCGAGCGGGCGGCGACCCGGTCCGCGGGTCGAGGATGTGGTGGTAGCGGACCCCGTCGACGATGAAGAACCGCTCGTAGTCGCCGCTGGTCGACACCGAGCGGTCGACGACCTCCACCACTCCGAAGTAGTCGCTCTCCTGACCGCGCGGATCGCGGATCCCGACCCGCCAGGCCCGGCCGTCTCGCAGCCCACGGACCAGGACCTGGCCTCCCGCCGACAGGCTGTAGGTCCCCACTCCGCGCGCATCGAGCAGTGCTGCGGCCCGATCGAGCGCATGCCCCTTTGCCAGCCCGCCGAGGCCGATCACCATGCCGGCGTCGAGGCCCACCGCGCCGGCCTCCTCATCGATGGAGACCCGCCGATAGTCGACTCGAGCCGCCCGTCGCCGCCGCTCCTCCATCGGCGGCACTCCCGTGGATTCGCCGCTGAAGTCCCACAGTCCCCACAGCGCCCCCCAGGTGATGTCGAAGGCGCCGCCGGTGAGGTCCCCCAACGCGATTCCACGCTTCAGAAGCCCGATCAGCTCCGCCGGCACCCCCACAGGGGCCCCGCCTGCTGCCGCGTTCACGTCGCTCAGCGGCGACCCGGGCCGCCACTCGTTGGCCGTTGACTCGACCTGCCGAAAAACGGCGAAGACCGCATCGGCCTCACCGATGTGCTCCGGCGGCACCGCCACGGTGATCCGGGTCGACATGATCGCCTCCGTCCGGACCTCGAGGGGCGCAGCCAGGGCCAGCGTGGCCAGGAGAACGACCACTACATCGTCTCGATGTAGGCGATCAAGTCTCCGATCTCCTCCGCGGAGAGATGGCTCGTGCCGCCGTGGCTGTCGGGGATGCCGTCGAGCTCGTTGAAGCCGACCTCCCCCGGCAGCAGGGCGGGGTGGCCGGGGGTGCACAGGACCTCGCGCAGCCCGTGAGCGCGTCCATCGTGCAGCATGCGCTCGGACCGATCCCACAGGCCTCGCAGGCTGGGAACGCCGAAGCGCACATCGCGGTACGCGTCGCAGATGCTGTTGTCTACGTCACAGGCGGCGGGATCGCAGAGGTCCACGCAGACCTCCATATCGGCCAGCGGGAAGGCCTCGACAAAGCCGAGGGCGAACAGATCGAGATTGCGCCCATCCTCGTCGCGGACTGGAGAGACCACCGGCCCCATGCGCAGCGGCAAGCCGCCCGGATTGTTGTCCGTGGAGATCGCGAAGGTCGGCGCGGGATGGCAGATAGCGCACCCGGTCGCCGTACTCTCGAACAGGGCCTGTCCTCGCCGCGCCCGATCGGTGTCCCATCGGTTGGGGTTCGGCAGCAGGTGCGTGTCCATGAGCAGGAAGACCCCCAGCGCCCGGGTGATGCCGTCGAAGTTGAGGGGCAGCGGCATGCGGCCGCCGGTGATGGGGTCCTCGTACATTACGCTGTCCCCGAAGGACTCGGTTCGGCCGACGATCTCCTCCGATCTCGCCAGATAGAAGGCGTCCCGGGTGGGCTCCTTCATGGGCCGGGAATGCGCCGGGGAGTCAGGGGAACCCCTCACCGCCGTCACGCCGTCGGGCGAAGTTGGCAACGGCTCGGCGCAAGAGAGTGGAGGGTTCTCGGCGCAGTCGGCCGGCGCGCCCTCCGGAAACAAGGTGTAGTCGTTGCAGCAGAAGTTCTCGATGCGCGCGAACTCGTTCATCACCGGCTTGAAGTTGGTGTGGTCGAAGGCCGCCTCCATGAACCAGGGCACCGTGTCGGCGGCGCCGCGATAGGCCATGGTCATGCGGCTGCCGACCCCGTCATAGGCGGTGAGAGGCATGGAGAAGGCCTTGTCGATGTTGCCGCCCTCTCGATGACAGTGGGTGCACGACTGGTCGCCGTCGACGGTGAACGGGGCGGTGACGAAGTTGAAGAGCTCGCCAATCTCCGCGTCCGTCGCAGGGAACCGGGCGACATCGATATCGCCCACGACGTGCTCGTGGCGCAGCTCGCCGCTGCTGGCGTACTCACCCAGGGTCTCTCCGAGACGATGGGCAACGAACAGCTCGCCTCCGTCCACCGCGATCCCGTGGGGGTTGTGCCCAGCGGTGGCCCAGGCTGGCTCTGCGCTGAGCGCCCCGGTGGCCAGGTCGACCGCGAACCTCTGAACCTGGTTGCTGGCCGAGTAGGTCACCCAGGCGAACCAGCCATCAGCGGTCCGGGCCGTCGTCACCTGCTCCGGGAGCGCCCCACCGACCGCCTGCAGCTCCGCGTCCGGCAGCAGATCCCCGAATCGATCGAGATCGGCCGGATCGACATCGCGGAAGTCTCGGCAACACAGACTGTCGGAGGTGTACCGCCAGACCACTTCGCCGCTGCGCCGGTCGATCACGGCGATGTCGTTCTGCAGATCCTGGAAGTTGATGTTCGGCGTGCCGTCTCCGGGCAACCCGTCCCCGTCGGTGTCCGGACCCTCGAAGGGCTGATGGTGCGTGCTGGCGGACGTCGTGGGCACGATGGCGAAGTCCCCGGCGAACGCCACACCGTTCGCCGGGGAGCCCAGATCGACGGCCTGCACTGGAGCGCGGCTCCGCACGTCGATCAAGGCAACTGACATCGCCGTGAGGGAGGCCACCGCCACCGTCTGTCCATCGGCGGAGATGGCGAGGTCCCTCGGGTTGTTTCCAACCGCCACAGACTCCGGATTCCGAGCCCGGATCTCGAGATCGTCGCCGCGGACGCGCACCGGCCAGATCTCCACGGTGTCGCTCCACCGGTTGGTGACCCAGAGCTCCGATCCGTCGGGCGTGAAGACCCCCTCCACCGCGTAGTAGGCAGACGGGATCTCGCGGATCACGTCACCGCTGCGAGCGTCGAGCAGCGTGGCGAAGTTGCTGAACCGGTTGAAGACCACCAGCCAGCGCCCACTCGGATGTACGGCCAGACCGGCAGGACTGCGGCCGAGCGTGTCGATTCGCCGGATCTTGTGGGTCTGCCGGTCGACGCGAGCGACGTGATGCCCCGGGTCGTCGTGGCTTCCAGACAATGAGACATAGACCGCGTCCTCGGTGAGCCCGACCTCCAGCGGGTTGTCTCGATCGGGTTGAGGCGCCCACAGCTCCGAACCCTGTCCGTACGGGTTCGGATACGGCTGCAGGTGCTTCGGACTCCATTCATCGGAGCCCTGGCAGGCGACGAGCAGCCACGGCAGGAGTCGGATCATGGCGTCCCGGTGTCCCCGCAATCGTCCTCACCGCCGGCGTGCACACAGGCGTCGTCGTCGCGGAGCGTCACTGTCGCCACGGCCACACAGAACTCGGTCGGCCCCTCCAGTCGAGCGGCGAGGGTGGCGGTCTGTCCGACATAGGCGGAGATGTTGGCCGTGGGCAGGAAGATCGGGATCTGGTCGGACAGATGGCCGCCTTCGCCAGCCTCGAAGCTCACCTCTGGTCGAGCGCTCCCGTTCGGCGCCTCTCCCGGAACCTCGAGGCTGGTCAGGGCGCGACACCACGACGGCGCTCTCTCCGCCTCCACCCGCGCCCGCAAGAAGAGGAAGCCCTGGAATCCGAGGACCATCTCGGCGTCGTCGGCCTCGCCATAGGGCGCGAACCCTCCCTCGGCATTCAGCGCCCCGAGCTCGCAGGCGAACTCCTCCTTGTCGATCTCCGTGGGATCGGTGTCGGCGGGGCCACTGCCACATGCAACCAATGCGAGCAGTGGAATCAGCCAGTCAAAACGTCGCATCGACCCCTCCTCCCCCCAGCCACGCAGCGCGCACAGGGAGCGCCGTTGAGCGGGGATAGCGATACCAGGCGCGGACCAGACGACTGCTCACCTTCAGATCCAGGAAGGGCCCGGGCGCGTAGAAGGTCCAGCCCGCCCGCCCGCCGAACTGCACTGTTCCCAAGCCGGAGAGCTCTCGGTCGCCGGTTCGGTACATCGGCACTACGGCGCTGCCCATGCGTCCCGAGTACGCGTCGCGGAAGAAAGAGGCCGGTGTCTGAGTCGAGAATCGGCTGTTCAGACCCACGAGCAAGCGCTCCTCCAGCGCCGTCGCCTTGGTGCCGAGATCGACGGTGTGACCCGTGATTCGCCAGGAATCCGCGTAGAATCTGTAGCCGCCGTGCACGGCGGCAGTGCTGCCGATGGCCTGGGAGAGCCGCCCGCCGAGAGCGGCACGGTACAGGCGATCGGGGTTGCGCTCGTTCAGTGCCACCGGGCCCGCGTCCTCGAGATCGACATCTACAAACCGGTACGGATTGGCGAGGCAGCCGAACCTCTCGCCACAGCGAGACGCCATGGTGGTCAGGACGGCCCCACCAGTCGTCGTGCGGCCGACGATCTGATCCCAGCTCAGGTCGACGCGGTGGGTCGTGGTCCGCTCGGCGAGGGTGTCGTCATCGACCTTGCCCAGCGTCTCCGCAGACAGGCCATAGCCCAATCCGAAGGTAGAAGACCGCTCAAAGAGCTCGATGGCGTACCGCCCGGAGCCAGCGTGGGTCAGGTAGTCCGGCTCGACACTCGTGTCGTAGTTGGCGGTGACCCGCTGCTCGACCGAGGGCTTCCAGGTGGTGGCCAGTCCCCCAGCGTGGCGAACCTCCGAGAAGGTCGTCGCCGAGGTGATCAGATCGGGAGTCCAGACCGGCGTGGCCCCGCTGATCACGTCGGCGACATAGCGGCCCTCGACCTCCCAGTGCTCTCCGTCCCAGCCCCCGAGGACGGCGGGTACGACGACGTCGATGTCCCCATCGGTGTACACGTCGACGCGGGTAGATGCCTTTCCCCCTGCGCTTGCGGTCGCGCCGAGGAAGAGGCAGAGAGCCGCGGCGGTCAGTTGCAGCCGCACGAGATGCCCCCGGTCGCAGTCCCGCCGATCATCGACTCCCGGGTCTGGTGTAAGTGGGCGTCCATGCCGGCCTCGAGCCCATTCGAGGCCGACATGGACGCAGACAAGAGCCGTCCCCGCTGGTGGGCGGGCACGTGGGTGCACGAGGAGAGAAACAACAAAAGCCATGCAAACCGAATCATTGGGGCTCCTCTCCGTCGATCCAGGCAAGCAGGGCCTGATACGCCGGGTTTTCGATGTCTCCGTACTGAATGCCGCCCTCGTGAGCGCTCCCTCCGACTTCGGGATCGAGCGGCTTGCGCAGCAGCGAGCAGTCCGCGGGATTGTCCAGGTCGAAGGCAAAGCCACACGAGCGGACGAAGTTCAGCCATTGCTCTTCCTGGGTGAGCGGGGCGTCGAGATAGACATCGCGATCGTCCAGGCGGTGTTGGTGGACCAAGTAGATCTCCAGCGGGCGCTCGGCGGTGCCATGACAGGAAGGGTTGCCGCAGCCCTGCGCCAACACCGGCTCGGCGACCGCGACAAAGTCTCGAAAGCTGGCATCGACGTCCCAGTTCTGCCGGCCGGGCCCGTCGATGCAGGCTCCCAGTAGGACCAACAGCCACATGCGCCTCATGGCCGGCCTCCGATCCAGGCGGCGCCGAGGTCCATCCACCGCACGAACGTGAGCACCTCCTCGTCGGTGAGCGACCGGCCAGGGTGGTCCTCGAACAGCACATCGGTGAGGGGCGACCGAGCGGCGGAACCGGTCTCAGCATCGACCCAGGCGCCCTCGACGAGGGACTCATAGGCGACCGAGTAATGAGCGGTGGGCTCGGCAGTGAGCGCGACCCCTCCCGCGGGTTGGGCGCCTCCGTGACAGTGGGCGCAGGAGCCGCGAACGATCGGGTGGATGTCCCTTTGAAAGTCGACTTCCAACACAGTGTCGGCCCCCAGTATCGGCGCCGCTATCGGTTGTCGTGGGTCCTGATTCTCGAAGCGACTCAGCGTCAAGGACGCGGTGGTGAGCAGGTCGGGCTCGACGAAGACGTGGTCCGGATCTCCGTCGGCGGCGCCATGACAGGCGGCGCATAGCGTGCCGTAGTGAGCGGGCTGCACGCCCTGAGGAATCACCTGACCGGGGTTCACGTCGAACCAGCGGTTGTGAGGGGTGCCGACAGCGACGCCCCGGTCGTCGAGCCCCTGGATTCGAAAGGCGACGCCCGCGGGAAGCACGGCCTGGAAGGTGCCGTCCGCGGCGAGGGGCAACTCGGCGAGGATCCGCGCAGGGCCCTGGCGGGTGAGAGTCACGTGATCCCACTCCGACGGTAGGAGTGGAAGCGCCTCGATCAGGCGCACGGCGGAGAAGGTCGCCGAGGGTTCCTTGAGTCCCGACGGCGACAGGTTCGTGAGCAGGGCGTCGATGGTCTGCATGCCCTGGTGGTGGAGTCGGCCGGTGCTCGCCTCCGGATCCCAGGCCCATGGCTCGAGATCGACCGGCAGATGCCTGACATAGACCGGTTCAGGATCGAAATCGGAGACCCCGGGTTCATCGACGAGGGTCTGGTAGGAGGCGACCCGGGGGCCGGAGCGATCCACGGCCTCGTCGAGCGTGAGGATCCGGATGGCGAGATCGTCGACATCGGAACCGACCGACACCAACACCCGCCCGTCCGGTAGCGGCGCGGGGTCTCGATACAGCGCGTCGGCGTCGAGGCGAACCAGCGGCGGCGTGAAGTTCGGCAGCGACGGGTCCGCGCTCGGCGCATCGACGGAGATCGCGGGTCCGAAGTTGCGGTCCACGATCGCCAACCGACCGCCTCCGACGCTCTCGAGATCGGCGAGCACGGCCACGAACCGTCCATCGGCCAGCTCGCGCATGTCCCAGGTCAGCGTCTCCTCCGCGGTAACCCCGAAGTGCTGGTGGTACTCCGTCTGCAGACCCGGTGGAAACCGGAAGGGGTGGGCGCGGGCCTGATCCGGGATCAGGTCTCGCAGCGCAGTGAAGGCGATCTCGGCGCCCTTGCGGAAGTAGACGACCTTGCGCTCGATGTGGGGCGTGTGGGTCCGCCGCAGGACCGCACCACTCGCCAGGTCGAGGGCGTAGACGTCGGTGTCGAGGCGCTCGCCGTGGTCGGCCAGCACCCCGGCGGCCGTGGACACGAAGTACAGCTGCCCGTCGGGTCCATAGGACGGATCGCGGTAGGTCCGAATCCCCCCGCCTGGCAGCGCACCGGCGTCCGACGTGAGCCGCCTGGCATCGCCAGACTCGAGCTCCAGCTCCCACAGGTTGTGTCCGGCTCCGGGGTCCGTACGCATGGCAAAGGCCACCCGCTCGCCGTCCGGAGAGACCGCTGGATCCCGGATGTCCGCGGGGAGCACGTGCAGGTGCTCGGTGAGATTCACCGCGTTCGCGGCGTCGTCTCCTTCGATGCTCGCAAAGTGGAGATCGGTCCCCGGGTTCCAGGTGTCGACGTCGAAGAAGTCCCCCTCCTCCACCGGTCCACGCACAAAGACCAGCCCCCGCAGCTGTGGATCCGGGCACCCGGTCTCCCGGCAGATCCACTCCTCGAGGGTCGCCAGTCGCGGATCGTCGAGGCCGAGCAGGAAGTTGTCGTTGCCGCCCCTGTGCACGATTCCACCAGCGTGCAGCGGCAGCGCCTTGCGGAGGAGCCGACTGGCCAGCGCGTCGCCGTCGAGGTGGATCTGACCGAGCGCGGCCCGCCGATTGGCGCGGATCCCCGCAGCGGAGATCTCCCCTTGAAAGCCCGGTTCAAAGTGCATCGGCACCCCCGACGAGCCGCCGTGGCAGTTGCCGTTGCTGCACATCAGCGAGGTCAGGACCGGCTGCACGTGATCGGCAAACCATCGGTCGTCGGCGTCCAGAGGCTCTGGGTCTTCTCCACCCTTGCTCTCTTCGGCTATCCATCGATGGATCGCCCGATAGTCGGCGTCCTCGGAAGTCGTGAAGTTCCCGCGGCCAAAGTGTGGAAGACCGCCCCAGGACTCGGCCAGGGGTTTGAGGAGCAGGGTCGAGAACGCCGGGTCCTCCACCGTGTTCACCGCTCCGAGGGCGGCCTGGCGCGCCGACTCGAGGTGCATCAGCTGCCCGGCATCGTCTACGCGGAAGTGGAACTGGTCCCAGTCCACGACCTCTCCCCTCGCCTCGGAATCCGGCGCGACGCCGTGGCAGGTGGAGGCCGCACACGAGCGCTCCAGGATCGGCGCCACGTCGGTGGCGAAGATCCGATCGGCGGCGGGCGGTTTGCACGCCACCAGGCACGCCAGGAGGGAGATGTTCCGCAGTTTCATGACCCGCCCTCGACCATCCCCCGCATTCGCTTCTCGATGACCTCCGCTTCAGCCTGGTCGATGGCGCCGTCCAGGACCTCGACGACGACACCCTCACCATTCACCAGGTAGCTGGCCGGTAGAGCCGCTGGTGCGAACTTGGCGGCCGTCTCTCCGGACATGTCGTAGACCATGGGCAGGGACAGATCGAGGTGGCGAATGAGGCTCCGCGCCGGCCCGAAGTGGGTGTCGATATTCAGGGCGACGACCAGGGCATCATCGCGATCGCCGAGGCGCTCGTTCAGGTCTTCGAGGACGGGGAGTTCTCTCCGACAGGGCCCGCACCAGCTGGCCCAGATGTTCACCAGGATGACTTTGCCGTCGAGATCGGCCCCCGACGGTTTGAGCACAGGCGCCGTTTCGCCGACTTCGATCGCACCCGCAGAGGTCGAGAGCAACAGCGCCAGGGTTCCGATTGACATCATGGGTCCACCTGAAGAATCGTAGCTCCCGTATTCAACAGGTTCCGTCGGTGAAATGACCGACAGACTACCCCTCGATCGCGCGTCAGACTGGGTGTCGGAGGACGTACTCATGCGCGCTGCCCTCGGCCTCGTACTGCTGGCGGGATGCGGCCAGAGTCCGCCCGAGAGCACCGATCCCGGAACCGACGGCGGGTCCTTCGTCGCCATCGCGGAGGCACTGCCCGGGGCGCTGCTGAGCGTCTGGGGAGATACCGACGGGATCATCTGGACCGTGGGGGCGGACGCTGGAGACGGTCCCGCGGTTCTCAGACACGACGGCGAGACCTGGGAGACCCTGGACACGGGGAGCCAGGGCGACCTGTGGTGGGTCTGGGGAGACGGCGTCGGCACGGTGTGGATGACCGGTCAGCACGGCCGCATCCTCAGCCACGATCTGGCCACCGGCGCCACAACCGAGACCGCGGTGGCGGGCCCCGACTATGTGGTCTTCGGAATCTGGGGGGCTTCGCCGACCGACATCTGGGCCGTCGCCAGCGACGTGAGCGGCGAACAAGCCGGGAAAATCCTGCATTTCGACGGGCTCGAGTGGACCGATGGGGCGGTGGTCGATCGGGCCGGCCGAGAGGGCTGGAGCCAGCCGTTCAAGGTGTGGGGAACGGGGCCGAACGATGTGCACGTCGTCGGCACGAACACCCTGGCCATGCACTTTGACGGAGCGGAATGGACAACCCTCCCACCTCCGGTCGCCGACGACCGCACCACCCTGTTCACCGTGCACGGCTCCGCCGCAGACCACGCCGTGGCGGTCGGCGGCTTCGGGAGCGCAGTGAGCGCACACTGGGACGGATCCGGCTGGACCGACACCTCTCCCTCTCCCGACGTGTTCGCCCCCGCCTTCACCGGCGTCTTCTCCCACGCCGAGCACGGGACAGTCGCGGTCGGCAACAACGGCGCGATCTGGTGGCACGGCGGCGGCGAGTGGATGCGCGACACCCGCCCTCCGGCGACCTCCCTCGACTTTCACGGCGCCTGGATCGACGATGACGGCGGCGTCTGGGCGGCTGGGGGCGACCTGATGCAGCTTGCCGCGGGCGTGCTCTGCTACGGCGAACCTACAGGGTCAGCAGGTATGCGATGAGGTCGTCGATGTCGCGGACGGACAGGTGACTGGTTCCCCCATGGGAGTCGGCCTGCCCGTCGAGCTCGTTGAACCCGACCTCGCCGGCGAGCAGTGCGGGATGACCCGGAGTGCACAGGACCTCTCGCAGCCCGATGGCCTGGCCGTGGTGCAGCATTCGCGGCGGGTGATCCCAGAGTCCCCGCAGGCTGGGTGCGCCGAGGCGGACCGTGCGCAGGTCATCACAAGCCTTCGGATCGGCCATGCAGATCTCCACCGGACAGACGTCGATGCAGCGGTCCTGTTCGGTCTCCGGAAAGCTCGCGAGGAAGGCGCCGTCGAGCAGATCGAAGTTGGCTCCGTCGACGCTGCGGACCGGCGTGACCACCGGACTCATCCTCACCGGGACGCCAAACGGATTGTGGGAGTCCGAGGCCGCGAACGTAGGCGCCGGATGACAGGTCGCGCAGCCCACGTCGTTGCGCTCGAACAAGGCGCGCCCGCGCTCGGCGGCGACCCCGCGGCGATGCGGATTGGGCAGGTACATGGGCTCCGTCAGCAGGTACAGCCCAAGAGTTCCCTCGTCTCCACCCCCCTGGGAACTGCGGGCGGTATCGGCGGCAGACGGGGGTCCGAGGCGGAATTTCTCCTCATTTCCCGACGCCTCCCACAGCCAGGGCAAGGTGTCGTATTGGCCATGCAGCGCCACGTTCATGCGCAGGCCAAACCCAGGATAGACCGCATTTGTCAGGGAGATCGGCCGATCGAGGGTACTGTTCTCCCGGTGGCAGTGCACACAGGCGCGGTCCCCGTCATCGTCGTCTCCAAACGCGGGCGTGACGAAGAAGATCAGCTCGCCGAGCTCGGCCTGGGTCGTGGGGAACTGGCCATCGGAGATGTCACCGACAACGGTGTCGGAGACCACGGAACCCGAGCGCGCGTCGTACTCGCCCACGGTCTCCGAGAGCCGATTGGCGACGAACACGGAGCCGCCGGACACCGCGATGCCAAACGGGTTGTGGCCGGTGGTAGCGACCACCCGACCCGGGGCAAGGGCACCGGTGTCTCGGTCGATCGCAAAGCGCTGGTAGGCGTCGGAGGACGCGTAGGTGACGAACAGCCAGGTCTCGCCATCCAGCTCGCCGACCGCGAGCTGCTCGGGCATGGCGCCACCGACGATCCAGTCCTCCGCGTCGGGAAGCAGTCCACCGAGTGGGTCATCGGGCCGGACGTCTCCGGGCTCGTAGCAGCACAACGTGTCCGAGGTGTAGCGACGCACCGCCTCGCCGGTCTCAGTGCGGTACACAGCGATCTCGTTCTGGACGTCGGAGAAGTCGGTGTTCGGGGTACTGTCTCCAGGGAGCCCGTCTCCGTCGGTGTCCGGTCCGTGGTTCCCGGGATGGTGGGTCCCGGCCGAGAGCGTCGCGACGAACAGGAAGTCGCCGGCGAAGGCCACATCGGAGGGCGGCGAGCCGAGGGGCAAGCGCCATTTCTCGGTTCGGCTTCGGCGCTCGATGACCGACGCCTCGAGCCCGGTCGCCGTTCCGACGGCAATCCACCGTGCATCGTCGGAGATCGCGATATCACGTGGGTTGAACGGACCGTCGATCCACTCCACTCCGCGGGTCGTCAGGCCCGCAGAAGTCGCGTCGATGTCGAGCACGCCGATCGCATCTCGCCAGCGGTTGGTCACCCACAGCTCCGAGCCGTCGGGGCCAAACACGCCATCGCCCGTGTAGAAGTCGACGGGCAGGCGATGGGTGGCCTCGGTCCAGGTGTCCACGACCGTCGCGAAGTTGCTGAAGCGATTGAAGACCACCAACCAGCGGCCGCCGGGATGCAGGGCGAGGCCGGTGGGACTGCTGCCCACATCGACCCGGGTGGATTTTCCAGACAGCCGAGACACGCGAGCGACCTCGCTCCCCGGATGATCGGCGCTGCCCTGCAAGGTGACCCACAGGCTCCCGTGGCCGTCATCCAACAGGCGCAAGGGGTTGTCTCGACGCGGCTGCGGTCGGTAGCGCGCATCGTCGGCGCCGAACGGGTTCGGATACGAAGCGAGGCTGGCGGGCTGCCAGTCCAGATCTGCAGGAGCACAGGCCAGGACCGACAACAACGCGAACATCATGGTCCAGTGTGGGCGCGTGGCCTCGCAGCTGGCGTCCGGAAAAAGGCCCACCTCGGATTCATCCTCCTCGCGGCATGCCAGCCCGAAATGACCGGCGCCAGGCACGTCTTCGCCGCCGACGTCGTCCCGATTCTGGAGCGTTCCTGCGCGGCCACCACCTGCCACGGTGTCGCCCCCGACGCCGAGCTCAGGGGCGAAGTCATCGACGCTTCGAGCCTGAAGTACCCAGTCGGAGGCAACGGCGAGATCCTGAACATCGACGCGGCCCGAGCCGAGACCCGGCGGATGATCAACACCGACGAGGACGCGCGGTTCTCCCCGCTGCTTCGCAAGCCCCTGGATGTCGCCTTCGGGGGCTCTCCCCACTTCGCGCCGACCCAGTTCGAAACCGACCAGGACGCCGAATTCAGGACGATAGAGGCCTGGATTCAGATGGAGACGGGAGGGGGCGTGCACACCGAGCCCCTCACCGCCCTCCAGCGACAGTTCGCCGACGAGGTTCAGCCCGAGCTGGTCTCCCTGGGCTGCATGCTCGCCAGCTGTCACGGACCGGCCAACGGTGTGCCCTACAAGCTGGATCCCGGAGTACAAGGCCACTTCTCCAGGGAGCTGACTCAGGCCAACTACCTGGCGACCAAGGCGATGATCTCCCTGGATGCCGACCCGCTTCAGTCGCGGGTCGTGGGCAAGATCCTGCCGCTGTCCGACGGCGGCACCCTCCACCGCGGCGGCAGTCCCATCACCGCCACCGACCCGCGACTGGCTCCCCTCCTCGACTGGATCTGCGCAGAACAGGACGCCGAGATGGGCCGGGACTGCGACGCCGATTCCCGGGTAGAGGGCATTGTCTTCGTCCGCGGTTTCGTGGGCCCAGAACACCCCTTTGCCCTCGATGTCTGGACGCCCGGGACCGATCTCTTCCTCGCCGAGATGGGCGACGCGGGACTCGCGACCGGAGAGCGAAACCTCACCGCCCACCTGCACGATGGGCCGGCAGACATCCGCGATCCCGCCGTCGATCCGAGCGGCGAGCGGGTGGTCTTCGCGATGCGCCTCGGCCCCGAGACCGGCCACGAACTCTGGGAGATGGACCTGGAGGGCGGAGCCGCGAGGCGCGTGACCTTCGACGGCAGCTGGCGCGACCCCACCTGGGGACCGGACGGGCACATCTGGGCCGTGTCGACGCTCACCGGAGTCGAGGCCGACGGCGGCGAGCGACTGGACGGCGAGCTCTACGAGATCGATCCCACCAGCGGACAGGCCCAGCGGCGGTCCTTCACGCCTCACATCGAGCGCAAGCCGGTGTTCTTCTCGACCGGGAGCGTCGCCGGCGAGGTGTCCTTCTCGGTGCTGCGAGACGTCGCCCAGAGTCGATCGCGGGCGCACATCTTCAGCTTCCCGCCCGATCTTCGCACCGAGTACCACCAACACTTCGGGAGCACTCCGGCCGAGGATCTGTTCTTCGACATGCGCCAGCGGCACGACGGCACCTTCGTCACCGTCATCGGCACCCTCGACAACCGCTGGGGTGGGCGCCTGGGAATCGTCGACCGGGATCTCGGTCCGCTGATTCCGATGTCCTCCAGGTGGCAGGAGCCTGGACTGCCCAACTACATCACTCCCCTCTCCCGTCTCGACGATTTCGCCAACCCAGGCGGGCCCACTGGCGCCATCTGGAGGGATCCCGTCGCCCTCCCCGACGGACGCCTGCTCGCCGCCCGCGCGCTCGGGCCAGCCAACCACGCCGATACCCAGCTGCAGCCCGACTTCTCCATCCAGCTGGTGACCGTCGAGCCCGACCCCCGGGGCGATGCATACCGCATGGTGCACACCGAGACGGCCATCGACGCGCCCGGGCTCGCCGACTACGACCCCGAGCCGGTCTACCGACGCTGGCTGCCGCAGCCACGGGAGGACCAGTGGGACCCCGATGCCGAGACCGCGGTCCTTCGTCACCACGGCTACGACATCATCGATGCGCTGCTCGGCAACCTCCCGCCGGCGGGGCCCAAAGAGGCCACTCCGGAGGTGGTTGCCGTGCGTCTGGTCGAAGCCGTCGATCAACGATCGGCCAGGATTCTGGGGGAGATACCGCTGGCAGCCGACGGGAGCTTCGCCGTCGAGGTCCCCGCGCAGATCAGCATTCGCATCCAGGGAATCGACAGGCGCGGCCTGGCGGTGGGCGCCCCGACTGACCGATGGATCGACTTCCACCCCGGGCAGCAGATCGACCTCGGCGTACAGCCCGAACACTACTCCGGCCGCTGCGCACCCTGCCACGGCGCCCTCGACGGCGACCCCGAGCATGTGCACGAGCCACCCGACCTGCTCTCCAGCGCGTCCGTCACCCTGTCGACCCACGCCCTCCGGGACCGGAGACGCCCGCTGGACCCCATTCCGCTCGGAGAGGCGACCCGAGTAAACGTGGACTTCGCCCTGGATGTGCTGCCCATCCTGGAGGACGCGTGTGTCGCCTGCCACAGCGGCGACGACCCTGCGGGACACCTGCTGCTGGACACCGGGCCCTACGACAGCCTGCTCCGACGCGGTCCCGGCTCCAAGAACGACATGGCCTACGTCGATCGACCCGATGCCAGCGCCCGGGGAAGCTTCCTGGCCGAGAAGCTGCTCGGCGAGGAGCTCGACGCACCCCGGGACCTGACTGCCGTCGGAGTGCCACATCCCTCCGGACCCGGAGCACTCTCCGACGACGAGATCCGCACCTTGCTCCAGTGGATGGACCTCGGCGCCAGCGAAGTGGGGGTGCGCTGATGCGGCTGCTCAGCCTGGTCCTGATCGCCGGATGCGCACCAGACCCCGTGCCATCCGCAGACGGTCCCCAACTGGAGATGGCAGTGCGAATGCCCCCTTCTCCCGACGTGCTCCTGGTCCGCATCGCGGAGGTCTCCGCGGATCGCCCGGTCCACGGCGTCGTGCAGCTGTCCCCGGTGGACGGCCCGACCCTCGAGATTCCCTTCGAAGACCTGGCCGCAACCCACGAGATCCCCCTTCTGGGGTTGCACTTCGAAACCCCCTACGAGGTGAGCGCCACCGCCATCGACGCCGAGGGGCGGACCACCGAGGTGTACGGAGGGCGGATCGACGCCGAGCCCAGGCCGCCGATCTGGCCGGAGATCGAGGTCTCCACGAGCGACCCCGCCCTGATGGAGCCCGGCCACACGCTGTTCTCGGTGAACGCATACGACGCCAGCTCGAACCACTTCCTGCTGGTCGCCGACCCGACCGGGGCTATCTCGTGGTGCTATCGAGCGGCGGACACCGTCCTCGACGCGCGAATGAACCGGGCCGGCAACGTGCTCGCCACCATCGGCGACGCGATCGTGGAGCTCGACTGGACCGGCGCCGAACTCCAGCGCTGGACCGCACCGAATGGCCTACACCACGAGGCCACCGAGATGCCCGATGGGTCCCTGCTGAGCCTCTCGTCTCACGCAGCGGTCGCCGATCGGTATCCCACCAACTACGACGATCCCGGGCCCCGGCAACAGATCGAGGTCCTCGCGCACTCGGTGGTCGAGCTGGCAGCAGATGGCGGCCTCATCGAGGAGTGGAGCCTCTGGGACCTCCTGGATCGGGAGCGGATTGCCTACGACGGCCTCGATCCCGAGGGGGGTAGCGAGCCCAGGGACTGGGCCCACGCGAACGCGGTAGTCTACGACGAGGCCGACGACGCGTTCCTGGTCTCCGTCCGGCACCAGGACGCGGTGGTGAAGTTCTCCCGCGGCGGCGAGCTGCGGTGGATCCTCGGACCCCACGACAACTGGGCGCCGGAGTACCGGCCCTTCCTCCTCGAACCCGAGGGGGAGACCGAGTGGGCCTACCACCCCCACGCGCCCATGCTCTCCACCGACGGCCGGGTGCTCGTCTTCGACAACGGCAACCGCCGGGTGAACCCCTTCGACGGCCGGGAGATCCCACCGGTGGAGGCCCAATACAGCCGCGTCGTGGAATACGCCATCGACGAGGCGGCGATGTCGGTGACCCAGACCTGGGAGCAGCTGGATCTCGACGGGGACATCGTCTTCTCCTACGCGACCGGAGATGCGAACTACCTCCCAGAGACCGGGAACATCCTCACGACCTATGGTCTGGCAGCGGCCACAAATGGCGTGATGAACGCCGACCTGGGTCGCGGCCAGGCGGCGGTGCGGATCGCCGAGACCACACCCACAGGCGAGGTGGTCTTCGAGGTGCTCCTGTACGCCGATGCCACAGACAGCGAGCAGGGCTGGCACGGGTATCGCGCCGTCCGCTTCGAGGGGTTGAACCGATGATCTGGGACCGAACCAACCTCCGAGGTATCCCGCGCAGGGGCTGGGTCCGCGGCGCCACACCGATCCACGTGCTGGACGATCTGGCCCGCGGACTGGGCTTCGGCTGGTTCGGCGTAAAGCGAGACGATCGCATCGACGAACTCTATGGAGGGACGAAGGTCAGAAAGCTCGACTACCTGTTGGCGGCAGAGCCCTGGAGGGACGCCAAAGCCTGGGCGTCCCTGGGGGCCATCGGATCGGGCCAGCTGGTGGCTTCAACCGCTGCCGCGCTGTGCCTCGACAGGGAACTGCACGCCCACCTGTTCTGGGAACCCGCGTCCGAGTATGTCAGGAACAACCTAGCCTACACCGCGTCCCACGCCGAGCGTCTGGAATTCAGTGCCGACCGGATCCGCGCCGCATTATGGTGTCCAACGCTGGTGCGCGGTGGTGTCGTCGAAGGCGCGGTGGTCATCCCGCCGGGCGCGACTCATCGGGTCGCCCTGCTGGGTATCGTGCGCGCCGGTCTCGAGCTCGCCGAGCAGGTTCGCGCCGGTGAGCTACCCGAGCCCGATGCGGTCTACCTGCCCCTTGGATCGTGCGGCACCGCGGCCGGGCTCGCGGTCGGCCTGGCCCTGGGAGGCCTGGACACCACCGTGTGTGCCATCGCCGTCGAGCGGCCCTTCGCCACCAAGAAGCGCACCGAGCGGCTCGTCGGCGAAGTCGTCTCCGAGCTCTCCCGAACCCATCGCATCCCCCACGGCTTTCGCCCGGTCCCCATCGAGGTGGACACGGGCTTCATCGGCGCCGGCTATGGGCACCCGACCCTGGCCGGCCTGGCCGCCATCGAGCTCATGAAGTCTCGAGGCGTGGCATTGGAAGCCGTCTACAGCGCAAAGGCCATGGCCGCTCTGGTCGAGCGCGCGCCCCGATTCAGGGGTCGAGATGTCCTCTTCTGGCTCACCCCCCGCGGTTCGACGCCGCCCTCGAGAGCCAACTGGATGAGCCGCTTGCCCAATGACCTCCGACGCAGACTGAACCCCCAGCAGCACCTCCTGACGCGGCGGCACCTTCTCGCCGGAGCGGCCGCAGCGGCGGTCGTCTTCGCAGGCATCCGAACGACCGGGTACGCCCCTCACCAGGCCGGCGAGGTCTTGGGTGTCCGCGAGCTGCATGTCGTCGCCGCCGCCGCGAGGGCGCTGCTTCCCCTGGGGCCTGGGCCCAGCCCGCTGGAGGTCGCCAGAAACGTCGACCGCTACCTGGTAGGCATGCCCGCGCCCATCGTCCGGGACATCCACCTGCTACTCGCGCTCGTGGAGCAGGGTACCGGGCTCGGCTGTACCCCGGTGCGATTCACGCGCCTGGACATCGAGGCGCGTCTGGCCTTTCTGGACAGGATTCGCAAGCTTCCAGAGCCGATCGGCTCCGCCTACCGCGGACTCCGCGATCTCGTGCTGCTGGGCCACTACCAGGACCCCGCCACCTGGCCCGCACTCGGCTACGAGGGACCGACCACCCGTACACGTGGCCTGCACGGTCGACCCGCTCCGACACCAAGCCGCTACGACGATCTCATCGCACAGGCGGGTTGGCTGCCGACAGGAGTCGTCTCATGATCCACGACGCTGCCCGTCTGCCGCTTCCTCTCCGGGTTCGCACCGACCTGTGTGTCATCGGCTCTGGCGCGGGGGGAATGGCGGCAGCGATGACCGCCGCCGAGGAGGGCCTGCACGTGACTGTGCTCGAAGCGGGCGGATTCGTGGTTCCCGAGTGCATGACCCAGCGCGAGGAGGAGATGCTCCCGGAGCTCCTGGTGGCCGGAGGGGGCCAGACAACCAGCGACCGGAGGGTCCACATCCACCAGGGGCGGGCTCTGGGAGGATCCACCGTTCACAACATCAACCTCTGCAAGCGGATCCCTCACGCCATCCTCGACGAGTGGCGACGGGAGCACGGGCTCTCCCATCTCCCTCCACAGCGCTGGAACACACTGTACGAAGAGGTCGAGGCGCTCCTGTCGGTCTCGGTGGTCGACCCGAGTCGATACAGCCGACACAATCGGATCCTCGCCGCCGGCTGCGACGCCCTCCGCTGGTCTGGCGGCGGCCTCTCCCACAATCGGTCCGGGTGCGCCGACAGTGGGTTCTGCATGCTGGGCTGCGGGCACGATGCGAAGAACAATGCGACGAAAGTCCTTCTTCCACGCCTGATTCGCGCAGGATCACAGGTTCTCACCCACTGCCGCGCCGTTCGGGTCCTCCACAACGGCGACCGCGTGAGCGGAGTCGAAGCGGTGGTCTTGCATCCGCGGACCCGCAGGCCCCTGGGCGGCGTCGTCATCGAGGCACCCCGGGTCTGCGTCTCGGCATCGGCGACGGGTACCGCAGCGATCCTCCAGCGCTCGCGGGTCCCCGATCCAGCGGACGCGGTGGGCAACACACTGCGCATCCACCCCGCCCTGGTCGCCGCCGGAGAGTTCGACGAGCCGGTGCGGGCGTGGCGTGGCATCCCACAGACCTATGAGTGCACCGAGTTCCTCGACTTCGAGTCCGACCTCCGAGACCGGCCAGGGGCGCGAACGTGGATCGTTCCGGCCTTCGCCCACCCAGTGGGCACCGCGACGATGCTCCCGGGTCGAGGCCGCGAACACGCCGAGATGATGGCCCGCTACGACCGTCTGGCGGTCCTGACGAACATGCTCCACGACCGGTCCGCGGGCACGGTACGGCCCGCCGGAGATCTGGGATGGACCATCGACTACATCCCCAATCAGGCCGACCGCGACGAGCTCCTCTTCGGGCTCGCGGCGTGTGCTCGACTGCTCTTCGCGGCAGGGGCGCGAGCCGTCTACATCCCCACGGACCCGGTGACCGTGCTCTCCCCAGGAGGCGGAATGAAGGCCATCGAACGCATCGATCTCGCGGCCGGTCAGCTGGACATCACCGCGGTGCATCCCATGGGGTCGGTGCCGATGGGAGACGACCCGCGCCACGCCGCCGTGGACAGCCAGGGGCGCCACCATCACCTCGAGGGACTGTGGGTCGCCGATGGCTCTCTGTTCCCGAGCTCGATCGGCGTCCCCCCACAGCTGTCCATCTACGCAATGGGGCTGCACGTCGGAGCGGCCTGCGCGCGGACCTGAGATCGCGGCCTTCGCGCTCGCCATGATGCACGGTCTGGCTTCAGACACACCGTCGGAGAGTCGGCCAAACGACCGACACGTTCGAGTCGATCCTCCGGATAGTGACTTCATCATGACCGAATTCGATACCGGTACCTGGATCCTCACCAATGTCACCGGAACGGTCACCGACCAGAGCTGCCTCGCCCAACTCCGGTATGGAGAGGCCGTCGGTTGCCCCTGTTGGGAGCTGGTACGCGCCGTAACACGACATGGAGAACCGCACTGCACCCCGGATTGTTTCGCCGATCTCCCAGGGCAGGCCATCCGCAGTCGGGTCGTGGTGGTGGACGGCGAACGGGTTCGCCTGACCTGCGCACGGGGCGTGGAGGGCCTCACCATACAGGTGGACAACCAGTATTGGCACGACGGTCCACCCCTCTCCGACGACGAGCGAGAAGTGCTCGAGGGGGTCTCAGCTGGGCTCACGCCTGGTCAGATCGCCGGCATCCTCTCGATCCCGGTTCGCGAAGTTCACCACGCGCTCTCGACCGCACAACAGAAGCTGGAGGCCGATTCGATCCTTCAGGCGGCCGTGCGAGCCGTCCTGAGCGGACAAATCACCGTATTGAGGAAATAGAGCCTCACCCTTCACAATAGGCGGGGAGGCCGCTCGGAATCCCGTCGTCCATCCAGGGACTCGGCGCATCCAGCCGGTGGTCCGCGAAGAAGATCTCCATCATGTCGAGGGCGTCCGGCGGCGGCAGATGGCCGGCGGTGTGCTCGCAGGCAACGGTGTAGCTCCCGTCGTTGTCCATGTTCTCGAGGAACTCCAGGGTCGCCGTGTGGAAGCTGAAGCCGTAGTACTCATCGCTCACGCCGCCCCAGGTCATCAGCGCCGGGATCGGCCGAGACGGCGTCTCGTAGTCCCACGTGAACGCTCCGCCCGAGAATGGCGCCGTGGCGGCGAAGACGTCAGCTCGATGCATCGTCAGGAAGGTGGTAAACAATCCGCCGGCGCTGTGTCCGGTCGCGTAGACGGCGTTGCTGTCGATCTGGAATTCGTCGAACAGGCACGGCAGCACCGCATCGACCAGCGCCAGATCGACATTGTCGTCGGTCTTGTCGATGGTGTCCCACTCGTAGGGCAGTCCAGACGACTCGGGCGCGACAACGATGTACCCGGCATCGGCGAGCTTGCGAACACCCAGATAATCGAGGGTCTCGTTCGCGTTCGAGTAGATCCAGTGCCACGCGAAGACCACCGGTGCGCCCTCGGGGTTGTCCGGCAGCTCGACCTCGAGGGTTCGCTTGGTGCCACCGGCCTTGATCTTCACCGTGCCGGTCTCGAACGCCGGGCAGTTCTTTCCTTCGCCATAGGGGTTCTCGGCGGGCACCTGGTCGTCGACCTGGGCATCGTCGTCGTCGGCCGTGGAATCCGACCCCGCACCACAGGCCATCATAGTGAGCAAGACAAACGAAAAACGCATCGGAACCTCCCGGCAACGCCTACTACCACGGCAGCCTGGTCTGTCTCCGAACATTTATGGCCCCTACCCGTACACAAATGATGCATCAGCCGAGTCACGACGCGGTGAACAGCCTCTCGACGAACGGATTGCGGAACACCTGTTGCGGGTCGAGCCGGGAGACCACCTTTCGGAAGTCGTCGAAATGGGGGTACACCGCCGCGAGTTCCTCGGGTGTCGATCGAAACTCCTTGCCCCAGTGCGGACGTCCGCCCAGCTCCGTCATGGCAGTCT
>Ga0315336_1003277_pt1 | contig 22016 bp, 12 predicted proteins | sample ASW5metaG_FD_204512 | JGI IMG/M metagenome (GOLD analysis project Ga0315336, IMG submission 204512) | Ammonia-oxidizing marine archaeal communities from Monterey Bay, California, United States - ASW #5 | ecosystem: Environmental > Aquatic > Marine > Intertidal zone | place: USA: California... | reverse complement strand
CAATCGTCTGATTCAACTCCACCAGGACCTCCCGGTCGGACCGCTTGCCACAGTGTGGACACGCCCGATGGTTCCCCGCGTAGGTACAGTTTGTCGGGTTCTCCGATGCGGTGATGGTAAAGACACCACCCAGGTTCGGCACTTCGCGAAAGACATGGGTGAGTGCATCGCGGATCCAGCTCCGCACCTGCGGCATGCTGGTACACATCAGCTTATGGTCGCCTATGGTCAAGCCGGCAATTTCCGGACGGTCTTCAAAAAACGCAAGCGGTTGAGCGCGTGGCTCGTTCATGTACAAGTAGACGTCAATGCCGTAACGCTGGGCCCGGTCGACAAGCCGCTTCAGGTTGGCAAGTCTCTGTGGATGGCCCTCGCCGAATTCGGGGAAGTCAGGGCCACCTGGCGCCAACTGGCGCAGCACAACATGCAACCAGACTCCAGTCACTCCCTGGTCGGCCAGTTTCTCGAGCAGCCCGTCCGGATACGGATCCGACTCTGCATTCAACAGAGGATCCCCGAAGACACCAAAGTAGGAATAGATAAACCGCAGTGGCCGATCCGCCCGCGACTGCGTCGCCGCCGGCAGTGCCTGGCCACTGGTTCGACCCAGCTCGTCGATGAATGCGAATCGTTCCTTCCCGGGGCGGTGCAAGCCATCTCCAAAATGGTGCTGGACAAGTTGCTTGATGGACAACGCTCGACGCCGCGCTTCGCTGCTTGGTTCCGTATATCTCACCGGTTCCGATTTGGGTTTCAATGACCCCAGCTTGATGTACAGAAAATCGTCTTCACGCAACGCAAAAGCCAATTCCTCAGCCGTCATGTCCAGCAACACCAACAGTTGTTCATACGGCAGTAGGTGCCAATTGCGACGAACAACCGTGATATAACCTCGATCCCCCATCCGCTCAGGGACCTCGCCGGCGGCAGGAAGCCCCATCGACACCGCAAGTTCGCGCACGTTGGCCGCACTGGTGCCCAGTACAGCGGCAATCCGCCCAGGCGGTACCAATTGCCAGTTCCGCCACACGACAGCGTGAACACGATCGGGAAAATGAGGGTAATCGAGTGCCGGAGGATGCGAACCCACGGGCAACGTTTCAGCAGCCAACAGCGGGGCACAAACTAGCCAGCCCGCAAACAGAGGACCGCTGATAAATCGAAGGGAATTGCGCATGCGAACCATCTCCACCGGTGGCGAGCCAAAGACGAGCGTCGCCATTATTGAAAATAAAAAAAGACCACATGTCGCTTCTCGCGACGACACTTTCCTTATCAACCAATCACCTCTGCTTGTCAACGTATTTTCCAGCCGCCCGTTCGCCTGCACACAGCCGCAGGTCCAAATCGCGTCGGCACTTCCCAGGCACGGCCGCCACAGCCGGCCTCAAAACGACTGCTCCGGCGAATCTCCATCACCGGCTGCTTGAAACCGGCTCCCTTGGGGCAAAAAATGCAAATAACCCCCTGGGCAGCCGGTGCTGTCGCGCGGAAACCGGCTGCATGCCCCGACTGCCTGTCCGACAAGGTACCTGTGCGGTAGGATAAATTGCAGGAACAAAGCGGTACCAAGCTCACAAAATGAGAGTCCGTTCATGTTAAGAATCGTCATGGCCATTTTTTGGCACCGACCTCCCACTATAGCTGTCCTCCTAGCAGCAACACTTTTTGCCGCTTCCAACAGCCGCGCTGCGGCCCCGCCCAAGCCCCACAACCGTGCGCAAGACAACGTCGAGAATCACTACTGGGATTGGGGTGTCGGCCTGTTCTATGCTGGCCTGCCGGGGCCGTGGACCAAGCTCGACGCCGCTCGTGCCGACTGGCTGCTCTTGCGGTTTCCCGACCTGCCTGCCTCGAAGGCCACGACCGAGCACCTGAACGAACTGCTCGAATTGAACCCCGATTTGAAAATCGTAATTCGGGTCTGGCCGGTGCAGAACTTTTATCCGTCGAAGGGCAAGTTTACCGAAAACACAAAGTACGGCCGGGGCAACCGGTTCATCTACGATTATTTCTTTGCCCCCGGCGTAAAAGAAAAAGCGCTCGCCGAGACGCGACGTCAAGTACGCGTGGTCCTCGATCACATCACGAAACCCGAAAATGTCGTGGGGATGACCGTGTCGGAGGAAATGCCGCAACACCTCACAGACATGGGTATCTTCATGAACGATGGCGAGACCAACTGGGCGATCGAGGCCTATCGCAAAGAGATCGAAGCCGATTACGGCAAGCCGTTTGTGTGGAACAACGAAGCCCGCCGCTGGTGGTGCCGAAAATACGTGCAGATGTTCGATGAGCTGCACGAGGTGATGAAAGAGGCCAGCGGAGGGAAGAACGTTCTCTATTGGCAACAGACCGGTTATATCAATCTCGATCACCTCGAGGCGGCGCCCCATCGCGACGCTTCCACCGACCCCTTCAGCGGCAAGATAGAGCGGCTGATTCCAATCCGGCTCGCCGAGATCGTCAAGCCGGGCCTCTGCGATGGCGTTTTCGGGTATCCCAATACGGATGAAAACTTCGAAGCCGACGTATTGCGATTTGCCCGCGAACGCAACTGGCTGTTTTTCTCTCAGCTTTCGCATCCCTGCTTTATGCGCCTTGAGGGCTGGGATGCCAACATTCGCAGAATCACAACCCGTGTTCCGCAGAACCTGGGCACGGTCTGGTTTTGCATGGGGAGTTGCGGCGGTCTGCCCGGGAAACCGGAAGCCACGAACTTCGATCCCAACATTCCGCTCATCGAGCGACGCCCCTTCCCGCCGCCAGCCGATGGCTTTGGCGGACCGTACGGCGTGCAGCACAGCAGGCGTGTCTTTGCCCAGTTGGATGTCGGGACCCATATCGTCGAGCAGCACCTGGTGCCTGAGCTCGGGTTGGATTATCAACTTGCCGGCACACGTGCCGATCAATCGACCAACATTTGCCTTCAGGTCCACAACACGAAGGAGCCATCATGGTACCTCGATCCTCAAGACGCGGTCTTGCGCAACGTTCGTGTGCAGTTGACCACACCCGACGGTGTGGAGCTGGCCCCTGGCGAGACGGGCGACGTGGATTACGCGGTCGAGCTCGGCGATATCGAAGCCGATGGTTACCGTCTGGTCACCTGGCCAGTTCGGGCCAGGAAGGGCACGCAAATCTCGCGGCAACATCCGCTCCGCGTCCGGCTGACTGCAGAGAATTCACGTGACATCGAAGTCGCCGGCGAAACTCCGGAAATGGCCATCACCTCGCCGGATGCACACGGCGTTTATAGCTCCGGTGCAAGGTGGGTTGAACCGACGTATCGATTGACCGAGGCGACAACACCAACGGTACGGCTGCGGTCACTGAAAAAAATAGCCCTCAACCCGGCACTGACGATTGGCAACGCGCAGGTCCAATACCAGGGCTCGTTAAGGGCGGGAGAAGAGCTGATTCTCGGTCCAGGGCGATCGGCACGCATGGTCGCCAGCAGCCTGGTGGTCGGCGATCAGGGCGTGCTGCGCGATGCCGAAGGTCCGCACGCGACGAAGGGTTGGGACCAGGGCAATGAGCTATTCAACATTCGCATGATGAACCCATCCAAGCCGGGATCGAAGCTACGAATCACGATCTCGGGCAAAGTGGCCGGCGGCGCGCGAAGCATGATTCGCCTCAAGGGCTTCATGCTGCCCGATTCCTACAATCCCTGGCTGAGCGAAGTGCTACTTGTCGACCGGCTCAAAGAACAGTGGCAAGATAGTGTGAGCCACGAAATCGTCTTACCTCCGGAGGCCGACGTGCGTCAGGTGACCGGCTATCGCCTGGGTGAGAAGGGCATAGTCTGGTACAGCAACGTATCGGTAGTCGTCGCCGACGTGCCTGCCGAGGGCGCCGACGTGAGCAGCCAGGTTCAAGGCCAGCTGCCAACTTTACCGAAGTTGCCGGTTGCCGGCGGCGGGCAGGTTCAGCGGCCTCTGTTGGTGACCTACACCGATGAGAGCATGCCCGCGACCGGTTTGCCGCGCGTGGAAGTACGGCTGACGCGGTAGACCAATGGCAACCTTACTTGCACTCTTCGCCGTCGGCGCCGCGCCGGATGCGGAAACCAGCACCCCGACGGGCGCTGGCGCGGAGCTGGTGCATCAAGTCTTAGAGTGCATTTTGGACGAATCTGGGCAGTAGTCTTCTTAGGCGACCAGCGCAGGTTGCTTGTCGTGAACTCGGTCAATGGGGACAAACGTGATTGTGTCTTTTGGGAACATCAATTGGACATCTCCAACGGGTCCATTGCGGTTGGTGGTCCTCCATCTCCCTGGCAACCTTCGTCAGGTCAATTGGCCGCGAGGTATCCGTGCTGTAGGATATAAATCGCGGGAACAAAGCAGTTGAAATCTAACCAAATGAGAGCCTGTTCATGTTAAGAATCGTCATGGCCAGTTTTTGCCACCAACCGCCTACTATAGCTATCCTCCTAGCAGCAACACTTTTTGCCGCTTCCAACAGCCGCGCTGCGGCCCCGGCCAATCCCGATGACCGTGCAGAAGGGAGCGCCGATGACCACCATTACTGGCAGTGGGGCATGGGATTCTACTACCCTGGCATTACTGGCCGCTGGACCGAACTCGATGCGGCCCGCGCCGACTGGCTATTGCTCCGCTTCACGGACCTGGCGCCTAGCAAGGAGACCACCGAGCAAATCAACCGACTGCTCAAAATGAACCCGCGCTTAAAAATCATGATCCGGGTGTGGCCCATGCGCGACCACTGCTCACACAAAGGCGCATTTACCTACAACATGCGAACCGGCTTGGGCTGCCGGTTAATGTACGACTATTTCTTTTCACCCGGAGTGAAGGAAAAAATCCATGCCGATGCGCGCCGCCAGATTCGCAGTGTGCTGGACCACATCGACAAGCCCGAGAATGTAGTCGGGATGACCTTGCTGGAAGAAGCTCCCCAGTTCATCTCCGACATGGGCATCTTTATGAAGGACGGCGAAACAAACTGGGCCATCGAAGCCTACCGCGAAGAGATCGAGGCTGACTACGGCAAGCCTTTTGTGTGGAATAGCGAGGCCCGCCGCTGGTGGTGCAAAAAATACGTACAAATCCACGATGAACTCCACACCACCATGAAAGAGGCCAGCGACAGACGTGTCCCAATCTTTCATTGGCAACAAACCGGTTACATCGATCTTGATCACCTGTCCGCCGACGAACTCCAGGATCCTTTCAGCGGGAAAAATCGGAGCCTGGTTCCCATCCACCTGGCCGACATCATCAAGCCGGGCTATTGCGACGGCCTGTTTGGCTACGGCAGCGCTTCACGCTGGGAAACCGATACGCTCCGCTTCGCGCGGGAACGCAACTGGCCCTTTTGGTCACAACTCTCTCACCCCTGTTTTATGCGTGATTGCAAATGGGAAGAGGCAGTCGACCTGGTCACTGAGCGCATGCCGCAGAATCTCGGCACGGTGTTCTTCTGCAGCGGAAACTGTGCAGGACACCCGCGTGACGAAAATCCGACCATCGTCGATGAATCCATTCCCATCGAACAGCGCCAGCCATCGGGCTACTTCGGCAATTATCAAGTCGAACACACCCGGCGAGTCTTTGCCCAGCAAAATGTTGGCATGGATGTCGTGGAACAACACCTGGTCCCGGAACTGGCCCTGGACTACCACATCGACGCCAGCCAGCACGAACAAACCACCCGCATTCTCCTGCAGGTTCACAATACCAAAGACGCCTCCTGGTACCTCGACCCCCAGCAGGCCGTGCTCAAGGATGTCAACGTTCGCTTGACTCTGCCCGAGGGAATTGAATTTGTCGCCAAAGATAAACCGGCTGATGCCGCGGGGGAGGTCGCCTTGGGAAACATCGAGGCAGACGGCTATCGTGTGGTTACCTGGCCGGTACGAGTCCAAAAAGGGACAAGCCTCTCTGAGAGTCACCCGCTGGAAGCAACACTGACTGCCGGGAACTGTCCGGAGGTAAACATCACCGGAGAGGTGCCCGATGTCTCGATCCCCGGGATGCAGCCACAAAGCATCTGGCTTTCGGGCCAGTCGTGGGTGGAGCCGACCTTTCGCCGGGCAGCACCTTTAACGCCCGTGTTGCGACTGCGTGGTTTATACAAGACCGCAGTCAATCCCGTGCTGACGATCGGCTCCGAATCGATCCGGTATGAAGGGACACTGAGTGCCGGTCAGGAACTGCGGCTTCGCCCGGGCCAGCCTGCGCGAATGGTGACCAGCAGCCTGGTTGTCGGCGACCCCTCTCTGCTTCATGACCCGACCGGCCCCCACGGGACCAAGGCCTGGCACGGAGGAGGCGAGTACTTCAGCCTGCGCGTGATGAATCCACCCCAGCCCGGCGCCAAAATACGGGTGACCATCTCGGGCAAAGTCGCCGGTGGTGCGAAGAGCATGATTCGGGTGAAGGGATATAAACTCCCGGCCAGTTATCACTCTTGGATCAGCAAGCCGCTGCTGGTCGGTCGACTTCATGAAAAGTGGCAGAACTCCGTCAGCCAGGAGATTGTATTGCCGGCCGAAGCCGACATTCGTCACGTGTGCGGATACAACGTCACCAATGATGGTACCATTTGGTACAATGACATCAGCGTGACCGTGGTGTCTGACGACTCGGAAGAGGGCGCGGACGTAAGCGATAAAATCCACGGCGAAATCCCTGCACTGCACCTGCTTCGAGAAGACCCGCAAGCTCAAGTCGAGCGCCCGATGGTCGTCACCTACCGTGACGACAGCAGGCCGGGCGCATCGTACCCGCGCGTCGAGGTACAGCTCACAGAAAAGTAGGGTGCGTATCGCGGTGATTCGCAACGAGAGACGTTGTTGGCTACCGGCACCATCGTCTTTACAGAGAACAGGAACCGTTCACGACTACGGCCGGCCGCTAAGGCTCATCATATTTTCAACCTGTGTGTCTCGGTTTTTATACTGTTTTTCAAAAAACAGGATCTCCAGAATGTGTCACAGGCCAACTAAGACACGACTTTGCAAAAGGATCTTTCGGATGCTTCAGAAATCCTGTTTTTCACAGGCAGTCACCCGCGGTACCATCCTCTTGATGGTCCTGGCTGGCGGCGTCTGCCACGGGAAGAAATTGCCTCCTTACCGGCAAATCTCGCCCGAGGGAAAATCGCGTTACATTTTTTCCGAACCCTATCACCGGCTCAGCAACGACTACGTGACCCCGCACATTCCCTGGGCCAGACCCTATGCAGGCGGGTCGGTGCGGGCACTGGTCATCGCACGCCGGTGGACACAACGTGAAACGATCGAGCTTTCCCAGCGGTTGAGTCTCGATTACGAAACGATCATGGCCCTCGAGGATCCGGACCATTTCTACCCGACCAAGGCGCATGTCCGCGGGATCACAGGCTGTGGCCCAAAGGAGTTCCGGGCTGAGTTCGAAAGAAAGCTGGCGGGCGAATATGACGTGATCCTGATGGGAAACTACAAGTGGAAAGTGCTGCCGCCGGATATCGAGCAAACGATCGCCAGCAAGATCAAACAGGGAACCGGACTGGTGCTGGTGTTAGCTCCCGACTCTTCGAGCGAAACGCTCAAGGAGATTTTGTCCCAGCCCCGCCAGGCGGCGGCCGAACGGGCAATTCAAGACGCGGTACCGGTGGCGCACGTGCCGGGGCTATCCGAAGCGATTGGCGACCGCGAAGGTCCCTTGGTGCAGTGTGTGCGCTACGGTGCGGGCAACGTCGTGGTCGTGCGCTACGCCAAGAGCATGTATGTGGGTGATTATTCTACCTTTGGCATGACCCCGCGGCCCACGGACAAAGTGGTCGTTCCCGCCTTGGCTTTCGATTACTATCAGTCGCTCGTGGCACGTGCGGCAGTTTGGGCAGCGGGGAAACAAAGCCAGGTGCAAATCGTTCCTGTCGGCATCGATACGACTCCGGTACCGGCTGGTCAGTTTGCGACCGATCCGCTGGAGGTCCAAATCAACAACGCGTCCGAAAAAACTATCTCCGCTACTCTCGAGGTAGTAGCCCGGCCCTGGAGTGGCGAGGCGGAACAGACTGTTCGGCAGACGGTTGAAGTGACGCCCGGAGAGTCGCAATGGTCGCTTCTGTTGCCACGATTGAGGGGTGGCCCTCATTTCGTGGATGTCTGGATCCGCCAAAATGGCCAGGTGCTCGACTGGTTTACCGATTACGTGGAGATTGTTCCCCACGGCCAGGTCACCGGGATCGAGCTCAGCAGGCCTTCCTTTCCCATCGGCGGAACCGTCGATGGATCGGTAAGCGTCTCCGGGGCGCTCGATGGTGAAACGCAAATTGAAATCAAAATGGTCGACAGTTTTGGGAGGGTGATGGCACGGAACCTCACCACACCGGATGGCTCGCCGGCGACCGTGACGTTTTCATTTCCTTTCACGCAACCGGTTGCCGTCGGGCACCAAATTGTCGCAACGCTCACCGACGCCCAGGGCGTGATCGACCGCAAAGAACAATGGTTCGCGCCCGAAAACCTCCCACCGTCCGATGATTTTACGATGCTGGCCTACAATGCCAGTGGCAACAATTCCTACCGAGCGCGGATGACCGCCCAGCGATGTTACGAACTGGGAATGGACGTGGCCTACGTGTGGCCAGGTTCCAGCCACCACGTGGCCGGCGAGGTCGATTGGCAAAAGTCTCCTCTTGCCTACTGGACCACGCGCGCCGGACTGAATCTGGGTATCTACGCAACTTACCTGGGCGGCCCCATGAAAGATGGGGTCCGAAGACCATGCCTGTCCGACCCGAATTTTATTGCGGGAAAGACCCAAAAAATTGGCAATGCTGCGCGCGTGTTTCGGCACATGGGGGGCGTGTTCTACAGCACCGGCGATGAATACGTGCTGTCCGAACCGGGCGATCATGGCTGCTCATCAAAGTGGTGCCTGGCGGGTTTTCGCGCGTGGCTCAAGAAAAAGTACGGCACCTTGCAGGCGCTTAACCGTGCCTGGGCAGGCGATTTCACCACATGGGAACAAGTCGACCGGATGAACCTGCAGGATGCACAGGCAGCCGGGCAGTACGTCCAGTGGTCCGATGGCCGCGCCCACATGGAGCATGTCTTCACAAACATCCACGCCACTTTGCGCCGGGAAGTCGAGCGTCATCACCCGGGGGCGCCTGTGGGTGAAGAGGGAATGTTTCCCGTGGGAACGTACTGGGGCGTTGACTGGGAAACCTACCGCGATGCAGCGACAATTGTGCATGGATACGATCGGCGCGTGCAGCACGAGCAAATCCGATCGCTGGCCCGGCCCGGTTCCCTTACCGGGTACTGGTTTGGTAACTACCCCGAAGGTTTGGGCGACTATGCGGAGCCAAAGATGCGTTCCCATCCCTGGTTCAGTTTGCTCAACGGTTATAACTCGGCCTCGTGGTTTACGGCAGCCGGCTTTGGTACCGAGCGCGAGAGTGCATTCAATCCTGACCTGACAGTCAACGCAGCCTTCGACTGGTCGATGCAGGAAGTGCGCGAGATCCAGCGGGGGCCGGGCAAGCTGCTCCTGAATTGCCAGCGGCAACACGACGGAATTGCGATTCACTATTCGGCAGCCAGCGAACGGGCCGCCTACAGTCATCCTTTCGGCCAGCCACACTGGACCGGCGCCGTCCATCATGCCCGCCAGGCGATTGGACCGGCCACGTGTGCCTGGGACATGATCCTCGAAGACCTCGGCTTGCAATACGAATATGTTTGTACCGCGGACATCGAAAAAGGGGCACTCGTCCGGCACCGCTTCAAGGCCTTCGTCATGCCGGTCTCGCAATCCCTGACCGAGCGAGAGGCACGCGAAATAGAAGAGTTCGTCCGTTCGGGCGGGATCGTGATCGCAGACCAGCGGCCGGGGGTTTTGAATGCTGATTTGAACCGGAGGTTCCCGGGACTGCTTGACGAGTTGTTCGGAATCACCCGGCAAGACCACGTCGAGAGCCTGCACGAAGTCGACCTGACCGTCACGCTCGGCTCGGCGACGCACCACCTGCCACGGTCGCCGGTCGACGACGGCGTCCAACCCACCTCAGGAGTACCGCGTGGCGGAAGTCGCCGGCATCCGGTGGTCATTCAGAATCAGTTCGGCGATGGTCGCGCGACGCTGCTCAACTTCAGTGTTGGCGATTACTATGACGAATGGCGTGGCGAAGGCACGCTGGTTACCGATCTGCGCAACACCTCCTGGGGCGAGAATATCAGGGCCGTGGTCGCCGACCTGCTCGCGGAAGGGTCGGTGCAACCGCGAGTCCATGTCCGGCAGAGCGATGGCAAGCCGCTGATTGCCGTGGAGTCGGTTTTTTTCACCGAGGGCGACAACCAGTATTTAGGCCTCCTCTACAAGCCGGATATCAGCTACTTCCTGCTTGGAAATGTCGATTGGGTGACCAACAACTACGATCTCCAGCCCGACGTTTCCCCGCAGCCGGTCGGAGTGCAGCTTGACCGACCCTACCATCTCTACGATATCCGCTGCGGACAATATGCAGGTCACACCGACCATATCTCCACACAAATCGCACCTGGCGAGGCGCTCCTTTACGCGCTGTTGCCTTACCGGGTGGCCGGAGTTTCGGTGCGAGGTCCTGATCGGGTAACCGCAGGGAAACAGGCGTCGTTTCGCGCATCCGTTTCCACAGCCATACCCACCGAACGGGCCCCGGGGAAAATCAACGGGGCCCAGCTGCACTGCTTCCACGTCGAGGTCACTAACCCGGCAGGCAAACCCATCAAGGAGTACACACAAAACGTGTTGGCTCCCGCGGGATCTGCCGGTTTCAATGTGCCCTTTGCGCTGAGCGACACCGAAGGCCTTTGGCGAGTGTCGGTCAACGACGTTGCGAGTGGCGTCACCGGCGAGTTGGAGGTGAAACTGATGGCACCCTCGGCACAGTGAACAAGGAGTGGGGGCCGGTGGCCTGTCACCGGTCGCCTCGACCAACGGTTCAACTGCCTGACCCGCCGGCGAGGACGTCCAGAAAGGTTCAACGGGCGGAGCGGAATCCATTGGCACGCGCCAAGCGAAAAACTGCTTCGTTTCGCTGAAAAACGAGGGATTCTGAGCCAGGCCAAAAAGCGTTTTCGTGGGCCGAGGCACGAGCGATTATCTTTTTGACACATCGAATAACTTGTTGACAAAAAAGTCAAATGAGATTACTTTAAAAGGTGGTGGAATCCTGTTGGCATAGTGGTGGAATCCTGTTGGCATAAGGGTGGAATCCTGTTGGCATAATGAGATTACTTTAAAAGGTGGTGGAATCCTGTTGGCATCCAGCATTCTGCCAACATCATGTAGTAAAAGATGTGCAAGGTCGCCCATCGTTAGACTTGGGTGTTTTCCCAGGCTAACGAGGGATTATTTAAACCAAGCTGATGTTCCGAAACGTTCGCGAGTCCAGGTCTCATCCGGCTGCAACGGCTTCTTTTCACTCACTTTAACGGGAGGATAATTTTTCCAGAGATGGGAAACCCGCGTTTTGAGTTTTTTACGGTACCTGTCGCGGGTGTTCATTAGTGGTTCGCCTTTGATTTCGAGCGACTGACGAAAGGTACCATGCGGGTTTTGAGTGCATTTGTTTTTCGTATTTTGTCTGTTTGTTTGGTCACTTGAATTTCAACCGGAGGGAAAAAGTCTAATGTTGTCTTATCGAAGTTTAATGGTTTCAACACTTTGCACCTTGGCCGTGGTTGCCCTGCTGGCAGCACCAGCCTCCGCGGTCATCATCGCCGCCGATAGTTTTGACTATAGCCAACAGCAGTTGGCTGGCCTGGACGGTGGAACAAGCCTGAATGCCGACAACGGATGGGGCAGCCCCTGGCGGAACGCCAGCGACTACGCGCTGTCCAACGGTCCAGACAATATGGAAGCCACCGGTGGCGGCACCATGGGGACCAACGCCGTCAATGGGAATATCCCAGGTGTCACTCAGGGAGTCGAGCGGCTGATTAAGGAAAACCAGGCTACCGACACCTACTATTTTGGCGCGGACATCAAGTACTTTAATAACACCAGTCCGACAGCCGTCTCCAGTAATTTTGGGTTTGGTTTTGACACGCTCGGTGGCGGCGGTCCAGATGTCGTTGCTTTAATGATCGTGGAAGACAGGGCGAACAACGGCGGAACTCAGACGTTCATGCATGGCAATAACAAATCGGGTGGCCAATCCGCTCCCGGCGTATTCGCAGGTAGTGAATTTCACCGCATTGTAGGCCGCTTGCAATTCCAGGCAGCTGGAGTGAACGAAGAGTTGAAGCTGTGGGTCAACCCAACGTCCGAGAGTGACGCACCTGGTGTCAACCATAACTCCCAAGACCTGGCCGCCGATATGGACGGTTTGGTCATGACCTTTGTTACGAGAGACACCTATGCCCACCCCAGTTGGGAAGCCGACAACCTTGTCCTGGCTACGACCTTTAATGAGGCCTTAACCGGAATCGGAATCCCCGAACCGACCACGCTGGTTTTGCTGGGTATCGGTTTGGCCGGTTGCCTGGCCTCGCGTCGTCGGTGTCGTTGAAGTCCGGATAGTGAATTGAAGGCAAATAGGTTATAAAACCAGCCCGCCTGGACCGGTGGCCCGCTTTTGCGGGCCACCGGTTTAGAGGGTCAAAGTTATTAGTTTTGGTTGGTCTTCAGGCATGTGCTGACAGTTCTTCGCCGTGGCCGGAATTGAAGGAGAAATACAGGTCGTGCCCCACCGCAGACATGGTTTGCTTGCTGAACCTGAAATGCGCAGCAACAAGAAAAAAGCTTTTACGCTCATCGAGTTACTGGTGGTGATTGCGATCATCGGGATCCTGATCGCGCTGCTCCTGCCCGCTGTACAGGCTGCCCGCGAAGCGGCGCGACGGGTGCAATGCCAGAATAACCTCAAGCAGTTGGGCATCGCCCTGCACAACTTTTATACGACCAAGACCCATTTCCCCCCGGCCGGTGCGAACTATGGTTGGTGCAGGCAACCCCATTCGCGCGTGAAAGAAATCGATTTCGTCCTGAACCACCATGGAATTCTCCTGATGCTGCCCTACCTCGAAGGCAACACGCTCTACGATCAGGTCGATTTCAACCAAGCTTCGGCCAACATCACCAGTGGCCAGCCGGCACACGGCGGCAACACCGCAATCGTACCGCTAGCCGGTGATGCGATCGCCAGCGGAAATGCCCTGGTTGTCTCCACGCAACTGTCAGTGCTGACTTGTCCTTCCGACCTCGGTAATCCCTTATTGCCGACAGGTAGTGCTTACGGCATTGGCAACACTTCCTTACGGGGCGTGAAGACGAACTACGACTTCAGTGTACTCCAAGGTTACGAATGCGACGCCTGGCGAAAGCAAGCCAAAGCCAAACGATTCGTTCCGCAATACGTCTTCAACCCTCCCCTGCTGCCGGTAAGACCCATGTTCGGCGAGAACAGCGACACCACGATCACGATGGTCGAGGATGGAACGACGCACACGGTGGCCATGATTGAAACCCTGTTCGATGTCTCCAACGGTGAGACCTCGGCCTGGGGCTATCGCGGTTGGGTCATGATCGGCATTGATCTGCCAACCAATTCCATCAATGCCTGGAATGGTGACTATGTGCAGGACCCCAGGCCAAGCCAACTGAACAGTGCCGGCTATGCCGGCAGTCTGCATCCGGGCGGCGTTCACTTTTTGATGGCCGACGGCTCAGTCCATTTTGTCTCCGAAGACACGGACTTAATCACGATCGACCTGCTCTCCCGCATGGCCGACTCGCGAATGGTGAACGTGCCATGAATCGTTTTGCTGTTATACTTGCCCTGGTATTGCCCATGCCGCTAGTCGCCGGATGCGGCTCCAAAGGGCCATTGCGTGTGCCCGTCAAGGGCACGGTCACGCTGGACGGCACCCCGCTGGCCGCGGCCGTCGTAAAATATGTTCCCATCAGCCAAGTCGCAGGCAATGGCGGCCACGGCCGAACCGGATCGAAGGGGCGGTACAAAGTGGTCACCTACCAGGGCAAAAACGGGCTCCCTCCGGGTGATTACCTGGTAACCGTCGAGAAACGAGTGATGCCCGATGGCAGTGATTATCCGTTCGATGCCGACCAGTGGCCCGACGTATCGGTCACTCGCCAGATCCTGCCGGCCAAATACGCCAGTCGTCAGAACTCGGTACTCAAGCCCACCGTGACAAAGTCGACGGCGAAGTATAATTTTTCCCTGGAGTCGGGTGGTTAACAGAACACGAACCTCCTTTATTTCCCAAACCCCGCAATATTGATCTATACTAAAATCTGGTAATCGTTACCAGCCAACCCCTACGGTACGAACCCATGAAAAAGTCAATGATCGCACATTTTGTTTTCGCACTTTTGCTGGGGCTGGCCACGCTCCTGGTCGGGCCGCAGGCACAAGGCGAGGTGCTTCTGTCGGAAGAGTTTCGCTACTCAAACGGGGAACTGATTGGCAACGACGGGGGCTTCAGCCTGGACGCCAGTAACCGTTGGGGTGGTGCCTGGCAAAATGCCGTGTGGCAACCGACGAGCACTCCAGCCAGCTGGCGGGTCTCGGGTAACATGTTCGAGACCGACACCACATTCGGTACGGTTCCCGGCCTTAATATGGGGGTCGAACGGCCGATCCAGGAGAATCAAGCCACCGATACCTACTACTTCGGCTTCAACATCAAGTTCTGGAACAACACCAGCTCGCTCAATATTGCCAGTCTTTTTGGCCTCGGGATCGATGACGGTAACGTCGGCGGTCCGGAACTCTCTGCGATGATGATCGTCGATGATTTCTGGGACAACGGCGGGACTCAAACCATCATGCACGGCAATATCATCACGGGAGGCGTTAGCGGGGCCACCAAACATCCAGGAAGTTCCTTTCACCGTGTCGTCGGCAAAGTTGACTTCAATGCCACCGGCAGCAGTGACGAATTGACCCTCTGGGTCAACCCGGCACAGGAAACCGATCCGCCGGAGGTATTCCACACCGGCCAGGACATCGGCAACTCCCTCAACGGAAAGACGATATCCCTTTATGGACGAGCCATTTATGGCCATCCGGGCTGGCAAGTCGATAGCTTCAACCTGACCACCGATTTCAATTCGGCCCGCATGGGGGCGCTCAACAACGATCCACTTTCCTATGGCCACACGCAGATGGTCGCGCGCGGTTTGCAGTTGGAACCATTTACCGACATCGGGCAACCGACGACAACCACGTTTGACTCCAGTCGCTGGGATGCATCGAACTTCACGACGGTCGACTTTCTTGACCGGGTCCATCCCGGCAGCAGCCATCAGCCTACTGGACTTCCGCTGGACAACAGTTTGCCCTGGAGTCGCTTGATGCCCCTGGCGCAAGCAGCAGGAAATCTCCAGCCCACCGAAGTCCCCTTCGTGCCGAGTTTGGTTCGACTTTACCTGGGGGACGAAGTCGATCTGACTTCCCAGGGAAACCTCGACAGGATGGCGAGACAGGTTAACAACATCCATGAATTTTACCCCGGTGTCATGGCCCACACCAACCTGGCGTCGACCCAAATCGTCGACCCGGCAACCGGCGCCGTCCAGCCAGCGATGCTCAACTACCTCGACCAGGTGAGACCGGACGTCATCACCGTCAACAACTATCCCTACATCGATGCCGGCCATCCCCAGTTCGACGCCCAGGGGGGCAGCCCGACTTTCATGTATACCGTCTATGAAAGAGTGCGTCAGCTGGGATTGGGCGGCCACGACGGGTCGGGCTACCAACCGATTCCCACCGGGGTTCTTCCCCAGGCATTTACCGACGGCGCGATCAGAAACGATTGGAATCGTGCCCCGGCCGAATCGGAAATTCGCCAGCAACATTTTGCCGCATGGGCCTTCGGGATGACGACCGCCAAGCCATTCGTTTACGACGACTTCGTGCTCAACACCAGTGTCGAATCGGTCATGTTCAACGGCTCCGGTACGGGCAGCCCCACCGCCACTTTCGATCATTTTGCCGAGACTAACCGCCAAAGTCTTAACCTGGGCGACTCGCTGGTCCGATTGATCAGTACCGATGCCCGCATGATTATGGGCGAGCATGACGACGGCGGAGCGGTGACCAACACAATGCCCGCGGCCGTGACTGCCTGGGATTCGTCGGCCGATCCTTTTATCACTTCGATCTCGGCAACCAACCTCGGCAGCCTCAATAGCAGCCTGGCGGGTGACGTGATCGTTGGCTACTTCGAGCCGCTCGATGCACAGTTCACCGACCCCGACGACTCGGATGACGACGACCTTTACTTCATGATCGTCAACGGCCTGAGCGACCCCAACGGCCTGGCGTCCCAGACGCAGCAGGAGATTACGCTCAACTTTGATTTCGCGTCCGACCCGAGCATCAGCAGCCTGCAGCGGTTGAGCCGCGACACGGGATTGGTTGAGTCGGTATCTTTGACACCGACCGGTGGTACGACCTACCAGCTGTTGTTGACCCTCGATGGGGGCACAGGCGATTTGTTCAAGTTCAATACGGGTAGCTCATTTGTCGGCATCACGACCGTCGTCCTTAATGGTGACTTTAACGGCAATGGTGTCGTGGATGCAGCGGACTACACCATTTGGAAAGACAACGTGGGCTTGGACGCTGCAGTCCTGGGTGGCAACGGTTCAGGTGCCGCGACGGTAGTGCAGGCCGACTATGACCTCTGGAAAGCTAACTTTGGTGCAACCTCAGCCAGTGGTTCAGGAGCAAACCCGGTCCCCGAACCGGCCACGCTCCTGTTGGCCCTCTTGGCCCTGGCCGCTGTGCCAAGGCGCGTGCGGCACAGTTAGTGTGGTGTTGCGAAACACCCCTCAATTGAGGGGTCCCAGATTTCCTGCGCAACCAGAGAGAACATGTCCCAGGTAGGTCGCAACCCCGATAGGGGTCGCAGGCAAAAACCTCGACTTCCCACCGGTTCGTTTTTGAAATTAGCTTGCAAATTAGCTAACTGCAAACGTCTTTTGGCATCGATTGGCCTCCTTAAGTCAGGTCGATTTCACCCGATTTTCGCTCAGGCCATCAACACGGTTAAGGGGGGCAAGCCAGTCTTTCCGCATCGAGCACACGCAAGGTTACTGGTTACCAACCGAAACACATCAGCAGCCATCGCCCCTTCAACGAACTAGCACTGCCTACCGGTCGCATGCAGCGCGATCGCCGGGCACGAGTTACCGGACTACCAGAGCTTAGGGGGACTTGTCGAGCATTGCCTGCGCCCGCCGACGACCGCTCTTCGCTTCTTTGTAATCAGGATTGATCTCCAGTGCCTTTTCAAAGAGTTCGATCGCCTTGACGGGCTCCTGCCGATCCAGATAGATGGTTGCCAACCCGTTGTAGCCTTCGGGACGATCGGGTGCCAATTCGATTGCCCGTCGCCAGTGGATAAGGGACTCATCGATTCTACTGAGGTCTTGATAAAGGGCTCCCAGGGAACAATGGGGATCGGCGTGCTTTGGGTCGGCTTTGAGTGCCAACTTGAATTCCGACTCCGCCAGTAATTGTTTTTTGGCGCGGCGATAAGCGATACCCAGGTTTTGGTGGGCAGCGGCCTGATCCGGATTGATCTCAATAGCAGTTTGAAATTGCCGAATGGCATCGTCGATTCGATTGAAGGTGAGATAGATCGTGCCCAGGTTGTTGTGAACCGCATACGTTTCGTGAGACATCTCCAAAATTCGATGATAGTGCTCAGTCGCAGTGGAGAAGTACCCCGCATTCTGGAGCTGCTTTCCCAGGTTGAAATGATGCCCAGCCGCAGCATGTCGGGCTGGATCGGAAACGCCAGGAAGGTTTAGTGATCTGCCCGGCAAGACAGCTGACCACTCGAACCATTCTCTCGGGTCGTCTTCCGGAAACTGTGTGTCAGCAATGACATCGTCGACGGACACCGGTCCCCGATAAATCGCTGCCACCCGACCCTGGCCATCGATGAGAAAGCTGCAGGGTAGTGGAAGCGGGCCGGCCATTGGGATGAAACTATACTGAACTGCCTTCAATAACTCGTACAGTTTCGGATCCAATCGTGTGCCGCAGAACGGAAACTCAATCGAATAAAGCAACTTCACCGCCGGCTTTATGTCGGTGGTATCTTCCCCGAAGCCGTTCGCACAAACAGCCACGACATCAATCCCTGCCTCTTCAAGTTCGCTCTGCCGTTTGCCGAGTTCCTTGAGCTCGCCCACGCAATTGCGGCACCAGCTGGCCCAGAGGAGGATGAGTACGGGCTTGCCTTGTTTGGTCGCAACCGCGCGGTCGGGTCCGCCGTAACCGGCCCAGTTCCAGTCGGGTAGCTGCATCGGCTGGGCGAGGCGAATCCTGGCCTGGTCGGTCACCGGTAAGCGTTGCTGTTGGCCGGCTGCCAATTTCAGAATCTCAGGCCTTGGCGAACGGGGGCTGGACTCGCCAGAACCTTGTTCAAGGGTATAACGTCCACCCGGCTCGACCCCCGTAAACGTTTCGGCAGAGCCCCCTGGCCAGCGGACCGTCACCTTCTCGATGCTGTCGGCTGTGCCCAATCCAATAGCCACCCACTTGGAGGATTGAGACAGAAAGCCCTCTCCGGCGCGCAGTGTCTTGATGAGCTTGAGATTTGAACCGCCATCTGTTTGTTCTTCCTTCGTCGCGACCTCCACCCGCGCGCCGATGGCGTCCCGGTTGGTGGTTGTGCCATTGCCCACCAGACGCAGCATGAGCGATTGATTCGCACCGGTAGAATTATTCCGCAGGAAGCGGATTCTTGGTGCGGTGCGATTGCTGAGCCATAAATCGAGGTCGCCATCGTGATCCCAATCGACGATCGCCAGGCCGCGGCCGTCATCGGGAAAGTCAATCCCGCTAACGCTGGCAACCGAGGCAAATCGCCCGCCTGCGGCGGGGTCAGAGCCAGTGTTCAAGAACGCGCAGTGGCGCTCCTGACCGCTCCAGGAGCGGCCCTCCGAGAGCATGCGAACGAGCCCGTCGTAGCCGCTGGTCCATTCGTCCGAAAACTCTACGTCGTTCGATTCTTTTCCATGCGACACGACCTGTCGCCAGAAGAAACTTCACAAGTCGCCACTGTTTTGACCGTTGTCGTCGGCGCGCCCTGTGATGTTCCCGTTCGCTACGATGAGATCTTCCCAGCCATCGTTGTTGATATCCACGAAGTTGGTACCCCAGGCCCAGCGGCCCATGGTGACGTCTGCCGACTCACTGACATCGCGGAATCTTGGTTCAGTCGATTCAGCAGCGCTGCCCCTGTTCTGGAGCAAGGTATTCCCGCGCGCCAAATAGAGATACTTGTCCCGCGTTTGCTGGTCAACATCTGGCTTGAACTGCGTTTGCGTCACAATTCGATTCCCGGCGGACGAGAACATGTTACCGATGTAGAGGTCCATAAGCCCGTCACGATTAAAATCGGCCCAGGAAACGCTCATGCCTTGGGCCCGGTCGAGCGTACCGCTACCGGTCGCCACATCGACGAATTGGCCACCTGCGGAGACGTCATTACGAAAGAGGTGGTTTTGGCCAAAATCATTGGCGACGTAGAGATCCTGGTCGCCATCATTGTCGAAGTCTTCCCACGCTGCCGCGTAGCAGTAGCGATTGTTGTCGATGGCCATCCCAACTTCGGCAGTGACGTCCACGAAGGCGAGCATGCCGTCGGCTTTCAACTCGTTTCGGAACAGGTGGTTGGCCCCCCCTCCGACGGCATCGTGGAGAACGAACGAGGCGGGTAATGATACTGTGCTACGTGTTGATTCGATCTGCGACAACAAATTGCCGGCATAATAGGTACAAATAAAGAGATCTAGATCGCCGTCGTTGTCGTAGTCAGCCGCCGATAGCGAAGTCGTATCGAACGAAGAGCAGAGGTACGACTGTTCTTCAAAATACGTTCCCTTGTTCAGGGCGATCACGATATGGCCTACGGTGGCCAACACAAGATCCTGATCGCCATCATTGTCGAGGTCGACCAGCAAGGCGCTTCGTGTTTCGTCCAGCCAATCGACCCCCCATGCTGCAGAGACATCCTCGGCCGACCCGTCGGGCAACTGCACGAACAGCCGATTGGGCAAACCCGATTCCTGGCAAACATAGAGGTCATCAAGACCATCGCCGTTTACATCGCCGATTGCAAGTCCCGTGTGCCCGTGCGGCAGTGGGTTTCGACTCTGAATCCGCCGCAACCAATGGTTCATTCCGCGCAGAAACTGCGGCTGGTAACACGCGTTGGCTCCCACAACGGAGACCGTACAATCGGTATACAAAGGGCCCGCCAGATTGGCGGAGCGAGTTTGCTCGAATCTCTCCACGGCAATGGCGCGGATGCGTGGTGGCGATTGGTTCGTGGCAACCCACTGGATGGTCCAAGCGGCATGCTGCTCAATCATTGCATCGGATGTTCGTGCCGCCAACTCGACAAGCTGTTGAGTAGTCACCAGGTTCTGTTTCGCCTGGACGCTCACGACTTTGAACTTTATTCGCAAGTCCGAGACGTCTCCAAGTGCGGAAATCATTTCTGTCAGTGCGGTCGCAAAACCTTTCGTCTCGTGAAGCAGTTTGGTGCCCAATTTCGAGTCGCCTGGTCGATCCGCGCGTTGAACTGTCACTACTGGATCTGCAAATACCGTACTGAGATTCCCAGGCAGCAGCGGTTGACAGCTAAAGTCGTGCGTCACGAAGTCATCCAGCGCACCGGCGTCAATTGCGGTTCGTGAGTGGACCATGAGCTTTGCCAGAGCATTGAGTTGCTTGCCCGCCTGGGCTTGAAACTCCTCGGTCTGCCAACCGTCCGACCCTGGATTATCAACCTCGTCCCAAGGTATTTTCTGCTCCGGGCCTAATGTCTCCATCGCGAGAACGCCATCGCTCATCGGTGCAGAATCACCTGGCCGAGACGACCTGGGGCCACCGCGACCCTCACCCCGGTGAGACGCCTCGACAGGAACGCCAGATCCTTCCGCTTGTTTTTTCGGCGGCTGCTGAGAAAGCAGTTCCCCTGCTTCGCCAGGTATGTCGGTAGCCGCCACATGAAATCTTGCTGGATTCGCGCTAACTTTTAGCTCTGCAGAAACTTCCGGCGAAAGGGTAGAGCGGCGCATTGCCAAAGAAATAACCGCGACGGTCACCAAGCACGCGCTGAGGCCCAAAACGAGCACAAACACAACACGCGCGCGACCGGCCCTACCTGTCCTCGCCTTGCTTGACTCGGTGTTATCTTGAAGCATGGAATCACTGTCACTTGAATCGTTGTGATACCATGAATTCTAGCATACCGTGGGGAACCCGGCCAAACTGGACCGAACCTTCCTCCAAATAGGACTTCTTTGACTTGCTGCGCCATCATGCGATGATCTCCCGGACCACATGGCCATAGACATCGGTCAGTCGGTAATCGCGGCCGCTGTGGCGGTAGGTGAGCCGCTCGTGATCCAGGCCCATCAGGTGCAGTATCGTGGCATGCAGATCGTGGACGTGAACGATGTTCTCGACCGCGTGCCATCCGTATTCGTCAGTCACCCCGTGGACGATGCCACCCTTAATCCCGCCGCCAGCCAGCCACATCGTGAAGCCGAACGGATGGTGCTCACGGCCATCGTCCCCTTCGGCCGTCGGTGTGCGTCCGAATTCACCACCCCACAAGACAAGTGTGTCTTCCAGCAGTCCGCGCGATTTCAGATCGGTCAACAGCGCGGCGATCGGCTGGTCGACGGCCTGGCACCGCTCCGGCAGCCCGACTTTCAGACCTTCATGGAAATCCCAGACGTTGTTCCCCGGTGCATCGAACATCTGCACAAACCGCACCCCGCGCTCGACCAGCCTCCGGGCCAGCAAACACTGCTTGCCGAACAGTTCTGTCTCCGGCTGGCCAGTGCCGTACAGCTTGTGCATCACTGCACTTTCCTGTGAGAGGTCGAACGCTTCGGGCGCCTCGCGCTGCATCCGAAACGCCAATTCAAACGAGGAGATGCGTGCATCGAGCTGGGTATCAATCACGCGGTCCTGTTTGTGGATTTCGTTCAACCGTTTGAGCGCGTCGA
>Ga0315336_1003276_pt1 | contig 22038 bp, 20 predicted proteins | sample ASW5metaG_FD_204512 | JGI IMG/M metagenome (GOLD analysis project Ga0315336, IMG submission 204512) | Ammonia-oxidizing marine archaeal communities from Monterey Bay, California, United States - ASW #5 | ecosystem: Environmental > Aquatic > Marine > Intertidal zone | place: USA: California... | reverse complement strand
CCCTGCGCCTGACCCCGGTAAATGAACATCTAATGGCTGGAAATTACGATGCCTCTGCGATCGAAGTCCTGACAGGACTTCAGCCGGTGCGAAAACGCCCCGGAATGTATACCCAGACAGACCGGCCAAATCACCTCGTTCAGGAGGTGGTTGACAACAGCGTCGACGAGGCGATCGCCGGATACGCGCACCGGATATCCGTCACCCTGCACAAGGATGGCTCCGTCACGGTCGCCGATGACGGCAGGGGGATGCCGGTTGACCGGCACAAAGGCGAAAAAGTCAGCGCCGTCGAAGTCATTCTCACACGACTGCACGCCGGGGGGAAGTTCTCGGACAAGTCCTATACCTATTCCGGAGGATTACACGGGGTCGGCGTGTCGGTGGTCAACGCGCTTTCAAAGAAGCTGGAGGTCCGTGTTAAGCGTGGCGGTCAGGAATACAAGATGACGTTCCGTGACGGGGTACCGATAGCGCCACTGAAATCTGCCGGAAAGATCGGTGCGCGTAATTCCGGTACGACGGTTCGATTCTGGCCGGATCCGGTGTTTTTTGATTCGGCCGGGATTTCGGTCTCGCGCCTAAAACGCCTGCTGAGGGCCAAGGCGGTGCTGTGCCCGGGCCTGCGTATCGATTTTCGGGATGAAGATAACGCTCGCAACAGCGAAACCTGGGAGTACGAGGATGGATTGCCGGATTATCTCGTTTCCCAGATCGAGTCATCAGAGCGGGTGCCGGAATCTCCCTTTGTAGGCCATCTTACACAGGAAGCGCAGCAACTGGACTGGGCGGCAAGCTGGCTGGAAGACGGCGGTGAGGTTTTTGCTGAGAGTTATGTCAATCTGATTCCGACCACACAGGGCGGAAGCCATGTCAGCGGTTTTCGTACAGGATTGACCGATGCTGTCCGCGAGTTCTGCGAGTACCGCGCACTGCTTCCCAGAGGGGTAAAACTGGCCCCTGAGGATGTCTGGCAGCGTTGTGCTTTTGTGCTGTCGCTGCGGATGAAGGATCCCCAGTTTAGTGGTCAGGTTAAGGATCGCCTGTCTTCGCGCGATGCCGCCACACTCACTGCCGCCACTGTTAAAGATGCATTTAGCCTCTGGCTGAATCAGAACGCTGAAGAGGGTGAGCGTATCGCCAACCTCGCTATTGAAAGCGCGCAATCCCGGCTCCGCACGGCGCGGCAGGTAGAGCGCAAAAAGGTTGCCACCGGGCCGACGCTGCCAGGCAAACTCGCCGACTGCACCAGTCAGGATCTCGAAGATACTGAACTCTTCCTGGTGGAGGGAGATTCAGCGGGAGGCTCTGCCAAGCAGGCTCGGGATAAAGACTATCAGGCGATCCTGCCGCTGCGCGGCAAGATTCTGAATACCTGGGAAGTCGAGTCTGCTGAGGTGCTGGGCTCGCAGTCCGTGCACGATATTGCAGTTGCCCTTGGCGTGGACCCGGGTGCAGCGGACTGTTCAAGCCTGCGCTACGGGCGTATCTGTATCCTCGCGGACGCGGACTCTGATGGCGCACATATTGCCACGCTGCTGTGCGCGCTTTTCGTTCGCCACTTCAGGCCATTGGTTGATGCGGGACGGGTCTGCGTGTCGATGCCGCCGCTTTACCGCATCGATGTCGGCAAACATGTTTTTTATGCTCTTGACGACGCAGAGAAAGAATCGATTCTGAATACCATCAAGAAAGACAAACTGCGGGGCACGATCAATGTACAGCGCTTTAAGGGCCTTGGAGAAATGAACCCTGCGCAATTGCGGGAAACCACTATGGATCCAAGCTCCAGGCGCTTGATCGAACTGACCCTGGATCGTGGCAAAAAAACCGACTCAATGCTGGATATGTTGCTCGCCCGAAAGCGTGCGCCAGACCGAAAAGACTGGCTGGGCAAGCGGGGTGATCAGGCCGAGGTTGCGTGACCCTTTACAGGAGTCGTTCAGGCCTCTTTACTGTTTCCGTGATCAGAGGACACCTCGGGCGCTGGTGAATTCCAGAACGGCTCACGCCGTGGGTCTCGAATCGTGATGGTCTCCTGGCGGTAGGGACGAAAGCCTGCCTGCTGATACACAATGATGGCTTTCGGGTGATCGAGGTCGCAGGTATTGACGATGAGTCGCGTGGGCGTTTCGGCCCATGCGGTGTTCACAGCCCAATCCAGAAACCACGGTCCAATACCGGCCCCGATGTGCCAGGGCAGTAGCCCGAAATAGGCAAGTTCCACCTCGTCATTTTTTCGACAGTCCAGCTCTACATATCCCGCCGGCTCTCCACCACGGTAGAGCGCATAAACATGAACTCTCTCATTCGAGAGAATTTCTTGCAGATCGGCGTCTGCCATTGCGCGGCGCTCGTACCACAGCCACGGCTTACCCACTTCGTTGTACAGGAACCGGTAAAACGGCACACTGGGTTGCCTGATCCTGAAAACGGCAAGGTCGCTGAGCGGAGGTCTTCGGGGAGTAGCTGTCGGCTGACGGGGCATCTGTAGATAGGTGATGGTCACCTGCAAAGTGCCGTCGACACCGGGCTGCGGTGCGGTTGGAAAGGACTGCCGATGCTTCTTCATATCCACCGGTGCGCCAGATCTGCCCTAAATATCTTTTGTATCAGTCACTGGTGATTCGTCGGGATGGGTTCTGCGGTCAATCAGCATGGCGAGGCCGCCAATCAGGGACCAGAGCGCGACGTGGACTCGGTGCAGGACAGACAGCGCCACCCCGCGGGTACGCATGATCTGCTCGGCGTCTGGAACACCGGCCAGCGCGGAGGCACCGAACTTTCCAATGAGCGCTCCGTAGGCGGCTTCCCCGATGCCCCAGCCTGCTGGTGCGATTGGAATACCCTGAATGACCGAGGCTACCGGTACGATAAAGAAGAGATCGGCCAGAGTGACTCCAACACCGAGCGCTTCACTCATGCAGTAGTAACTGCCGACAAACAGCGTGTAGATTGCGGGGCTTGCCAATATCCAGAGGGCAATGCCGCGAAGGTGGCCGCGATAATGGAGTATGGCAGCATCAAGATCGCGGATGAGATTTCCGGCTTTGTCCGGCAGTTTTGTGATCAGCGTATCGAAGCGCAGAAGCCGCCGCAGGGCAGGGCTGATCAGGAGAAAGCAGAACACCAGGACACCCAGTCCCGTCAGCCACATGGTGCTGGCAAATACAGGGAAACGATCCATTGCCAGCGTGCTCGCCAGACTACCCACGAACAGTAAGGAAATAACACCGAGCACTCGGTCGACCACGATAGACACGACTGCCCGGACCTTGTCCCCCGAGCAGCGCCGGACAATGTAAACCGCTTTCACGACATCCCCACCGGTGGCCCCGGGCACGACGTTGCTGAAAAAAAGCCCGATCCAGCCGAATTTCTGCACCTCAAAAAACCGCACCCCCAGGCCATTGGCGCGCAGCAGGAACCACCAGCGCGAGTTGATAACCACGACGAAGACAAAAAACAGCATCGCACCCAGTGCAAAAAGGGCGGTGTCGAGATTACGAACGTAGGTAGGCAGCCCTGGAGAAATGACGATAGTCGTGCCGTCCGCTTGGGAGTTTCTTAGGAGCTTGACAGCGTGTGCTGCGCCATTTTCTCGAAACTGCACACGATCCTGATCCCAGGGGCCGATGATCTTGCCTTGGGTCTGATTAAGGGTCACACCCTGTGTATCAAGCCGGCTGTAACTGTCCACCCAACTGATGTTGTAGAAAATGACGGCAAAAAGTACCCCGACCAGGGCAATTTTAAGGAAGGCAATAAACCGTTTCTTACTTAACATCGTCTTTGCGATCAAGCGCGATAAGCAACTATGAACGGCGACCGCTGATCAACGACCATTCGGTTTCGGGCTCGCGGTTGAAAACGCATGCTGATAGTGGGGGATTGCCGATCAGTTGCCAGGACGGTGTGCCTTAATCACCTGCGGGGCGCTCCGGTTCTGGTGCTATTTTGGCCCGGGGTGTGTAATATTGAAGTCTGAGTTTAGCCTGTGCGGCAAAACATACAGATTGTGGACGTGGTCCAGAATTGCTTGGTTTATTGATCTTGAAAACGGGTGGATCGAAAGTGCCTAATTGTAAAGGAATTGTAAATGCATAAAGCGCTGGTGATGGAGGTCGATGCATGTACGGGGTGTCATCAGTGTGAATTGATGTGCTCCTACGGCAAAGTGGGCGCTTTTAACCCTGCAAAGTCGGTTATGGACATCACGATCTATGATGGCGGGGCGGTGAATGTCCCCTCGACCTGTACCCAGTGTCAGGAAGCCTGGTGTATGGTCGTTTGTCCCGTTCAGGCAATTACCGTCAACCCTGATACCGGAGCAAAGGAGGTGTCGGCCGAGGCTTGTGTCGGCTGCAAGGTCTGTACGATTGCATGTCCGTTTGGGGCCATCAACTACGACCCGGACTCCGGGGTGGTCACCAAGTGTGATCTTTGTGGCGGCGAACCCATGTGCGTGGAGGCTTGTCCGACAACGGCGCTAGCCTATGTAGCGGAGGACAGCACGGGCTACGACAAAATGCTCCGCAGTGCCACGCTGGCGGCGGGCCTTGATGTCCTGAATGCATAAATCGACTTGCGGGATTCAAGGAAGCAGACTAGCAAGTCATGGAAGCAAGACAAGAGTTGAAGCAAGAGTTGAAGCAAGAGTTGAAGCAAGAGTTGAAGCAAGAGTAATAGAATGATCAGAAGGCGGAAGTTTGCAAGATGCAGGCTAATTGGTTAATTAATTGGTTAACATAGAGGTGTACGAAACGGGCCGTAAGCGCCCAATGAGTCAAATTCAGAGGAGGCTTAAGCAATGAGTTGGACTGGAAATGTACTGAGAGTGGATCTGGCTGCCGGTACCTGCACAACGGAATCCACCAATATGGAGTGGGCGCATGACTATATGGGTCAACGGGGCCTCGCTACAAAATACCTGGTAGAAGAGACCGATCCGAAGGTCGACCCGCTGTCACCTGAAAACAAAATGATCTTTGCGACGGGGCCGCTCACCAGCACCATCGCACCGACCTCCGGCCGCTGGTCGGTGATCTGCAAGGGCCCGCTGACGGGAGCCATTGCCTGTTCCAATTCGGGTGGCTTTTTTGGAGCGGAGTTAAAAAATGCCGGCTGGGATATGGTGATTTTTGAGGGTAAATCAACGTCTCCCGTCTATCTCGATATCACCAACGATCAGGCGGAGCTCAAGGATGCTTCGGACCTGTGGGGCAAGTCCGTCTGGGAGACTGAGACCACGTTGCGTGACCGCGGCGGTGATCCTAATGTGCGGGTAGCCTCGATTGGTCTCGCCGGAGAAAACGGTGTTCTTTATGCGGCTATCGTGAACGATCTTGATCGTGCCGCCGGCCGTTCAGGGGTTGGCGCGGTGATGGGCTCTAAGAACCTCAAAGCCGTTGTCGTTCGCGGCACCGTTGGCGTAAAGGTCGCCGATCCGATGGCATTGATGAAAAGTTCCAATGCTGCTAAGGAAATCCTGGCAGAGCATGCGGTTACGGGTACCGGTCTGCCGACGCACGGTACGCAGGTGCTGATGAATATCATTAATGAGGTCGGCGCGCTGCCCACCCGAAACTGCCAGGATGTTCAGTTTGACGGTGCTCATGACATCAGCGCCGAGGCGATGGCGGAAGTGCGCGAGAGTGACGGTCAGGCTAATTTGGTCTCCAACCATGCCTGTTTTGGCTGTCCGATCTCCTGTGCGCGTCGTTCCAAAATCGATCCGACGCACTTTACCGTTAAAGACAAGCCGGAGTACCAGCACGTCAGTGGCGGGTTGGAGTATGAGGCCGCCTGGGCGTTGGGTGCGGCCAATGGTATCAATGACCTCGAAGCATTGACCTATGCTAACTTTGTCTGCAACGAGCAGGGGCTCGATCCGATATCACTCGGCTCGACCATTGGTGCAGCCATCGATCTGTATGCATCAGGCGCTGTTACACAGGAGGATACGGGAGGATTGGCCCTGGAATTTGGCAATACAGAAACTTTTGTCGCCATGGTAGAAGCAACGGCCCGAGGTGAAGGATTCGGCAAGGAACTCGGACAGGGATCGAAGCGGCTATGTGAAAAATACGGTCGTCCTGAACTCTCGATGACGGTCAAAGGTCAGGAGTTTCCAGCTTATGATCCTCGCGCGATTCAGGGGATGGGTCTGACCTATGCTACGTCTAACCGTGGCGCCTGTCATTTACGCAGTTACACGGTCTCATCGGAAGTGCTTGGGTTACCAGAAAAAACAGATCCGCTGGTGACAGAAGGGAAGGCCGGCCTAGTCAAGGCGTTTCAGGATCTGACCGCCGGTGTCGATTCAAGCGGAACCTGCATATTCACCACGTTTGCATTATCTGGTGACGATATTGCGCCGATGGTGGATGCCTCCTGTGAGGGTGACTGGAGTGTCGAACGCTTTGTTGAAGTCGGTGAGCGCATCTGGAATATGGAACGCCAATACAACATCGCAGCCGGATTTACCGGTGCTGACGACACCCTGCCCGAGCGGTTGCTTAAAGATGCCGCGAAGACCGGTCCTGCTAAGGGTCATGTAAACCGGCTTGATGAAATGCTGCCGGAGTACTACGAACTTCGTGGCTGGGATACTTCGGGTGTGCCCACCACGGAAACGCTCAGTCGTCTCGGGTTATAAGGCGTAGTAATCCAGGATCTTAGGCCCCGGTGATTAGCAGATCACCGGGGAGGTGGGCTCTATTAGTGAAGGCAAACTAACCATGCATTATGTGATTGCTGGCGCGGGACCTGCTGCGATTGCGGCCGCCGAATATCTTCGGGAACTCGATGGGAATAGCGAAATCACGCTGATCGGTGCGCAGGTCCAGCCGCCGTACTCGCGAATGGCAATCCCATATTTTCTTACCGGAAAGGTTACCGAGGAAGGTACTTATCTGCGCCGATCTCAAGATCATTATCAAAGTCAGGGACTGAATCTTGTCCATGGCGAGGTCGTGGCTGTCGACCCAAAAGGACATAGCGTAACTCTCGACGATGGACAGCAGATCGGTTACGACAAGTTGTTGCTGGCAACGGGTGCTGAGCCCATCATCCCGCCGGTATCAGGAATGGATGATCCCCGGGTCCAGCAGTGCTGGCATCTTGAGGATGCAGAGCGGATCATCGAACTCGCCAAGCCGGGTGCCCGCGCTGTACAGGTGGGGGCAGGCTTTATTGGCTGTATTATCCTGGAGTCCTGGGTGCTACGGGAGGTTAACCTCACCGTGGTCGAAATGGGTCCTCGGATGGTGCCGCGCATGCTCGGCGAGAAGGCCGGCGGTCTTCTGCAGTCATGGTGTGAATCCAAAGGCGTCACAGTGCACACCAATACTCAGGTGAAAGCAATCGAGTCGACACCGGAGGAGTTGCAGGTGGTGCTCGAAAACGGCGAGACCTGTCCAGCCGATGTAGTCATCGTGTCCACCGGTGTAAAGCCTCGACTGCGCTACCTTGAGGGCTGCGAGATCAAAATTGATCAGGGGATTGTGGTTGATGTGCATATGCAGACAAGCGAACCTGATGTCTATGCTGCGGGTGACTGTGCGCAGGGTCTGGACTTCTCAACGGGCGAGACGGCAGTACACGCCGTCCAGCCGACCGCGACCGAGCACGGACGGGTTGCTGCGGCCAATATGGCGGGCGGGAATAACCTGCCCTATAAAGGCAGTCTGAATATGAATATCCTGGATACCCTGGGTCTCGTTACCTGCTCGTTTGGCGCTTGGGAAGGAGTGCCCGGTGGTGACAGCGCTGAGATGTATAACCCTGATAATCATCAGTATGTGAATCTGCAGTTCAAAGATGATGTTCTGGTGGGTGCTAATTCGGTCGGCTACCATGAGTACCTTGGGGTATTGCGGGGTTTGATCGAGACCCAGATTCCTCTTGGCGAGTGGAAGGACCGGCTCAAAAAAAATCCCGTGGGACTGGTTGATGCCTATCAGGGAGTCAATCAGGCCGCATTGCAGAACGGGTGACCCCATGCGGCCGGCTGTGAGATGACGATTACCTTCAAGCTTTATGCGGGTCTCAGCGAACATCTGCCCGATCATGCTCGTCGAAACAGTGCCGAAATTGATCTGCTACCAAACGAGACGGTTGATCAGTTGATTGACCGGCAGCAGGTTCCGCGTAAAGATGTACATCTGGTGCTGGTGAACGGCGCCTACCTTGATGAGCGCCAGCGCTCGACCCATGTACTGAATACGGGGGATACCCTGGCGATCTGGCCGCCGGTTGCTGGCGGGTAAGTTATTACCTTAGACCCTGTACTGTAGCCCGTGATGCAAATGCAACGCGAAATGGGCGTGAGCCATGTGGTATTTTTTCGATCTCTGGCACAGTTACCTGAAGGGTGGGTTCGACAGACCCGAAGCGATGGCGCAACACTTGCTTACGCTGATGGCACAATAGACATCATGCTGGACGAAGAATGTGAACGTTGCTTGGGGCTCATTCGGCTTCCATATACACCGGTTACTTTCCGTTATACAGGGTTATCTGATTATGACCGCGAACAATTTCAGGCGAGGTTTGACCTGACCTTTCAACGTGGCGGCGGCTAACGACTTAGCAATGGGTACAAACATTCCAACTACAAAGCCTATCCTCGACAGCCTCGGTCGGTCATTGCGGGACCTTCGTATCTCGGTAACCGATCGGTGTAACTTCCGATGTGTTTACTGCATGCCGCGCGAGGTGTTCGGCCCGGGATATGCGTTTGTTCCGCGAGAAGATCTGTTGACGCTGGAAGAAGTTGCACGGATTGCGAAAGTCTTTGCCGTGATCGGAATGCGTAAAGTCCGGATCACCGGCGGTGAGCCCCTGATCCGGCGCAACCTCGAGCATCTTATCGAGATGATCGATGTCATAGACGGGGTCGAGGACATCAGCCTGACCACCAATGGCTCGATGCTGAGCTCAGGCCGGGCAAGTGCGCTCAGGAAAGCGGGGCTAAAACGGCTGACCGTCAGTCTGGATGCCCTGGACGACGCGACCTTTAAGCACATTAACGATGTTGACTACCCGGTCTCCCGGGTGTTGGACGGTATCGAAAACGCCCGCGCCGCTGGTTTTTCAGACATCAAGGTGAATGCGGTTGTGCGGCGGGGTTTTAACGAGCACGCAGTGTTAGATCTGGTCAAGCACTTTCGTCATACCAGCTGCATCGTGCGCTTTATTGAGTACATGGACGTGGGTGAGACGAACCGCTGGAATCTTGACGATGTCATTCCTGCGTCAGATCTGGTGCGTGAGATCGATGCTCAATACCCGCTTGAACCCGTTTCGCCCAATTATCGCGGGGAGGTCGCGAAGCGGTGGCGTTATCGGGATGGCGCCGGGGAGATCGGCTTTATTACTTCAGTGACGCAGTCCTTTTGCGGAGAATGCTCCCGCGCTCGGCTTTCCGCAGTCGGCGAGGTGTATACCTGCCTGTTCGCGACCCGGGGACATGATCTTCGGGAACTGCTGCGCTGTGGTGCAAGTGACACACAGTTGCTGGAAGCCGTCAGCGAGCTGTGGCGGGGCAGAAGCGATCGTTATTCGGAACTGCGTGCGACAGCGCCTTCGATACCGATTCCGGGAGAAGCCAAGGTCGAGATGTCACATATCGGTGGCTAGCGTCATTCCCTCACCCGAGCGTGTACTGCGGGCGGTCTCTACAGACGGGACAATCCGGATTTCTCGGTAGCTTAATGATCTGCCAGTCCATAGCGACACCATCAAATACCATCACGCGTCCACGTAAGCCCGGGCCAGTATCGAGTAGCAGATTAAGTGCCTCAAGTGCCTGCATCGTGCCGATAACACCGACAATTGGCGCGATCACGCCTTCCATCGCGCAGGTCGCCGCTTCGATTCCGGTATCCGGGTACAGGCACCGATAACACGGGCAATCGCGGTCCTGAGGGTCAAAGGTGGCAATCTGGCCCTCCCAGCGAATTGCCGCACCAGATACCAGAGGGGTACCGACTGTGATGCAGGCCTCGTTCAGCCCAAACCGCGATGGAAAATTATCGGTACAGTCCAGCACCACATCTGCAGCACGAACCTGTTCCAGCAGGTCGTCGCCGTCAAGTTCGTAATCCAACGCCTCTACCACACAGCGGGGGTTGAGCTTTTCAATAGTATGTTGCGCCGAGACAGCTTTGAGTTCACCCACTGATTTATGGGTGTGAATGATCTGTCGCTGCAGATTGGACTCGTCGACCCGGTCAAAGTCGGTAATGGTTAAATGTCCAACACCCGCACTTGCAAGATAGAGTGCGGCGGGTGAGCCCAGACCCCCCATACCAATAATCAGTGCCCGGCTTTGCGATAGCCGTTGCTGGCCTTCTGTGCCAACCTGGGAGAGTTTGATCTGCCGGCTATAGCGTTCCTGCTCTGTCGCGTCCATTGCTTTTAAATAAAGGGCAGTGCCAGTAGATATCAGTAATCTCGCTGTCAGGTTCCAGTATAACGGCAACCGTAACTAAGGATTTTTCAGAATATCGTTTCAAATACCCGGTAAGCGGTCTCTGACATGCCTAGTTTTTGGTATACCGCCTGGGCGTTGCGATTGTCCTTTTCCACATATAAACGAATCCCCCGGACGTCATCCGCACTTCGAGCAAGCGATACGACTTCCTTGTAAAGCAGTCCGAAGATTCCTTGTTCCCGTGACAAAGGGGTCACATACACGCTTTGAATCCACCACAGGTTTCCGTTGCGCCAGTCACTCCACTCGTAGGTAATCATCAAGGACCCCACGAGCTTTCCTTGAGAGCGCGCGACGAGATAAAAACCCCGGTCACTAGCATTGAGTACACCTCTCACGCCGGCGTGTACTGTTGACCGGTCCAGAGCCAGGCCCTCAGTCTCGCTCGCCATAGCAATGTTAAACTGAGCGATGGCGTCGACATCGCCGGACGTGGCTTTAGCGACAGTAATATTCTTAGATGACATGGCGGGGCATACTCCTTTTGTTGCCGCTTGAGATCCACACGCTGGGAGGAATGATTTCGATGGCACAAGTTTCAGATAAAGACAATATTAACAAAGCCGCCTTCATTGGGCTGGGTGTCATGGGTTATCCGATGGCGGGACATCTTTCGAAAAAAGGTTTTGAGGTGACCGTGTTTAACCGCACCCAGTCCAAGGCGCAGCAGTGGGTTGCGGAGCATGGCGGAAAGAGCGCTCCGACTCCCGCACAGGCGGCAACTGACGCGCAGATCGTGTTCTCTTGTGTCGGCAATGACGACGATGTTCGCGCGATCAGTACTGGACCTGAGGGCGTCTTTTCTGCCATGGCAAGCGGATCTATCTTCGTCGATCATACAACCGCATCTGCGGAGGTGGCCCGGGAGCTTGCTGCGAAGAGCGCCAAGAAGGGAATAGCGTTTCTTGATGCACCGGTCTCTGGAGGGCAGGCGGGGGCGGAAAACGGGGTGCTGACCGTCATGGTGGGCGGAGCGCAGGATACCTTCGACGAAGCCAAGCCCGTTATCGACAGTTATGCTCGCGCGGTGGGATTAATGGGTCCAGTTGGCAGTGGTCAGCTGACTAAAATGGTCAACCAGATCTGCATTGCCGGCCTTGTCCAAGGGCTGTCAGAGGGACTGGATTTTGCTAGCCGCTGCGGGCTTGACGTGGAGCAGGTGCTCGAAGTGATCTCAAAGGGTGCCGCACAGTCCTGGCAGATGGAGAATCGGGGTAACACTATGAACCGTGATGAGTTCGAATTTGGATTTGCTGTCGACTGGATGCGTAAAGACCTGGGGCTTTGCCTGGAGGAAGCCCACCGGGTTGGGGCCGGATTGCCCGTCACTGCACTGGTGGATCAGTTCTACGGTGAGGTTCAGGCAATGGGTGGCGGCCGTTGGGATACCTCAAGTCTTATCCGGCGCTTGCGTGGCCGGTAAGCGCCGCGGGAGCCTTTCTTGCCGCTGCTGGAAAAAGATAACAGCGCCCTGATTGTCATTGACGTTCAGGAGAATTTCCTGTCCAAGTTGATGTCCGCTGAGCGTGAGCCATTGGTTGAACGGATTGCTTGGATGATGAATGTCGCGAAGGTTCTAGAGATTCCAATCCTCGCCACCGCAGAAGATGTTTCTGCCGATGTGGACATGCTGCCAAGGCTTAAAGCGTTGCTGCCGCAAGGTCAGGAGGTCTTTAACAAGATGGTCTTCAGTCTTTATGGGCAAAAAGACATACGCCACGCACTCGAAGCATTGAAAAGAAAAGATCTGGTACTGGTCGGCCAGGAGACCGATGTCTGTATTGCCCAGTCCGCAATAGATCTCGTCGACGCCGGTTATCGGGTCTGGGTAGCGGATGATGCTACGGGATCCCCCGGTCCACACCATGAGGCCGGACTGCAAAGGATGCGCAGTGCCGGCGTTGCCGTGAGCGGAATCAAGGGAATCTATTACGAGTGGCTGCGTGATCTGCCAACGGCGATTGCAGTAGCGGCCGCTGTGGCTGCAACACCGACGGATCTCACCTTGTAGAACAGGGACGGTCGAGAGCCGCTAATCTTCCTGCAGCCACTTGTGTGTAAGGTCCCTGTGATATCGGGCAAGCCACTGCAGTGCGATGAGGGTCATGCTGTTGCAGATACGGCCCGTGTCGAGCAGTTCCAGCGCGTCGGTAATCGGCCAGACACTGGCCCGGATATCCTCTCCTTCTTCGGCGAGTCCATGAATCCCCCCCAGTCCGAAGGTATCTACACGTCCACAGAAAAGATCCACTTTCTCCGAACAGGCCCCCGGCGTGGAAAAATAGCGTGCAACCGGCTCGAGCACCGTGATGTCACAGCCCGCTTCTTCGCGCGCCTCCCGCCTGACCATCTCTTCCGGGCTTTCTCCAGGCTCGATGATGCCCGCGATGCATTCGAGAAGCCACGGCTTTGGCCACCGGGCTGACCAGGCGCCCACCCGAAACTGTTCGATCAGGATAACTTCCTGGCGGGCAGGGTCAAAGGGCAGAACCGCAGCCACTTCACCGCGCTCCATCACTTCTCGTGACAGCCTATCCGTCCAGCCGCCGCTGTATTGCTCGTGCCTTAACTGGTAACGGGTGACCTTGAGATAGCCATCGCCAATCTGTTCCTGGTCTTCGATCTGCACTTGCTGGGGATCAGACATCACATCAGGATCTGGATGGCAGCGGCGGCATGCCAAGGCGCTCACGGGCGGATCCCAGGATACCTTCAATACAGGTCGCAACTGCAAGCAGTTGCTCTTCGTGCCCATGAGGAGCGATCAACTGCAGTCCGACCGGCATCCGGTTGGCATCAAAACCCACCGGCAGGGTGATTGCGCAAAGCCCCAGATAGTTGGCCGGGCAGGTATTGCGAAGCGCGCCCATATTCTTCGGGCGATAGGCTTCAACTGTCTGCACGTCCTCTACCGCGGGTGGGGAGATCGCAACGGTGGGGCTCGCCATCACCTGACAGGATGAAAACTGCTGGACTGCACTGTGGCTCAGCTCGCGAAGGCGACGACGGCGATGAAGGTACTCGCTGGCGCTGATGGATCCGCCGTCCCGGATACGGGAAGAAACGACCGGGTCCAGAGTCTCTCGCCACTGCGGCGCGGTGGACGAGAGCATCTCATCGATCTCGGCTGCCACCACACTGCCGACTTTGAGAAGTTCTATCGCAGGCGCGGCCTCGGGAAGCGGTGCGCTCACTATCTGGACGCCAGCCTGTCCTAGCGCCTTAAGAGCATCATCCACCGTTTCACTGATTCCAGGATCGCAGCCGTCCCACAGCGCGCGCTCTCCTGTGCCGATAACAAAGTCTGCGGGCGTGCAGCGGGAAACCTCCCGTGCGAATCTCGGGCCGTAACTTCTCTGATGAGGATCCATGGCTGAAAAGGCGGTAACGGCATCGGCGACGCTTCGCGTCAGAACGCCAGCGGTATCAAGCGTCGGGCTAAGCGGAAAGATACCGGAGACGGGCCAGCGGCCATAGCTGGTCTTGAGGCCCACGTTTCCAGTGACGCTTGCCGGGATACGTACGGAGCCAGCCGTATCAGAGCCCAAAGCCACCAGCGCGGACCCTTCGCACAGGCTGACGCCGGCTCCGCTGCTTGAGCCACCGGGAACACGATGGGTATTTGCGTCCCAGGGGTTTCTGGGTGTTCCCCAATGACTGTTGACGCCCAGTCCGCCGAAAGCGAACTCAACCGTGTGTGTCTTGCCGGGAAAAACGGCCTGCTGGGCGCGCAGACCGCTGATCAGATCGCCTTCGGCTTGCCAGGGTGGGGGCATCGGCGCCGGTGAGCCGGCAAAGGTTTGCGTGTTATTAACGCCATAGAGGTCTTTGACTGAAACCGGGATGCCCTGCAGTGAGCCTGAGTCCTGGGCGTTGGCAAAAGCCGCATCGGCAGCGCGCGCCTGCTCCAGGGCCAGATCCGGTGTCCATTCCCGGTAGGCATTCAGCGAGACGTCGTGACTATCGATACAGCTTTGGGTGAGTTCGACGGCGCTTAGCGATCCGTCTCGCAACGCCTGTGCAATGGCGGAGAGGCTCATATTCCGGATAGGTTCAGGCATGGTAAGTCTCATCGTGTTCCGTTAGTTTGCAGTGTACGCCATCTTCCCCAAAGGTAATGATCTTTGCCGGATGGCCAATGCGGGCACAATAAGTCAGCAGGTCGGAAGTGGCCATAGTGGTGGTTCTCGTGTTGACGAGTGGGTGCAGGTAAATGACCTCGGCCTGCGTCAGTGCATGGTCAATCACGAAACTAACGGCGCCCGTTTTGTCGTTTACGAGGGCAAGTGGAGAAACCGAGCCAGGCCTTATTCCGAGGTACTGCATCATCCGGGTCTCAGAAGCAAAAGAAAAGCGGCCGGCCCCCAAAGCCTTTGCCAGCGTTTTGAGATCGACCTTTCGATCTTCATGACAGCTGACCAGCCACATCTGGCCTTTCTTGTTACGCAGGAAAAGATTCTTGATGTCTCCTTGTCCCCCGGGGCTTACCCTAAGCGTTTTGCTGTCCTCCACCGTGAATATGGGAGCATGCTCAGTCGTTGCGGCTTCAATGCCGAGCGATGCCAGTTCATCAAGAAGGACATCTGAACTTTTCGGCAGGGAGCCGTCGATCAGGCGGTCAGTGACGTCAGCGTAGGCGTTTATCAACGGCTTGAACCCGGGAGATGGCTATAATTACGATCACCAAGCGCCGCATTCTGCCACACTGACGCCAGAGTTCCTTTATGCCAGCGACCGCCCGCCGCAGAACCACATCGAAGTCGAAAAAGACCAGACGCCCGCCACCCAAAGCGCAAGGTAGTCCGCGCAAGCACGAGACCGTTCCGGTCTCAGAGTTTACCGAGCGCTCCTACCTGAACTACTCGATGTACGTGGTGCTGGACCGGGCCCTTCCGAGTCTCGCTGACGGCCTGAAACCCGTTCAGCGGCGAATCGTGTATGCGATGTCTGAACTCGGTCTGGCCGCTTCATCCAAGTACAAAAAGTCGGCCAGAACCGTGGGGGATGTGCTGGGCAAGTTTCATCCTCATGGCGATTCGGCGTGTTACGAGGCGATGGTCCTGATGGCGCAGTCTTTCAGCTTCCGTTACCCGCTGGTTGACGGCCAGGGTAACTGGGGGTCCCAGGATGATCCCCGGTCTTTCGCTGCCATGCGGTATACCGAAGCCCGGCTCTCTGCCTTTGCCGAGATGCTGTTATCTGAACTCGGACAGGGTACCGTCGATTGGGGACTGAATTTCGACGGCACGCTGCACGAGCCGCGGCTACTGCCTGCAAGACTGCCCAACGTGCTGCTCAACGGCAGTTCAGGGATTGCCGTCGGGATGGCGACTGACATACCCCCGCATAACCTGCGCGAGGTCGTCAGTGCCGCAATCCGACTCCTGGAGAACAGCCGCACCAGCCTGGATCAGTTGTGTGAACACATCCAAGGGCCGGACTTTCCCACGGAGGCCGAGATTGTGACGCCGGTGGAGGAGATTCGTGAGGTGTACCGCACGGGTTATGGATCGATACGCCAGCGCGCAGTGTGGCGCGAAGAGGGCGCCGATATTGTCATTGCGGCGTTGCCCTATCAGGTATCCGGGGAGCGCGTCATCGAACAGGTAGCGACCCAGATGACGTCCAAGAAACTGCCAATCGTTGACGATATTCGTGACGAGTCAGATCACGAAAATCCCACCCGGATCGTGATCGAACCCCGGTCCAACCGGGTGGATAAATCAGCACTCATGGATCATCTCTTTGCCACAACATCATTGGAGCAGAGTTATCGGGTCAACATGAACATGATCGGCCTTGACGGCCGGCCGAAAGTATTTGACCTGAAAGGCGCGCTCAAGGAATGGCTGGATTTTCGGATCGCTACCGTGAAGCGGCGTCTTGAGTTCCGGCTCGATCGGGTGCTGAAGCGTATGCATATTCTGGACGGACTCCTGATCGCTTATCTGAGTATCGATGCCGTGATCAAGATCATCCGCCAGGAAGAGGAACCGAAAAAGGTGTTGATGAAAAAGTTCAAGTTGACCGATATCCAGGCGGAGGCGATTCTCGAGCTGAAACTGCGGCATCTGGCCAAACTTGAAGAAATGAAAATCAATGGCGAGCAACAGGAACTCGCCCGGGAAAAAGCGGAACTTCAGAAGATTCTGAAGTTCCGCGACCGGCTCAAGAAAGTCGTCGGCAAGGAACTGCTGGCGGATGCTGAGGATTTCGGGGACGATCGACGCTCGCCGTTAGTCCTCCGGGAAGTCGCACAGGCGCTCAGTGAGACTGCGCTTATTCCATCGGAACCCATCACGGTCGTACTTTCGCGTAACGGATGGATCCGTGCTGCCAAGGGTACAGACATTGATCCCCGGGAACTTTCCTATCGCGGGGATGATGGCTATCTGCATTCCGCTCCCGGACGGACCAACCAACCCCTGCTGTGCATCGATTCGACGGGGCGGGTGTACGGCCTTCGCTCTCATGAACTGCCCTCAGCCAGGAGCCTCGGCGAACCTGTGGCGAAGCAATTGAAACCGCCTGCGGGGGCTACCTTCTGCGGCCTTATGATCGGTGAGAACAGCAGCCGTTATCTCCTTGCTTCGGATGCAGGATACGGTTTTGTGGCTACGCTGGAAGATCTGTTGACCCGGAATAAGTCGGGTAAGGCAGTTCTCAGCGCACGCGGGTCCGGCGTCCTGGCGCCGCAACGGGTCTTTGAGTTTGAGGATGACTGGGTAGCCGCGATTACCGACACAGGGCGCCTTCTGATTTTCCCGCTTGCTGAACTGCCGCTGTTGCCAAAGGGTAAGGGAGTCAAGTTGATCAATATTCCGGGCGCGCGACACAAGGCAGGTGAAGAGAAACTGGCCGGGGTCGCGGTGTTTCGTGAGGGCGATGCCCTGCGCCTTTATGCCGGAAAACAGAATATGCGCCTTAAGCCGTCAGACATCGATACCTTCGCGGGCTCCCGGGCCCAGAGAGGCCGGGTGCTGCCTCGGGGCTATCAGCGTCCGACGGCAATCGAAACGATTCCCGCGTGACGGGCCCCCTGATCTGGTCGCAGCAGCACCAGCGTCTGTGAAGATCAGCGTTCGTCCATCGTCCCGTCCTACGCTAGGGCCCACTGAGCCACTCTATCAGCGGGTACCGACGATCGGTGACGACGGCACTATCTACAGCGACTTCATGGTGCTCATACCGGGGATGCGCGATTTGCCCAAAGCCGAGTTTGCTGACCGGGTTGCAGGACTGCAGGCGGTGCTTGGCCACTACGATCAGGTGGTATTTGCAGACCTTAACGTCAGGCTGAACCTGCTGTGGGTGACAATGATCCCCGAACTCGGCCTGATTCCGGACCTGGTCAGCGCACTTCGCCAGAGACTGCCCGAAGTCCGACTCGTCGGGCACGAGTGAGCCGCCAGGGTGAGCCGTCAGGGTCAACGGCAGCGCGCCTAAAAGGGCAGTGCCAGCTCCGGACGCAGTGCTAGCATCTGTTCCCGGTAGAGGTTCTGAATCCGCCGGAGCGCCGGCTTGGTGTCGGCTTCAAAGCGCAGAATCACCGTGGGCGTGGTGTTGGATGCCCGGGCGAGGCCAAATCCGTCTTCAAAGTCGACCCGGACACCATCGATATTGCAGAGCTCTCCGCCAGAAAAATCACCTTGCGCAACCAGTTCTCTGATCAGCGCGTGATGCTCTCCTTCCTGCATCTCAATACGGAGTTCCGGCGTATTGACGGTATCGGGGATCTCAGCAAAAACGGTGCTGGGCGGCCTGGAATCACCCGAGAGTACTTCGCATAGTCGCGCAGCGGCGTAAAGCGCGTCGTCAAATCCGTACCAACGCTCTTTGAAAAAGAGATGTCCGCTCATCTCGCCGCCAAAAGCGCCTCCGGTTTCGCGTAGCTTGGCCTTGATAAACGAGTGTCCGGTCTTCCACATCAGGGCTTCGCCCCCGGCCTGCTCAATGGCCTCGGGCAGCAGTCTCGTGCATTTGACGTCATAGATAATCTTGGCACCTGGGTTCCGTGAGAGGATGTCCCGGGCAAAAAGAATCATCTGGCGATCCGGCCAGATGACCTGACCCGTGTCAGTCACCACGCCCAGCCGATCGCCGTCACCGTCAAAAGCGAGTCCCAGATCGGCCTTTTCGTGGTGCACGGTTTCGATGAGCGATGCAAGATTGTCTGCAACGCTGGGATCGGGGTGATGATTGGGAAAAGTGCCGTCAACCTCGCTGAACAGTTCAATAACATCACACCCGATATCCCGCATCAACTGAGGGGCTGCCATACCCGCGACGCCGTTGCCGCAGTCGGTCACAACCCGAAGGGGTCGTTTCATCTGGATATCCCCAACAACACGGTCTAGATATTCAGGAACAACATCCTGCGCACGTCGCTCCCCAACGCCCACGGCAAAATTCTGATCTTCGATCCGCTGACGCAGGTCCTGTATGCGGTCGGCAGCCAGCGTGTGGGTGCCGATCATGACCTTAAGCCCATTGTAGTCGGGTGGGTTGTGACTGCCGGTTACTGAAACAGCCGAACCAATCTTGAGCGCATGAGTCGCAAAATAGGTCAACGGGGTAGGCACCACGCCGATGTCCACGGCATGGCAGCCGGTGGCACAGATGCCATCCATTAAAGCAGACGAGATCGCGGGACCCGACAGCCGGCCATCCCGGCCGACCACCACCGCGTTATCGCCGGCGGCCAGCGCCTCTGTGCCAATGGCCTGGCCAATCTGCTCAACGATGTTCTGAGTCAGTGACTGTCCGACGATACCGCGGATATCGTAGGCCTTGAAGATCTCGGGGTGGGGGAGGCTCATAAGTGGGGGATTGTAGCCTCAGATTGAGACAATCCAACGTATGCTGGACACTAACCTGCGTATCGTTTAGCCTTTTACCGGGGAAGTGAAGACGTTAGCAAAAGACCTTCCAAAATCCTATTTTCAGAAGGAGGAGTTCAATGACCAAAAGTAAAGAATTCATCGCCCGGCTTCATGATGGGCAGTTTACCCGGCGTGAGGCAATCAAAGCGCTCGGCGCCATGGGGTTTGCTGTTGGCGCGGTGCCGCTAGGTGTGCGCTCTGCACTCGCTGGCGACAACGCCACGTACTTTACCTGGGGCGGCTACGATGATGATGGCATGTTCGCGCCCTATATCGCCCAGCACGGCGGTCCTCCCAACTACGTCACCTATGGTGATGCTGAAGAAGGACTCACCAAGATGAAAGCGGGCTTCGTCGTGGATGTTACTCATCCGTGTTCCAACGATATCCCGCGGTGGAAGGATTCGGGTATGTTCCAGGGGATGGATAAAGGACGTCTCACACACTACGGCGATCTTTTTGCGGACCTGGTTAATCTGCCCGGTGCCAATGACAGCGCTGGCCAATGGTTCATGCCTTTCGACTGGGGCGCAACATCGATTACCTACCGTACCGATCTCGTTGACCTTCAAGGCAAGGCTGAATCCTGGGAGATGCTGTTCGATCCCCGTTATAAAGGCCGGATCGCGGTGATTGATAGCGCAGCGGACACCTGGTACTGCATGGCCATTCTGGCAGGTGTTGATATCGGCAAGCCGCTGACCGGGGATGATATTGACAAGACCAATGCCCTGATGAAAAAACTCAGGCCCCAGGTGCGCATGTTTACCAACGACATGACATCGCTGGCTCAGGCAATAGCCTCTGGCGAGATTGTGATAGCGATTACCTGGAACGAGACGCCGGTGGGATTGGCGGGCGAGGGTCACGCCGTGCGTTTCGCTGGACCCAAAGAAGGCGCACTGACCTGGTGCTGCGGATTGATGATGCATAAGGACGCACCTAATCTTGACGGGGCTTACGACATTGTCAACGCCATGACATCTCGTGAAACTGGGGTGTACATCATTGATTGGTGGGGCTACGGCCATTCCAACGCTGCAGCATTCAAGATGGCGGACCCTGGTGTGCTCGCCCAGCTCGGGCTCGATAAGGATCCCATTGCTTACCTCAATGCCGGACACATGGGCATCCCCCAGTCCGATGAGGTTGAAACCCGGATCAACCGCGACTTCGAAGCGATCAAAACCGGCTTTTGATCGTAACTGACTCACTGTCTGGCGCCTGCCAGGCAGTGAGTTATCCTGTATTCCGGCAGAAAACGGGCGCCGGGTATTGTGCAAATCCAGGTGAGCCGCCGCTGGGGTCGCCCAACGGCGGACCCATCTGCGTTCTTGGCGCCTATATCAATCCGGATACATTCTTTCCCAACATCGCATATGTCCTGTCGGTGCAACTACGATGATACTGACGAGTAGTGCAGATTCAAAAACGGTAGCCAAGGTTCGTGACTTTCTAAGTCGGCGGCCGGGGTTGCGTGGCTATCTGTTGCTCTCCCCGACGCTGACGATTGTTGGAACATTAATGCTCATACCCGTGCTGGGTATGGCGATAATGAGCTTCTGGCAGCAGACCGGCCATATGGCTTTTGACGTCAGTGGTACGCTGCACAATTATGTCGAAGCGCTTACTCGGGATATGTACCGGGTTCTGTTTCTTCGCTCGCTCGCGATCTCGGGTCTTACGACGTTGGCAACGGTGGTAATGGCGTTTCCTCTGGCGTACTTCATCGCCTTTTATGTCAAACGCCACAAGATGGTCTGGATTATCCTCGTTACGCTGCCGTTCTGGACAAGCTATCTGCTGCGGGTGTTCGCGTGGAAGATAATCCTGGGCTACAACGGGGCCATAAATTCTGGATTAATTTCTCTTGGCGCCATCAGCGAGCCGCTGACATTTCTTATGTACAACCCCACGGCTGTAGTCATCACCCTGACACATGCCTGGGCGACCGTGGCCATTCTGCCGATTTATGTATCGCTTGAGAAAATTGACAGGTCTGTTCTCGAAGCGGCAACCGATCTTGGCGACAGTCCCTTTATGCGTTTCATCCGGGTCGTGCTGCCATTAGCACTGCCTGGGATTCTGGCAGCGTCCGTTCTGATCTTCATTCCGACCGTGGGGGACTACGTTACGCCGTCTCTGGTGGGTGGGTCTGATGGTTACATGATCGCGAATGTTATCCAGTTCCAGTTTGGCCGGGGCAGCAACTGGCCGTCGGGTGCCGCAATTTCCCTAACCGCAATGACCATTGTGGCTATTCTGGTCGGCGTCTTCGTGTGGATGGCCCGGCGCATGAGCGGAAGACGGTCATGAACTCGGGCACCGGTGTCGCCGCACGCATTCTCGGCACCTACGCCGTGATTTATGTTGCTTATCTCTATGTTCCGGTGCTCTTTTTGCCGCTATTTTCGTTCAACGACTCAATCTACATCAGTTTCCCGCTTCGTGGCTGGACGATGAAATGGTATGAGACTATGCTCGCTAACGGTGCGCTTCACCGGGCGTTGATCAATAGCCTCAAAGTCGGTATCGCGACCGCATTTATCAGTACGGTGCTGGGTATCCTCGGTGCTCGTGCTGTCACGCGCTACCGTCTACCTGGGCAGAAACCGGTTGTCGCCATGATCATGCTGCCTTTGGTAGTGCCTGAGATTA
>Ga0315336_1003275_pt1 | contig 22040 bp, 15 predicted proteins | sample ASW5metaG_FD_204512 | JGI IMG/M metagenome (GOLD analysis project Ga0315336, IMG submission 204512) | Ammonia-oxidizing marine archaeal communities from Monterey Bay, California, United States - ASW #5 | ecosystem: Environmental > Aquatic > Marine > Intertidal zone | place: USA: California... | reverse complement strand
ACATTATGCCCTCTAGACCCTGCATTAGAAAATGCACCTTTACTTGCATTTGGAAGCGAGGGACCATAAATATTCTCAAGTGTTTCTATATTAGAAAAAATAGTGTCTGACCTTGTTTCTAATTTCGTATCCAAAGGGGAAGGAAAGCTTGGCATGATATTATAATGAGCCCCGCTTGGAAAATAACTACTCACTCCCCCTGGAGGATTATTATTAGAAGACACAAAAACCATTGCTCCTGAAAAAGGGGACAACTTAGCTGCGGTTCCATGCAAGATATTATTTCCTAAAAGAAAATCAATCCCACTCCAAGTATCAGTATGAGCATGATACTTATAACCTTCTTTATCTTTCCCAAAGGTCATAGCTTGAATTGTATAATTAGAAGTATCTAGAACAGCCGATGCTGAAGGTATACCAGACAAGCTTGGAGTAGTTGTCAACATATCAACAATAATCTCACCCGCCCCATCAACTATAAGATTATTATCCTCCAATACAAGTTTTTGATCTTTAGAACCAAAATCTGTATATAATTCTATTTTCCCATTTATCTTCATTAGTTTACTATTTCCATTGAATCTAAATTACTAAAATCCGCAACTTTATTATATGTATAATACTCTGGTTGTTGTCTATAACTTAATCTACTACCTCCACTCACTCCAAACAATTCTGCTGTTTCAGATACTACTCTTGATGCATACGGAGAATAATGATTTACGCCTACAGTAGAGTTAAAGAAATTAAATATAACTCTAACGTCCTCTGGTGTGTACATATCTTTTGATGAATTCATAAATGTCTCAAAATGGAAAGGACTAGCATCCCCACTAACATCATAGGTTAATTTTTCATTCAAGGTTATGTTAGTTAATCCTATGTGATCAAGAATAACATATTTATTTTTATTTTGAGAATTAGGGATCATAAAAAACTCAAACACATAATTTTGATTTGTATTATGAATTTCAGGAGCAAAGGAAGTATGTTCTGATTTGCTTGAATCAAAACGATTAATTAACTTAGAATTTAATGTTGATGGTCTAGATGCAAAATCAGATCCATAAGATTCAGTCGCTAATTTACGTCTTTCCAAGCCTTCATTGAAGGTATGAAAATCAACATCCATGGTGTAGTAATCTTCTTCGGAAAATTCTGAAGCTATAGAAGGATTACTAGAAACAGTAGTATTTTGCAGTGCTGTATTCCCGCATAATCCAGGTCTTCCTTTTATTATTTGTCTAGGTATGGGATTAAGAGGTATCTTATAGGTATGAGAAAGCTCTCCTAAAATAAGCCCCTCACTAATGGAGGAAGCATCTCGTTGTTCCCATTTACTCTTTGGAGTATACGACCAAAACGCATTATCTTCAATTTCTGTATGAATCCAAACGCCAATGCTAACTCCTCCTACAAACTTACCATCCTCTGTCCCGCCTGTATGACGAACGCTAATTCTATATTTATTGTCATTAATCAAGGAGTTATCATCTCTAGGATAAAAAGAGGAATAAGATTTTAGCCCACTAGCCTCATTCAATGCAAAGCGCAATCGTGAAAGACCTCTAACTGATTTCAACTTAATTAAAGGATTATTAATATAATACTGATTTCCACTATTCCTAGCATTTTGAGATGCAATATTATAAAATTCAAAACCATTAGCAGAATCACAACCACTAACATGTATCAAATCCATACCACTTAATATATGTCTATTTCTTATTTCAAGCGAACTAACTACCCCTCCTGATATATTAAATACAGAAGAAGCTATAAGCCCTCCAGTGACCGCATAACTTCCTCCTCCTTCTGTTGGAGATGCTCCTGTCCAATTACCTCCAGGCTCTAAAATTCCAGAAAAGGCAAGGCTCTGAGGTGTTAGAGAAGACGCTGTTGAAAATGAAGAAGCGACAATTGACATCCCAAAGGGATTAGTACTAGTTTTATGATAAATACTCGAAGGACCTAAAACATTAAAACTACCATTAAATATTCCAGATCCGTAAAGATGTCCATGGATTAGAGGCCCCTCAAGTTCGTAAATATTTTCATTTAACCCATGTCTGTAAAATTGTTCTGTGTATACCTTATAAAGTTGATGCAATCCTCTATCAAATTTAAAATTATGATAATCCTCTATAGAGTTTGGGAACCACCCATCTGATTCCGTAGAGCTATTAGCAAAATTTAATTCAGCTTTCATGTCCGTATACTCATTAGAAAAACTACTAAAATTAGAATTTACGTAATAAGACGCTTTTGCTAATTTACGTCTCTCCTGAATACTATGCATAATACGAATAATGTCTGCCGTTTGCCCTCTATCAACATAGTTATCACAAGCACTTAAATATTGTGTATGTCTAGCATCAGACCCTAAAGCACTTAGCCCTCTACAAGGGAACGTTGAAGATGTAACAACCCCTGAGAATATATTAGGAGAATTCAAATCTTCACATCTCCCATAAACAGAAGGTAAATTCGTATAATCATCAATTGAAGCAAAATAGCCTGCTGATGCAATATAGCCTAAAGGCAAAAACCCAAAACCAGAACCTTCATTAAGATTTGTGAATAAATTATTAGTAGCTTCGGCATCGTTTCCTGTGCCGCTAGTCCCTCCTACATAACTAAATTCAACCGTAGATGAATCCCAAGATATAGGCATATTAAAGCCAGTTCGATCATAATACCCCTTTGTAGGCAATAGAGACTTATAGTTTCGTCTCCTAATAGCATTTCTAGGAGCCATAACAATACCGCCAGAAGCGTTCTCACTCTCAGGTACTTTATCTACAACTAAACCACTATTAATTAAATGTAGCTGATTAACATTCTCCCGCCTCATTGCCCTATAACCTGGAGAATTGGAACCTCCTCTTCTAGTGCCCCCATAATGAAAACCTGAAACACCCGTCTTAGCTAGGGCAACTGGATAATCACGTTTTAAAAATCCAGCAGTAGGTAAAGGCGATTCACTTAAAGAAAAACCAGAACCAGCATAATCATCCGCAGACGCTCCTGCTTGAATAATCCACTTTGTAGTATTAAAATGTTGACTCCATCCAGAGATCTCATAATAATCATTACCAGAGGTTTCAAGCCTAGATTCTGGTATAGCGTGGGCGGGGGAGAAATCTCTAGCTAATTTTGCTGCATATTGGGGCGCGTATTTTGAATCATGAGTAAATGAGTTTTTAGAAAAATCAAAGCTATCTGCCGCCATTATAAATTTGAAATGAGAAGACTTCCCATTCCACATACTAAATACGTCAATATTATTAGAAATAGGATCTAATAAGACGCTAGACAAATTTGGAGCATGATTTACAGAAGAAGTTAATATTAACCACCCATTATTATCTCTAATACTATCGTCTACTCTCAGAGTATTATCCTTAATATACTCCCTTACTATATTAGAGAAGTTTTCGGACACTCCAAAACAAGTTAATAAATCTCTCAAATCATCAATAAGATTATCTGTTACTTCGCAATCGGTATAATAACTTGCTTTCTCCCAAGGGGGTATTGGAAAATTTCTATTTCTATAATTAAATACAAATGTTGGATCCTTTAGGAAAAGACTCATCCCTGGGATTATGGGACCAGCACTCAAGGACGCAGAGGCAGCAACGGACGATAAAGCAGTACCGCCCGATAAAATAGTTATTGGAAAAGGCTCTCCTCCTAATTTAAAAAGATCAGGATGCAAGACGACCAAGTATAATAAAATATGATCAACTGCTAACCTGATATTCTCATCCATGCTGCTAGTGGAATATCCTTCTACTCCTAATTTATTAGAAGCGGAGTTCCAAGTAGTAAAATCTTTAAGCAGAGTAGACTCAGTAGCTAAAGCATAATAAATTAGATTAGGAATGTAAGATTCCCATAACTCTTTTATGTCCCCGGAAACATCAAAAACATCTTCTGAGAACAAAGCATTTACTGCCTCCTGGATTGAAGCTTTGGTGCCTGTCTTTTTATATAGATTGACTGCATTTTTAAGTTGCAATCTTCTTTTCGTATCATCTGTGCCGTATAACTTCCACCCAATTAAATCACCAAGATATGGTAAATATTCAGATGGACAATCTTCAATGTCATATAGTAAATTTAATGTTTCTGCTTCATTTAGCCTATCAAACATAGAGTAAGAAAAAGCTTTTATTAGCCTATGAAGAGGTCCTTTAGTTTCTAAAGAAGCTAATAATGTACCATCATCAATATAATTCTGGAAAGCATTTATAACCTTTGCATCTTGTAAATTAGCTTCCTGTGGGGAATAAATAATATTTATTAAAGTTTTTAAATTATCTAAAGGTTGAGTTCCACTAATCCATGTACTGGATATAGACCCGTCTACATAGCCTGATCGAACTCCTGAAGGTAAATAATCGTCAGGAATCAATCCATGATCTTGCCAAGCTGCACAAGTTTCATAATTTAAGAATACAAACTCTGATAAAGCCTTAAGTGCATCATCTAAATAAATAGTCTTTCCAGCATATGTCTTTTTAGTTAATAAATCTGCTACTATACTAGATCCCGCATATGTGTGGTAATATCCCGCATCCCCACTTAGATTAAGAAAGTATAACCATGATAAAGAATTTATAAGATGAATATGAGTGTCTTCATCATGAGCCCCTATTGAAGTGGCATAGGCTCCGTTGGTTCTGGCTCTAACTCCTGATGCTGCCTGTCCTCCATAAATAGACGACAAGAAAGGAGCCGAAGATCCCGCTAAAAATTCATAAAAATCAGCACTGGAGGAGAAGTCATTTAAACTTTTTCCTCTAGGTATTAAAATATCTCTCTCAAAACTTTGTGGAGTAATTTTCGTATTATTATTTTGAGATATAAAATATTGAGAAGCTCCTGCAAGATTCCCAATACTTGAATATGAAGTGCCCGCCACGCCCGATACAAACACGACACTACTAGTTGGATGAGACAATAATCCAGCTAGTCTAAGGTGAGTATTTATTATTTGATCTTCTTTTTTAGTCTCAAATCCACTAGCCGTAATTTCATCTTGAGTGTATACACTAGGGAGAATCATCTCCACAGCATCAACATAATTACTCTTGAAATACTTTCTAGGAGAAGGATTATGAGGGTTAATTCCTGGCGTGACCATATTAAATAGTTATTAAGTTAATTGTTACGTTATTTAATTGAGAAATTTCATTCTGCTCAAACGTTATAGACTCTGGGACGTTCTCTATAGTTGCAAACCGCACTTTATCAATTTCATGAATTTGTCTAATTAAATCCTGCGTATAAAAAGATTGACCAAACTCTCTATTATCCACAAAGAAATAATTAAGAATAACGTCTCTCACTAACGCTTTAATTTGAGGCTCCTCTCTTTTGAATTCTTTATCTACCCTAACAGTTACAACTAAATCCAAAGTTCTTATCAACCCATCAACAACTACCACCTCATCAGTTAGCATCTTTTTAACATTAATTGCATCTAATAATGATGTTTTATATTCAGGAGTTGCCCTTCTTAATTGTAAATTACTAGCTTTCTCTAAAAGGTAAACATCAATTATATTAGCAGAACTAAAAGCTTCTCTGACAACAGCGGTAGCCTTCCCAGTAGATCCATAGGAGCTTATGTGTGTATTAGCAAAATTTATATAATCAGGTAGCGTAACTAATCTATCCTGCCTTCTAAAAGTCATGGGAGCATGTCTTTTAGCATGTTCCACTGTCTCGGCATCCGCTCCTCCTGTGCCCATTGAAACATTAGTAAGGGTTCCAGTATACGAAGTTCCACCAATTGATCCAATAATAGATGCGTTTATAAGAGCGTTTTTAATATTACCTCTAGTACCTCCACCTACTCTATAAGTAACAGTATAAGTGTCACCAACGGAAGGCGATTGTCCAGTTATATTATCTCCAAAAAGTACAGTACCTTTATAATTATCATCTAAAATTGTTTGGAAGAGCATATGGCTTCCGCCCGACGCACTAAATAAATTATCTACTTCTGTAAATACCCCTTGCTCGGTAGCCTCCCCATCTGTGTACACGCTTACACTACCTTCTACTACAGGAAACTGTGATAAGCTTATAGACTTCACTAACTCAGTAGAAGTGAAAGTGCCAGTTTGTTTTACCAAAGAACCTTCCAATAATACCAAGGATGACGCTGGATGGACATTGAATGCTGTACCTGTGGATTCTGCTTTGGTAAGAGATATTTCTCCAGTAGTATTTGCTAAATCAACTTGTCCATTACTCAATACTTTATACAAAACAAACGAGAGAGCGGCACCATCTTCAGGAGATGTAATGGTCAAAACTCTATTCTCTGGAGTTATTACCATAGGGCCTGCGGCTAAAGGATCTCCCCCAGTCCACGGCCATGTAATCTGTGCATTAGCAGCCGCAGAAATAGGCCCTTTCATCCTAACACCAATAAGCTCCAAAAGCTTTTTAACATTTCTTCGCAACTTAGCAGTTCGTAGGTAATTCTCATTAGCCAACATATCTGCCTTCAAAGAAAAAACAGAGCCCATATAAGCAACAATCTCTATTAACATTACTCCTAAATCAGATTCGGAAAAATTTTCATAATCCAAAGGATATACAGCTTTTATATAATCAATTAATGAATCTCTTATTGATAGGAAATCAGTAGCGGCGAAATCAATCTCCGTTGGTTTCTTATCAATAGAAACTACTACATCCTTAATAAAATCAGATTTTACTTCTCCTGTAAATACCATTATCCTATTTTAACCCCAACTTCAAAAGTAGTGCTTTCTATTTCTTCAACTTGTACACTTAATTTAATTTGCATAGCTTGAAGCCCTTCTGCTCCATACTCATCCACAGGGTAAACGCCTAATTTTATAACTTTAACCCCTTTAGCATATTTAGCTATGGCAGCTAATATTTCAGTTTTTATAGCTTCAAATAAAATACTATCCATAGGTTGAAAAAGATATTTTCTTAGATCTAACCCATACCCAGGGAGTAACACTCGTTCTCCTAAATTAGTAGTTAACAACTGTTTTAAATTATTTCTTATTAATTCCTTGCCTGATTCTTTGCTATAGTATCCAGCATTGGTATTTGAAAATAATGGGTATGAAAATCCGTACCTTTTTTTAACATTGGAAGAAGACCCCTTGCGGGTACTGATGGTAGGAACAACCCCGTACACAGTAGTATCTGTATTTAAAGCCATTATATATATTTTCCTAAATTGTAGGTTTTCAGAGTTTCTATATTTCCAAAAATGTTTTTCTGAGCATTATAATTCATACGCACTTCTCCTTGGTCCAATGCCCTAGTATAAAATTTAGTACTGCCTAAATGCCCTCGTAAACCACTTATAGCACCAAAAGTATGATTCCCCATAAATCCAGTACCTGCAATTCCGTCTGTATATCCTCCTCCTAAAATCCATGGAGTGAAGTATGAATCAGCCCTTGGTCCCGATCTTAGCTCCGCACTGGCAGACGCACCAACGTTAGTTCCAGAATAATTAAAACCACTTTGTTTTCTAAATGAAGGAATTTGTAATGGTTCATGTTTGTCTCTACCTAAACAGGTTAAAGAAGAAGACGATAATAATTCACCATTAACATATAAACTTATGTTATCTTCTGAAGGGTCTGTGGTAAGAGCTACATGAATATATTCATCCGATGCTGATAAGAGGTATTGATTGCCCTCTGGAGATGCAGTGCTAGCATCAACTGAGAAAGAATACCAAGAAGGAGTTGTGGAATAATTACATCCACTATAAATTAGCCCTACCGAGGCATCATTAATTGATTGGGTAGGAGCCACAAAGAAAGATAAACTGGAGTTAGCTAAATTCTGCATAGCTTCTGATCCCCATTTCGTATCTGCATAATCAGAATTTTTCGTAAGACGTATATCTCTAGTAAATCCCATTATCATGCCCCTAACAATTCCATCCCCTAAATCTATATCTAAACGCTCAGGATTTGTTTGTGCCGTAAGACCAGGATCTATGCCTGTGTTCTCATTAGCGAGAACTAGACGATACAATGCAGAAGTATCCTGACTATCTTCTCCCCATCCATTTGAAACATCTGTTAAATAAGGAACATGCATCCATGTTTCAAAAGTAAATCCTTCTTTATTATAAGTAAGATCTTGCAGCTCTACACTTGAAGATGCTCTAACAAATGACCCTACGCCTGAAGGGTAAAAAGGATGATCATTAACTTGTTCTGTAATTCCTTTAAGGTAGGGCACGGATAGCCCAGAAGTAAACACCGCAGAGGCGGATTTCCCTGCAAGTTGTCCATTATTGTAGATTTTAGTCTCCGCACAATTGGTAATATTAAAATCAGTAGAACTGGGAGAAACTACATTAGGATCCAGATAATTATAAATAACAGATAACTCCCTAGTAACTATTTGATCTGTTATGCTTAATTGTGGTGCGACAATACTTGACGCAGTGTTGGAATAAAGGATCTCGCCCTTTCCAATATTAGAAACAAAAATATGCTCTACATTCTCAACCTCCTCATTTGGCTCACTAGTTACAAATTTAGGAGTATAAGGTAGAACACTACCTTTAATATCTTTCTGATCTAACACTAAGGCTTTTTGTTTTCTTATATCTGCCGCAAAATTAAACTGTTGTAAATATGAGAAATCATTAACTGGAACTTCCCCAGGTAAGAATAAACTTGTATTCCCATAATTTGCAGGAATATCAACTGCGATCTCAATTTGCTTCTTTCGTTTATTAATCTTCTCTGTAAATAATGATATTTCTGAATAAAGGCTTTGTCTTGTATTTTCAATAACTGCTGTTGATGCACCATCATTTTTTAATTCCTCTACATGAGATGATAAATCATACACTCTTTTAGATTTTTGCCCTTCTAAATTTTTAAGATAGTGGTCGGCATCATAATGCACTCTGAGAGAATCTCTATCATTTATTACTTTAGGATCAAAAATAGTATCAATATAATGGTTAACAGTCTTAGATGAAATTTGAACTCCCTTACCTCCTAAATTAGGATCGAAAGAGAATTTCCACCTGTCCGCAGGAGAAATAGAAGGTTTTTTACTTTCTATATAATTAAGTACCTTAGTTACTCCACTAACTCCAGACGACTGAGAATCATAGTATAGCCCATCCCTGGAAACTACAAACTGTCCTTCAACAGCCTTAGGAGGCCCAAACACCAAACGTATCACTTCCTCCTCTTCTGGAATCCCTGAAGGTCCAGCTATCCTAAATAACACGCCAGACACAGGAAATTGAAGTTCTGGTTCTAATGTAGGATCTTCGATCCTTTTTAAAATCTCCTCTTCTATACCGTCTTGCAAAGCCCTCCATTGGTCTCTAGCGGCTTTTATATTACTAAGTTCAGCTAATCTGGGGCCATATCTCCTTTGCATTAATTGATCAAATTGAGCAGTGGTTAATTGTGCTTGAGCACCTCCAGGATTAGCCGTATTAGTTCCAGCAAACTTTTCGCCATCTAAATAAGTCTCTATACACCCTTTTACTTCTTGAAAATGGTTGTATCCTCTAACCCCAGACTGATATAGACCATTACCAAATGTAGCCAAACCGTTAACCCATGCTGCTGTCTCTGTCAACCAGTTTGATCCAGGAGCTTCTTTGCCAAATTTAGAGTTTCTAGAAGTAACGGAAATCTCCCCATTAGGAGTTACTGTTACATTTACTCCAAGATCCAACTCAAGGGCTGTTTTGGCGCTATCCATCCATCCGTCAATTGTTCCTTGAACTTTTTCTGATGCATCCTGCATTCCTAGAAGGGTAGGCATGGGTATTAACGCTAAAGCATCACCAACCAAGCTAGTTAAGCATGTAGGAGCACCGAACCCTTTGCCTACAGAAGTTAATAAATTACCTGATTGTGCTTGTGCTTGTGATAGTGCTCCCCAATCAAAATTTACCATAATTACTTAGTTCCTTAGTTATATGTATGTAGTTAGGGAGAAGGAGGAAACGCAGGACCCACCTGTAAAAACCAAAATGGTATATATTGTCTTAATTCTTCCGTAGACGCTGCGGATTGAGTTATGTCAGTAACCGATACACTTCCTGGGTTTAGATGCACTTTTCCACCTTTTACTGTACAATCTCCATTCTCTGAATTCATGATACAATCTCCGGTTGCCTTGGCCGTAAACTCCCCAGCCGCTTCAATTCTTACATTCCCAGTTTCAGATTTTAAATTAATATCCCCTTCTGTAGCTTTTATATCTATACTTTTAGCGAATATTTCAACTTTTCCATCTGCATTAATTCTCACTTGACCTGCATTGCCTACCTGTTCAATAATAATTTGAGGATCCCCCTCTGGGTTATTGGGAGATCCTACTACTAAATTAATATCTTTCCATTGAGAGCCTAAAGAAATGTTTCCAAAATTTTCAGGTTCGGGACTTGGGAAACTTGGAGACGCGCCAGTAAAAGGATCAGCGTTTTTTCCCATTGATCTATTTTCAATATTGTAGTTTTTTCCCTCTACAACTACATTATTAATTTCCCCTTCATGCGCTATACTGGTTATATTTGATTCAGTCTCTACCTTTATACATCTAGACCCTATTACGTCAGCCTTACCGTGTCCAATCGTAATACCATCTAGTGTATCTTTTCCCTCACCGTTTAGTATCCCTACCCTCATACAATCAATAAGGGCACTGTCGTCTAGGGAAACAATCTTTCCCTTACCAGACCGCATATCAATTTTGGAGATATGTTCAGGCCCTTCGTCTCCCACATTGTCTTGGATAACAAGGCGGTGGCCTCTGGGATGCCTTAACGCAATTGTACTAGGAAAATCAGTCCTTTTGTCATACAAAGGTTCATGTAATCTATCAATGGACAATAAATCAAATTTTCTAACATCACTCCATTCACTAAGCTCTTCTACCATGGATCCGTCATCTCCAATAATAGAAGATGAATAATAATACGTAAGACCTACCCTCTGTATTAAAATATCAGTTCCTGGAGCAGGAATAGCGAAAAAAGACCCATCATTATGAAACGAATAAGGAGAGGTATACACCACAGGGACCAGCATCATCCCAACAGACCCTATTTCAACAGGACTTACACCATGATCCGTAGACGGAATAATACATTCTAGTATGCCTCCTTTACCGTCTCTAGACCTAGTAACGTTTATTACTTTACCTTTTAGTACTGCTGCTGTTGCTAATGTCATTTCTTACCTAGGAGTTTTAAATGGCGCTTCCCACCGAGACCGCCATTTAGGTGATCCTCCAAAAGGAGAATTTTCATATTGACTTTGTAAATTATTAGACATAGGATTTCCTCTTTGATTAATAGCATTCTTTTCCCAAAGAAGTTCTGCCTGTTCCTGCTCACTGAATCCCAGGCGGTTTGCTTCATTAATTATTTCTGCTTGTTCTGATTTTGTAAGATGTTCCATTTTAAGGTGACGATTATTTTCTAAAACAGAATTCATTGCTTTGACCCTTCTTTGTTCAGAAGCATACTCCGACAATTTTTTCTGCTCTTCAAGAGTTATATCTGTTCTAGGCTCAGGTTCTCCTAGAGGAATAACATTAGAATTCATAGGTATAGGTTTTAATTTAGCAATTTCAGGAGGCATATTCTCTGGATCTGACCAATCTATCTCGCCACCGGGCCGTAATACGGGTGGATCTACCAAATTCAATTTTCCATCCTCTACCTCATTTTGAGGGAGTAGAATCGCATCTTCACTCGGCTGTAATTCTCCCCCCGTAGTGGGAACCACTAATTCAAGATCATCTGTATCATCTAAATCTTGTGATGCTTGTTCTGTTTTTGCTGCTGCCTTGGCCTTTGTTGTCTTTTCACTAGTAAGCTTTTCTTTTCCGGTACGGTTCAGCCCCTTCTTTCTAGCTTTCTTAGCCTCTTTCTTCTCCTCCTCTTTCTTTTTTTTATTATTAATAAACTCATCTATTTCTTTGTTAGTAAATTTACTTTGTGATTTCAATAGTCTAAAATGTGATTCGGCAGATGTTTTTGTTATAATATGCTCGAATGCTGCCACTTTATAAAATCCAGTAAAGAAACTAGAGTAATATTTCTTTGATTTTTCAATATCTTCACTGCTTTGCAAAGCCATTTTATCTATAGGATTTCCATCAGAACCTCCCAATATTGTAGGTTGTCCAGCATATAAAAATACAGGTTTTAATAAATCCAGCATACTGGAATAACTAAATTTTGGAAAACATACAAGATCAGTTTGATAATACATATTATGTAATTGATTATAAAAATTCTTTTGATAATCTAATAAATTTCTAGCAAGCCTCTCAGGAGAGATAGGAGAAAATATAGCTTCGTCATTACTAATGAGAGACTTTATTAAGCCTTCTAATATAATTGTTTTACCTTCAGAAGCGTCACGTAGCTCTGGGATAATATTTTCAATTAGAACTCCTAACTTAACTTTCTGCCCTTTAATATTACTTGTATTTAATAATCTTTGAATCTCTTTATTCTTTTTAAGACGTTTATGTAGTTTTTCCATAATTGATAAAGTTTTTACTTCTTCTATTTTGGTTTTAATTATAGGAGTCTGGGAAACGCCTAATAAAAATGTCCAATAAGTTGGATTTAATTTAACTTGTACGTCTGTTACATCTGCATTAGCAACATTAGCTCTAAAAATAGGAATAGGTTTTCCTGTATTAAAATCTATATAATTTGAAATATCATTATTAGATATTAAAGAATTCATACCTTCAAAAATATTATTTACATCCACAGTATACCCTTCCTGAATACCTGAATGCCATTCAGCCATTTTACTTCTAAATTCTTTATCATTTAATGCATTAAATATATGACCCGCAGTAGATCCTATAATTGTTCCTCCTTTTATTGGCATTGAAAGAATGTTAGCTAATCTATCCTCACGGGAAATAAAGTCAGATTTTTCTTCATTTCCCTGGGGGGAAGACAGTCCAGTACTTGTAGAATTTGCGGTTGCCCCGCCGTTAAAGGACCCGTGGCGTGGTCGGTATTGTTCTGTAGTATGATGGTGGGATCCGAACTGTGGTGTTTCCTGGTATCCCTGCATAAATAAATTTACTAGCTCTGCTGCGCCCCAAATAGCACAATTATCAGAAGGATTTTTTATCAATCCTTTATTAAAAAATAATTTCTTTAGGTCTATATCATCAACTTCCCTGTATATACATTTGGTGTGCTCTGCGATGCCCCCAGCCCACTTATCTGTATTAATATCACTCATATACTTTATACCAAAAGCCTTTAAAGGAGCTTCCCAATCTAAGCGTTTAGATTTGTTTTCATTTTTAGGATCATCATCACCGCCGGATTGAAATATTAAATAATAAGGTGCCCTCCCAGAAGCCCTCTCTATTTTAAGAGCTTGTCCTCTACTTACCATCTTCTGTTTATTCACCTCGCTCATCTCACTGTTGGTAACTTCAGATAGCATAAGTCCTAAAGGTCTAACTACTCTATCAACACTCTTGACAATTTCATTGCGAGCATCCCTAAGCGAAAGGGACCCGTACAGAGCGCGTTGAGCCCCTTCTCTATAGCGAGTGGAGTCCACTAGCTTGTCCTTACCACTAGAATATTTCATACTTGGAAGTAACACAATAACATTACCTTTGTATTGCGAAATATTTTCTATATACCTTTGTATACATAAGAAGATAGCCTCATCTAGCCAATCTATAAATTTTTCATTTTCCTTATTGCTTGGAATATCTTTTCCATAAAAAGAAACAATACCAGCGGTAGCAATAGGCTGACCCATTTGTATGTAAGGTATACTTTTATCGTCCTTACTATGTGTTAATAGAGAAGGTTTGCCTGCTATATTTAACGTAATAACACGCGCTCCTTTGGATGTTATACTAACATCAACATTGGTTATATATCCTAAAATGGGCCTAGCCCAATTACTTATACTATCGCCCACCCCATAAGTAATATAAACCTTCTTTACAGTCTGATAGATGTTTCTATTCTGAGTCATTGCGTCTATAAAGTTTAACTCAAATTCCCTACCTGGATCTAATAATTGTATCTCTATGTGTGTTTTATTTGCTTCATTAAATCCAATATCATGCTTTAAACTAATAAAGTTGGAGTCTTGTCTATTAAAAAGAAATGATTTTTTCTCGCCTTCTTTATTTAAATTCCCTAACACATTGGGATCTGATTTCCCAACGTAAAAAGTATTCATTTCCGAAATACTATTAGTCATAAATATAGAAACAACAGGAATCTTATTCAGTGTTGATAGAGGTTTATTTAATAGCTTACCTCTTACCACATTAGTCCCATCTAAGTTAGTCATTACAATTTAGGGATTTTAATCTGATCCCCAACATTTAATCCTTCGAAGGGATCATCTATATTATTATACAATAATATTAACCACCAATACTCAGGGGTATTGTAAAAAACATCAGAGATTAAGTCTGGTCTATGCTCATAACCATTAATAACATAAGCTATATCATAATCAAGGATAGATTCTCCAATAGCATCAAACCCTACTGAACCTGCACCTATAAGAAGACGTTTCTTTTTATGATAAGTGTCTATACTTCCTAAATAATATTGACTAGATTGTGCCATTATAAATTACCTTGAGAGAGGCCCAGAGGCTCCTTTAGAAGGGCCAAATCCAGGATCCGTAGTAGTATATTCTATTACAGCTTCCCAACCAGCCACGTTATCTCTATCTAAGGGTTGTATAGAGGCATGATCATATTTTCCAAAATTGCCTGCTCTAAACTCCTCTAAATTCATATTCACCTTTATTCTTCGACTTAATAAAGAACGTCTATCCATACCTGCGTTATTATCGAATGATATATCATATGATTTACAAATACATGGAATATTGTTATACAGTTCACCATGCTTTAATCTAATAATAGGAGGACCTTGCATTAAATCAGTTTGATTATTTAACACACTAGACCTAATTAAATTAACCCACCATGCTACGTATTTAACAAAATTTTCAGAAGTAACAAATTGTGAAACTTTATTTTGAGCAAATTCGTTGGCTTCAATTCCTTTACGCTCAGTAAACTTTTCTTTTTCAATATCATTAAGTACTTGCGAAAGAGGAGGAGTATTTTCGGAACCCATAATTCCAAGATTCAACTGAGTCATCTCTGCTTCGAATGGGTCTGGTGGGATCGGAACATACTGATTTTCTGGATCTGCTAGAAATTCTTCTCTTATGCTCGCTTTACGCTTCGGCATAGATCCAGGATCAAACCTAATCAAAGCTCCTTTATGCATTGCCAAAATATGAGGTAGAGTTAGAAAAAACGATAATTTAAGAGATCTAGATGAAGCACCAGCGTAAGCATATAACGAACTACTCCTACCTATAGGATCATACGTAATAATATTAGCCTTCTTACTTTCCCTAATATCTATATTTTCATAAAAAGGTAAACGAGCTACAAGCTTGTCTGGGTCTGGAAAATGAAACTCCAGATAAGATTTATCATGAATATTTCTTTGTAATGAAAAATCATAAGGACTAGGAGCCCTGTTTACATAGCCACCTAAAATTCCTCCGACCCCTGCTACCCCAGTTCCTATAACAGATTGTAAGTTCATTATTAATATCCTTTAGTTTGGTTCACTAATTGATCGAGAACCGCCGCTGGTCCGTGCTGCAAGTAATTCAACAGCAGCAGCAATTCTTTCTCGTTGGTCAAATGTAACATCTTCTCCAAAGAACGCACTCTCTGTTGACATCTGTGCTGCCATAATGGCTGCGGTTACAGTGTTGGAAAGCCTACCAGCGTCCCTCTCAACTTTATCTTCCTTTTTACTACGAGCCAACATAGCCTCTTCGTCTTCTCTTTTTTTAGTACTGGCTCCGAAAAAGGAAATCGCTTCATATATTAGCCATGCTGCCGTTAATAAGAGTGTGAGGGGCATGGAGATGGATTTTAAGGCGACGGCGATCATGTTTTTAAAAACCTGAAACGCTCCAATGAAAACTTTAAATAAACCAGCAATCATTAAAAATTTACCGCCAACACTAACTAGGAATTGCACAAATTTGTTATCTACAAGAAATTTTACGATTGTTTGGACAAAATTAGCAATCTTCTCTAAATGTGGAAGTAAAGAAACTTGAATCTCACCTATAAGTGCATTTATCTGTGTTGTTAAACTATTATCAAAGTGTGCCGCGACCTCTTCGCTGCTTGCAGTCGCTAAATCAAAACCTTCTTGAATGGAAAGTTCCATAGCCTCTAAAGCCCCTATTTGATCTGCTTGTAAGGAAAGACCCTTAGAAAACTGCTGCTTTAAAAACTGACTATGTTTAAGACCGTCAGTTAACATATTAAACTGTTTTACTTCAGCCGCCGCCATTTCACGCAATAATCCAGCCGTAATCTTTCCTTCCATGGCTTGGAACGCTAGATCTTCCCTTCCAAGACGTACCAACATATTTTGAACATCCGCCGCTCCTTCTTCAAAGGACAACTTATTAGCTAGTTGAGTGATAGTATCCTTAAATAATGGAGCTTGAGCCGTTAAGCCAGCGACAGCCTTGGTTAATTGCTTTCCTCTCTCTGTATTACCAGCCCCCACAAGGGCTATAGCCTTAGCGTTTGCTTTCAACGCTTCTATCATGGCAGTGGCTGTAGTACCATATTTTACAGAAAAATCTAATATAGTCATACCCAACTTGCCAGTCTCTTCAGTAGTCATGGGTAGAATAGACGCCATGGAAGCTAATCCTTGAATCATTAGGTTCGCATTTTGCCCAGTCGCTTTTGCGGCACCAGCAAGTTTTAGCATCCCGCCATTAACGTCTTTGAATCCTGCTTGCAGAAACTGAACAGCATGATCCATACCAATTTTTATCCCTCCTGGTAAGTCTTCAAGATTGGTACCTAACTTCTCACTTAGTCTATTCGCAGTAGTGCCTACAGATAAAGATGCTTGTTGTAACGCATCCATCTCCACCATCAGGTCAATAGCTTTATTGTAAACCCTGGTTAAAGCTATCGTTGCGGCGTGCTGTTCTCTAAGTGCTGCCTTAAGTCCTTCTGCTGCGGCTCGGGTTCCCTGGTCTCTCTCTACCATTTACAAGCCCTCCTTGTTTATTTTTATTTCAAATATCTTAGACATATGCGAAGAATCCATAATATAAGTCCTATATTTACTAGTACCAAACATACGAGAAGTCCTGTAAAAACTAGATTTTCCCTTATTACTATATAGCCTTCTTAGTGCTTCCTTGGATTCTGGATCGTCCTCTATTTTAAAACACGTTAAGAGCTTACGCCCTGTCCCTCTGCTTATCCTAACTCCTGACGATACTTTGGTTTGTACTATCATTGCCACGACTGGTTCGTAATAACTACTATGATCTTTACGATAATTAAAAACCACTACATCTCCTGGCTGCATGAACCCTGCGCTTAACACTATTCGTCCTGCTTTACTAACTGCACCCCTAATCCCTGAGTTTGCAAGTGCATTACTAAGGATTAATTTTTTTTTATTTTCTTGAAATTGAGGCATCTTTTCCTATAATATATTTAAATATATAATGAATAAAGATAATATTGATATTAACATCATTGATTTTATAGATTTACTAGATGAAACATTAAGTACTACATTTATAGAAAAATGGAGATATACTTATTCTGAAAGGTTTATAAAACAATTTCAAATGAAGTTATTATCTTCATTAACTACAAATAAACCTCTAAAGATAGATAGTCTTTATATATATTTAACTAAAAAGTGTAAATACTCAAAAGAACAAGTATTGAACTTTTTTGAAGCTGTAGATGTAGATATCTACAGACCCTTGGTGCAGGGAAGGCTAACAAAGCATTTAGAAAATTAGACTACTTTTTCTTCTTAAGCTGCTTTTGCTCATCAATCCTCTTGTTAATATGTTCGCAAGGAACAAACAGAGGACACATATCATGATACTCACACCAGTTGCAGAATTGGTTCTCAGAGGCTACTAAATCATTAGACTTAGCTTTTCTAATCTGCCAGATCTTATCTACCTCTTCTCGTTTCCATTGTGCAATAGCTGGCCTTGAATACTTAACGTCTACAAAATGACCAGTAACAGGGTAGTAGTGAGCACACACTATTTTATCAACAGGAACCTTGAACTGCTCGCTGATTGCGTAGCAGTAGGATTGTAGTTGCCTGTCTTTAAAGAGTTCAAATTTGTTTTTTTCTCGTTTTGAGGTTTTGTAGTCTATGATCAGGTAGCCGCCATTACTGCCTTTTATGACTCTATCAATGATTCCATTTTGCTTAATATTATTCTTTTTATCAAGTGTGACCTCGTATATAAGCTCTGTGGCAACCGTTTCCCCCAACTTTCCATTAAAATTTAGGAAATTAGATAGACATCTATTCGTCTTTTCCTTATAAGAGAATGGTACCTTATAATTCTTCTTATGCTGCTCCGCAAGAGATTGCAGATCTTTCAAGCACTTTGCTTCAACTCCTTCTTCCAGAACCTTATGAATATAAGACCCGAAGCTCAAAGCGTCTTCATTTCTTGGTTTATCACCCATTAACCTCTCAACATATTTATACTTGTATTTCAATTTGCACTGACTAAAAGTTGAACTTTTTGAATAACTAATGGTTTCTATGAACATAATTTCTCCTAATATTATTAAAGAATACCTTGAAAGTAAGTTTAAAGGTAAATACAAACTTTCCTCAAATAACGTGGAATTTATAGTTCCATCCTTATTTATAGACAATGACTACAAACGTCATATGAGCATCAACTCTGAAACTGGCTTGTGGCAGTGCTTCAAGTCAGGCGAGGTGGGGGATTTTCACAAGCTTGTATCTATATTAGAGGGCATTTCCGCTAAGGCGGCTCTCTCTATGTTTTCTTTGGAAAGCTACCTCACAGAAAGCCCTAGACAATCTAAGGAGCCTTCTGTGTCTTCTGTTGAGGTCAAACCTATTAAGCATCTTACAAAAATCACTCGTACCATGGAACCTCAAGATGATGTCTCTTCAAAGGCTTGGGTTTTTATAGATTCTAGAAAGTTATGGGGTTCCCGAATCCCTTTTTATGTAACTACTGAAAAGCCTTATCAGAACAGAATCCTTATCCCTCTAACTGCACATAAAAATGTGTCTCACTTTCAAGCTCGTTCCTTGGATGATTCCCTACAACCAAAATACATCAATTCTCTAAATGTTAAAAAATCTCTAATATTATATCCCTATAGACATAATACTAATGAAGTTCTAGTGTGTGAAGGTCCATTAGATGCTATTTCCCTTCAATCACAAAACATAAATGCGACCGCTGCTATGGGATGTAAAATATCAAAATGGCAAGCTAAAATGCTATCTCAATCCCCAGGGAAAATTATAATTGCATTTGATAATGACTCCCCTGGAATAAGCGGTATTAAACATTTTGAGAAACTTAGAAAGCTCTGTGGAATGCGTGAGTTCTTCTTTTGCTTTCCTCCAAAAGGATACAAAGATTGGAATGAGGCTCACACGGATGGGGTTGATTTAAATACTCATATTAAGAAAAATACTAAACCTTTTGATTTTTCTTATCAAATCAATAACGCACTCACACAACCATAAAATGCATTAACGGGGTTACTATAGTTTGGTTAAGAACACTATACTTCACTTGCATAGCATAAGGACCAGTTAAACTGCCCATTGCACCTGATAATGTTGATGCATGAGTCTTCAATGCCTCTGTATCCCAATTCAAAATAATAGTGTTGTCAGATGTAATATCCACAACCGCAGAAGTGTCCGAGAAGGACGAGACTGTGACATGACTCCCTAAATTAGTTGACTCATTTAGTTTTTTGATATCAATCATTGCACTAGTTACCACAGAATCTTTGAATATATTATGAACTGCCTCACTAATGCTCTTATTCTCTAGTGATACTTCAGTCGATATCTTCAAATCTACTTTAGAACCAAAGACTATTTTTTTATTTAACAATTTATTGGTAGTCTTTAGAAGAAGTGGCTCCGTTATCATAAAGAACTTGTCTTTGAATAACGAGAAGTTATTTATCATGGACTGGTAAGTTGAGCCCGCCGCCAATTGCACAGTCCATACATCAATATAGTTCGCAACGCTGGAAGCCGCATTTTGTATATGAACGCTAGTTCCTGAGCCGTGGAAAGCATACTGCCCTCCTGGATAAGATCTCTGACCGTCTAGGACAACTACATATTCTCCTGTCCCCATCCTAAATATGCCACTTAAAGAAGATGGGTCGGAATCTGGGTTATAGCACGCTGCACTAGTAGCTGCTGCAACTTGAAAACCTCCCGATGCTCCAAAATGCATCAAGATTTGATCCTTTGTTAGAGAAGTAGAAAGCAGCCCATCGCCTCCAAGAATAGAGCTTGGTGGGAAGTTATTATCTTCTCTAAAAATGGTGACGCCACTAATAGCTACTGGATCTTGATAAACGCCATCATTGATAAAAAGAGCCCGCAATCCCACGGGTTGTAATACATTAGGTCTATTATGTCTATCTATGATTAGATTGCCGTTCAACTGCATCTTTTTGCCTCTCCATATCTTCTACGTATAAATTCAGGAAATGTTTTCTCTCCATCCGGGTCATGGCTTTTACATCCCTGTATGAGACCCCAATTTCCTTTACTAATATGTAGGCTTCCTGAAATAGATTATCTAACTGTAATTCTTCTTCAATCTCTAAGAAAAAAAATTCTCACCTATAGGGATATTTACTACAGTTTCTGCTTCGCAGTCCCCACAAATGAAATTAATTTTAGAATCCAGCCCATATTCTGGCTTCATTAGCTCAGACACTAATACATGCATATCTTTTAATGGCAATTTTTCAAGAACTTTAGCAATTACTTGCTTATCTGTATGCCCTTCAATATCTTCTATAAATCTCCACAATTGGATGTTTTTATTCTCTATGAAATTCAAATATTTTTCATCTCTAAGACGCGGGAATCTTAATGTTACAGACTTTTTAAGTGCAGGCAACTCAATCTTCCTGGGATCTGATAAATCATCAGGAACTTCATTCAATAGAAGTTTAGAAATATCAATCGTAACTTCTGAATCTTGAAAACATTTAGGACAAGATATCACAGCCTTGTAGTCTGTGCCATAAGATATTTCTCGTATCTTGTAGAGAAGAAATAACTTATCCATAAGCAAAAGTTCATTAATATTTAAATTATTAACACACTTACTTAGTAAATAATTAACGGGCTCGACCTTATCAGATTTTTTAATTGTAGCAAGGGACTTCTCGTCTTCGAAAGTCATTGGTCTAACAGATACGCCTGCTGCGGGATTAGGTAAAGAATAAAACCTACCTTTAGACGGCAAAGATACCTCAGTTTCAACCTCGACTGGGAGATTTTCTAAGATGCTGTCAACAACGTCTTGTTTTAAATTATCACTTTCAGGATTGTTAAGAGTCTTTTCAATCATAAAATTCCTTCTATACTTATTGCTACTTTTCTATAATAGTCGTGATGCGTATAGAAATAAATAATCTAAAGTCTAGAATTATCACCGATAACCCAGAGCTTATTCGAGCTTTAGATAAATTATATAGCTTCAAAGTCCCAGGCTCTGAATATTCACCTAATTACAGGAGAAGAGGGTGGGATGGCAAGAAACACTTTATTTCTAGGTCTGGTATTTTTAGAACAGGACTTTTACCTAGAATTTTAAAAGATCTTGAAAAGATAAAATGCTCTCCTAAATTACCTAAAACTAAAGAAGAGGATTACAGTCTAAAATCCATAGATAATATACCTTATTACGATTACCAGGAAGATCTAATAAACAAAGCACTTCAAAACAAAAGAGGGGTTATTAAATCACCTACTGGATCTGGTAAAACCCTTATCACCGCTGGTATTATTAAATCCTTAGCTCCTAAACATAAAAAGATGATTGTTTTATTTAATGCAAAACAATTATTAACTC
>Ga0315336_1003274_pt1 | contig 22058 bp, 23 predicted proteins | sample ASW5metaG_FD_204512 | JGI IMG/M metagenome (GOLD analysis project Ga0315336, IMG submission 204512) | Ammonia-oxidizing marine archaeal communities from Monterey Bay, California, United States - ASW #5 | ecosystem: Environmental > Aquatic > Marine > Intertidal zone | place: USA: California... | reverse complement strand
CGCCGCCCGCGTTAATACTGCATCACGTTACCCGTGGGGTGATGATCCGAACAGCGGTTGCGGAGAAGCTAACATGTACGACCAAGCGGCGGCCGGGTTGCGGCCCTGGGACCACATCAGCTGCAGTGACGGGCACCGCCAGGCTGCTCCTGTTGGATCTCTGAAGGTCAATTCCTTTGGTCTCTACGACATGGTCGGTAATGTCTGGGAGTGGGCAGAGGACTGCTATGTAATGCCATATGGGGTGCAACCCACCGACGGTAGCGCCCATCAAGTCGATGGTCCCTGTGAAAAACGCGTAGTACGTGGCGGTTCCTGGCATACTCGCGCTACTTGGCAAAGACCTACTTTCCGCGGCCGTGATGATGCGGACTATGTCACACAAGTATTTGGAATGCGTGTTGCGCGAGATCTTCAGTAGTACACGTGGCGGTAGACGCACTCTTGGAAAGAACTTTTGTTTGACCTACCAGTTAATCTGAGTCCTCTATTATTACTTCGACCCCCTCTTGTGTGGTCGCTTTAAGGCTTACTAGCCATGAGCGGCTTGATGGGCAAACTACTGATTGCAACGAATGATGAGTCTTCGATGCGATACCAGTTATGATAATGGCCGGCGATCTCTCGGATGGCGTCACCAGGAACAAGGTCAACGATAGAATCGTCCTGAAAGAATCTCAATTTTCCCGATGTCACGTAGATTAATGAATCGAGCTTGCCAGTTCTCTGACTGGTCGGCCCGCCCTGTTTACTATGCGCCACGCGAACTGAATTGCCTTCAAAACTATACCGTTTGACGCTCAGCCTGATGGCGTCAGTAGGAGCATTTTCCAATGCCTCGGGTGTGTTGGCACTTACACGCTTTCCATTTTCATCCCACTCTGCAAAATGTATGACGGGCGCATCGGCATTCCGTACATGGTGGGCTCTGGCGGCCTCGTTGATTAAGTTTCCGGTTACCGTCCAGGCCACAACCGTCGCATCGCCGTCACCGCGAAGAACACCGCTTGGATAGCTAACTACATCACCTGTTTCCAACTCTACCAGTTCCCCGGCCACTTCAACGGTCCCTGAGCCGTTGAGCATAAAGATAGCACTCTCCACCGTAATGGCATGAACCATACCCCCCATTACTTCCTTAAATTCCAAGATACGGATGGTCCCCGTGGGAAAGGAGTAGGTCTTCTGCTCATACCGTGATGCATCAGCTGGCGCTTGGTCTACCGCCTCCTGTCCCCAAACGATACGTACAATCTTACCACGGTCGTTTTCAACATCCCATTCAGCAAGAATCATAGGTTCGACAGATGCACCAGCGACGTGCATGTCAGGCGTTGGGCTAATAGGAGCAGCTGTTCTCACTGCATGGAGTGGTAGGGTTTGGGCCGATGCCGAACAAGCAACCAGAAGCGTAGCTAATCGAAGCAATTCTGAAAAATGCATGTTGTTTCTTTCTTCCTGAACCTTTCGCGCAGAAGACCAATCACCTAAAATCGTATCCTTCTGCAACTTCATTAGAAAGATTGAGACTAAGTGTTGTAGTCGGTACCGTGCTCCGCATCGTCGAATGATGCAAGCAATCACCGTGTACAAAGTTGCCATGGCCGGGTGCTCGGCGGCGCATTTCGCCACTTTGAACTGTGGTTTCCAGGTGTCCAGACATAACCCATACGATTGCCATGCGATTTGTTTTGTGCATTTCATTCAAGTTGTATGGCTTTGGACTATTCTGTGTGAAGCCGAGACCCCAGGTTTGCCCGACTTGTTTCGCGCTCATGGAACTGAGTGGACTCGTCTGAATCAACGGGACCTCATAATTTGTCCATGTGGAACGTCCATTAGCATCCAATTTGTACCCCGTCATGCGATAGACTGTTGCCGGTTTAACGTTGGAAATGGCCATAATAAAAATTCCTCTATTTTCGCGGTTTACTCAAGAACATCTCGTTGCAAAGGTTGTCCTCGTGTCTAGGAAGGCTATTTGAGGCCGTCTGGCATTGTTACAAGTAGATAGTTGCACGCCTCCTCTCCCACGAATCGCGTCATGTGTCCCTGGCCATCGTTGTCTTGCGCCAACATCATGTCCCCACGCGCGAGCTGCCTTTCCTCACCATTGCTAACGGTGATATGCATCTGACCCGAAAAAACAGCGACGAAGGTTGTAGCACCTGTTGCTGCAAAATCGATGAAATGCCCAGGCAATGCATGACCTATCTGCCAATCCGTCACGTTTTGACGTGCCGAGTTGATGCGACGGTAATAATTACCCTGTTGAACTTGGGTACCTCCTGGTCCAGTCATATTAAGATCAACCTCACTCAGTACGGAATGACCGGTGGCATCAGTATAGATATGTGGCATTAGCATTCGTCTCTCTCCCTATTTTAGTTTGCCCTAGTGCAGCCTAGACCAGTGTAGGCGGGTAAATAGTCTTTATTCTCACAACGATGCGCCCCACCTCCGGCCCATCGCACGCTAAGAGTCAGTTTCTAGTCCTTGCTATTGTCTGACCAGATATCATTATTGTGCGCCATGCGCGATTAGCACTTCGGCCTTGCTTTCTTGATATGCCCGCGCAGTTCGCCCGCAACATACTTTGTGGTATGCAAATTCACGTAAAGGCGATCTTGAACGAGATAAGTCATCGTGCCTTCAGTTAATATTACTGCACCTTCAGTTGGGCTCTTCATACCCTTCGGAGCAAGATCGATAATAATTCCCGCCTCGCCGCCGGGAGTTTGCGGACCGTGAATATGAGCTCCGGTCACCGGCGTCGTTGTATTACTGTAGATGAGCTTCCAGCTGAGCTTTAGCGTGGAACGCTCGAGCACCAAATCTACCCGACCGATACCGGGACTTTCAGTGACCGCGCTTTCTTCGTCGGCCGACAAGTCAGCATAGAACGAGATCGGCGGGCCTGATGTGTCATCGGGATCCGGCGAGAAGTACGCGCATGATAGGTCGCTTTGAACTGGAGGTTCTTGTCCAAACACATTTCCCGCGTAAAAGATCATCACCAGGACAAGCCACGGCCGGAAATTCATAGCTATCGGTAATGATTTCAATATTCCAAACCTTCTTAAACACCCGTACCGGCCATGGTGTTACCTGACTTCATGATGGGACGCCAAATGCGATCCGTGCTCCGCACACCGTTCAGATCGCCCGGCTCCAAGTCACGTTTATTCGTGTAAAGCAGCAGGCCTTTGTGCGCCCACTGCCTGGTTCCGTTCTCAAGCGTAACGATTGACCAATAGCCAAGCGGCTTGGCATCTGGTGTGGCCGGAACCGGCATCCAATCAAAGGGGCGGTCTATGCCATTTTCCGCCCGAGGAATAAACCCCGTCTGGCCGGGTATAAAGTCATGGGCATATATCGTTCTGCCCTGTGAGTCGGCCAGCAATTCGCCCCCATCTGATTTTTGGTACGTGATCCAATAAGGTACAGGCGGCGGGGGCTCCAGAATAACAGCATGCCACGCAGTGATGTTATTACCCGCAATATCGGTGGGTTTGAAATCCCCGGCATAGCGATAAAGTGGCTTGGACTTGTACGCCCATTGTTTGGTGCCGTCATCGCGAATCACCAACGACCAATCACCGCCATTCGTGACCGCTGACCACCAAGCTTCAACCGGACGCCAGGTCCGCGCACACGTAGCATCGCACACGGACCTGCTGGGATTGTCCGCATCCGAGACGTAAAGCGTCATATTATTTTGATCGACGAGAAGTTGACCGTGTTGGGTCTTGTAGGTCGCAAAACCGGGCGGCGTGGCAATGGGTTTCGTAGCCACGTACCATTGCCGTCTTATCTCATCGCCATTGACATCACCGGGCGTGATGTCACGGCTATAGGTATAAAGAGGCTCGCCTCGAAACGCCCATTGCAGGGATCCGTCATCGCGTTTTAGAGTCGACCAATCTCCCCCAACTTTGGTATTGGTGGAGACTTTGAGCGGTGGCCACACGGCAGCGCATTCTTCGTCACATCTAGATTTTCCGGGTTCTTGGTCGCGCGTAAAGGTGTACAAAGTCATACCTTTGGCATCAGTCAACAGCCAACCATAGCCACGCGCTTGCAGGGTAACTTCGGTTGGGATGTCTTCTTGCGCCCAAGAGCGACTGGGCGAGGCCCAAATCACTAGGGCAAGCGTCGCCGCTATTAGATAACGATGCACGAACCAACGATCAGGAACACTCATAGGCCTACATCCCTCCTTCTGCCACACGCCCGTCGTCGTCGCAGCAATCGCACTCACGCAAATACGTCCGTCACCAATTTAGTGGTCCGAAGCGATTTTGTACCCCAGGTCTGGATCGGCACGCCCATTATCTTCATCGCTGTCAGGCCAACGCGAGTAATGGGGTCACCACCACCAACAACATGCAGACCGCTTTTCATGCGCCCACCGGCTTTACCCGCAAAATAAATCGGGATGCCATCAAGGCTATGTACTTTTGCGTAATTGGTTTCGCTGGAGGCAAAGATGAGACAGTTGTCTAGTAAGGTGCCCGCACCCTCACGGATGCCTGATAGTGTTTCAAGGTATGTGGCGAACCCTTCACTGGCACGTTGGTTAAACCAATATGCCAGCGGCTGGTAGCCGAGTTTTGTATCGATCACTTCCGAATGTGTCAACAAATGGTGAGTATATGTTTCGCCCGGCTTGCGTACATTTGCGAAGTTGTCGGTAAAAACCATATTGAATACTTTGGTTTGATTGCAAGCCACCGCCATCGCCAACAGCTTGGACATAACTTTGTGAGTCGCGATTACGTTTGGCATTTCGCGCACAGACGCCAACCGGTCGGTCGGTAATGCGTCAGGCTTCTCCGGAATAATGCACACCTCATTAGGCTCGGGCTCTTGCAATTGAAGCGCCAATTGATTTTCTACCTGCCGTATTGAGGTGAAATATTCATCCAACCGGTCCTTGTCAGCAGCGCCTAGCGTTCTTAGGTAATCGCGACTTTCTTCCATGAATGCGGACAGAACGCTCTTCTCGACCATCACCATTGGATCCGGCCTGAACTGCGCCACATTAGGATCGATAAATTCCGGACCAAACAACTTCGCATAAAGCGCAACCGGGGATATCTCGGCCTGAGGACGGCTGTCCGTATTCCGAGCACTATAGTTTTCACGCGCAATGCCTACACTTGAAACATCGATGGTCTTGAACCGCGTACCGTTACCTATCTCGTCGGCTATGAGCAGATCAAGCGTCGTATTAGCGATCTCACGATTGCGTTGGGGAACAGTGCCAGTCCGGTTACCTACCCAACCTGTGAAATGCGTGTAATTAGAGCGCCCGTCTAAAGGCATTCCGAAGCCGCCAAAAAAATTCAATTGATTCTCGAACGGTTTTAATGACTTGGCCTCGTCGAGAAATTCGATTCCGGGGCTCGTCTGCGTTTTTTCTGCGATAGCGTGCCCGGGTGTGTGGCCCATGCCCCAATACCAGGTACCGAATCTGACCGGCAGCGGCGCACCAGTGGCAGCCAGCGCTGTGCCATTATTGTTCAGAAAACAGTCGAGAAATGGCAATGCGACACCAACAGCACCACCTCCCAAGAGCCCGCGCAGAAAACGTCTGCGATTTTGACGTCGAGGTAAGAATACACTCATAACTGCCTCTCCTGCACTTTTTCCTGTACTGTCCCATCTGCATTGGACAGGACCGTGGCATTATCTGTCGTGGGCACTGAAATCGCGAATAAGGCTTCACTATTTGCAATGCGCCGCAACAGCTCGGGGACCCGGTATCCATCGTCTGCGAAGCCTGCTTCAAGGTATCTTAGTAATTCCCGATCTTCTGGTCCGATGCTGCGACCGAGCGCATAAGACGCCAATCTCTGGGTGACACAGGATGTTGTTGCTGGGTTCGTTGAAACAGCTCTTCCCAAACCCGCTGCGTCAGTGAAGACGGTGCCATCCAAATCGCCACTGGCGTCAATAAACTCACCATTCTCGGTCGTTCGCAGTTGACCGATGCCGTCTAGATTTTCAAGCGCCAGGCCAATCGGATCGGTGATTTTGTGGCACCCGGCGCAGGCCGGCGCCGTGCGATGGGCAGTCAAGCGTTCCCGCGCAGTTTTGTTAGGTGAATTTGGATCCTCGAACAACGAGAAATCGACGTCGCCCGGTGGATCGGGAACCCTTTGGCACAATATGTGCTCTCGAATCGCTTTGCCGCGGAGCGTTGGCGAACTGCGGCCTGGATGAGATGACAGCGCGGCAAAACCAACTTGAGTCAGAATGCCCGCGCGCGGGTCATTCTCCGAAAATTCAAACGGAATCCAAGCACCATCAGCAGGGCGCCTTGTCGGGACCCTATATATACGCGCCAGCGCGCCTGTAATGAAGGTCTGCCGTGTTGTAAATAACGCACGGTAGTCCTGGTTGCGCACAACAAGATGATCAATAATGGTGCGCAGAACTTGCTCCTTAGCATCCTCTGCAACCTGAATTGTAAAGGCAGGATAGATGATACTGTCTTTCTCGAGTGTTTCGAACTGCTCGAACTCCAGAAAGTCCTTGAAGAATGCCCGTACGCCCGTGTCCAGGCGAGGCGAGGCCATCATCCGGTCTACTTGGCGCTTCAATCCCTCCTTCGTGTGTAATTCACCCGTTTCGGCGGCCGCTAGTAACGGTTCATCCGGGGTTGTGTTCCATAACAAGAAACTCAGACGCGAAGCCTTAGAGAAGGATGTCAGCCGCACATTGCCCGTCAGATCAGGATCAGGCTCGGTACTATCGATTATGAACAGGAACTTAGTGGTCGTCAGCATGCCGGCAATACCAACGGCAATTCCGCGATAGAAATCGCCGCCCACTTTCGCCGCTTCGGATGCAGCATCTATCGGAGTTTGAACCTCTGCCGCTGTTAGCGGACGACGGTACAAAAGTCGACCAATCTTGGTAAAATACAGACGCGCGCAACGATCATCAGCAGCGGAGGCATCCCTCGGCTCGCATGGAAACATCATTGTACGATTCTCTGGGCTTACAACTCGCTGCGCAATAGTGCGCGCCTGATAGTAATACCGATCAAATCCCGAAGGGGTAATGCGCGCCGAGCGAGCGCCTATAGCGAACAACCCATCGGTACGGACCAGCGGATCGGCGTGACTCTCCGCTTTAATTTGCGGGCCAAAAATGTCGGTGATGGCATTCACGTACTGCCCATCGGTTAACCGACGCATATCGGGCGGCGCACCAGTAATTTCCGGTTCAGAATTTCCACAACTCGTTAATACCAAGATCATGGCAAGTGGGAGAAAAGAAACTTTCATCGGTTTGCGCTTTTCACTTCTTCGTCCGGATGAATGATGAACGCCGCATACGTGCCAATCTCAAAGGCAGACGACAAATGCGTGCACTGACCCGTGTCCGGATCAGGATAGCCATCTGCCAACTCATGGGCCGCGACGTACATGGATGGGCAGTTATCACCTCCTGACACGTGCCCGGTCATTCCTCCATTGTAATACAAAAATTCATCCATATTGTAATAGCCGGTGATCATCCCATTGGCCCTGGCGCCATCGGGGGCAATTTCCAGTCTTAGCCCCATGTCACGGATGATAGGGTGCATAAAATTATAGTTGCCATAAAAAGGAAGCCGTACATCGCCGCGCGCTGTGGTCAACACCCCATCTTTAATCGCGCCTTTCAAAGAATCATTGTAGCGCGGCTTACCGTCTTTCATATCGATATTGTAGCTCGAGTAAGGCAGGGGCCTCCCACTACCATCGAGCGCGAATTGATCGATCGATCGGTAGAAGGTGACTATGACATCATCAGAATTGCGCGGATCGGTTACACCCGAAACCTCGATGAGAATCATTCCCAGGCCGCTCGTGCCCCGTCCTTCATGCGCGTTCGCCTCGGGCAGTCCGCCTCGTCGCCAACCGTAGATGCATCCCAACAACCGGTACATCTGATTGTCGATGCCTGGCGTGCCATCATCTGGGTGCGTAAAATTTACATGGGAGCAAGTCTTTGGCGTCCGGCTACCGTCAGTATCGCCGTCCAGGTTTGCTCCATAGGAGTATTTGCCCTCAACCACTTTCATGGGCGGATCAATAACCGACGTCGGGTCATGACAGACGTGCTCCCCGTTGGGGCCACGGCGCGGCGTGATAAACTGGCGGGCGAGACTTTGTATCAGGCCGTTTTCCGTTGCCTTTGCACGCTCCTCCTTGGACAATCCGCGCCACCAAATTTCGTCGTTTGCCACCGATAGGCCTTCAGGGCATTCGTCAAGAAATTTGCTGTTGAAAACGGAAGTGAACCAATCTCGGACCACGAACCCTAGCGTGATGGTGTCGGCCGACACCGCCGGTGTCGCTGCGGTAAGACTCATCACGCAGGCGATCGAAAAAATCCAATTCAACGGAGACTTAAAACACTCTTTTGACGACTGATTTAGCATTCTCTTGGCCTATCACTTTTAACGTTAGAAGCTGCACGTTCTTGCCCTCTTACCATGAGGTTGGCAACGCTGATTCAAAAAGTCCGACAACGACCTTTGGGCACCGAACCTTCACTAAGTCTTGTACCAAACCGGCGATACGATATTAAAGCCAAATGCCGAGCCCGCCAAGTCAAAGTCTTATAAGCCACGACTGTCCCAAACCCTCGATGATTTGGACTATTTCACAAAAGCATTAGGGATACATAAGGATATATATTCCGCCATTTATTTGCATTCTGCCCTCAGCTAAGCGCGACGAAATCTGATGCTGTCACTATGTTTGGCTCTGGACCTTCCTTATCGGCAAGACCTTGCATAGCCTGCCATACCGCATTGACCGAAGCGTGAAGAACCGTGGCAGGAAAGAGGACTATTTTGAACCCAAGGCTTTCTAATCGTGCCAGCGATGGACCATCTTCATTTAGATGATTAAATAGAAGAAAGACCTTAGCGGACAATTGGCTAACTACCATTTCAAGATCATCAACATCCGTCAACCCTTCGATAAATACGATGTCAGCACCAGCATCTGCATAGGCATGAGCTCTTTCCAACGCCAGACTTGTACCTTCAGAGAACACTGCGTCGGTTCTTGCACTTATCAATAGGGAGGATTTTTTTCGGGCATCAAGCGCTGCTTCGATCTTGCCTACCATGGCCTGCTTCGAGATTAGGGGACGCTTCCCAATTTCCGACATTGATTTGGTATTTATTTGATCTTCAATCTGAATCGCCGCCGCACCTGCTCTTTCAAAACTCCTAACAGTACGTGCCACTTGTGTTGCGTTACCAAAACCGGAATCTGCATCAACAATTATGGGAATAGAGACGCGGTCGGCTATTCGGTCAAGAATCTGTGTCATTTCTGACATTGTTGTTAGTCCGACGTCGGGGCGACCGAGTTGGCTAGCCGCGACCGCTGAACCAGACAGAAACACCATCTCGAATCCTGAACGTTCTGCCACAACCGCTGTCAGCGCATCGTAAATACCCGGAGCTACCAATATTTGTTTGGCATGAAGCCTCTGGGCCAGCCTGTCCATGTCTGCGTTTACCACTCTATCTCAACTCCTATGCCCCTTTCTGAGGCATTGTTGGCTGCATACAATCCGGCTGCCAAATCCTGCGCTGATACGCCCAGGGATTTGTATACTGTAATATCATGATCAGATTCTCTGCCTGGAACTTCGTTGAGTAGAACTTGCCCTATTTCGCCAACAATGTGACCTGGCGTCACAGCCCCTGCTTCAATGGCATTGACCAGTTCTCCGGCTTGTTCTAAAGCCGAAGGCAAATAATCAACGTAGAATCGGCTACGACAAACGACGTCAGTATCCGCTTCAGAAGACGCTCTGACTGCCGCTCCTACTAAATTCACATGGGTGCCAGGCTGCAACCATTTACCACAAAAAATTGGATTTGTAGCTGAGGTGACCGTGCACAGAATGTCTGCAGCTTTCACCGCGCTTTCAGCTTCGTCTTCAACGGTAATATCAACTCCCTCGGGCAGCACCTCATTAGATGCGAACACATTTGCCCGCTCTGGATTGCGCCCCCAAACTATAATTTTCCGTATATCGCAAACAGATAAAATTGCCTTAACGTGATGGCTTGCCTCTTCACCACAGCCTAATAATGTCAATGTCGAGGCGTTAGTGCGCGCCAGGAGTCTGGTCGCGAGAGCAGATGTTGCCGAGGTACGGATAGCTGTCAGTTCACGCCCATCCAGCAATGCGATTAGAAGACCCTCGTCCGCATCAAAGATGAGTACAGCGCCTACGTGAGTGGAATAAGGACTGTTGGATTCACGCGGGAATTTGCTAACTATTTTAATGCCAAAGGTATCTCGTGTTTCAGCCTTGAACTTGGTGGCTATGTATCCCGGCATCATTCCGAGTTTCCCAGAGGTGTTAGGTACGGCCATGAATTGGCGCAGCGGCATTTCGACATTTCGCTCAGAAACAGCACGCATCGCATCATCCATGACTTGCACACACTCAGCATGGGTCAAACTCCGTTGCACATCTGTTCTATTGAGAATCCGCATGGTTGATCTTGCACTCTGGTCAATATCGATAAGTTTAGCGGCTGGAAGGCGTTGTTGCTCACCACGGCAACGTTGTGCCGTCCCATCTGTGGAATGTACCGATGTCGTCTAGCGTTAGACCATCAATCAGGTCCATTATGGCGCCTATGGCGCGGCGCGGCACATATTGGTTGGTAGCTAAATAACCCTGGATGCGCTCCGGCAGGATCGATGGATCCTCGACTTCCAGGTAATTCTCAACGTCGATAGTGTAAGGAGCAATTATGCCTACAACAACTCCGCGATTCTTAACTGCTTCACCATACCGGCGCATCAGCGCGTTTAGCCCAGCTTTGCTTGCATGATATGTGGGTGCGAGGGGACTGCGTATATTAGCGATAGATCCGCCTTGAGCACTCATTACAGCGATAGTTTTTTGTTTGCTCGCTGCTACGTGCTCGAGAAATGCCTCAGAGACGTAGAGCTGACCGATGATGTTGGTGCGTAGTACTTGTTCGAGCCAGGCATAGTCAGTTTTCCCGAATAGGTTGAGGCCGAGTTCCCGCCCCTGAACCATGCGAGGGCGAAAGGTTTTGATCGCAGCGTTAAGATTCAAGACATCAATGGGAGTGTCGACGTATTTGGTTGCCAAGGCATCCACTTCGTCAAAGTCAAGTATATCCATCTCTTCAATAACTACATTAGAGAATTTCTCTGCTAGAGCATGAAGGCGCTCAGCCTCGGACGGAGTACGGGTAGTGGCGATAACATTCCAGCCACGCTCGGCGTAGTCATTGACAAAAGCTAGACCATGACCGCGGGATGAACCGGTGATTAGCACAGTCCGTGCATCGTCCTGTGCAGGAGCTGGTAACGGTAATATCAGGATCGCGAATAAACCGCCTAAGATAAAGCCGTGCAGCAAGATCCTCAGCTTATCTGTGTGAAGCATAATACCCTCCCCAACTTCTTTAGAAAGAACCAGCTTACTCCTTTAGTTAGAAAAAGAGAGTCAAAATTCTTCCTGAAACTTTCAGGAGTACTCGGTATACGGGAAAGTGAGTAGCAGGGTGAAAAGCGGCGAGAGCTTCATATTCACGAGACCGCTAGATAATCCTCTTTTATTTTTTGCAGATCACTTTTACGGATTTTGACGTCGTCGTAAATGACAATACCATCCCTACTCCTAATTGTGGCACGGCCCCAGGTTGGTAAACCAGGATCAAGGGTGGCTGTTGCAAAAACGCCGCCAGGCAGCTCTACAACTTTTTTAGTTTCAGGGTCTTCTGCCCAGATAGTTAGCTCACCCTCCTCTATCACCTTTATAAGGAGCGGCCTGAGGAGGGAGGTGACTAAATAATTGTAACCTACAAATGTGCGCGGTGAGGTGAGTAACTCTTTCCCTGTCTCAGTATATTTCAATCGTCTGGTCTTTGGATTCGACCAATTCCGCTTTGCATTAAATGGGTCGTTTGATTTTTTTAGTTCCCGAAGTTGTATTTGGTTTATCTTTTCTCGGTCGTCCTCCGAGACGATACACCATAGTTCAGTGATTGCTTGCCAAAACGATAGGTCCATAACTCTAATCCTTTCCACACTTCCTACCAGAACATTAGCTAAACCCTTTGCCGAAGTGAGCATAACGGAGACAAAGCCGCCCCCAACATTCCCAAAACACTTTCATCCAAATCAATATGGGTAACCTTGCAAAGCCTAAAGGTTGTTACTCAATACAGCGACGGGCCATAGGGTAAGAGGGGGGGTTAAGCTGATCGCATGGTGGTGGCCATGAAAGTATATCATCTTTGTGATGATATACTTTGTTATTGCAGTCTGGGTTGTCCAGGCATTCCATGGTGAAACGTGCCAGGTCAGCGCGGGTGATAGGTGTAATCGTGGTGCGGTCTTCAGTGAGGATAGCGTTACCTGTGGGTTCGGTATCGTTCGGCCACACCCGACCATTACGAATTACGGTTGTGGGAATACCAGACGAAAAAAACACCTCTTCGGCAACACCGTGGTCCATCATACGTGGCTTTAAGTATGGCAAACGATCCCACGGCTCATCGGGGTGTAATGCCATGTTTGCCCCCGCTCCAAAAGCTCCATGATGGATAATCTGCTTGATTTCTCTGGATTTAGCGGCCCCAACAATATTCATGCTTGTTACCTTAAAGAAATCCACCAATTCGGGTGGAGCACGGACAGCAATGATGACCGCGCGGAAGTTCTTACGTTTAAAGGCTGCGTCTACACTAGCGCGATCGAGTAGGTCGCCCACGGCATACTCGACGTCCAAATCTGTGAGGCTGCTACGGTCTGAAGACTCACGAACAAAGACGGTTACATCCTCATTATTTTCGACAAGCAATTTTACAATACGCGTGCCAAGTTCGCCGGTACCGCCAAGCACAAGAATACCTTCAGCTTCTACTGGTCCGGCGGCAGACAGGCATCCAAGTAGGAGAAGCGTCATGACTCTGAAATTTTTCATAGCTACCGATTTGTCAGTCCAACCAGTCTTTTGATTCTGAATACGCAAAGCGGTATCGGGGGAGGTTATAAAGAAGAACAGCAATTGCTATTACTCCAGACGATACCGCTACGATGGCAATAGAATAGCGCAACGCTGTGTCATCTTGGAAGATGTAATCGGTTACAAGCGCGATGCCGGTTGGTCCAATAGTTAACCCTAGAATATTAATCACGAAATAGAATAGTGCTGAAGCCTGTGCTCTCATCTGATTAGGGGTCACAATTATTAAGGCTGAAATGCCAGCAGCAGTTGCCATGCTTGTCCCCGTGCTTGCGGGTAACAACATTATTACCGATAGTTCGGGTGTGGGCATTAATGGGGCTAAAACGCTTGCTATAACGCCTACTATTACACCTATGAAGGCGGCACGCATGTGCGCGTCATCATGTTTTCTTGCTAGATATTCCGACGTCCATGCCGCGAGGAGTGCTGCTAAGGGGCCGGAAATCAGCGTGACGAGCCCGTATGCCATCCCGATCTCGCCAATACTCCAACCCCAGGTCCTTATAAACATCGTAGGAATCCAGGCGTAAAATCCATAAGCAAGAATAGCAACAATCGAGAGTCCAACAAAATGGCTCCCATACATTTGACGGCGCTGATTAATGAAGCCGACCACGGATGCAAACGGCATGTGATAAGCTTTTTCGCCATGGGTAGGCGAAAATATCAACCTTTCCCGGCGCTTTGGTTCCTTTATGGTTAGCATTAATAGCGCCATGACTAGGCCCGGCAAGCCAACCACTAGGAAGACGGTTTGCCATGGATACAGTTCACCGATGACAGGCAAGGTTAGGCGGGGGATGCTGTATACATATTCAATAACCTGACCACCAAGGATCATAGCTGTACCAACCCCTAAAGAAATTCCCATGGTGTAAAAACTGACCGCTCTAACTCTTGTGTCTTTGGGAAAGTAGTCGCTTATCATCGATAAGGCACCCGGGCTCAGCGCTGCCTCACCTACACCCACACCGACACGCATAAGAAAAAGTTGTGTGTAATTTCTTGCCAGTCCACAAGCTGCTGTCATTAGGCACCATATTGATATGCCACTAATAATAATTATTCTCCGGCTATAAAGATCTGCGAGCCTGCCGATAGGGATACCTAGGACGGTATAAAATATTGCAAATGCTAAGCCTAGAAGCAGGCTTATCTGGGTATCGCTGATCTCTAAATCATGTCGTATAGGTTCGACCATAAGGGCCATTATCTGGCGGTCGATAAAAGAAACCATATAAGCGAGAGTTAGAATAACCACTACGTACCAGCCATAAGCGGGCGACGGATAATCTGCCGGCCGTGGTTCCTGAAGTTGTGATTTAGCCAAGCTATTAAGTGCCCTTACGGCTATAGATAACCTGAATTAACCTTTGGATGCGTTCCTCCGCCGCCTGGTTCAATGCCTGGGCATGCTCCTGTTGTTTATCGTTTAGGACAGTGAGGTCGGCCCTCGCTTCCTCCTTCTTCTTATTTATGTCACGGAGAACCTTCTTAATTCCTCCAAGATAAACCACGATCGATATGCAAATAAAAACCAATGCACCGAACTGAAGTATTTCCACTAAATGGATGTACTTAATTAGTTCTTCCATTTCTGAACGTCCCCCTAAATGTTTGTATCCAACCGCAACTACTACCGCCCACATGAGGCTGAAGGTGGAGTAACCTTAACCGCTTTACTTAATAACTGCCCGGCAAGACAAACTGACAGGGTACCACAGTTTAAAACAACGTTGTAACTTTTAAGTATTTGTTTTTATTTTCTTTTTTCTATTTTATTCTTCGCCCAGGCCTTCTCCACTCGGAGGGTGTCAGTTTCCAGACCCTTCGAACCATGCCCATGGTTACCGCCAAGCTAACCTCATGCCTGGCACGATCAAGTATCCATTCCTTGGTGTGCGGCTCAGCTTTCTCTCTAAGCCCCTCGTGGTAAGCCCGGTCATCGGCAATAAACTTCTCCAGCCATTCCTCGAGCCTACGCAGCAAGGCTGCTTTTTCTGCATGCCAGTTTGGGTTCGTAATCTTATGCGGCTTAAGATGTTTAGCTATTATCCGAGGTAGGTCGTTTCTTAAGATCTTAATATCTTCGTATATGACAGTGCCGTCCCGGCTTCGGATCTTGGCCTTGTTCTGCAAAGGCAAGCCAGAATCAATTCTTGCGTGGGCAAAAGTTTTTCTTTTTAACTTCTTTGTTTGCTTCCTTAAAGGGTCCTCCGCATAAATACGTAATTCTCCCTTCTCTATAACTTTCAAAAGAGTGGGTAGAATGACGGAAGTCCTTATGTTTTCCCAGGTTATAACTCGAGGTCGGGATAACAGCGTTTTCCCTTTGCCCGCAAACAGGTCCCACTGGCGGGGGTCTCCCTTTTGCAATTCGGAGTTATCTTTCTGAATATCTTCCTTTTGCATCTTAAGTATGACTGCTCTATCCCGCGGCGGAACTAAGCGACAAAGTTCGTTTACGGCTCCCCAGAGAGATAGGAAGAAATGTGCTGGCTCTCGTGTCCGTGTTGAAGTCACTGTGGTGGTTTTAGCCACTCCTTAACCCCCTACCGCTATGCAAGCTTTTAAACTGCTGCGGATAGAAGTATCGCTATTGAGATACAACCTTACCAGACCTAAAGATCATTTCTGGTTCATTTTCCGTGAAGTCCAAAACCGACAGATCTTCCAATGGGTTGCCGTCGACAATCAAAAGGTCGGCAAAAGCACCAACTCTTATCTTTCCCAAGATTCGCTCGGCACCAAGTAGCTTGGCATTGTTCAGAGTGGCCTGTTGTAACACTTCAAAATTAGTGAAAACCTGTGAACGTAGTTTGAATTCCGTGCACTGGCGGCGCTCCAAAGGACCTAAAAAATCTGTCCCAAATCCCAAGAACACAAGGTGTTTGATTACTGCATTGTACTTTATGCCTTATAGTTCATCGTCACTCGTAGGCTTTAAGCCAGAACGTCGGAGTAGCACTCATGACCCGAGATACACGCTACCACCCTCTCAGCCGCAAAGACTTTTTGGCATTAGCAACCGGAACCCTAGCTGCAACGGCTGTCCCTCAACCAAGCGCGGCGGCGGTCGGACCCATCGCCACCAAACCCATCCCTAAATCCGGTGAAAACCTTCCGATCATCGGGCTTGGCACTTCGCGAGTATTCGACGTGAACATGAACCCAAGCGACCTTGCCCCCCGCAGAGGAGTTATTCAGGCCATGGTTACCGCCGGAGCCACCGTCATCGATACGGCGCCCTCTTACGGAAAATCGGAGGCCGTAGTTGGCACTCTTCTAGACCAGTTAGATGTTCGCGATAAGGTTTTCTTGGCAACCAAGGTGCTCGCTCGGAGCAAAGAGGAAGGGTTAGGCCAAATGGATACCTCTATCAACCGGCTAAATACTGATGTTGTTGATCTCAACCAGGTTCATAATTTGGTAGAGACAGAGACTCAGCTCAAATCCATGCGTGCGTGGCGAGATGAGGGACGTATTCGCTATATAGGAATCACGCATTTTTTTCCATGGTTTGAACAACAAGAAGCATTAGGGCCAGTGATGGAAAAAGAATCTCTTGATTTCGTGCAGCTAAATTACTCACTAGCTGTGCGTCAACCAGAGAATCGTTTACTTCCAATGGCAGCGGATAAAGGTGTTGCTGTTCTGGTCAACGTACCTTTTGGAGGCTTCGGCCGGAAGCGCTTGTTTAATACGGTCAAGGGCAAAAAACTACCGGGCTGGGCAGCTGATCTTGATATTAACAGCTGGGCACAATTTTTTCTTAAATTTATTGTCTCTCACCCGGCAGTAACCTGTGTCATTCCAGCGACCAGCAAGCCACACCACATGGTAGACAACCTAAACGCCGGCCGCGGGCGAATGCCAAGTGCGGCTGATCGAAAAAAAATGTCAGCATTTTTTGACAATATCTAACCGTTCTGGAGACATAAGAAAGTGATAGAGAAGAAAGGTGTGGGGTAGTTGTGGGCCTATGGCGGACTATGGCGGACAGTTTTGGCCTGCTTAGCACATACAATGTAGGTGCAATGTAACAACGAAAAAGCGCTGCTCAGCAAAGGGCAGCTAGACATAAACACCTATGGGGGGACGTTATGTCAGACAAAAAGTTAGAATCAATAACGTCCGAATATATTGGTTACGACGGCTTGGGGTTGGCGGAGCTGGTAGCCAAGGGGGAAGTGACGCCTACGGAACTCCTAGAAACGGCTATTGCTCAGGCCGAAGCCATAAATCCAAGAATTAACTGTCTGACAGCGGAACTCTACGACCACGCCCACCATCAAATTAAAGATGGCCTTCCAGATGGGGCGTTCAACGGAGTTCCTTTTGTTCTCAAGGATCTGAGCACGAACCTTAAGGGGACGGTCACCTCGGCAGCCAGCCGTTTCTTTGCTAACAATATGGCTACCGAGGACAGTACGCTTGCGTCCCGGTACAAAAATGCAGGCTTGGTAATCTTCGCTAAGACCACAACACCGGAGTTGGGTCTGACCGGTACTACCGAATCAGCTCTTTTTGGTCTCACCCGAAATCCGTGGAATTTGGCCAAAACGACCGGAGGCTCGTCCGGTGGGTCGGGTGCTGCTGTGGCTGCTGGTATTGTTCCGATGGCAAATGCCTCTGATGGAGCCGGTTCTATCCGCACTCCATCCTCCTGTTGTGGTGTTTTTGGTCTTAAGCCTACCCGTGCCCGTGTTCCCCTTGGGCCATCACGCAATGAGGGCTGGAACGGCTTATCTACAGTCCACGCAATTACCCGATCTGTGAGGGATAACGCTGCCTTGCTCGACATTTCGCACGGTCCTGGTGTGGGCGATCCATACCGCGCTCCGGTGTCGCAACGGCCTTTCCTACAGGAAGTCGGAGCCTATCCTGGCCAACTTCGTATTGCCCTCATAAAAGTGCCGACTTCTGGCGGTGCCGTCCATCCAGAATGCGTTAAGGCCGCGGATAATGCGGCCACACTTTGTGCGGATCTTGGCCACAACGTCGAGGAGGCCAGTTTTCCAATCAATCATCAGAAAGTTAATGATGGTCTAGTTGCAACACTTGCTGTTTCCGTAGCAAAGTCCATTCAAGACCGTGCCGCGGTCCTTGGTCGCGACGTCACGCAAGCCGACGTGGAACCAGTCACTTGGCAGTTCTACACCATGGGTCTCGACGTAAGAGGCGTGGAATATGCGAGGGCGCGCGCTGCGTTTGACGAGGCCGGTCGGGTTATGACGATGTTTCACCAAAGTTACGACGTGATTCTAACACCTACACTGGCTAAACCGCCTATAGATTTAGGTCTAATGAGCTTATCACCAGAGAACTACGACGCATTTCTTGAAGAGGTCTCTACTTTCGGCCCCTTTACGGCGCTTTATAACTATACCGGCCAGCCAGCCATGTCCGTCCCACTCCATTGGACCCCCGATGGCTTGCCCGTTGGAACTATGTTTGCGGCTCCTTACGGTCGTGAAGATACCCTGTTCCGTTTGGCAGCCCAGCTGGAAGAAGCCCGGCCCTGGTTTGATAAGCGCCCGCGTACCTAACTCTGCCGCGCGGCGTCCAATTGTTTAGGCAATCCGTCGGGGTAGCTGAGCGCCAGTCTTGACTCTATTTTTCTCGGAAAGGGAGTAAACTAAAGCCCTGCTAGCAACGAGGCTATCCTCATGCGTCTTCTCACTGCTGTTATTATTGTATTCCTGTTACTCACCGCCTCTGTCCGGGGGCAGAACTTTGAAGAAACGCGTCAATTGGCAGAACAAGGGAATGCCGATGCGCAGCTCAGGCTGGGTTTGATGTACGCCAACGGTAAAGGCGTTCCTGAGAACGATGCTGAAGCTGTGAAGTGGTATCACAAAGCAGCAGAACAAGGGAATGCGATTGCACAGTCCAGGTTGGGTTACATGTACGAATACGGTAACGGTGTTGCTAGGAACGTTGCCGAAGCCGTGAAGTGGTACCGCAAGGCAGCAGAACAAGGGTTTGCTAATTCTCCTTTCCACCCATAGCACCACCTCGCAGCTCATTTGTGACCGCCTGACTCAGCTGCACAATCTCAATACAGCTCATGCTTATACATCTCGCGATATTGGGCGAGCTCGTCAGGCGTTTCCTTGCCTGTGGCTACCTGCACTTAGGTTTCGCCCGTATCTACTGTGATCAGTGCGGCCACGATTGCTTGTTGGCCTATTCCTGCAAGACTCGCTACTTTTGCCCGAGCTGCCATCAGAACAGTCCTAATTTTGGCGCTCAACAGCGCCTTTATTTTCGATGCCACTGCCACCTGCTACGCTCGGCGAGGTAAGAAGCGTGGCCGCTTATGCGCTCATGCAGCAGGCCCACTGCTATTTCGACTTGCTCGATCACTTGAGCGCGATCGAGATAACGATGCACGCCGTCAGAGACAACGGCCTCACCATCTACATATACATCGCGCACCGCCCACGGATCGTTCGAGTAAACCAGGTTCGAGACCACAGCCTGCAACGGGGCAAGGGCCACGCGTTCTGTATCGATGACAATGAGGTCGGCGCGTTTTCCAGGTTCGAGGGAACCGATCTCGTCTTCCATGTGAAGGGCCCTGGCACCACCTCGGGTCATGAGTTCCAAAGCCAACTCGGCCGATCCAAAGGTTGGCGTATCAAGCGCCGCTTTTTGAAACAGCATCGCCATTTTCATGGTTTCCCATACATTTTGACCGTTATTTGTCGCGGCGCCATCAGACCCCAAACCGACGCGCACACCGGCGTCAAGGAGTTCGGGAAGTCGAGCGAGCCCGCCTGCCCAGGTGGCGTTCGATACCGGATTGTGGGACACGCCGGTTTGAGTGTCGGCCAGCAACTTTATCTCATCGTCATCCAGCCATATCATATGGGCGAACAAGGTCTTCGGACCAAGCACCCCGAGCCGCCCCAGTTCTATGATGGCGCCATGACCGAAAACTCGCCGGCTTTCGTCGTACTCATCGCGTGAGTCTAACACATGCATGAAGAAGTGACTTCCCGTCTGCGTGGCCACGTCGTGCATGGCGACCACCATTTCGGGGGTGCACCGGAGAGGCCCGAGGGCCTCGGCCCCAACCGATATTCGCGACGAATTGAAGCGCCGCTGTAATCTGCGTACTTCGTCGGCGGCTGCGGAAGGTCGTTCGCGGTAAGCTTCAGGAATAAATTGCGTAGGATTTTCGCTTACACCGTCGACGGTCATCCGCGATGCCACAGCACGAATGCCCGAGCGCTCTATTGCCGTCAGAACTCCATCCAGCAATTCGGCATGGCCCGTGCCAAATGTCCCATTGGCGATAGTGGTGACGCCCCCGGTCATCAATTCGAGCAACGACAATTGCGAACCGGCTTCGCCGACGGCCCCATCCATTGCATCAACCACGTTCCACATGAGTCGTCCACCGAACCACCTTTCGAGAGGTATTTCATCGTAGATGCCCTTCAGAATGCCGTTTGACACATGAGCATGACAGTTAATCAGGCCGGGCATGATCAATCGGCGATTGACCGAGCGATACGAGACGCCATCGGGCACGGCACCCAGGTCTGCAGTGGCGCCGACCTGGTGGATACGCCCGTTCCGAATCCAAACGTATCCGTCTTCGAATGCCTGCCGCTGATCGTCCATGGTGAGCACTATGGCGCCCGCGAGGATAAACTCATCAGCCATAAGACTGGCCGCCTCATCGTCAGAGGCTGCCTCTTGAGCAACCGCATCTTGCACCGGTAACGCGCCGGCGAGGCCGAGTGCGCTGCCCACAGCACCTTTCAGAAAATTCTTACGTGTAATACGGCTCATACCTCAAGTCTCCCGCGCGTTGAATACGTGATGGCTTCGATAATAGAACTTTTTAGACGCTGTTTTAGTGTTGCTACTCTATAGAGACCACTCAATAAGACAGTCAGACACTACGGCGGACAGAGTGACACGTATTAATCAAAAATATAAGGGTTTTAAGACGTTTGTAGTGTCTATTGGGTCGACGGGACACGCCTTTTACTGGGCTATGACATTGTGCCATGGACAAGATCAGCGACAAGCGACGCCCACCGCTCCGGTTCGTCCACCATAATGCCAAGGTTGCCGCCGTCAAGCGACGCGTAATTGAAATCCGGACGAAGGGCTTTGAGAGTGGGCATTTTACTGTGCAACCCATCTCCTGAATTTGAAATGACGACCGTCGGCACCGTCAGGGCTTTGAAATCTGTCTCAAGGTCATAGCTGAAAGCGGCATGGTGGCCATACCATTCATTTGCCCCCGCCCAGAAGAAATGAACGATAGACCAATGAAAGGCTTCTATCGTCGCTGGGTTGTCCGTCTTTGGATTCAAAAGGTTCCATCGATCAAGAAGATGCGAACCATCTTCACGCGGTGTCTGATCGTAGTGCGGTTTGGCGAGCCGTTGCGCCCGTTCCTCTTCCGTATAGATTGGAACACCGTGTAAAAAGAGGGGATCGACAGTGGTGAGACCTTCAAAGAGTTCGATGACCACCGGCAGCTCGGCCGCAGACGTTATCTTGTGGGGATCGAGGGAACCAAATTCTCCGATTGTACTTCGCGTTAGAACTTGATCGGCTAGTACACGGCTAGACGACATGACGCCAGCTCCCATGACGGCGCACAATACGGCCCAAAAACAGAAGAAAAGAGTGCGCGAGATGCGGTGCATTGGGCTCTCCTGATGTCTTAGAATATCATTGCCTTGTCCGTTAAGGGCCACTGTTAATGGTGCAGGTTAAATACGCTTAACATCCTTTGTATTTTTTCTTCACACACTCACAGGCTAGGTACTGTGCCTTTTCTAGCTGGCGCTCTTAGTGCCTTACTGAGAATATTGATAGCTCCACCGCCCAAGTAGGTATCGAAGGCAATCATAACACGTTCAGCAGCACCCACGTCGTAACGCACATTCATCAGACGTTTGGCTTTAGCCCGAAGTCCATCCCGGGAGACTGGATTAGTATGATCTCCCAACGGGTAAACCACCTTCTCCGTCAGCGTT
>Ga0315336_1003273_pt1 | contig 22061 bp, 16 predicted proteins | sample ASW5metaG_FD_204512 | JGI IMG/M metagenome (GOLD analysis project Ga0315336, IMG submission 204512) | Ammonia-oxidizing marine archaeal communities from Monterey Bay, California, United States - ASW #5 | ecosystem: Environmental > Aquatic > Marine > Intertidal zone | place: USA: California... | reverse complement strand
TCTTTGAGGTAGGTGGAACGACCTGCGGCGACACGGGCGACGAATGTACGATGCAAGACACCTGCGACGGCACCGGCACTTGCACGGATAACGGCTTCCAACCCGCTACCACGAACTGCGGCGACACGGGCACCGAATGCGTGGTCCAGGACACCTGCGACGGATCGGGCGCCTGTACGGATAACGGCTTCGTAGCTGTGTCCACGAACTGCGGCGACACTGGCACCGAATGCGTGGTGCAAGACACCTGCGACGGATCGGGCAGCTGTACCGACAACGGCTTCGAACCCGGGGGACTGGCCTGCGGCGACGCCGGCAGCGAATGCGTGGTGCAAGACACCTGCGACGGATCGGGCAGCTGTACGGATAACGGCTTCAACCCTGACGAGACCGTTTGTAGCGACGGAGACGCGTGCACTTCGGGCGACGTCTGTAGCGCGGGGGTATGCGCGGCTGGGGGCGATATATGCGGACCTTGGATCCAGACGAAACTCCAGGCCAAATGCATAACCTCACTCAACAAAGCGGGCGCGAAGGTTGCCAGTACGCAGGGTAAAGAGAACACCTCTTGTATTCGCAACTTCGCGAAGGACAAAGTTACGAGCGCCGCGACCTGCCTTACGGCAGATTCTAAGAGCAAGGTTGCCAAGGCTGAGGCGAAGACCCTTGCGGCGGAGAGCAAGTCCTGCGGCGATGGAATCCCGACTATACAGCCGGACTTCGGATACACTTCCGGAAATACCGTGAACCTGGCAGCGAGCATCCATTCGCTGGACTTGCTCACCGAAGTGTTCGGACCGGACCTCGATACGGCCATCGTTAAATCCAACGACGACAAAGATGGCGCCAAGTGCCAGGCTGCGCTGTCTAAGAATTACGAAAAACTCAGCACTGCGGCACTGAAGCTTTTCGGGACGTGTAAGAACAGCGGGCTGAAGACCGAGACTATTGTAAATCGGGAAACCCTGGGCGACTGCATGGACGCGATCACCAGCGATGTTAAGACCAGAATGTCCAAGGCTAGGGAAAAGCTGGCGTCGGACGTCAACAAAAACTGTGCAGCAGAACAATTGGACTCTTTCTTCCCCGGCGACTGCGTGGGGGATCCCGACTTACCCAACTGCGTTGCGCGACTGGTGAGTTGCCGAGTCTGCTTGATGCTAAACGAACAAGACGATATAGCGGTCGACTGTGATCTCTTCGACGACGCTACATCCAACTTGACATGTGGGCCATAAATCGATGAAGACTGAAGTTTTGAAGTTACAGGTGGCGGCAATTCTGTGCGGCACGATCGTGTCAATACTTTCGGGGGCCACTCACCCAGCCGTTGCGCAGACCTGCACAGACTCAGCGTCGTGTCGAAAATGTATACAATCTATCAACAAGAACGCCGCTAAGGTTGCCAAGACCCAGGGGCGCGAAATTCTGCGCTGCATGAAGGCGGCCGCCAAGGATGCCTCGTCGTCGGCTGAGTCCTGCATCGACTCCGACGCGCGGGGCAAAGTCGCCGCCGCCGTGACCAAGTTCACGACCAAGGTTGCCAAGGACTGTTCGCAAGCCCCCGCCTTTGGGCCCGATCCCTCAGAGGCGATGATGATCGCCCAGCAGATGGTCGATCAGCCGATCGCACTTCTAAGATCTGCGTTCGGCGATTCTCTGGATGCGACCTTGGTAACGACAGCCGACGACCGAGCCGGAGCCAAATGCCAACAGAGTCTCGCCAAGGCGGTGCTCAAGTGCCACGACACCCAGCTTTCGGTTTACCACAGTTGCGTAAAGCTAGGCCTGAACAGTGGCCAAATCACTGACGAGTCAACCCTCGCAGAGTGCCTAGGGCACGACCCCCGCGGAAAGATAGAGAAGATCTGTGAGAATAAGCTCGAGACCACGATCAACAAGGCCTGTGCATCGTCGGACACCGATGTCCTCTTTGAGTTTGAGGCCTGCCAGGGTAGTTACCTCTCGCAGTGCGCGGGTGAGGCGACCAACTGCGAACTTTGCCTCGGTCTGGCCGAGATCAACGGACTGTCCACAGACTGCGACCTGAAAGACGACGGGCTGGGCAACGGCAGTTGTATCGCCCCGAGCGCCTGTCCCGATCAGTGCGGATGCCGGGTCGTGGGCGACAGCTGTGAATGCTTGCGGGTGCGGAAAGAAATCAACTCGATGACCGAGGAAGAACGGTCCCTCTACATCGCCACCTTCATTACTGCCTACAACCACCCCGACGGCCAATTGAAATCCTACATAGACAACCATCTTTCTTTCTTCAGCCGCGGCCTGCACAATAACGGCGCTTTCCTGCCCTGGCACCGAGGCTACATCCTGCAGGTCGAAAACAGGCTGCAGCAAGAGGACTGTCGGGTCACGGTTCCTTACTGGGACTGGCGCCTTCACCCCAACATACTGACCGCAAGCCACTGGGGTAACGCTGCCGACCAGTTCTCCGGTGACGGCGATCCGTCTACCCACTGCGTGACAGACGGTCCCTTTGGTGAGAACTCGGACTCTGCCGCCGTGTTCGCCCCCTACCTGCAGACCAACGGCCAGTGCCTGGAACGAAGACTTTTCGATGGACAGGCGGCAAGCACCAGCGACGTGCAGAACTTGATAGCGCAATATTCAACGGCCAACCAGTACAATGGCTTTAGAAATAGACTCGAGCATGGTCCGGGTCTGCACGACTCGGTTCACTGCATGGTCGGTGGCAACATGTGCTCGGCCCGCGCTTCCAATGATCCGATTTTCTTCTCGCACCACGCCAATCTCGACTACATCTGGTGGGGATGGCAGGCCCAGAGTCCGGCACACCTCAACGCCTATTCCGGCAACACGGACTTGAACAGCTTGATGCCGGGCAGTCCGTATACACCCTCTCAGATGCTTAACCTCTCATCGTTGCCGGCTCCGGGCGGCTCGAGCACCAATCCCGATTGCACGGTCAGAGTGGTCTACCAACGTCCCGTTTGCAGCTTGGAACTCGCCTGCCCGGGAGATCTGACCTGCGCAGAAGACCCGGACCTCCCCGACGCCTGCGTCCCGGACGCCGCCTGTCCCACTTGCACGGCTAGCTGTCGGGCCACAGAGGTTGTCCAAACCGCTTGCCTCGTGGACGGTGAGTGCGGCGTGGGGCAATGGTGCCGGCCGGCCGAGAGCGGTACCAAGGTCTGCGTCGACTTCCAGCAAACAGGAGAGGCGTGCAACTGCGACAAGGATATCTCGTGCACGGCGACCGACTCAGAGGCGCTCCGTTGCGACAACGAACTAGAGTGCCCGGGGGCAAGCGGCAGTAGTGAACACCCAGGCATCTGCGTGACGCCCACTGGAGCGAACTGTGACCCGGGCTCCTACCGTGCCCCCGGCGACCGCTGCCTAGAGATCGGCTCGTGCCGCCACGACACGGATTGTGATGCCGCCGGCAACCTCTTCGAGGGAAGACTCTACCCCGAGTTCTCTTACGGATCTTGCGTGTTTGGCAACTGCGAGTCCGTGTGTGGCAACCCGAGCCGGGTAGATCTGGCCGGGGTGGACCTCGGCGCCTGCGGAACCGGCCTGGGATGGGGTGTGATCTGGGGTGACTGTCAGCCAATCCTCGGTTGCGCCGAAAACCTACCAGTCGCGCTCTTCCCAACTGAGCAAGAGTGCACGTCGGCTCTGTCGGAGCCAGGCGAGTGCCCCAACTGCATCGACCTCAGCTTCGATAGCGATAACGTCAACACGCTGGTGTTCGAAAGCTTCTTCGCTCCCTCTGGCGACGTCGAGGGCCGACTCTTCGCCGGTGGCAATGTTGATCTCAACAGTTACACGGTTGGCTTCGGGCTCCCACAATCCAACGGTACTAGCGATCATCTCGTGGTAGGCGGAACCTTAAACTTCCAGGTCGGCCAGGTTTACGGCGGCAATATCGTCTACACAGGCGCTGCTTCTGGCCACTCGCCCTGCCAGGCCGGTGACGACGCCTCCAGTTGCATTTTGTTCGATGCGTCGCAGTGCCCCAACTGCACCGTCAGCCACAATCCGCTGCGTTACGATTTCACCGCCGCGCGCACACATTTTGAAACCCTATCAACAGAAATCGGAGAGTCGCCCACAAACGGCACCATTGATCTAATTTTCGGCACTCTGGGATTCCAAGGTACCGACCCCCTGCTCAACCACTTTGTTGCTTCGGCCAGCCAGCTCGCTGCTGCCGGGACCTACGGATTCGGCTTCGACCTTCCTACTAACGCGTACGCGATCATCACAGTGCCCGACTCTGGTGAGATCACCTTCGGCCCAGGCTCTTGGGAACTGCAGACGTGCAACCAATTCAACTCCAACTGTACCGTCATCAGAGACCTTAGCGGCAGCGATGATGGATCTCGACTACTCTGGAACTTCCCCAACGCGACACAACTCTCGCTCAGTGGGGCATTCTTCGGGAGCATTCTCGCTCCGAAAGCCGACATCATTACGTCGAACGGGGTAATCTGGGGCCAGACAATCAGTAAGTCGTGGAACGGTCTGATGCAGCAAAACCTCGGCCCCTTCGCTTTTGGGGGCCACGTCTGCGGAGAAACTGTGGATTAGAGGGTGCGGGCAGCGCGTATGCCGACTGGAGCAACGACGAGCACTACAGGCCACGAGATTGCACCGTGGCGCGCAACGGGTCCGGGCGCACGGACGACACGTGCGTCCCATGGCCGTAGGTGGGCTACTTCATCTTCGCCGCACTCGCCAGTTTCCCAGTAGGCCTTGACACAAAGAACGCTGACCGCGAGCGTCTAGGAATTTTAAGTCCCGGCGGCAGAATCCGATACGAGCGAGTTCGCCCGCCAATCCGCAGGAACGAGGACGCGATGATGGCTGAATCCCTGGAAGCCGATTACCTGGTTGTCGGAAGCGGCGCCATGGGGATGGCGTTTACGGACGAGATCATGACCCTGAATTCCGAAGCCCGGGTGGTGCTGGTAGATAGGCACGCCCGGCCCGGCGGTCATTGGAACGACGCCTATCCGTTCGTCTCCTTGCATCAGCCGGCAGCCTATTACGGTGTCAACTCGGAAAAATTGGGCACGGGTGGGGCGGCGCTGGCATCCGGGAGCGAGGTCCTCGCCTACTTCGAGCGCGTAATGGGCAAGCGGCTTGCCACCGGCCGGCTGCAATATTTCCCCATGTGCGAATACGAGGGCGACGGTCGCTTCCGCTCGCTCGTCGAACCCGACCAGGAGAACCAGGTTACGGTTCGGAAAAAAACCGTCGATGCCACCTACATGCACGTGACGGTTCCGTCCACGCGCGCGCCGGCTTACGAGGTTACACAGGGAGTGGAGTTGATCCCCCTCAACGACCTCCCAAAGGTTCGGGAGCCTCGCTCGGAGTACGTGGTCATCGGCGCTGGGAAGACCGGCATGGACGCGGTGCTCTTCCTGCTCGACCAGGGGGTGACGACGAACCGCATCACCTGGATCATGCCCAATGATGCCTGGCTCTTCGACCGCGCTCATCTCCAACCCGGACGGGTCGCGGACGTCGATTCGTCCATTCAGAGCGAATCCCTCGGCCAGGCGGCAACCCTGGACGAGTTCCTCCTCAACCTGGAGGCACGTGCACGTCTGCTTCGCCTGGACTCGCAGGTCTGGCCGACGAAGTTTCGCTGCGCCACGGTCAGCCAGGGGGAATTCAAGAAGCTGCGACAGGTTGAGAACGTGGTTCGCATGGGCCGGGTCGTGAGGGCCTCGCCGGGGGAACTGGTCCTGGAAGAGGGCCGCAGGCCTACCGCGCCCGACGCACTTCATATTGACTGCACTGCGGACGGGCTGGCCAAACGGGAAATTCGCCCGGTCTTTGAGGGCTCTCAAATCACGCTGCAGTCGCTCTTCATGTGTCAGCAGGTCTTCAGCGCCGCGGTGATCGCGAAGGTCGAGAGTCTCGCAGGTGACGACAGCATGAAGAACGAGCTCTGCCAGCCGGTTCCGCACCCGGAATTCAATCGCGACTTCGTAGCTGCGATGGCGGTCAGCGACATGAACATCCAGAAGTGGGGAAAGAAATTCGGTTGGTGGCTACGCAGGAGTCGCCTCTGCATGTTGCACCATGAACCTCTCATTGGGCTCGTACGGGCGGGCCTCCGCGAACGGCGCAGTGCCGCGAAAACGGCGGAAAGTACCCTGCGGATCCTCGAGCAGGAATTCCCCGACCAGGACTTTTTCCCCGGCCCGTAGCGATCGCGTGCGCGAACGTGATCGGCGGCGGTCTTATTACCGTCGTCGGTCAGGGCGCCGTCGAAGTACCCGTTCAACGCGCTGTTCAGGGAGGCCGAAGTCGAAGTAGCCGTCCAGTAGGACGACGACGCAGTGCAGCTACATGCGACAACCGTAAGATCCACACAGCCAGTGCAGGTCGCCGGCTGGTGAAAGACCGGATCGACAGCCGGATTGTTGTTCTCGAGGTCGAGAATACTTACAAGTTCTTTGAAGTTCGGTACACGCCAGTCGCAGTGACCAGCAAAACACGCCGCCCCGGCGGCGGCGCGCAGATTCCTAGGTTGGTTCATCTCCGGCCACGGGGAGGAAGTGAACCGGTCGCAGGCCGATTCGGGGCAGCAAGCCGTTGCAACGCGCGAGAACCCTCTCGAGGTCCGTCATGCACAGGAGCACGAGCGCGATGTTGGCCGTGAACCAAATGCCCATCAATAGGCCTGCGGCCAGGTGGAACCCGATGATGGTCGTGATCCAGATCCATCGGAAACGCCGCGCGAAGATCGCCAGCGGAGCAAACAGCTCACAGACCGTCGTGGCCGCATAGCCGAGGGCGGCCGCGGTCCCCAGCGCTGGAATCTCCAGTACCAGTCGCCCGAGACCCGGAGCGTCGATATCCGTCTCAAAGGTCCGAACCGTGATGTAGTGGAGAATCGTGCCATCGAAGAAGACCCCGATGCCCCCGTGCACCAGGCGATGAGCTCCGACGAAGGCGTAAGTGAAGCAGAGCGCCAGGCAGATGGTCAACATCGCAGCGCGATTCAGATCATCGCCGGCAGTGTTTCCGCCGGTTCCGTGGGGTCCGGGACTGCGGGCCGTCCGTTGCAGCGAGAAGCCGCGCTGGGCGGGATAGATCGCGAGCACGTACGCGGCGAAGAGCATCGCGAGTTCACCGTGATGGATGTAGCCGTAGCCCCGGACGAAGGCCTGATAGAGGGTCAGGCCGAAGCAGGTCGCGACGGCGATGAGACGGTAGGGGCCGAGGCCCACCACGCACAGACCGATCCCGACCAGCAGGGCGACGCGTCCACCTTCAATAACCTCGACCCGATAGATCCAGGGCCACCACGCATCCGGAAGCCAGGCGAGCGGTCCGACCGGCGTGAAGAACTCGACGGGGGTTCGGATGTAGCGATCGACGGAGTCCTCCAGCAGATGCTTCGCCCACATCCCGTACACCGCTGCGCGCACGATCCCCAGCGTCGCGTTTGAGACACGGGAGTGCAGCATTTCAGCCATCGACCGGGTCTCCGGACTCGCGTGCGATGGGAATCTCCCAGAGGATCTCCCGCGTGATCGACTCCGGTCCCTGGTAGTCCACAATGGGGATCCGCCGCTGCCAGACCCGAAGTGTCTCGATCGGCTCCCCGGCGAAGCGCTGGTTGTACAGGCCTGCGATCACGCGAAGCCGATCTCGACAGTCCTCGGCGTGAGCGGCTCGCTCGCTGGCTACTTGCGCCCGGTGATACCTCGAGATCGAAATCGAGAGCGGCCAGCGGAGACCTACGCTGCTGGCCACCCCCAGGACGTTCAGCGGCTGATCTTCTCCTGCTCTCGTGACTCCGGTGTACTCGAGCACGACGGGATCGCTCGGAGCCTGACGGGTGTACATCTGCCACTGCACGAAGGGGAACATTGCCTCGCCTTCGTTCGCGAGCTGTCCCGCCACGAGAAGGATGATGAGGCTCGCGGAGGCCAGCCGATAGCCACCGGGAATGTCACGGGCGAGGCGCCGCATGCCTGGATGCACCGCGAGGAGGGCGAGCAATCCCATGTAGATCACGGCTTCGATCATCAGTCTCTCAAAGGTTGTCCTCTACCTAACCGCAGGAAAGCTGACGCCGCACTCTCATCCGCATGATATTGACAGGTCTGAACAGAAGTCCGCGATACCTTCCGAAGAGACGAGAGAGACGCTCTTGCTTTGATACACTTGTTCAACCCGTCCGAGGCGTTTTAGGAGGCGCTTGCTACACATGGTGGACTCCGTTGTTGCGTCAGCAAACCCATTCTTTCTGATGGACCGCGAGACGGCCCTGCTGAAACAATTGGCGTACTGCCCGGCGACCTTCACGACTGCGGCGGGCAAAAGAAAGCAAACATTGGGCCCGTAAATTCTTTTTTGGGTGGAGCGCATGAGATCAGTCTCCTATCAATTCGTGATCAAAAATTATGACCGCGCCCACCGGGTTCGTACCAGATCGGAGATGTCCAGGCGCGCTCCTGAATCACCGGAGAGTAAAAAGGTTGCTCTTGCTCACGCAGGCAACACTTCCCGTAGACGTCACCGTCGGCGCCTCGCTCTTGCGCACGCGCGGTTGCCACCGCGGCCTGATCCGCACAGGTCTTCGAGAAGGGATCTACCCCGGCAGCTCGGCAGTGCAGTGTGCTCCAGCGACAGGTGGGATTCTCGAGCACGCGAACGTAGTAGAAGGCAGACTCTGTCGCGTCGAAATCGGGATCTTCCCAAACCGTGCACAGCGAATCCGCACCGGTGCCCGTCGGTCTACAGGTCTCCGAGTCCACCCACGCGCCGTTGTTGGCATCACCCGCAACGTCGAACACCTGCTCATGGGAGCTACCATCCGCTTCAACCCACCCTTTGATGACCTGTACCCGTTGCAAATCGGTGCCCGGGTGGTCGGCAAGACCGGCGTCTTTCTGCGCACTAATGAGGAAACGCAGCGGCCCTTTGTCGTCGCTCGCGACGACGCGCCCGCCCATCGGTACACCATGGGTGTACGCCTGCTCGATCACGTCGGAAGCCCCGCAGAGATCTTGGGGCAACCCCCTACCTGCAAAGAAGCGAACGATGGGGCGTGTACCGCTGGTCGCGTAGGTCTCCTTTCGCCTGATTGCCTCGAAGATCGCGTCTCTCGAGTTCTCCTCGGCCCAGACCACCGCTAGACCTCCCGGGTTCGAGAAGAAGTGGTCTTGTACGTTGCGGTAGCCGGAATCACGACGACCAAGATGACCGACGTAGTTATATTCCTCGGCACTCCCCGGCGCTGCGCTGTGCGTATCGGTGCTCCCGATAAAGCCCATCTGAAATGGATTGACCCCATCGCTTCGCTCAATCGCCAACCCATCCTTCAAGACGTTTCGAATCATGTTGCGCCGCGCGAACTCCTCGATCGGCACTGCGGCCGCTCTCTTCGTTCGAACCTCGCCATTTACCGATCCGAGCATCGTAAGATTGTCTGATACAACCTGTTCGTCAGTACAGAGTTCGTCTTCTGTAAATAGGCCTCGGCCCGCGAGGCGGTCGAAGCGGCATTCGGAACTCCCCTTGTGCTGGGTTATCTCAATGACCGGCTCGAAGAAGAGCCTGTCGGCGGCTTCTCGCGGTGTGAGCGGATCGCGGAACATCATCCCACCGGCAAGGTTCGGATTGTGCGGAATGGCCAACACATCGCATCCCGTATCGGCATCAATGCAATGCTCGCGAAGTAGTTCCCAAAGCCTCGGAAAGTTGTTCGAGCCGGTCTCGTAGGTCGAGTACGGCGTATCGGGAACGCGCTCATTTCGAAAGATGACGTTACGGTGGAGATTGTTTGCCTGTGGGGCGTCGGTGTACTCGTAACCGACGAATGAGGTGAAGCGACACTCGGATGTCCGATCGTAGGCGTTCTCTGCGGCAAGCTGAATGACGTCCCACACTGCCGCGCCCGCCGCGCCACAGTCCGATAGTGTACAAGCGAATGAGTACGAAGGGTCTCCGTCCATGACGCCGAGCTTCGTCCACCAAGACGCAGCTAGAAGCTGCGTCCATAGGTTAGTCGATCGTGTCATCGCACAGTGCGGCCACCAGTAGCCGAGCTTCGATGGATCCGCCGTGCATATGCCGATTTGCCCCAAGAACTCGGCGTGATCGGTCACGGCGGCAAAATCGAGCGGCCGAGCGATCTGCGCAACGATCGTCTGTGCTCCATCCTCATCGGGAAGTGTGATGGGCTCGCCCTGCGCGTAGAGATACGCACCGGCAGGTCGGTTTCTCTGACTCGACACGTAGGAATCGAAAGAGAGGCTGCTGTGTATATGCAGGTCGCCGAACAGAGGCTGTTTCGTCGGCTCGTAGCTGTGGCACGGTTCGCGTTTCTCGGTGCGTTCAAACGCTTCGCCTACCCCAACGACGCCGGCGATCAACAACAGCACGGAGCCAAAAAGACAAACCACCGACGCGCGTCCAACCCCTCTCTTGAATACAATGTCGCCTGGGGTTCCCATTACTTTAACCAACAAGCCTAGCAGCATCAGCCCACGATGGGAGGGCATGTCTCGCGGTGAGGTGTGTCCGTGCCCCTCAGGTGTTCGGGGGGCATCAGGTTATCATTGCTAGTGGTCTGAATATTGTAACGGTCTCGCAGAGACTCGACCGTTTGTTCCATATCCTCCCAGTAATTCCATCCATCCATGAAATCAAAGTTGCATTCCATGCCGAGACGAAGACTCTCCATTGCGAGATGTGGGTCGATTTGATTGTAGGTCGCAAGCATCTGCGGAGCGCCGTACTCGAGAATAAAATTGAACTGGAAGGCAAAGAAGACGTCCATCATCATTTCGTAGGAATGGCGCCTCATATACCCCGCTTGAAACGCGACGGCGGCCACCTCCCCTCGTGGATCCGTGTTGTTGTCGGAGAGAACATGGGAGAGATCATGCACCATCACCAAATCCTCTGGTAGGCATCCTGGCTCACCGGGAAACGGAAATTCGCGGCGGCGGTAGAACTCCCAGATGGAGCGTCCCAAGGTGCCCTCGGGCAGGAGTCCCAGTTTTTGGTACGGTGCCGCCACCTTCGGATTGCCCCGCGTCTCCTTCATCGCTTTGATCAAGCCCTTCACCTTGCCTCGAACCCCTTTGCCCGGAACGAGGTCGTTCAGGATCCAGCGGGCGAAATCCAGCCGTAACAAACGTATTTTCTTGTCCCGCAATTTTTGCGTGTACTTAACCTCGTGTCCCTCGACCTGAAGGGCGTCTGCATATTGGAGTACCAGGTCGGCGCGGCGACTCACCAAATCGCTGAAATCGTCCAGGTCGCCGGGGACGAGGAATGGCATGTAACTGACCATGTGGAACGCTTGCTTGCGCTGTTCTGCGTCCGGAAGATGGCTGGCTAATTCATCGGGCTTGGTTGCAACCAGGCCAGAGACGTCAATTCCGTGTTCCAGCCCAAAAACATGAGCCAGGGTGCACGATAGCAATTCCCGATCGATATTCTCTAATGAGTGATCTCCGCCGTTGCAGGCGACTCGATGCATAGCCCCCACAACCGCATAGGCCTGTGTTCGGTCCCAATCCAAGAGTCTCATGTGTGTATCCCCTCGCTCTTCTTATCCTTGTCTCGCCAGCATCTATCTATACCAGAAGGTCTTCGTCGCTGAATGGATCGCATTCGAAGTCGGAGTCACGGTCGAAAACCACTGGAGTTGCGCGAAGCGTTAGTCTCCGTACGGATTTGGTGCCGGGTTCTCCGGGTGCCGCGAAACCTCCGGGATCTGCCTTAGCTTGTAGACCCGGAGCAACAAAAAGAGCGCGGGGAGGATGAGCACGAGCCCGAAACCCAGCACACCAGCTAGAAGGCATAACGTCACTTGGGGCGCGGCAGCGAGGTTCACCGTGATATCCGGGGTATCGGCGAGGCGGACGAGGACCGGATACTGCGTCACCCCATAGCCTGCGAGGATGAGGGCGAGTTGGGCCGAGACCGCAACGCGTAACCAAGATACGCGGGCTTCGTGAAAGCTCCAGGCGATCAGAGGAATCAGAATCGTCGCAAGTACGGCACAGGTCAGGGCGATGGGTGAGGCGAGAAACTCCGCAGCAATTGGGGCTTCATCAACCCATGCCGCCACCAGAACGATTGCGCCGCTGACAACCGAAAGCAGATGGGTCCGCCGCGCAAATCGGAGATAGTGCAGCCCGCCCTTCGCTTCTTTCCCCCGTTCGGCGGCCAGAAATGCGGTGGCCACAAACACGCAGAGGCTGCAGACGAAAACCCCCAGCGTGACGGGAAACACGCCGAGCCAGGGTGCGACAAAGACGGCGTAGAAGCCATCGCCAAGCCGAGTGTTAAGCCGCCCCCCAGAGATCGCGGCGACGGTCACCCCCAGAAAGAAAGGCGTCAGAAGACTGCTCGCACGAAACACCCGGTTGTACCAGACCCGGGTGCCACCGGGTGCAGGATCGTAGTGCCGAAAGGTAAAGGCAGCACCGCGTGCGACGATTCCCAACAGCACCAGCAGTAAGGGCAGGTGCAGATAGGTGGTGATAGTGGTGAAGGCCAGGGGAAAACCCACGAAACACAGCACCATCGCCAGGATGAGCCAGACGTGATTGGTCTCCCACACGGGGGATAGGGCCCGATCCACATAGGGCTCGGCGCGTTCGCCGAGGAAAAGTTCGAGAATGCCTGCCCCGAAGTCCGCTCCTCCAAAAAGCATGTACAGGTACAACGACACACCGATGGCGGCGAGGATGAGGTCAGCCATGCTCAGCTTCCTCACGCTCTACGTGGGCTATCTGCCGGCTGAAAACTCCGAAGATCAGTGCGCTAAGCAACCCGTAGACGATCAGCGTGACGGCCAGCGAGACCTGGATTCCGGGCATGGGGGTCAGCGCCTCCTCCGTACGCATGATCCCATAGATGATCCAGGGCTGGCGGCCAACCTCCGTGACGATCCAACCCGCCTCCACCGCGATGAAGCCCACGGGCGTGCTCAATGCGATGAGCCACAGGAACTTTGGGTGGTCCAACAACACGGGTCGGCGCCAGCGCAGCCAAAGAAATAGCGCTCCGATGCCCACCATCAAAGTCCCGATACCGACCATGACCTGGAAAGCCAGATGGCAAACCACCACGGGTGGCCAATCGCCGCGAGGGATCTCTTCGAGCCCCTTCACTTCCGCCGCTGGGTCGGAGAAAGCCAGTAAGCTCAGCAGGTAGGGAATGCGGACCCCATATTTAACGGTGCGGGTCTCGGGGTTGGGGATTCCGCCGATCCAAAGCCCGACCTCCGTTCCGGTCTCGAAGTGTGATTCCATGGCCGCAAGCTTCATCGGCTGTCGTTGCGCCACGGACTTCGCCGAACGGTCACCGCTAAGAGGCTGAACTAGCGCTGCGAGCACCCCGACCGTTAGCGCGAGCCGTAGGCCGGCCCGGTGGAGTTGGTGCTTCGGGCGAGCGAGCAGGCGGAAGGCGTGGACGCCGGCCACGGCGAAACCCACACTCGCGAAGGCCGCAAGGGTCATGTGTACCGCCTCCACCGCCCAGGCATCGTTCAGCATGGCAGCGATCGGATCGATATCGCTGAAGCCCTCTGGACCGTAAGTGAAACCGGTCGGGCTGTTCATCCAGCCATTCGCCGAGACGACCAGCACACCCGCGGCGACGCCCGCCAAACCGACGACCACCCCGCTCGCAAGATGCAACCCGGGAGCCAAACGCTCGCGCCCGTAAAGAAACAGACCCAGCGCGATCGCTTCGATGAAGAATGCCGTGCCTTCTAAAGAGAATGGCATGCCGATGATGGGACCCGCATGCTCCATGAAGCCCGGCCAGAGCAGGCCGAGTTCGAAGGACAGGATGGTGCCTGATACCGCCCCAACGGCGAAGAAAACGCCGACGCCCTGGGCCCACGCTTTGGAGAGCCGAAGGTAGACGGCATCGCCGGTGCGCATCCATCGCCACTGCGCCAGGACCATTAGCCAGGGCATGGCCATGCCGATGCAGGCAAAGACGATGTGAAAGCCCAGCGAACTCGCCATCTGCAGCCGTGCCGCCAGAAGATCGTCCATGGGCGTGAGCGTAGACCCACCGGCCGTTCACGGCAAAGACGCTTCGCGCTGAGAGGTCCAACCGGAGCGGCTGCCGACGCGCGGTCACTGCCGGACTCGGCGCAGCTGCCATGCCCGTAGATAGAAAGGAGCCGCTCTGCTACAGTCGACGATGAACGAACTGCACCGCTCGGCTCACCGCGGAAGGCACCGGCTCCGGGGTGCGTTCATCGGGGGCAGACCACCAGTGAGAGAAAGCGCGCTCGCTCGGACGGGCGTTGAGGAAAACATGGCCTTCCTGTTCCTGAGCTATTTCGTAACGTTCGTGTTGGTATTCCAGGGCAAAAAGAAGCTGGCGTACGGCGGCTTCGCCCTGAGCACGCTCCTGAGCGTGATGATGTTCTTCTACCACACCACCTCCAGCCTGAAGCTGAACTTCTGATGCGGAACAGCCAACTCCTCTACACAGCGAACAGTGTCTGCGTGCTGATCATGTCCAGCGTGTTGCTGGGCGCGTTCTACTTCCAGTTCGGCCTGCAGGAGAACCCGTGTCCCCTCTGTCTACTCCAGCGCATGGGCATGTTGGGTGTTATCGTGGGGCTCAGTCTCAACACCTACTTTGGATTCAAGAGCGAGCACGTCGCCGTGGTGCTCATCTCGGCACTGGCGGGGGTGACATTTTCGATTCGCCAGGTCTTGCTGCATATATGTCCCGTGCTCGGCGAACCGACCGGCTATGGGATGCCGATACTGGGTATGCATCTCTACAGCTGGGGCGTCGTGATCTTCGGAGCCAGCATCCTGGGGGTAGCTCTTTTCTCATTCGTCCTTGAGAACGAGCCGCCGGAAACTTCTCGCACGCCGAGCGTATTCGAAAAGCGCGCGTTCTACTTCGCCAGCTTTCTGTGCTTCGCCAACATCATTGCAACGCTGGCCGAATGCCACCTGGGTCCATGCTGTGAGAATGGCCCCTGCCTCTGAGGCGCCTGCGCAGCCTCCCACGACCCCAAACTCCGGCAACGCTTGGAGATAACTCGCCCACCAGCTCAGTGCAGGTCGTAAGCACAACAATGTCGTAGCGAAACCGTATAACTCGATCGATATCGAGCGAATAACGGTTGACCAGAATCCCTCGATCCGTGGTGAGTAACATGGGACCCGCCCGGACCCCGCAGCGCCGCGTGTCTCAAGACGCTATCGTGTCTCCGACAGGCCTGCCCTGGTGCTGGTGACGGTGGTGGCTGTTATGGTGCCACCGAGTTGATTGCCCTGAATGTAGCGCTGCGCTCGCATCGGGTGGGGGCAGTTGATGTACATGTCCTGCGGGAAGGTCGTCCCACAGGCGTTTTTCTTAATCCTGCGGTAGTAGTCCACGGCCTTGGCCTTCCATCCAACGAAGTCCGGGCCCCAGACGTTGCCGTTGCCGACCTTCCAGGCACCACCCGTGATCCGGTCGAACTTGCCGATCTGCGATCCCCTAAACCAGCATGTGTCGGTGCCTTTCCCGCCTTTTTCATGAACTTTGCGGCCCTGGAAATTCGCCGTACCCGGGGTCAGCGTCTGCGTCCATTTATGAATACCACCGTTCGCCCAACCGCTGCTGGTCGAGGTCTCGCCCGAGGGTAGAACGCAAATTTTGCCGGGCTCCGTACAGGGAGTGCCATCGCTCGTAACGCTCAGCAGCATCGTGGCGGCATCGGTCGCGGACGTGTTGGCCGGCACCGCCATCGTTATGTTGAACCTCTTGATCGCACCGGCGGCAAGCGTTTCGGTCCCGCTCTCTGGATTCGGATTGACGGTCGGTGTGCCGTTGTGACGAGTCACCTCCCACTCAAATTCGCATTCTTTGGTGGAGGTGTTCTTGATCAATGCCTTCACCACGCTGCTGTCCCCGGCGACTACGCCAGCGTTGCCCAGCGTCGCCCTGCACTTGCACGGCACCGTCGTTGTTGTCGTTGATGTCGTTGTAGGGGTCACCACTGTGGTCGTCGTCGAGGTCGTACTCGGCACCGTCGTCGTGGTCGTACTCGGCACCGTCGTCGTCGTGGTCGTACTCGACGGACACAGGACCGGAGGCAGCACGGCACCGGTCTGAACGCCGACGAAGATTCGGCCCACACCGTACGTCATAGCGTCGCCAAGCTCCGCTGCATCTCCCGTGGTCTCGCAGCCGGGGCGCCGTTCGGCTCTGTCGAATGTCGACGCCAAACGGACTTTGGAATTTTCCACGCAGGTTGCATCAATCGACCCGCCGTCGAGAGCCGCTTGCTCGGCGCAACCGAGCTGCGTGACAGCCGCTCGGGAAACCGCCTGCGCCTTCTTCGCTGCACACTTGCCGCCTAGCTTGTCGGGAGCACTGGGAAGCACGCCCGTCGGTAGATTTGCCATGATCTCGATTTGGAGGTCGTCGACAAGATCTTCGATCGATTCAACGTCCTCTAGGAACGGGCAATCCGTGAGCTGCGCTTCGGCTCTCTCGAAAGCCTTGTTGAGAACGCGATTCGCTTTGCCGAAGCATTTCGAATCCGCCTCTTCGCCTTTCTTCAATGCCTTGGCTTGGCACTTCATCGCCTTGGAGAGGTACTTCCCCGCACCCGTAAGCTTATCTGCGGCGCATTCCGAAGGCGTCGCTGCTCTGCGTGGCGCGTTCGCCGCCGTGCAGAGCGTGGTCGATGTCGTACTCGTCGTGGTGCTCGTCGTCGTCGGCGGTGTCAGTGTCGTCGTCGTGGGCGGCGGCAACGTGGTGGAGACTGGATCCGCTAGACCCACGGCAGCGTCCATGGTCACGAATAGCAATGCCGACGCGAGAATACTGAAACGTTTCATTTGGCCACCTTCCAGACGGACGTACAGGGCAATTGTTAATTGGGCGCCGTGTCGCTTGGACACTGCCTTCTCGGAGAACTACGACCGGTCACAAACCAAAGACCACGCGGGCTATCCTCCTAAGTTACATGCGAACCCCTCTTCGTGGAAACCACTTTTCGGCTCCCCCATTTTTGGGGTACCGTCGCAGCGCGGGATCCGGCCTTACTAGTCCTCGAACAGCGAACCGGCGGCACAGGTAAGAGCGAACGAAACGAACGACTTAATAGACATAGCGGGTTCCCTCCAGAAGACCCGTGAGCCTACCACCACCGCCGCGCGCTTGTCCACGTATGCGGCCCTCGATTGGGGGGCTACTCCCTAAATCGACAGCCGTGCTGACGAATGACAGCTACCTTCTGTGCGGGACAGGGCAACGCGAAGCTGATCGACACGCTCGTCGCGGCCGGGCTTCCCGTCGTGCGGGTGGTCTTCGCCGTGCCTTAGAACTTTAAGCGCCGGTGGGGAAGTACGGAAAGCGTCCTCCCATGGGCGTTATGTTAACCAGGAGCGACGGCGGCGTTCGTGACGGCGGTTTATCGGTGCCGATGCCCTGCCCCGCTATCGGACGCTGAACCGCCGCCCGAAAAACGGCCTTGAACGCGTTATCCGTGACGCCGTGATCGATACACCGCTAGCGCGGGCATAGTCGTACCGGCGCTTAAAATTCCTAGACGCGGGCGGCCCATGGCCCTATTGCGCGTTCGTTGTAGCGGGCTCTGGGGCCGGATAACCTCCCCCACGATGAGCCCGACCGAGAAAGTTATCGCGTCCCTCCATGTGAACGGTTCCGCCGACGAGGGAAGGATCGCCGCTGCGGTGGTGAGGGCTGCGAGCCGTGAGGCGGGTCTGACGGCGGAGCAGGCCTCACACCTCGCCGATGCAGCCGCCGCCGTCGTGCGGGCCATTGATCTGCGCGGCTTCGACGACCCCCGAGACGCGGCGGTCGACCTTTCGATGGTCGTTGCGGCTCATCGGGTAATCGTGCGGATCGACGACCTGGGCCTGCCCTTCAACTACGCAGCCGAGGACGAAGTCGACGGTTCGGTAATCAGCGCGGCTCTCGAAAAGGGATGGATCGAGCAGTTTCGACACGAGTCGCTCGGTCGCTCTGGTAATCGAACCGTTTTGTCACGCCACCTCGAGATCGGGCACGACCTGCGCGACAGCGCGTCGATCGAAGACCATCACCAAGCCCATTCTGCGCCAGCCGCAGGAGACCACATTCAAATCGAAACCCGGATCGCGACTGCGGATGACGCCGATGGAATCTGCCAACTCGCATGGCGAACCTACGGATACACCTATCAGCACGACGAGTACTATCTGCCGGGCAGACTCGCGGCCATGATTGCCAGCGGTCACCAGATTTCTTTCGTCTCCCTGACGACGGATGGAATGGTCGTGGGACATACCGGGCTTCTTCTCGAATCTCCGGAAGACATCCTCGTGGAAGCAGGACGCGGAATGGTCGACCCGCGATATCGAGGCCATCATCTGATGAGCGCTACTGGCCAGGTGCAAGCCGAATGGTTGGGTTCGAGCGGGATCCTGGCGATAGAAGCCGCGGCCGTCACCGCGCATACGAAAACGCAATCAGAGAACATGGTTGCCAACATTCAGTTGGCATTTCTGCCCCCTATCGAATTCCGCGACATGCCAGGAACCGGTGTGCCCGACCGCCAGACCGTCGTGGGAAGCGTTTACCCGGTGGCCGACATTCCCGCACAGGAGATCTACGCACCCCGACGCGATGCGGAGATGCTGGATTCGATCTACCAGGCCACTCGCTTCTCGCGAACTCTGCTGGAAAGCCGCGATGGTCCGGTGGAGGCAGAGACGCGGGTGGACGTTTCCGTCCACGCGGATCTGGGGCATGCGATCCTGCACATTCGGAAAATCGGACGTGACCTGGAGAAGGTCCTCGAGGAACGCGTCCGTGCGATCCGTGCGGGCGGAGTTCAAGTCATCTACTGCGACCTCCCACTCGACTCTCCCGCGGTCGACTGGGCATCGGAGATTCTCGCCGACGCCAGCTTCGTGTTCGCGGGGCCCCTGCCGCTCAAGAATCGGGGAATCGACATGCTGCGCTATCAGTCTCTAGGGTCCATTTCCGTGGATCGGGCCCAGATCAACGTCAAGTCGGCTCTGGCAGAGAGGTTGCTCGACTACGTGTTCGACCAGCTTCCAGAGAGCCAGCGATAAGCTGCCGGGCCACCCATTGCGAAGTCGTAGAGGCGAAGTCACGCGTCAGGGCAAGCCGCGGTCGTAGCGTCCGGGGCATCGGCCATGAACCCCGGTCACGAGCGCTGCCGTTGTTACTAGTTGACACTTAGAACGTGATAGGACGCTTTTTGTACTTTCCCGCCGGCGCTTAAAATTCCTAGACGCTATCCGTCTCGCAGTAGCTGGCGTCTTCGAACAGGCGGACTAAACTAGCAGCTATGAAGATCGGGAGCGGGCTGTTCACGCGCGCGTCGCACATGCGGCGACTCCGCAGCGTTGCGCTAGCTAGCGCCATGCTCGCCCTTCTCCTCACCGGACCCACGCTTGCTGGAACGACTCGCGATTCTGCGCCGAACATCGTGTTGATCTCGCTGGACACGGTTCGCACCGATCATCTGTCGGTTTACGGTTACGCGCGAGAGACCTCACCGGCGCTGGCCGAGTTCGCTCACAGCGGTGCTCTGTTCATGCACGCCTACTCGCAGTCCTCGAGCACGGTTCCGACACACGCGTCGATGTTCACCGGACGTTATCCGTTCCAGCACGGAACGTTCACGATGGCGAACCGTGTGCCGCCCGCCGAGTTGATGCTCGCCGAGAACCTGGCAAGCAACGGCTATCGTACCTTCGCCGTGTCTACATCGATTCGCTTTCGCCGCGGCTCCGGCTTCGAACAGGGCTTCGGAGCCTATGAAACGCTCCACAACCTCGATAAGAACGCGCGGAGCGGCGTGGCCGTCGATCGTATCCTCGCGCACGCGCGTCAGAACAACGCCAAACCCTTCTTCGCCTTCCTCCACCTCTTCGACGCTCACCTACCCTACGCACCGCCCGCACCGTTCCTCACCATGTGGCACCCGGGCCTGCCGAGCCCCACTCCCGAAGACAGCACCGAGTACATGCTGGACCACCGGGCGGCCGATGCTCAAGTCGCTGAAGACGTACTCGAGTACCTGAGGGCCCTCTATGATGCAGGGATTCGCTACCAGGACGAGGCGCTCGGGCGGCTGTTCGATGAGCTGTCCGAAGCACCGAACGGTCGATCTACTTTGTGGATCATCACCAGCGACCACGGCGAGGAGTTCAAAGAGCACGGCTACATGACGCACGCGCGCTACCTGCACGAGGAACTACTGCGCGTGCCCCTTATAATGGTATGGCCGGATAGGATCTCCCCGAGCACCCGAGTAGTCGTACCCGCGCAGTCGGTCGACCTCTTCCCTACGATTCTCGAACTCGCCGAGCTGCCGACCGTCACAGACTTGGCCGGTCGCTCACTCGCGAGCACGCTCCGGCCCTGGCCTGCGCGTCCTCCGGAAGACGAACGCGATGTGATCGTCGTGCAACAAGAGCCCGACACCTGGGGCGTGATCGCCACGCTACCGAACGGGCGGTTCAAGCTCGTCGTTCAAGATGATGCGGAGGTTCCGGAGCTCTACAAGCTCACGACCGATCCGCGTGCGGATCACGACGTGGTGTCCCAATACCCTGAGGAGCGCGAGACGCTCACGACGATCGCACGCGCGATCGGGGTCTCGTCACCTCCTGAGCACCCCGCTTCCGAGCGCAACCAAGTCCAGGTGCCGGCCCACGTCGTCGAGCGTCTGAGAGCGCTCGGCTACGTGGATGAGGCCGACGAAGTAGAACGCTGAGATGCCGAGGAACTATCCGCACGGCGGACAGCGTAGCTCCACTGCGTTGCCCACCGCATGATTCAGCGCGATAAGGGCATCGACAGCCGAGAGCACGCCCGAACCATCGACATCACAAACACACAGGTCACATGCGGACAATCCAACAGCCGCGTGCAGGATGGCGCGCGCGTCGGTCGCAGTAATCAGCTGACCGGCTACGGTTTCGGTCATCGCGCCTAAGTCAGGAACAGCGTTGCCGCACTGCGACTCCGGCAGCGTCGTAGTAGTGGTTACACCGCAGCCGACAATCGGTTCGCCGATGCAATTGCCGCCGGAGCAACTGTCGTTCGTGGTGCAGATGTCGCCATCGTCGCAGGGGCCGAAAACCGCCAAGTTTTGGCACCCCACTTCCTCGTCGCATATATCGAACGTACATACGTTCAGATCGTCGCAAATCAGCGGGTCGCTTGCTGCTTGCGTGACGCACATGCCCATCGCTCCGTCGCATACACCCAGCAGACAGCCGTCATCAAGCATAGAGCAATCTCGCTCTGGCCCTGAGATACACACGCCGGCTACGCATCGGTCGCCCAGCGTGCATTCGTCGGCGTCATCGCACGGCGAGTGCGATGGCTCGAAGTCGTCACCAGGGCACTCACGCCCCACCCCGTCACAGAATTCGGGCACGTCACAGTCGCCCGCATCGGCTCGGCACTCAGTCGTATCGGGCTCAACGTTCGCCTGACAGGCACCGGCACCGTCGCAGGTGTCCGGGTCGTCGCAGACCGTATCGTCAGGATCACCGCAGGGCGCACCTGCTAATATCGGCGGGTTCGAGCAGCCGGTCGCCGGCAGGCAAGTGTCGTCGGTACATGCATTGCCATCGCTGCAATTGAGCGGAACGCCCGCTTCGCATCCTACAGCGGGGTTGCATGTCTCGACACCGTTGCAGGCATCTCCATCGCCACAGTCGATGATCTCGTGGGCGCAGTTACCTAAGCCGTCGCAGAGATCGTCGGTACATGCGTTTGCATCGTCACTACAGTCTGCACCTTGCGGTGTCAGACAAGACTCGGCTGCCTCATCACAAGTATCGGAACACTGACCGCCTCCAGTACACGGATCGCCAGCATGGCTTGAACAAGTTTCGTCTGCGCATGTATCCGCACCGTTGCAGTATTGACCATCGTCGCATGCCACCACGTTCGCGACGTTGCGACAGCCGAGGTCAACGTCGCAGCTATCTGTCGTGCAGATGTTGCCGTCGTTGCAGTCGAGGGCCGCGCCGCCGGTGCAGTCACCGCCGTCGCACCGATCC
>Ga0315336_1003272_pt1 | contig 22067 bp, 17 predicted proteins | sample ASW5metaG_FD_204512 | JGI IMG/M metagenome (GOLD analysis project Ga0315336, IMG submission 204512) | Ammonia-oxidizing marine archaeal communities from Monterey Bay, California, United States - ASW #5 | ecosystem: Environmental > Aquatic > Marine > Intertidal zone | place: USA: California... | reverse complement strand
TGCCGTAGAAAAGGTCCCCGAAACCCGCTATATGTTCAACAACACCTGTCTTGACGTACTAAAGATTGCTGAGCAGATGGTGAACGGCGAAATCGAATATAGAAAGGGCAACTATGAATTGGCCTATAAGCACCTTCGCCAGGCGATTTTTCTAGATGACAATCTGATATACGATGAGCCCTGGGGCTGGATGCAGCCCGCGCGGCATGCCTTAGGGGCACTTTTGCTTGAACAAGGGCACGTAGAAGACGCAAAGCAGATTTACATGGATGATCTTGGGTTGACCGATACACTGCCAAGTACGTCATGCCATCCAGACAATCTGTGGAGTCTTCACGGTCTAGTCGAATGCCTAGACCGGCAGGGACATATTGAAGAGGCTAGGCAACAGCGTTCGCGCCTAAATCTTGCAAAGGCACGGGCCGACGTGCCAATAAATGCGTCTTGTGCCTGTCGTCTAGAGCATCATTGTTGCAGTCAATAGATGAAGGAAGTTAGCCGATGACTCGGTATAGGTTGTATGCACACAGGAACTCCTATGCGATGACTACTCATCTGCTGCTCGAGGAGTTGGCCGTCGACTACGATATTGTCTGGTTCAATGTGCATAAACCAGATCAATTTCCGCCAGAATTTTTGCAGCTCAATCCGCACGGCCGAGTACCAGTTTTGTTAACGCCACATGGTCCAGTTTACGAATCGGCTGCAACTATGGTTTATCTCTCAGAATGCCACGGCAGCCGATACCTGCCCTCTAGCACGGGACAACAAAGAGCATTGGCTTTCCAGTGGCTGTTTTACTTAATGAGTACCTTTCAGCCCGAGGTGCTTATTCAGTTTCATCCGGAGAAGTATTTCCCCACTAATAAGGCGATGCAAGATTCACTAAAGAAAAGTTCGCTAAGTAATTTACAAGTGATTTGGCAGAATATTAACCAGGCATTGGATCCTGGCCCTTACTTCTTGGGTGACGATTACAGTCTCTGTGACATGTTGTTCATTATGCAGGCGATATGGGAAGAAAATCTGCCACCCACATTTGATAATCTTCCGAACATAAGCCGTATGATGCGAGAGGTATTAGTCAGGCCTGCTGTGAAAACCATTCTCCGAATTCATCAAGTTGAACATCTCGTCGACTTTGCCAAGCTTGATGATCAGAAGAGATCTTTCTAAGCTGAAGCATTGACTTAGATTAGGCGAAATCTAGCGTTACGACTAGCCGTTTTCGAAGTAGAGTTTGTCGCCTAATCGAATATCAGGTGCGGTTCTTCGATTGTGTCAAACTACGCTGCCAGGCGAAATTTTCGGTTCTGGTCGATAGGCCGGTTGCCTAAGAAAAGAACACTGAATTCGAGTAATGCAGATTTGATCTTGGCAAGTTTGCTCGTCCTGAGTGCCTCACACAGATTTATGCCCACGACAAATGCACCCGGGCAAAGTGCACATCCCCTCAATTTAAGTTCTTAATAATTCACGAGCACTCAAATCTTCGTTGATCAACGGTTGATAAACTGGGTCATGAGTTCGATGGTCTTTTGCATGCCTGCGTCGTCGCCAACAGTAAAACGCAATTTATTTCTAAAATCATCGACCATAAACTGGCGTGGAATGACGCCATTTTGATTAAGGAATGAATTGGCGTCATCAGCAGTTTTCCCCTCACCACACGGAAATTCTACTAAAATGAAATTCGTTTGACTTGGATACACTTTCAGTCCGAGCCCCCCAAATTGAGTCGTCATTTCGTCGACCCAGCGGCAGTTATGGGCCAATACTTTTTTAACATGCTGTTGGTCTTTTACTGCTTCGATACCCGCAGCAAAGGCTGCGCAGTTGATCGGAAATGAGGGTCCAATGCGTTCCAACAGGTCGATTACCCAGCTTGGGCCGTAACACCAGCCTAGGCGTAAACCAGCCATGCCGTAAACCTTGGAAAAAGTACGGGTCACAATAACATTGTCGAATTCATGTACTAATTGGGTTCCTGACTCATAGTCAGAGGCATCGGCAAATTCTTCATAAGCGGCGTCTACGATCAGTAAAACATTCGCCGGAAGACCCATGTGCAGACGACGGACATCGACAGATGATAAATAAGTCCCAGACGGGTTGTCTGGATTGGCAATCAGAACGATGCGTGTCTTATCGGTAATTTGACTGAGAATGTTATCGACGTCGTATCTCAAGTCGTTGTCATCCGCGGCAATTGGCGTTGAACCTGCAACCTTGGCGTAGATGGGAAACTGCATGTAGGCGTTTTTGCTATGAATCAGTTCCCTGCCCGGTCCTGAGAAGGCGTTGACGATCCGCTGTAATAGTTCATCAGAGCCTGGTCCGAATGCGATTGAGTCCGAACTAAGCGAATAACGCGTGCTAAGCACATTAGCCAATTTTTCGGTATCGACTTCCAGGTACAAATGGGCTGAACCGATGGCGGCAGATGCCGCCTTTTGAGCCGCGGAACTCATACCCAACACAGACTCATTTGAGGAAAGCTTGATCGGTTGGTCAAATCCCGGTAATTGGGAAATGCCGACCATGTAGTAGTCGATGTCGGCCAGTCCGGTTTTCGCAGAAATTGTCACTTTGATACCTATTCGATTTTACATATTGGAATTTTCAATTAGTATATCTGTGATCACAGGCAGTCGGGACAAACTTGCCCCTTCGCTTCAATAGTTGCTGGGATGCAACTTAAAATAATCCTAGGAGAAGCACTCGTTGACAAGATCCTGCGGTGAAGCATTAATGCATCTTCTGGCTGCTTACGGTGTAAACACGGTTTTTGGAATTCCCGGCGAACACACACTGGAACTGTATCGCGGCATAGAGAAAAGTGGCGTAAAGGCAGTCACCCCACGCAATGAGCAGGGTGCAAGCTTTATGGCCGACGGTTATGCACGGGTGACCGGCAAACCTGGAGTCTGTACGATTATCACGGGTCCTGGCGTAACCAATGCCGCTACGGGTATTGGCCAGGCCTTTGCCGATTCGATTCCGATGTTGGTTATATCTAGTGCGAATGACAGTCGCTCCCTCGGTAAAGGCTGGGGGCGTCTGCATGAAACTACGGATCTGTGTGCAATTACACGGCCAATCACTGCTTTTAGCGTTATGGTCCATGACCCATCTGAGGTCCCAGGTTACATCGCAAAAGCGTTCACCATTTTTTCTGCTCAGCGTCCACGACCAGTGCATATCGCCATACCGATCGATGTTATGGAAATGCCGGTGTCCGAAGACTGGTTACCACAAGTCGCGCCGGGCTTGCCCATGCTCACCGGTGGTTCGATTAACCGTGCTGCAGATCTATTGGCCTCCTCGGAACATGCGGTGATGGTCGTTGGGGGTGGTTGCCAACAGGCAAGCTCGGAGGTTACTCAGCTTGCCGAACTTCTCAATGTAGGGGTAATTGCATCCAACGCCGGGAAAGGCGTGGTATCTGATGCCAATCCATTGAGCCTTGGTGGCGGTATCATCAGTCCTTCAGTTCAAGATTACCTTAGTGAAGCCGATGTGGTTCTGGCAATTGGTACCGAACTTGGAGAAGCGGACAGCTTTATCTACAACTTACCGGTCAACGGTAAACTCATTCGGATCGACATCGACTCCGCACGATTTAGTGACGCGTTTCCGGCCGATATAGCTATTCATGGGGATGCGCGTATTGCTTGTACACAGCTGATTGAGGCCCTTGACGGTCTCAAAATTGGAACTGCAAGCTCGGATACCATTGCTGTACTCGAGAAAGTTCGAGCCCGACAATTTGTTGACTACACATCAGTTGAGCGTCAGCACATAAAGCTATTAGATCTATTACGCGAAGAAGTACCGGACGATGGAATAATCATGGGGGACATTGCACAGCTTGTTTATACCGGTACCGCGGCAATGAAAACTTTGTTGCCTCGCACCTGGTTTTATCCCGCAGGATTCGGCACATTGGGCTGCGCTCTGCCAGATGCTATCGGCGCCAAGCTAGCACTCCCTCAACGTCAGGTGCTGGCGCTGGTGGGAGATGGTGGATTCATGTTTACGGTAAATGAACTGGCAACTGCGGTCGAAGAGTCATTGTCGATTCCGGTAATCATTTGGCACAACCATAGCTACGCCATGATTCGGGACGGCATGGTAAAGCGGGGCATCCCGGAAATTGGTGTCAATCCGGTTGCGCCGGACTTCGTCAAGCTGGCCGATGCGTTCGGCTGCCCTGGCAGAAATGTCAGGAATGAATCTGAATTCAGAGATGCGCTAAGGAAAGCACTCGATCATTCCGGCCCCAGTCTGATCGTCGTGACCGAAAACGATCCGTGGCTGGCCTGAAAACAAAGAAAAAAGGGGAAATATCGTGATCCTCACCGATTCCATCAGTTGTGACCTGGACTTTGACACGGATGGCAAACGTATCGGTAACCTGAACCTTAGCTTCTCTGACAATCGACATGCTTTCGATACTATTCCCATTCCTATTGCGGTGATAAAAAACGGGATTGGTCCCACGATACTACTAACTGCTGGTAATCATGGTGATGAGTACGAAGGGCAAGTGATTCTGCGTCGTATGATCCACGAAATTAATCCTCGCGATGTCACCGGTCGTATTATTATCCTGCCAGCGATGAATTACCCGGCGGTTTTGAGTAACAGTCGTGTTTCTCCACTGGATAACGGAAATCTGAATCGAAGTTTTCCAGGTGTTGAAAGTGGTCAACCGACTTCTGCAATAGCACACTTTGTTTCCAATCAGTTGCTGCCGATGTGCGATGCTGGTATCGATTTGCACTCCGGTGGAACTGCTTGCGATATCCTGCCCTCGGCATTTCTCTGCGGATGTAAGGATGAGGATGTTTTGCAACGCAGTCTTGGGCTCTGTGATGCCTTCGGCGCACCATATACCTTTGTGGTGCGAGGCGACGATGCGGCTACAGGCTACGATCCCGCGGCGCAATCGCAAGGTATTGCGTTTATGTCCACCGAGTTGGGCGGCGGTGGAAGGATCGACATTGGTGCTTTAGAGATCGGCATAACTGGGGTCAGCAATGTACTTGCCTATCTGGGTATTGTTGGCGATCCTGAATCTGAGCAACCGCAGACGAGATATCTGAACGGTGTGGATGGCTTCAGTTCGGTCAACGCGCCATTCAGCGGTATCTTTCAACCTTTTCATAAACTTGGGGATAATGTCGATGCGAATCAGGTTGCCGGTATTCTTTTTTCTATCGAGGAAGTGGATCGCGTGCCGCTCGAACTCAGCTTCAAGAATAGTGGTGTTGTTCTGGCAACACGCAACGGCGCCCGCGTACGGCGTGGCGGTCATGTGTATCTCGTGGTAGAGGAAGTTGCCAGGGGAAAAGCGCTTGAATTACTGCAATCCTAGAAACTGTCTCCCTTGTTAAAGTGAATGGGTCGTTAGTGGCCCGTTTAAAACATATCTGCTGACATGAAATACTCAGCCTTCTCACTGCTACGAAACGGTTTTGATAGGGATAGCAGGTGGTCGTCTATCCTGCCGAGTGTGACGCTGAAAGATCGATACGACATCATAATTGTGGGCGGGGGAGCTCATGGTTTGGCCTGTGCGCACTATCTGGCGAGAAACCACGGCATAACCGACGTGCTGGTACTCGATAGCGCCTGGATAGGTGGTGGTAATACGGGTCGAAATACCGCAATCGTGCGATCCGACTACCTGCTCGAGGCAAGTTTCAAGCTCAAGAATTTTTCCCTTGAGCTGTGGAAGTCGCTAAGTCAGGAGCTCAACTACAATGTAATGTACTCGCCGCGAGGATATATTGACCTCGCCCACTCGGATGGCGAGCTCGAGCACTTTATGTGTCGCGCTAATGCAATGCGCCTGTCCGGAGCGCGTGCGGAAATTCTATCGCCTCAGCAGATCGAATCTCTTGAGCCCAGTATCAATCTTCACACCAAGTCGCGCTTCCCAGTCAGTGGTGGTCTCTTTCAACCGGATGGGGGTGTGGTTCGACACGATGCTGTGGCCTGGGGATTTGCGCGTTCCGCGGGGCGCGCCGGAATAGACATCGTACAAAACTCCGGAGTTTCAGGCTTTGGCGTTCGAAACAGTCGGATAAATTGGGTACAGACGGTTCGGGGCAAAATTCATTGTGACAAGGTCCTGATAACCGCAGCAGGTGCTTCATCCGAACTCGCACGTTTGGCAGGATTTGAACTACCGGTTGAAATGATCAATGTTCAGGCCTTTGTTTCAGAGCCGGTCAAGCCGGTACTGGATAAAGTGATCAACTACAACGCGGGTTTGGCATACATCAGTCAAACCGGTAAGGGGGAGTTGGTCATGGGTGGCGCCACCGACGGTTATCCTTCCTTTGCGCGGCGGGGTAGTTTTTCGCGAATCGAAGATACTCTGGTACGTGCGCTGCAGATATTTCCCTTCCTATCCAATTTAAGACTAATGCGTCACTGGTCCGGAACTGCGGACATTCCAATGGATGGCAATGCAATCGTCGGCAAATCACCGCTTGAAAATTTGTACCTTAATTGTGGTTGGGGTTACGCTGGATTCAAGGCGACACCCGCGGTGGGATGGACAATGGCGGAGCTTTTGGCGACCGATCGACTACCGGACTTACTTGCACCATTTGCGCTCGATCGCTTCAAGTCGGGGGCACTGATTGATGACGCAGGGATAGGTCCTTATCCCTGGTTACATTAGACGGCTACTTAATATGTTGCTTATACCCTGCCCGAATTGTGGTGAGCGTGACGAAGGCGAATTCAATTATGGTGGGAGCGCCCGGGTTTTTCCGCCTATTGAGAAAATGGCACCAGTCGAAGACTGGCATCGATCGATACATTTTGCCAGCCATGAGCAGGGTCAAGTGCACGAATATTGGTATCATCATGGGGGGTGTGAATATTGGATAGAAATAAAAAGGAATCTGCACAACCATGAAATAGCATCTGTTAAGGCGACGCGATCCGATACGGACCGGTCTGGTACTTGATGCAGGCATCAAGGCTCGAATCTGGTGGTGCTATCGATCGCAGTTCATCGATCGAATTTTTTTTCGACGGACGATCATTAAGAGGATACCCGGGCGATACGTTGGCCTCCGCGCTACTCGCCAACAATGTTTCGATAGTGGCCCGTTCGATTAAGTATCACCGCCCACGTGGCATCCTATCCGCTGGTCTCGAGGAGCCGAATGCACTGGTTGCTTGCGCAGATGAGACAGGGAATCTGATCCCGAACCTGAAGGCTACAGAGGTGTGGTTGCAGCCGGGACTCAAGGCCCATAGTCAGAACAATTGGCCATGCCTCAAGATCGATGTTGGTGCACTATTGCAGTTGTTCTCGAGATTTCTATCGGCTGGGTTCTACTATAAAACCTTTATGTGGCCAATCTCCGGCTGGCCCCGTGTTTATGAAAAGTTGATTCGTCAGGTGGCAGGTCAGGGAAGAATTTCGCTCGCTGCAGATAAAAAATGCTACGACCGGCGACAGGCCAGTTGTGACACATTGGTCATCGGAGCCGGTTCCCAGGGGATAGTCGAGGCATTGGCGGCGTCAGGTCGGAATGAATTGGTCTTGTTGGTCGATCAGGACTCAGGTGTCGGAGGATCATCGCAGTGGGATTTACAACCAGGCGATGCTGGAAATCAGCAGCAATGGTTGAAACAGAAATTAATACAACTTGAGCAGGCATCAAATATCCGTTGCATGACCAATACACTGGCATTTGGCCAGTACGATCATGGGCTTGTACTCGTTGTCGAGCAGCACAAGTCAGGTGTGCACTCGATCTATTGGCGTATACGGGCCAAGAGAATCGTTCTTGCGACGGGATCAATTGAGCAACCGTTAATATTTCCGGGTAACGACCGTCCTGGCATCATGCTCGCTGCAGCTACCAGACAATACATTTATCGTTTCGCCGTGAAACCAGGACGCCGAGCCTTTCTCGCCATCATTGATCCAGAGGATAGAGCGGCTACAGCTGCTGCATTAGTCCACGCTGGAGTCGAGATCGTTGGCGAACTGGGAGAAGGGGAGGTTATCAGCGCTACTACAGGAAGGTATCGTCTGAAAAAGGTTTATGTCCTCAGTCGTCAGGGACAACAAAAAGCCTACCAGTGTGACTTACTGTGTGTTTCGGCTGGTTGGATCCGGAACAGCGACCTCTCGCCGCAAATTGGTAAGTATCGATTTGAAGATGCTGGCAACAGCCAAGGCCAGGCACATGAGGGCGGGGCATGGTCGTTCGTTGATTACCAGAACGATGTGCAAGGTAGCGATATTGAAATCGCTGTGCATGAAGGTTTTTCTCATGTCGAGCATACCAAGCGCTATACCACTGTAGGCATGGGTACCGACCAGGGAAAAACCAGCTGGTACGGTACAACGCAGGCGCTGGCCGATTTGACTGGACGGCAGTTTGGCAGTATCAGTCGCACCACGATACGCCCACCTTATTCACCAGTTAGTTTTGGTGCCTTGGCAGGGGCCCATACCGACCAGCACATGGTGCCGGTACGCAGATCTCCTTTTCACTCGGCATTAGAAGAATACAGCTGTGTGTTCCAGACCTCGGGAGAGTGGCTTTACTCGCGCTACTTTCCCGTCGCCGACGAGTCAATGACCGACGCTGTGCGCCGTGAGGTTTTTGCCGTACGCAATGCGGTCGGCTGTGTGGATATGTCGACCTTGGGTAAAGTCGATGTAAAGGGATCAGATGCGATTAGATTCTTATCCCGGGTTTACTGTAACGATATCGAGAATATTCAGGCTGGCAGGCTGCGTTATGCAGTCATGCTGCGTGAAGATGGAATGGTTTTTGACGATGGTACGGTCAGCTGTCTTGCCGACAATCATTTTCTCATCACTATGACCACGGCCAATTCGGCGTCGGTGTGGCGCTGGCTGAATCGATTGCTGCAGGTGCATTGGCCACAGCTCGATGTCCAGCTCACGCTAGTCAGCGATCACTATGCTTCGCTCGCAATTGCTGGGCCCAACGCGAGAGTTCTGCTGGCAGATATGTCACCAGATTTTAAATGCAATAAAGGCGATTTTCCTTTTGCATCAGTTCGCACTGGATGGCTTGATGAGAAAGTATCCTGCCGGGTTTTTTCCTTGAGTTATTCCGGTGAGTCGAGTTTCGAGATCAATGTACCGGCGAGACATGCACACTGGTTGTATCAACGAGTAATTGAGCTAGGCGCCGACTACGGGATTACACCCTATGGCTTGGAGGCCCTTGATGTATTGCGAATTGAGAAAGGACACATTTCGGTCGGTGCTGAGATCGATGGGAGAACAACCCCTCAGGACCTGGGCCTGGCAAACATGGTATCCATCCACAAGGACTTTGTAGGCGCGAGCTTATTACAGCGCCCAGTCCTCAAAGACACAAATCGGCTGCAGCTGGTTGGCCTGGTGCCAGTGGATGACACTTGCGATATTCCGACTGGCGCCCAGCTGGTTGATCAAAAATGGCGCGCGGGTGATGTGATGAATTCGATCGGGCGCATGACGGCGGCGATTAACAGCCCAACGCTGGGTTGCAGTATTGGACTTGCGCTACTGAAGTGTGGGCATCATCGTGCCTGGGACACTTTGTGGGCTGCATCTCCAATTGAGAATCGCTCGACTGAAGTGCGGGTTGTTGATCGTTGTTTTTATGATCCTGGTGGGAGTCGTTTACGTGACTGATAGGCAGATCACACAAGGGTCGAGTTGGCCAGAATCACTTGCGCTTGTACTTACAGAGAGTAAGTTTCCAGAAATTTTGTCAGTGCAGTCTAATAGCGAACATGGTATCCCAGAGTTTTGTTATTCGATGCTGGGAAAGCCACTTGGACTCGGTCAAATGTCGGGCGACCATACACTGCGACTGATCCGGCATTGGCCGCACAAGGTGTACCTGATTACAGATGGCACACGGCTTCCTAAAATTGAGTCTAGGCATGCTGGGTTGATTACCGATATCAGTGATGGGTATTGCAAGCTGTGTCTTGCGGGGGAGAGATCGCTAGCGTTTCTGGACCAGTACTGTTTACTGGGTCTGAATCAGAAAATCATTCTGACGACGAGAACTGCAAAGACGATGTTGGGTCACTATCCCGTTATTATCTGGTGGGACGATGAAGCCGAGTTGAGTTTGTTGATTGAGCGCAGCCTTTCGCAGTCTTTTCGGGATTACTTATCTGTTCTAGCACAACGAGGTTGTATTGAATGAATTACCAGGCTTGCTGATGTGTAACAATTTAATGGTGGACCGGTTTAATGATGTCAATCAGTTGCCGCAGTCCGTGCAGCAGCTCGCTGTGCCTCAATACCGTCGAGCCAATCGGTTCTGAGTTCTGGGACCGAAGAAAGTAACAACTCAGTATAGCTGTGGTGCGGAGGCGTGAGAATATCTACCGTCGAACCATATTCAACAATCTTGCCGTCTCGCATCACGGCAATTGTGTCTGCGACCTTGGAAATCGTTGAAAGATCGTGTGAAATGAACACATAGGCAATTTTTAGCCGCTCCTGCAGTTCGCGCAGGAGTTTCAGGATCGCTTCCGCCACGATCGTATCCAGCGCAGAGGTGATCTCGTCACAGATCATGAGCTTAGGTTCTGCGGTCAGGGAGCGGGCCAGATTGATACGCTGTCGCTCTCCACCCGAGAGCTCTCGCGGAAACCGATCAGCAAAAGAAGCTGGGAGTTCGACGGTGTCGAGAAGTTCGTCGACGCGATGGTCCGCCTCACCTTTGCTCATTTTGAAGTAGAACTTTAGCGGTCGGCCGAGGATTTTACGAATACGATGGCGCGGGTTAAGCGCGACGTCGGCCATTTGAAAGGCGAACTGTATGGAGCGCAACTCATCCCGGCTGCGCGTGCCAATACTGCCGGCTAGCGGTATTCCGTCAAGCCGGACTTCGCCCTGCTTGCATCCCATTAGGCCAGAAATGACACGTCCTAACGTCGTTTTACCCGATCCAGATTCACCAATGATGCCGATGGTGCGTCCGGTTTGGGCCTCTATGGAGACAGAGTGCAAGGCTAGATACTGATGGTTCGGGCCATATCCAGCTGTGACGTTGTCGACTACCAGCAGCGGTTCGGTCACGTCTTCTTGCGTAGTCTGGATTGTCGGCGTGCGAATCTCGGGCATGCTTTTTGGCATGACGTGCGCTGCAGAAATGAGTTCACGCGTATAGTCCTGTGAAGGCTCTTGAATGATCTGGTCAACGGGGCCGTACTCGATCATCTCCCCATCCTTGAGCACTAGAATGTCGTCTGCAACCTGCGCAACTACAGCAAGATCATGGCTGACATAGATTGCCGACGTGTGTTTGTCCTGGATCAGTTTTTTGAATGCTTGTAGCACCTCGATTTGCGTGGTTACATCGAGGGCTGTTGTAGGTTCGTCGAGAATCAGCAACTTGGGGTCGCAGATCATTGCCATCGCTGCCATCAAACGCTGCAACTGCCCTCCACTCACCTGATGTGGATAACGGTGACCAATCGATTCAGGTTCTGGCAAGTCAAGCTCGCGGTAAAGCGAGACGGCCTTTTCCGCGGCCTCATTTGCACTCATTAGTTTTTTGATGAGTGGAGTTTCAGTAACCTGTCGGGTGATTGTAAGCGCGGCATTGAACGAAGCCGCCGCGCTTTGTGCAACATAGGATACATCCGTACCCCGGAATCGGCGTCGCTCAAGGAAATCAAGTTCCAAGACATCTACATCGTGGAGCCTCACGCTTCCACTGGTAATAACGCAACCTGGGCGTGCGTACCCCATACAGGCCAGGGAGATAGTCGTCTTGCCTGATCCTGATTCGCCGATAAGCGCAACGACTTTACCTGTCTCAATAGCAAAAGAGACGTTCTTCACAATCGGCGTCAGTTCGCTTTTTTGTGCGCGTGCTGCTACGCACAGATCTCTGACTTCGAGAAATCTGCCTGTCATAGGTCAGAGCTCCTCGGGCAAGCTGGCGCCTGTCGACTTTAAATACCAGTCCACGATCAGGTTTACCGATACCGTAACGGTTGCGATGCAAAGTGCCGGCGAGATACAGATCAGCGCGTAGCGCAGATCATCATATGCGGATGCGTAGAGCAACGCCTGTATGTTCTCTTTGACCATAAGGCCAAGATCAGAGTGTGGAGGCTGCACACCTAGCCCTAGGAAACTAAGGGCGGAAATGAACAGAATCGCATAGGTAAAACGAATGCCAAATTCAGCTGCTAGCGGGCCCAGAGCATTGGGCAACACTTCCTGCCACATGATCCACCCGAGGCCTTCACCACGCACTGTGGCGGCCTCGATATAGTCTTGTACGATGATATCCATGGCAAGCGCACGTGCAACGCGGTACACGCGTGTCGCATCAATGAGCGCGACCGTAATAATCAAAATTGTGAATGTTGAGCCTAGGCTTGTTACAACGATCAGCGCGATCATGATCGAAGGAAACGAAATGAGTGCATCGACGATTCGGCTAAGAATCGCATCAGCTGTGCCGCGAATTGTCGCTGCAAGAAAGCCGATAGTTGAGCCGAGCAGGAAGGCAAGCAGGGAAATTGCGAGAGCTACGGACAAGGTAACACGCGCACCGTAGATCAAGCGCGAGAGAATATCGCGACCCAGGAAATCACCGCCCAGTAAGAGTGTGCTGCCCGGTTGTGCTTTTCCTTCGCTACCTTGCAGCGCAAAGCTGTCATTGGTCAGAATTTCAGCTTCCCCATAAGGCGCAATCAGCGGCGCGAAAATCACCACCAAGATGAAACCCACCAGGATGAGCGCACAGATGAACACGGTTGGTGTCAACTCCGACAGCAACTCTCTCAATGGACTGCGCAGTTCGGTCTCCGGCATGGTCATTTCGGGTGCCTCAACCGGGGATTGGCGATGATAGAGATGACGTCGGCTAGCAGGTTAAGCAGGACATATACTGCGCAGAAAATCATCGCGCAGACCTGCACCGCAGGTATGTCGCGATTTTGCACCGATTCAACGGTAAATCGCCCGAGCCCCAAGACATTAAATAGCGTCTCGATAACAACGATGCCGGCAATCAGATAGGCGAGGTTGAGGGCAATGACATTGACGATCGGTGCCAGTGCGTTCGGCAGGGCATGAACGATCAGAATACGCCAGCGTGGTACGCCCTTCAGAAGAGCCATTTCGATTGGTGGTGACGTTAGCACGTTGAGAACTACGGTACGAGTCATGCGTACCATGTGCGCCAAAACCGCAATCACCAAGGTAGCAACTGGCAGCACGAGCGCGTGCATAATGTCGGTGATCCCATCGTCACTACGAATGTTGACGATAGCTGGAAAAAATTTCCAGGTCACCGCAAAAAGCGTCACCAGAATGATCGCGGTAAGAAAATCTGGTAGCGATATAAGGGCCAGCGTCACAGTTGATATCGTACGGTCGAGGGCGCCATTCGGTTTCAGTGCCGATAGAAGGCCTAATACGATCGACAACGGTACCGCTACCGAGGCCGTCAAAAGCGCCAAGAAAAATGTGTTGAAAAGTCGCACTCCAACTTCGCCGCCAAGATCGGCACCATTTACCAACGAGGTGCCGAGGTTGCCGGTCACAAGACCGCCGAGCCAGTGTAGATAACGTAGATAGACAGGATCATCGAGTCCGAGTCGCTCACGAATTAGTGCGACAAGCTCAGGGGTCGCACTTTGACCAAGAATGGCTGTTGCCACGTCACCGGGCAGGATTTCCGTGCCGGCGAACACAAGGACGGAAACAACCAACAAAATGAAAACGCCAATCAACAGGCGACGGCCGATAAGCGCCGTTAGTGTCATTGGTCAGATTGCCCGATTACATATAACGTCATACACAATGCTCATCTTCTTTCACCAGCAGATGCTGCATTTTCGGGGACGCCGTGATCAGGGGAATGCTGTGAAGGGACAAGCAAGGAATCTGCCATCAGAATTTCCCGTGGTATGGATCTTTAGAATTCGTAAAGCGAAACGAATTGACAACTTAAGTCGCACCTAAGGCGAGCGGCATACCTTGGGTGATAGCAAACTACGCATCGTGGGTGACGACTCACCCCGTGCGTTGTTTAAGCGACTGTCCAGGTGCCGGACACTCGGTCCGGCACCCGTCATCAAATTGACAATTATGATGTCAGCGTCAGGAGTCGATCCAGGCGGTTCGTGCCATCTGGTAGAAGCCGAGCGGACCAGACGCATGAGGCGTGATGCCCTTCACTTCGCTGCGAACAGCATCTAGGACATCCAAGAATGCCATCGTCAAATGGCCGCCTTCGTCATGCAACATACGCTGCATTTCGCAATAGATCTCCTTACGCTTGTCGAAATCACGAAGACCACGTGCCTCAACGAGCAGTTTGTCAAAATGCTCGTTGTTCCACTTGGTTTCATTATAGGAACCGCCGCCTTTTAGCGCGATAGAAAGAATGAGATCAGGTACTGGCCGCGCGTCCCATCCTGAACAACTCATCGGCTTCTTGATCCACACAGCGTCCCAGTAGGTGTCTGCAGGTGGCTGGATAAGGTTCAGATTAATACCAGCTGCTGCCGCTGACTGCTGGAATATCTGTGCCGCAGCGACGGAACCCGCAGCCGGGACATCGGAGGTGTAGAAGTCGATTGACTGTCCTTCCATGCCGGCCTTTTTGAAGTGAAATTTGGCCTTGTCAGGATCGTAAACGCGCTGTGGGATGTCGTCGCAATAGAATGGATCGATCGGTGCAACTGGATGGTCATTGCCGACAGAACCATAGCCCTTGAGCACGTTTTGGACAATTTGCTCACGATCAACAGCATATTTCAACGCGAGCCGCACATCGTTGTTGTCTGTTGGCGGACGATCAACCATCAGCGCCACATTCATAAACGCGCCACTTTTCGATTGCAACACTTCGGTGGTTGGGCTTGCCTCGATCAGACCCACAGCCTTTGGATCGAGATAAAGCAACACGTTGATATCGCCGGCGATCAGCGCGTTAACGCGAGCAGTGACGTCGCCTACGCCAATCATCTCGATCTCATCGACCCAAGGTCCATCGTCACGCCAGTAGTTCTCATTTCGCACAAATACTTTGTTTTGTCCCGGTATGAAACTCTTAACTTTGAATGGCCCGGTACCAGGTGCTGTATCCTGGAAGTTCTCATAGCCCGCTTGCGAAATGTGAACTCGGGTATCGGTTAGAACGATCGGGAAATCAGCATTTGGGCCGCTTAACTTGAAGCGCACGGTATGTGCGTCTTCTTTGACCATTTCGGAGATCTGGCTCATGAACGATTTAGCCGGAGACTCGGACTTTTCGGTGATGTGCCGCGAGCAGGAGTAGATGACATCGTCGGCGCCGAATGTCTTGCCATCGTGCCACGTGACGCCGCGACGCAACTTGAAAACCCATTCCGTTGTGGTGTCGTTCGAATCCCACGACTCTGCAAGCCATGGTGTCGGTAGCAAATCTTGGCCACGATTGACCAGCGTGTCATAGACTGTGAAGCCGGCGAGTAGATTTGAGGTTGAGTAGAATTTCGTGGGGTCGAGCGAATCTGACGCTTGTGCACCTTCTGTTCCCACCACAATTCGACCGCCCTTTTTCGGTGTTGCGGCAAACGCACTGGCTGACGTCAATAGGCCACCGGCTGTCGTTGCTGTAATTCCCAATGCACCCATGGCCGTAAAGAAGTCGCGACGGGTCATATGGCCATCGCGAAACATCTGTTGAAATGTTTTAATGTCCTTCATCGAGCATCCTCCACTAAGATATTGTAAAAAGCTCATGCAATTCAGAGCAGCTATTTATTAACTACTCGAACAGTGAAGCACGAAGTCAGATAAAAATCTAGCCTTATTTGTAGGCTTAATGCCAAACGTTGGGAAAACTATAACTCAGGTTATTTTGTCTCGCTTGGACTGGCTGTGGAAGTGTGATTCCAGCCCAAAATCAGGTTAGCGGAATCGTTAGTCCATTTATTCTGATGGATGATAGAGTCGCGCCATAGAAGCCATAGAATGCGTGTTTGATACTGATAAGTGGGAGACAATGATCAGAGACTTAACGGTGAACAAATCTAGCAACAGGAAACCTTCGGATTTGGGAACAATTTTGCCCCTCTGTAGACAAACAATACATAGAAGCCTATGACGACTCTCAAGCCGCCGTGTTGGATTGAAACGATTGAACCAGAAGACGCGACATCTGACCTATCAGAAGTGTATCAACGCGTTGGTTCGGTGCACGACAAAATCCATAATCTTTATCGAGCATTCTCGCTTCAACCAAAACCTCTAATTTCGGCCGACCAACATTATCGGGATATTCTGCATAACGAGGCCAACCATACAGAGCCCTGGTTCTTGGAATTATTGGCAACTCAAGCGGCAATGATAGCTGACTGCCATTATGCCCTACAGAACCATGGTGCCAATTTTAAGAACTTGCTTGGCGACAAGAAACTGGGCGAACTGATGCTAGATAGGGTTCGAAAAGACGATTTCAATAGTAGTTCCGTTTTTACAAGAAAACAGGCCGCCTTATTGAGTTATGGAGCCAAATTGTGCCGCAATCCTGAAAAAATGTGTTTCAAGGATATAGAAACACTCCGAGATGTGGGTATAACCGACACTGAAATTCTTGAGGCGGTTCAATCGACCGCCTGTTTTGCCTATTGGGTAAGGTTCATCAATGCATTGGGTGTAAGTCTCGGAGACGAAACTATCGGTTTTTACGGTGATTCAAATCAGTCGAGCAACGATGAATGACAAGTAATTGATTGATCGTCAGTCTTCTCAAGGTAATTTCAGCATCGTAACGGCATCCAGTGCCAATTGCATTAGTTTGATGGGTGTCCGGTTTTTGCGTATCTGTGGCGTACTCGCTCACGGTCACCCCAAAATATCCTGAATTCGTTGTTTCACACGCGCCTGCATATCTTGGGCGCCGGCCTCTCGCCACGCATCAGCATCGGATCGTTCGGACAACTTAGGGTACCAGTTTTCTGTCAGGAATCGTTCCTGGGTGTGCGGGTCAGTGAGAAAATCATTGGTAGGTGCCGCTCGCTGAATAACCTCGAGCGCCAGAGTGCCATCATCAACGTTAACTCCATTGGCCATCTTGCTGACCCACCCGATCATTTCGTCACATAAAGTCAACATTTCGAGCGAGCCCGTGCGACCGCCGGATAGAAAACCTAGATTATGAACGAACGGTGTTTTCGCCAGTGCAGCGATCATAAGGTTAGAGCCGGCCTCGGCTGCTGCCTGGGCGTCAAATTGATGTGAATCGGAACAGCCGGCACCCACCCAGGATGGAATGCCAATATGACGAAAATAGTCACTGGCTCCAAGTCCTGACAACATGTACTCCGGGGATCCATAAGCCAGATTCGCCTGGCGCAAATCCATGGGCAAAACTGCTGAACCACTCAAAACGGGGGCGCCCGGCTCTTCCAGTTGGTGAATGAGGATGCCGGCAAGTGCTTCAGCCGATGACTGGGCGATTGCTCCAGCAGTTGAAATTGGAGACGACATTCCTGGGAATGTTGCCGGATAACACACGACGGGTGTGCGCCAGCGGGCACAATTAATCAGTCGTACGCACAGTTCCGCGGGCAGCCTTAATGGTGAAACGGGACCCATCAGTTCAATGGAAACTGGTTTTTCTGCAATGCGATTCCAACCGCCACTCATGTCCGCAATGATATTCATCATGCGTTCTTGTATAAATTCGTCATGGGCTAACAAGGCAGCAGGTTTAGAGCAATTCTCATACATCGCCCGAACCGTTTCGGTCACTTCGTCCTCTGCAGGAATTTCACTTGGATAGCCCAGTGAGCAGACCATATCGATATTCGGTAATTGCTCGCACAGGCGCGCCGTTTCACGAATGTCTTCAAGTCGGCACGGCCGTAACTCATCGGTGCGAAAATCCAGAATTCGAACACAATTGTGACCTGGGCAAAAACTCGAGACCTTGAGCAATGTGTCAACTCGTACCTGACCCTCCAGATCGTACAACACGATTTGGTCGGGTACTGTCGATATGACTTGTTCAATTAGGTCGGGAGGAATTCGAATATAGCCACCGTCCGCTTCTCGGCAGCCATGTTGCTGGAGCAGCTTGGTGCGCGTTGGCGTATGTTCGAAGATAGCACCGACCTTCCACAAAATTGCCTTAACGGTACTGTGAATCAGCTCCGAACTGTGAGCGCCGACTAACTCAAGTGATAGATTTTGTTCTAGTTTGTCGGACCGATTATTGGCACTGACACTACGTAGCGCCTTTGATTGTCTGCTTTTTGATCGCGGCATTCTAGTTGTTGGACGACTCATCTAGTGTTTTGATATTTCATTCATCATGATGATGAGCCCTACGAAAGCGAACAGTAGATGCACTCAATGACATGATTATTTAGGCGTCAAGACCAAATTCATATACACTTTAATTTAGATATATCCAAGCCTGTGGTCGCCGAGTCTATGTCATATTCCAGATTGGGTAAACGCAACCTGTAGGGTTGTTAGTGCTAGAGAATCGAAACGTTGTTCCGTTGTAGTGAGAGTTATTGTCAGCAACAAAAAAGGAATATTTTTGCACTGGTAAACAGTGCGATCGGGTGCCTAAGTAGTGCACCGACGCCATAAGCAAAATGTAGGTGAAATTATGTCTACAGTAACGAACGATCCATTCTTCGAAGTCTTTGATGAAGTTGATTCAGTCCGCCATGGATTGCCGGGGACTGCTTATACGAGCGGTGAGTTTTTTGAGCTAGAAGCAAATCAGTTATTTGCTGCTTCATGGTCATTTGTCGGGTTTGCGCATCAGTTGGCCAATGTGGGTGACGTGCAGCCACTGACTGTGTCGGGCAAACCGGTATTTCTAGTACGCAGTGAGGCAGATAAAATTCGAGCATTTCACAATGTGTGCCGGCATCGTAATCTCAAACTGATCGGTCAGGCTGGGCATTGCGATGCGTTGATTACCTGTCCTTATCATCGATGGTCTTATGATTTTAGTGGACAGCTCCGCCTCGCCCCATATTTTGGTGGTGGGAAATCAGATCTGCCCGATGGGTTTGATCTTGCAAATCACGGACTTTATGAGGTTCCGTGCCATACATTTCATGACTGGGTATTTATAAACCTGGATGGCCAGGCCGAATCTTTCGATGTTTTTGTTGAGCCGCTCAAGCGTCAACTGGTTGGGTTTGAACCCGAAGAGTTTAAACCTGTGGCAACTTTAGAATTTGGTGAGGTGTCGACCAACTGGAAGTTGCTGATGGAAAACTTCATCGAGCCCTACCACGTTCAGTATGTGCACAAAACAACAACTAGTCAGCCGCTTGAGGACCATTACGTGGTGGCAGACGGGCACTGCCTGGGCAGTGCTATAGATCTGACGGCCGAACAACAGAGTGATGCCGCAGCCGGTACGCTGGGTGTCAGTTCGCGCTATTTAACGCTGTTCCCAAACTTTGTATTGGGGTTGTATTACCCGGATCAGATCGGTGTGCACTTGAACCGACCTGTGTCGGTTAACACAACTCAGCAAAGTCGGGTGATTTATCTCCATCGTGATTCAGATCAAAGTAGCTCTGCGGTTGAACAGATGCGGCAGCTGTGGGATAGCGTGCACCGCGAGGATCACGAAATGTGCGAACGGCTTCAGGCAGGTCGCTACAGCAGCGTCGCCGAAGGTGGCGGTGTACTCTCCCCTCACTGGGAGGCAAGCGTCCGGCGGTTTCAGGAATTGGTTGCTGATGCGGTTCGACCTGGCTTTAAACGCAGGATCTGAACTTCCTGCGTGATATGAAATTGGAATTGTTCAAGATAATGCACGTCTGCCCTAGGAGATTGATCAGGTGGTAGATGAATTGACGGTGATCGCCAGCAGCTATCATCGGAACGGCTACTCCTTCCCGCTTGATGCGATGAGTCCTGAACAGGCTTTGGCCTATCGTAGTCAGTTCGAAGCAGCGGAGCGAGAGTACAAAGACAAAGACCCCGACTTCGATGCGCTTGTGTTTGGTCACGCCAATATGGTGATGCCGTTCATAGATGAAATTACCCGCCTTCCGACTGTGCTGGATCCTGTGCGGGCAATACTTGGTCCTGACGTCATGGTTTGGGGTGCCAACTTATTCATTAAGGAAGCGCGCTCCAACGGCTATGTCAGCTGGCATCAGGATTTAACTTACTGGGATTTGGATGATGTGGATGAAGTCACAGCTTGGGTTGCGTTGTCCCCTGCAACAGTGCAGAGCGGTTGTATGCGCTACATACCGGGTACGCACACCCAGGAGATTGGAGTTCATCGTGATACTTTCGCTGAAAATAATCAGCTCTCACGCGGTCAGGAACTGGTTGTCGACGTCAATGAAGCTGAAGCCGTCGATGTGGTTCTCGCCCCTGGTCAGATCGCCTTGCATCATGGACGAATTTTTCATTCATCGTTGGCAAACCAAACAGACGATCGACGTATCGGACTTGCAATCCGCTATATCAGCCCACGGATGCAGCAGGTATCGGGGGTTAAAACCTATTGCACGTTGGTGTCGGGTGAGGACCGCTACGGCCATTTCCACCTCACTGAGACACCACGCGGAGTGATGCATCCGACCGATCGGGAGATGGCCCACCGGGCAATCACAGCCGGAGGGAAATTCCTCTTTGCTGCGACCTGTTGATAATGCGGCGTCTTCTGTTCAGCACTCTGTTTATTGTGTCTTCATTCTGTGGGTTCCGCCTCGCTTTTGTGGGTTAAGTCAGTCGCACCAGCGTGTGGGTTCACCGTTTTCAATCGCGAGATATTTGTAAAGTAGTTCCTGGCCGAGACTTAAATTGTCAACATAGACGACGGCAGTCATCTCGCCAGCTGTATTGGTTCGTTCCTCATCGAGGGTGATCTCACTCGCATCTAATAGTAGTTTGCTGGCAAACTGCTTTGCCTGCAGTGCCTTAGCGCCTTCTGACTCACACCAGGTACCTGTGCCGTGTGGCTTGAGTTCGGGTGTGTCGATACCAGCGAGGTGTACCGTTTTTGACTCACCTTTTATCTTGAGGATCATGGTATTGCCGTCAAGTACTTCGACCAAAGTTGCTGGGGTGTAGGTACACAGGCAGGCTGCGACAACAGCTGTGCTGGCCATAAGTTGCAAGAGTCCAGCAATCCCCACTAAAGCGCGATATTTGTTGGTGTTTGTCGGGCTAACACGTCGTAACGTCGACAGCGGTAGAAATCTATCCAAATAGTTGCAAATACTCATGATTTTCCTGATCGGTAACCAAATCCTTGAAATAACACGCTCTTCAATCCAGATAGTAGCAACAAACGACCTAAAATTAAGTATTTAAAGATTTCGAGCGGCCTGTTGGTTGACTCTAAATGGTGGCTATGTTTCACTGTTTCACTTGTATGTAGCACGTGTGGTAGCTGTAATGCATTAACCCACATCGTGTCGATATGAAAATTGGAAATTTCCCCACGAGGATTCGAGAGAAATGAAAGAAATCAAGACTTTTCAACAAATGTACCGCGATGGGCACGTTAACCGTCGTGAGTTTTTAGCCGCTATGGGCGCGCTCGGTGTGACCGCAGCGACCGCCGGTAGTTTTTTGACCTCATCCAGTGCACTGGCAGCAACGCCGACTCGGGGTGGATCGGTCATCTTTGCGTCGAACCTGCACGGGCCGGATGACACCTTAGATCCGTTGCTCGGCACATCAACCATCGACTACACCCGGGCAAACGCGGGGTGCAATGGCTTGATCCAGGTTTGGACTGACATGAGTTTACATGGTGAGTTGGCTGAAGAGTGGTCGGTGAACGGTAATGCGACGGAATACATCTTCAAGATCCGTAAAGGCGTTACCTTCCACGATGGTCATCCTCTGGAGGCCGCTGATGTTGTGTGGAGCATGAACCGTCATATTGAAGATGGATCGCCATCTTCGATCGGCTCTTTCTTTACCAACGTGACGGGGTGGAAAGCAGTCGACAAGTACACCGTGAAACTCTCGCTGTCCTCACCCGATGCCGATATGCCGTACAAGCTGACACAGCCGCAAGCCA
>Ga0315336_1003271_pt1 | contig 22072 bp, 16 predicted proteins | sample ASW5metaG_FD_204512 | JGI IMG/M metagenome (GOLD analysis project Ga0315336, IMG submission 204512) | Ammonia-oxidizing marine archaeal communities from Monterey Bay, California, United States - ASW #5 | ecosystem: Environmental > Aquatic > Marine > Intertidal zone | place: USA: California... | reverse complement strand
CTCCGCCGACGATCAAATTGTCCAAGTTGTTCCACTCTGAGCCGATGCCGGTGACCGTCGCCACGCCTGTTGAGCCGGATAATTCTGCAATTAAGCCGAAGGCATTGGAGACCACGCCGCCCGCCTCGATGTTCAGCGTGGCGTTGCCCGAGGGGGCGACGGCGAGCTCGCCCAGCAGGTCAAGCGTGCCGCCGCTGTGGTTGTAGACCGCGGTCCCGCCGCCGGTCGTGCCGAACTTCAGCGAGTCGACCGTGCTGGTGCCGGTGGGCGTCGCGCCGGTGAAGCTGATGGCGTCGGCCGGGCCGATCAGGTCCACGGCCCAGGGGCCGGTACTGACGTTGCCAAACTGCTGGAGGTTCAGGCGGTAGCTGTCGGCGAGCAGCGGGTCGGGGTTCAGAGGGGTGCCGGATCCCGCCCAGGAGAGCAGTGCGTCGAAGCCTGGTCCGGACTCGTCGTCCTGCCCCCGCAAACCGTTGAGGCTGTCGAAGAGGCGCAGGTCCGAGTCAAAGGAGTTTGCGGCGATAACATCACCGGCCGCGTTCGTCCCGCCATCATAGGTGTAGGTCACGAACCGCAGGTCCTCCCCGCTGCCGACGTCGCGCGACAGGTTGAGGAAGAAGTCGTGCTGGTCCCCGCCGATGTTGAGGTCGCCCTCCAGCGAGAAGTAGGCGGACTGTCCCATCGCCGGGCGAATCAGCTGACTTTGCAGGATGACTAGCGACGCCAAGAAGGCCGCCACGGAGCCGAAGATGGTTCTTGTGGTCATGACAGGTGTCCTCTCGCCTTGATTGCGGCCCGCGGTACAATAAAAAAGCCATCGCCCCGGGCGCGCGGACTGTGCGCTCGGGCATTCGGCCCCGGCCGGTGAGGTGTGGTTGTCGCTACAGGTTCATCGGCCGGGTTTTTCTGTTCTGAATAATATGTCTGGTTAATCCATCAGTTCTCTTTGTTGTCTGGTGTGGATCCGTTTGCGTATTCGTCGGTTGATTCCGTTTCTTCTTGTTTTGGTTTCTCTTCTTGGGACGAAGTCTCTGCCGATTGCTTCTCGACAGCGCCCAACCCCTGTTTCGCCTCCAGGCGGGAATTCACGGCGTTCACATCGCAAACTCCTTTGTGGTCTTGATCGAACTGGACGCCGCGTTAGTACCACTTTCTCGCTTCATCTCATCGAACGGACATGCTTTCTTCTGCTGACGGGAGACTGTCAGTTCGTAGCTGTGCAAGAGAACTGCCACTAGATGAATCATTGCGGGAATCCCAACCGCTAGGAAAAATGGGTTGGGGATAGGCGGGGAAGAACCAACAAAGGCCACCAGGGTGTAGGCATACGCTAGGGTGTAGGCATACGCTGCGATCATGCTAACGAGAGCAATCACGCTACCTAGTACCTCGTACCGTTTCATCCAAGCCAGGGCATAGCCCGCGAACATGGTCACGATCAGCCCAATTTGCACTGCTTGGCCAGAAACGATGTCCCACGATAGATGTGGGTCGGTGACGAAGGCAACGCCGAAAATGATTGCCGCCGCGGCGCTACCCCACCGCGCAATGCTGCGTGTCATGGATTCGAATTCGTGAAATGAAGTTCTTTTAGAAAGTGCCATCGCAATTTCGCTTTCATGTAGAGCTGTCCGCGGTACAATGAAAAAGCCATCGCCCCGGGCGCGCGGACTGTGCGCTCGGGCATTCGGCCCCGGCCGGTGAGGTGTGGTTGTCGCTACAGGCTCACCGGTCGGGTTTTTCTGTTTTGAATATGTCTGGTTAATGCATCAGTTTTCGTTGGTCGGTTCTGTTTCTTCTTGTTTCGTTTCTTCTTCGACTGAAGAAGTGCTTGGAGGCTGTTCGCCAGCGATGCCCAAGAGGTGCTCTGCCTCTTGGCGGAAGTTCACGGCATTCAAGTCGAGGGCTCCTTTGCGGTCTTGATCGAACTGGATGCCGTGCTGGTACCACTGTCGCGCTTCGTCCTGGTCCCCGCGCCGCCAGTGGGCTATCGCCAGGAAGAAAAAGTCGCTGCTGTCTCCTCCCTCGCGGAGTTCGACCGACTTGCCCAGCGCCTCGATCGCCTCATCCCAACTTCCGACGCGACAGTGGCCAATTCCCAGGAAGTTCCAGAAGTCGCCTGAGAGGGGGAATAGTTTCAGTGTGTCCCGTGAGATTTGGATCGATCGCTGCGCATCGCGAAACTGTGGCAGCGGGCAGGTGACCAGCTTCTCACACAAGGAAACGTTCGCGATGGCGTAAATTGACACATCTGGGTCTAAATCGGCTTGCAACCGCTCCAGGTCGGCGAAGGCTTTTTGAAACGATGCGGCCGCCTGTTGATCATCTTGCAAATGGTGATACATGAGGCCGATTTTGTAATGCTGCAAGGCAACATTGCAATGCACATTCGGATGGTCCTCTGCAAAAGGACGAGCAAATTCCAACGCCTGAATATGAGCCTGATCCGCTTCCTCGAAGCGTCCCATGGCGACGAGCGCATGGACTCGCTCGCTGTAGGATGTGAACAATCGATGGGTATAATCCCACATACCAGGGAAGACACTGACCAGCGGCTCCAGAAGTTCAATGGCTGTTTGATAGCGTTTTTCAGCCTCGAAAGCTTGCCCTTTTTTCAACAGTAGTCTTCCCATAGATAACACGATATCACCGTATCGTCCTCTCAGCATGGGGCCCTTGTGTCCTCCTTCAAACGCTTTTTTGTAAAGGGCGACGCTGCGGCGCAGGCTAGATTCCGCCTCCTCAAGCTGGCCGACATAAAAGTGATAGTCGCCTAGCTGATGAAGGGCGTGGGCCTCCCCAATTTCCGAGTCATCAAATCCAGAGAAGTCGGCGCGAAGCCGTTTCCACAAAGCCAACGCCTTTCTAAAGTGTGCTTCACGTTCTGATCTCGTGTCCGGATTGTTTTCGATCTGTTGGGTAGCGTAGATGTGAAGTCTGGCGACCTCTGCGAGCAGATGGGGTTTATTCGGTTTTTGTCGGGCCAACTTCTTGGCGATCTCCAGTGCTTTGAGCGTGTAGGGTAGACCTTCGGCTGGTCTTCCGTTGAACAAGAGTCGCACTCCTGCTTCTTGGTAACTACCGCGTAAATGGACTTGGTAAGAGATCCGATCGGGGTAGTCTTTACATAGTCTTTCGAATACCGCCACGGCTTTGAGAGACGCGGGTATCATCTCTTCGTACCGTCCAAGATTCTCATAGGCGTATCCCAGACGAGAATACGCTGAGCCCATTTCGAAACGAATCTCTGGATCGTCGCTCTTCTGCAGGACAAAACCTTCGTAGAACTCGGCTGCGTCTTCGAGCATCGCACGGCGGATTTCACTCATGTGCGGAACGTGGTGTAGTTCCTCGGCTGCCCGAGTGAATAGGCGATCGACCGCGGCGCGGGATTCGCGCAGATTCGCTTCGGCCCGCTCCCGTTGGCGGTCAGCTTCTTCGGCAGCGATTGCCTCGCGTTGGGCCGACTCTTCGGCACGCGCAGCCGACTGCTCGGCGGCGTCGCGTTCCTTGGCAATCAAGATTGTGCTCACGGAGAGCCCAAATAGCACCGTCAGCAACACAGCCGCAGCCGTCGAAAGCCAACCTTTGTTGCGCCGGGTGAACTTGCCGAGCATGTAGACACTCGATGGCGGGCAGGCCTCGACCGGCTCGTCGTTGAGATAATGTTCAACATCGGCCCCCAACGCCGTGGCGGTGTCGTAGCGTCGCGAACGGTCTTTCTCCAGGGCCTTCATCACAATCCAGTCCAACTCGCCTTGCACCAAAGTGCTAAGCCGCTTCGGTTCGGCCTGCCGATTGGCGGCGTTTTCGGGCGAGGAGTCACTCGTACTCAAACGCAGACTGGGTCGCGGCGGATCTTCTTCGCGGATGATCCGCAGCAGTTCGTCAAAGGCAGCCGAACGAAGTCGCTCGCCGTCAAAGGGTGTTTCGCCCGTCAGCAGCTCGTAGAGCAATACACCGAGCGAATAGACATCGCTACGCGTATCGATGTCGAGTTGATTAAGCTGCGCCTGCTCGGGGCTCATGTACTCGAATGTGCCGACAATCTGGCCGAACTGCGTGAAGACTGTTTTCTCAGTGAGCCGGTGCTCGACGGCCTTGGCTACGCCGAAGTCGATGATCTTGGGCACGGGCTGGTCGTCGTAGCGGGCGATCATCACGTTCGAAGGCTTGATGTCGCGGTGGATGATCCCTTTTTGATGGGCGTGCTGAATCGCCTGACAAACCGGCACAAACAGCTCCAGCCGCTCGCGGACGTTGAGCTTATGCTGATCGCAGTACTGCGTGATCGGCAGACCTTTCACAAGTTCCATCACGAAGTACGGCCGACCCGAATCGGTGGTACCCGCGTCGAGCACCTTCGAAACATTCGGATGGTCCATCATCGCCAGCGCCTGCCGCTCGGCCTCGAAACGGGCGATCACTTGCCGGGTGTCCATGCCGGGCTTGATGATTTTTAGAGCTACTCGGCGCGTAACGGGCTTGGTCTGCTCAGCCATGTAAACCACGCCCATGCCCCCTTCGCCGATCTGCTGCAACAGTTTGTACGGGCCGATCAACGTACCGGGCTTCTCGGCAAGGGGCTGGTCAACGGTGTTGGAAAAGTCGATCCCGGGTGGAGGAACATCAAACGGGCCAACCGACTTGTTGTGTGCTGCCAACAGTTTTTGCACACGCTCAAGTAGCTCGATATCGTCGCCGCAAGCGTCCCGGACATACGCCTCACGCTCCGGCGGGGTTGCTTTTCCCAGTGCCGCGAAGAAGACAGCTTTTTCATCGATTGGATGTTTGCTCATCGACCAACTCCTTAACCTCTCTAGAAGACAGTGCGAAATCGCTAAGAAGATCACCTCACGAAATTAGCCGATTTTCAAAAAATAATTCGTCAGCCGCTCTCGCTTGCGTCGTCGCGTTTCAAAGCCGCGTGCAGCCAGGCGCGGGCGTAAGCCCAGTGCCTGTCAGCAGTTGAGGAAGATATGCCCAGGGCATCGGCCGCCTGAGCAATCGTGAGGCCAGCGTAATAGCGGAGTTTGACGAGTTCCGCGGCAGGGGGATCGATCTGCTCGAATCGCTCCAGGGCCTCGTTGAGAACCAATAGATCAATTTCAGGCTCGGAAATGGCGATTTCGGTATCTTCGACACCATGCCGATTCAAGCCGCCACCTGCCCGATCGCTCTTCTTACGGCGAGCCTGGTCAATGAGAATCCGCCGCATCGCCTCGGCGGCGGCCCCGAAAAAATGCCCCCGGCTGTTCCAGTGTTGGGCCTTCTCGACGTCCACTAGCCGAATATAAGCGTCATGCACTAATGCCGTCGCCTGCAGTGTCTGACCGGGTTTTTCATCTCGCAAACGACTGGCGGCGAGTTGCCTCAGTTCGTCGTAGATTAGTGGCAACAGTCGTGAGGCGCCCGAAGGATCACCCGACTCGATCTGTTGCAGGATCTGTGTAACGTCGTTCATGACGCTGATTATACAGTCCCACGAGGGCAGGTGTTAGCTGAGGCCTCCTGGCATGGCAGCACGCACAATTGGGCGCACTCAGAGCTCGAAAACGCCTGCAACTAAGTGGTTGGTGGCTCGGTCGAAAGTGATAGAATGCCGGAATCCAAGCAGGAACACATTTTCTAACACCCACGGATGAGAATCGATGTCACTACCTGGAGAAGCATCCCATGACCGCTGCAGTCGCCTACGTACGCATGTCGTCCGACAAGCAGGAGGCAAGTCCAAAACAACAACGAGAGGAAATCACCAAGCTTGCCAAGCGCGAAGGCTATCGCATTATTCACTGGTACACGGATGAAGCAGTATCAGGTGATGCAACGGAGAAGCGATTTCAGTTTCAAGAGATGATCAGGGATGCGAACTCTGGCAAGTTCAAAGCCATTCTGGCGTGGGACCAAGACCGCTTCGGCCGTTTTGATAGTATTGAAGCAGGGCACTGGATTTACCCACTCCGCAAAGCAGGTGTTTGCCTTGTTACCGTCGCCCAGGGCAGGATCGACTGGAGCGACATCACCAGCCGCATCATCTACGGAGTTCAACAGGAAGCCAAGCATGCCTACCTCCGCGACCTCAGTCGAAATGTTACTCGCGGGCTGATCGCTCGCGCAAAGCGTGGCGAGTGGGTGCAAGGTAATCGCCCTCCGTTTGGCTACGCCCTCGACAATGGCCGCTTGGTCTTGGCCTCGTCATGCTACGTCAAATTGGTGCGACGCATCTTCCGAGAGTATTTGGCAGATACATCGCTCCAGGAATTAACCAGCCGTCTCAACGAAGGGGGTGTAATGTCGCCAAGCGGTGGCGTCTGGTATCGTTCCACAGTTCGCGCAGTTCTCACGAACGTTCGCTATACGGGAACCTTCATCTGGAACGTCCGGTCCAGCTCCAAATACTACTGTGTGCGTAACGGTGAGGTCTCTGAAGCACCTAGAGCTGGCAAGAACGAACCGGGCGACTGGATTGTCCTGGAGAACAATCATCCTGCGATTATTGAAAGGAGAACCTTTGACGCGGCACAACGACGGCTCCTAGCCCGCCGCAGTAAGAAACGCAGCAGTGCTTCGTCGCCGCGGCCAGATCGCTACGTCATGACCGGACTGGTCCACTGCGAAAAGTGTGGCTCGCGAATGGTTGGCCATAGTGTGAAGGGCCATCAGTACCTCATCTGCTCCGGGCATCTGGACAAGGGAGCGTCATTCTGCGACCGCAACACCGTCCGCCAGGACGAGTTGGTCCGGCACGTCGTGGCCGCGCTCGAAGAGAGATTCCTCGATCCAGCGATGGTCGAAGAGCAGCGAGCAGAAATACTCGCCGACACCCGTCGATCAGTCCAACCCGGCACGCGCACGAAATTACGCAGACAGCTCGGGGTGCAGGACGAGAAGCTAGCCAAGGCTAAGCGTCGGCTGGTTGAAGTCGACCTCGACATGGTAAGCGTCGTTCAGCAACGGATTCGCGACCTGCAAGAGCGGCAGACGCAGCTCAAGCACCAACTATCTCAGGCAACTGTTCCCAAGAAGCGACGACTCAGCGAGGCAAATCAAAAGTTTGAGGCGGCACTTTCTCTTTTTTCACGGCTGCAGCAGTCCCTGATTAGGTCGGACTTCAAGACGCTGCGAGACTGCCTGGAGAAAACGATCGACAAGATCGTGGTGAAGGTCAGCAAAACCAAGCAGGGCCGCCGGCACCGGTACCAGCTCCTGGGGGGTGAGATTTATCCGCAAGTTTCTAGCCTGTATTGCTCTCCCAGCTGTGCACACATGTAACCCGATTTTCGATAATTCCTATCCCGCTTTGATGTGCTTTTACCCAAGCCTCACTCGGAACGTGGCAACTTCTCCAAGGTGCTGAATTCAGAAATTTCGTTTTCATTAAGCGATACGAGGGTGGCCCTTAGAGAACCGGTTGGTCCGAAGGCAACAAAGATCGTGTGGTAGCTGCGCACGATTCAGAAGTTGAGAAAACCCCGGAGATTTCTACGATCGCCCGCTGATTAAGAGTCAGTTGCTCTGCCAATTGAGCTAAGGGAGCTGAAGTGTCGCACGGCATTGTAGCGTATCGTGCGGGGTCGATTCCAGCCCCAGTTTCCCCTGCGAAATGGGCACGTGAGGATGCTCGAAATAAGGGTTGTAAGTCCGACCAGCGAGCCGGAAAACCTCGGGGCCCGACATTGTCCGGTAGCCTTCAGGCGAAGGTGATTCTGAAGAGACGTCGCACTTTTCGGACGCCATCGATTGTGGCAGCAGATGACCATTCTTTTGGGGAAAGGAGAATTGTACTACGGCTTGCAAGCGTAGAACGCGACGGCGATTTGAGCCGCGAGTTTGGCGTTATTCATCACCAGCGCGATGTTTGCGGCAAGGCTCCGTCCTTCCGTGAGCTCAGCAATTTTCGCCAGCAGGAAGGGAGTTGTGTCTTTGCCGGTGATGCCATTGCTACTCATCTCAGCGATCGCATCTCTAATAGCGGCGTCGACTTCCGTGGGATCGAGCGCATCGCCATCTGGCACCGGATTGGCAATGACCATGCCGCCGCCAAGCTGCATGTCCAAGCTCGCTTTCATCGCTGCCGCGGCTTCCTCAGGGCTCTCGATTCGGTAGTCAACAGAAAAACCACTGTCCCTTGTATAAAACGCCGGCAGGGTGTCTGTCTGGTAGCCGACTACGGGAACGCCGTGAGTTTCGAGATACTCGAGCGTGCGACCAATATCGAGTACCGATTTAACACCGGCACAGACCACGGCCACATTGGTTCTGGCAAGTTCTTCGAGGTCGGCAGAGATGTCCATCGATTCGGTGGCATCTCGATGGACGCCTCCGATGCCTCCAGTCGCGAAGACACGAATGCCGGCCATCGCCGCGATGCTCATGGTGGCGGCGACCGTAGTGGCGCCATCTTCCTTTCGTGCGACGACAAAGGGCATGTCGCGGCGGCTGGTCTTGATCACTTGCTGGCCTTTGCTGCCTAAATAGGCGATTTCGCTTTCAGTCAAGCCGGCTTTCAAGCGACCGTTTAGAATCGCGATGGTCGCTGGTAGCGCGCCATTTTCACGGACCGTCTGTTCTACCTTAAGCGCCGTTTCAACATTTTTCGGGTGCGACATGCCGTGGCAGATGATGGTCGATTCCAGGGCAACGACCGGACGTCCCTGCTGAAGTGCGGCATGCACCTCGGGTGCGATGTCGAGGTGCGGGTTATTAGGTTTATTCGACATGGCTACTTTCATAGATGCGAGTGACGGTGGCGAGTGACAGGGCAGGGCTGTTGGTCTGCTCGTGGGAGAGAGTGACAGTCGCGGCGGCCATCGCAAACCCCACGGTCTTCTCAAGCTCCCACTGATTCAGCCAAGCATAGGCGAGACCAGCCAAGAACGCATCACCGGCGCCGCCGGCGTTGTTCACGTTGCATTGCATCTTTGGTTGTGCTTGCATGCCTTGTGCACCGGTGGTGCTATAAAAGACACCGCGCTTTCCAAGCGTAACAAACAGTCGTTCAACACCCTGTGTATGAAACCAGTCGGCGAGTTTGGATAATTGCTTGTCTGTGCGGGCAGTGAAGCCGGCGATGGCTTCCGCCTCAATGAGACTCGGTTTCAGTGTGTGCACGGCGCTCAAGTACGGTTTGATCTTGACCGCTTTGGTCGTTGAGACCGTATCCACAAAAAGAGTTTCGCCGGCAAAGTTGCTGGTCAGCCAGGCGAGGGCCTCGTCGTTAAGGTTGGCGTCGATGACGATCAGGCCCGCCTGCTTGAGCAACGGTTTGTGGGCGCGCAAGCGATCCGCCCCCAGTTGGTCGATCGTTGCCATGTCAGAAATGGCGACGTGCATGTCGCCGGTTTCATCGAGGACCGACAGATACGTCGATGTCTGCGCCGCTTCGAGCTGCAGCACGTGTTGCATGTCTATGCCGGCCTCACGACCGTGTTGCAGCAACTGTTCGCCGTGCTGGTCCTTGCCGACGACAGAGATCAGTCGGCACTCGATACCAAGGCGGGCCAGGTTCTCGGCAATGTTCCGCGCCACGCCGCCGGGTGACGTCCGCACGATGCCCGGGTTGGAGTCCCGCATGCGGAGTTTGCTGGCTGGTGCACCGTGGATGTCCATATTGATGCCGCCAATGACCACAACGAAAGGCGCATCGGCGAACTCGCCACCTCCGCCATCGAGGTTGCCTTGGGTGATCAGACTCATGATGTGCCCGATAACGGCGGAACGATTGATTCCCAGCCGACGTGCGATCTCCTTTTGCGATATTCGGGGATCGTTGCGTATGAGTGCCAGAATTTGTTGTTCGCGTTCGATCATGAATTCAGGGTCGCTCCGACTGAATGCGGCTTTGCTACATTGCCGGCTCAGTTACTGGTTAGCATTTTCGGGTTGCGGCAAAGGTGGCGCCTCGGTTTGTCGACGCTCGAGCAACCAATAGGTCTTCATGCTGCAGCCCTTGCCCTTCACTTCAACCGTCCCTCGTTCCTCGATCACAAATTCGTCGTCGAGCAATCCGGCGGCCTGCTCCGACATCTGGATTCGCCCCGGCATGCCGCACGACTCCATGCGGCTGGCTGTGTTCACCGTATCGCCCCACACATCGTAGGAGAACTTCTTGATGCCGATGACGCCCGCCACGGCCGGGCCGGTGTGGATTCCGATGCGAATGTTGAGCGACTGCTCCATTTCAAGGTTGTACTGCTCAACTACCTCCAACATGTCCAGTGCCATGGCGGAAACATCTTTGGCGTGGCCGTCCCGAAGTTCCGGAAACCCGCCGGCGACCATGTAGGAATCGCCGATGGTCTTGATTTTTTCGAGCCCGTGCCTTTCAGCCAAGTCGTCGAAGGCTGAAAACAGGCGATTGAGCCGGCTCACCAGTTCCGTGGGTGTCACTTGTTCTGACATGGCGGTAAAGCCGACGATGTCGGAAAACAGTACCGTAGCCGACTCAAAGTGGTCGGCGATGACCTTATCGCCATCCTTGAGCCGTTGGGCAATCGACACAGGCAAGATGTTCAGCAGCAGCTTTTCTGATTTCTGCCGCTCCAGCTCCAACTTCGCTTCCGCGTTGCGAGCCGCCTCGCTGTAGACATACGACATGATCGCGAGGATCGTAAAGGCACTGGTCACATTGGCCATGAGAAACGTCTCGCGGACGGCCGGGCCCAGGTCAACGTGCGGCATGCCCCAATACTGGACCTTGTAATAGAATTCCAGGAAAGAGAACAGGCAGACGACAAACATCGTCCCCGGAATTAACATCGACTTGAAATTCATCATGAATGCGAAAGCGACGATCACCAGCAGAAAGTATTGAAATCCGTAGCCCCATCCCAAGTAATAGATCGCTATGCACTGATGCCCGACGACTTCGACCGAACCGATCACGACAGCTGTGAGAATGGTGCCCCACCTGCGCAGGATCGCGATGTTGATGATCCAGATCAGCACGCTGCCGATGTTGATCACACTTAGCGTTTTGAATTCAAGATTGTAGAAGATAAAAATCCACGACAGATGCAGTAGCAGTGCCATGAAGTTCGCTATTAACATCGAATAGTAGGTGCGGTAATCGTATCTTTCGACGCTCGGAGGCACAGTGAGCCAGGAACCCAGTTTGACCCGGAGAGAGTGTGCCGCGGCTGGAAGTTGTGTGAACATAGTGTTCATGAGGAGGGTCAAAACGGTTACTAACGGGAGATCGCAGCAAGCGAAACCTTCGAGCCGATCCGTCGGTATCGAACCAGTGTAATGTTAGCCGGGGGTTCTCACTACGGAGGCCATGGAGAATCCACAAGATAACGGGTTTTTGACGCTCACTCAAATCGCCCGAGCTTGCGGTGCACCCAACCTTGCCTCATCACTTTTGTACAATGGGTTTTCTGGCGTAATGCACGTCGGTGCCGCACCCCGAACGCACTAACTAATGAAGAACGAGCGGTGTAATCCAGGTTCAAGACATTCGCGATTGACCGAGTACACGGACAAGGAGTGTAAATCTCGCAATAAATTTCAAACAGACGGTGCCCAAGAGGTTCCGGTGAGCCGATCGAAGGATTTGGGCGACGAAAGTGCGTTCGGGAGTGCCCGATGGCAGCTGGCTAACTGCCGACTGCTACGTCGCGAATCGCAATCGCAGGGTGAAAGCGGGGACGTATGACACGTTTCCTAGAGATATCAGCTTTGGACAAAGTGCCTTGAAGCGGGCAAACTCGGCGATTCACGGTACTTGACATGATAAAAGCCTTGGCTAGAATCACGGATTGTGCGTTGGTGATTGACGGTGCGTTCTCGTAACGTCAACGAACAGGGAACACCGGTGAAATTCCGGGACGGTCTCGCCCGCTGTAACCGAGTTCAAAGGATTAACCGATTCTGAAGACCATTGTTCGCTAGGGACGAAAGTCCTCATCGTGGACGAGAAGGTTGGTTAATTTTTCTCGGAAGTCAGAAGACCTACCGACGCGTGAATATGAGTCCTTTGCGAGCCAAAGGGACTTTGATGCGTTTCCCCGATACGGGTTGTTCATCCAGTAGCGGCTGTTTCCCGAGCTGAATCTTGCGCTCGGGCCAACGATTGCCGTGAAGGATGAATCGTCTGGTATCCGAATTTGCAGCGTTTCCTCCAATTGTTTGACTGATAACGCGCACACGTAGCGTTGTTTGTTGGATTGTTGGTCGCTGAAGTCGTTCCTTACGGAGGACAAAGTCCGTGAGGGCCGCCCGGTCGGCAACATTCCAGCGGCCATTTGCCGCTTCGAGTACTCCTTAATTCACGGAGAGTCCAATGAAAAAGACAGTGTTCATGGCGTTACTAGCATCTCTCCTACTGGGAACTGGTGCCAGCGTAGGTTTATATGCGAACGTCGGTATCGACGAATCATCCCCAGACATTGTCATTTGGGCCCAAGAGGTTGCTTCATTTACCCCCACGGGGTCCGGCAGTTTGCCATCCGAAGGAATCTCGGCTCTGGGCGCTCCTGACTCAACGCATGTGTCACTGGGAGACCTGGACGCGCCTGAAATAGCTTCGGGAGCCTCGCCAGGGATTATTACCCTAGGTTTCGCTCAAGCCTCAATATTCAACGGCCCAGGGTGGGACTTCGCTGTATTTGAAAACGCAGGCGAGTTTTTCACAGCCCCGTTTATTTTCGGTGAACTTGCCTATGTAGAGGTCTCTACCGACGGAATTGCATTTGCTCAGTTTCCGAGCACTTCGCTCAATGTCGAGCCTGGCCAAGGAACGGCCGACACAGAACTGATCGTCCCCTTCGGTAGGGATTTCGCTGGGCTTAATACGAACAACGTTGAGAATCTTGCGGGTATTCACCCGCAGGGAACTGGAACAGCTTTCGATTTGAGCGACTTAGGCGGGGAGCCGCTCGTCCAATCGGGTGCGGTTGACTTAGACGAAATTAATTTTGTCCGACTCGTTGACATACCTGGCAATGGGGCTTATCAGGATAGCCAGGGAAATCCGATTCTCGACGCGTGGCTGACTACGGTCACCGGAGGGTTGGACCTTGATGCGGTAGGAGCTCGTCATGTAATTCCGGAGCCTGCGTCAACTACGTTGGCGTTGTCTTCATTGTTGGCCCTTATGGTCGGGTTTCACCGCTCGTCGTATTCCAAACAGGCTTGACACGTCAGAGTCGAACATTAGATTCAAGAAATGTGCGTTGGTGGCTAGCATCAAGTCAGATGGTGCTGGCAAACAGGGAATTCCGGTGAAAGTCCGGGGCGGCTCCCAGCCCGCTGTAATCGAGAATACTTGAGAGCAATCTTTTTTCGCCATTGTCGAGCCGTTCATAGGAGCGGGTGTGACGAGAAGGCCAGCTTTCAAGCTCGTAAGTCAGAAGACCTACCAGCGCGAAACGAGCGACACTGTGCTTGGGGCATGTCGTGAGTAGTGTTTTCGCATACTTAAATGTCGTCCTATGCCATAGGAATCGACGCTAATTGCGTTGATCTATATGGCCACGCGACGACGGTAGTAGACCAGCATGGGCTTATCCCGTTTGGGTTCAATTCGCGAGTCCGCCCCACAACGTGGCTTCACATTGGTGGAACTGCTTACCACCATTGCCATTATCGGTGTGCTTATCGCCCTGATGTTGCCGGCAGTGAATTTTGCAAGAGAAGCGTCGAGAAGAACAACGTGCTCGAACAATCTTCGCCAGATTGGTATCGCGCTGCACTCGTATCACAACGTGCATGATTCGTTTCCGCCCGGTGGAATTGAATGGCGCCCGCTGGGGAACACCACTAATCGTCAGTTGGCGTGGTCCGCCTTCCTGTTGCCATACCTGGAGCAGCAGAATGTTTTTGTGTCGCTCGATATGAATCAACCGTTTGATAGTCCAATTAACGCAGAAGGGGCTGCGGTACCACTTTCCGTTTATCGTTGTCCAAGTTCTCAACACATGGACCTCAGAGTCGATGGACGTGGAAGGTGTGACTATGGAGGCATCTACGGTGAACGGATAAACAGCCGAAATAATCCGCCAAAGGGCACCATGCTCTATGAGCGGACAGTGGCCGTCCGACAAGTTTACGACGGCACGTCACAAACAATCATCGTGTCTGAGGATACAAGTTGGCCCGACGGCCAGTGGATAAATGGCAGAAATATTTTCGACCAGGCTTTTGCTATCAACGCGGCCCCGGACTTCGAAAACGATATTCGCAGCGAGCATCCCACAGGGGCTTTGGCTCTTTTCGTCGATGGCAGCGTGCGATTCCTGCAAGAAGACTTGGAACTGGCCATCCTGGGAGCGATCTGCACGAGAGAAGGTGAAGAGAATATTTCGGGGTACTGAGCCAGAAGAATCGCCGAGGAGAGATGGTTATGCAAGTTGCAAGTCGAAGTAGAACAGGCATGGTAATTACCGGATTCGTCGCAGGTCTACTGGCGACCGGTACTACGCAGGCAAGAGTCATTGACTTCGAGGACCTCTCCTTGCCGGGCGCTGATAGCGCAGTCGACGAAGTGTTCACAAGCAACGGAGCCCAGTTTCCAGGCGAAACCGTCTTTTCCTGTTGTTGGCAGGGCTGGATTTATTCGAATTCCACATTGAATCAAGATTTGACCGTTGACCCGGGCCTTGTTCCCAACAGTGATCCCACTCAGTTGGCCCAAAGAAGTACCGCTTATATTCCGCCCAGCGGACCGCCGTTAAACTATGCGGTAGCAAGCTTTGTTGACAGCGAGGTAAACCAGATAACTGGCCGAACGGCATTCCAGACGCCTATCTTGCTGCCTCCAGGAGAGACGGTCGAAAGCATCATGGTTGCGAATACAACTTGGGCTGCTAACAATATCGTCAATGGCGATAGCTTTAGCGGGCCGTTTGGACCGAATGACGAATTCCGACTATCCATAATCGGTGAACGACAAGGCTCTGAGATTGGAACCGTTGAATTTGTTTTAGCGGCAGCCGGCGACTTAGTTGATCAGTGGACGCAAGTGTCGCTCACAACACTGCATGGTGCGGATACGCTTCGGTTCTCATTGGCGTCGACTGACACAGTAGTCATCGGAACAACTGAATTCCTCAATACACCCACTTTTTTTGCCATCGATGATATCGTAACCGTCTCGATTGCCGACTTCGATGGAAGTGGCAGTGTCAGCGGCAATGACTTTTTACACTGGCAACGTGGGTTTGGCACGCTGTCCGGTGCGTTGCGCAGCGACGGAGATGCGGACGGCGACGGCAACGTTGATGGCGATGATCTTGGGCACTGGAGTAGTCAATTCGGAGTGAATAGCCCCGGCAACATTGCCGCGGTGCCCGAGTCTTCCTCACTTCTCATGCTCGTATTAGCGTTTATCGCCCAGCTCTTCAGACGTCCCAATGGGCCAAGGCAGGCTGAGAGGGAGGCCTAGGTCTCCGGAGGTCCGCACCATCAGGGTTCACTTCTTGCTATTGCAGTTGTCACGCGCAGCCAGCGCAAGCCGCGTTGGCTCGGTTTGGCGTTGCCGAATCTGGTAATCGGGACGGATCGCTGAGCGATCTGTCGGTCCTATTCGGAGAGCGATGATAACGACAACTGCTCGCAACCGAGTATGTTGGATTATGGCTTCGAAGTCGACTTCCGAGCGGCTGGCTCGGTTCCGGATGACCACCGTTTCCAACTGGGTCATTTTGTGCAATACTCAACGGCAAAATCGGTCCCACCCAAGTGGATTCACGAACCATGGACGAAAAGCTGATCAAGTTTGTCGACCATGCGAGGGACAAGGGAATGGACCACGCTACGATCCGCCAGCTGTTATCGTCGGCCGGTTGGAAAGAGAAGGACGTCGCCGAAGTTTTCTGCACCCGCGATTTGGAACTGCCGATTCCAAAACCGTCTAGGGTTCGGCCGGATCGTCCCCGGGGCCGGCCGGAATCCATTTGGCCCCGCAGGGCCCGAGATGCCTTTTTGCACCTGCTGGCGTTCGGCGCCCTCTACACTTGGCTGACTAGCTTGATTTTGCTGTTCTTCACGTACATCAATTTCGCGTTTCCTGACCCTGCCTGGAGAACCAGCCAATCTGCGCTGGAGGAGACCCTGTCGATCGTTCGCGCCGAGCTGGCCATAGTGATCGTCGCTTTTCCAGTCTTCTTGATCCTGTGGCATTTCCTGTTGCGCGAGGTGGGCCGCGATCCCGAAAAAGCAAAAGGGGGCATTCGCCGGTGGCTGGGGTATTTGTCCATTTTCGTCGGTGGGCTCACGCTGTCGGGTGACGCCATGACGCTTATCTATTTTCTGCTCGAAGGCCAACTTACGGTTCGCCTGGTGTTGAAAGCGGTCGTGCTGTTTCTGATGGCGGGAAGTCTGGTTCTCTATCTGGCACTAACCCTACGTAGCGAGGCGAAGACGGAGACGGAGAAATGACGACAAGAACTCATCTGATGTTCTCAGTTGCTTTGTCGGTGGTGACCATTCTGGCCGTCGTCTGGGGCGTGACCTTGGTCGGTCTGCCAGGGACGGCCCGTCTGCAGCGATTCGACAGGCAGAGACTGCAGGATCTGCAGACAATCTTTCGTGAAGTGCAATCGCTCTGCCGCGATCCGGACATCAAAAATGAGCTGAAACGTGCGCTGCCCGGTACGCTTGATGAGTTGGCAGCGCTAGCACGATCCGAGAAGATCACTTTGACCGATCCGGAGACAGGGGAGCATTACATCTACACGGTCAAGAACGGAATGACCTACGAGTTGTGTGCAACGTTCTCCTTGGAACGTGATTCGGACATGGAGGTATTTTGGAATCACCCGTCGGGCAGTCACTGCTTCTCTATCAATGCCCTGGACCCACCATAAAAGGCAGTTGTCTCGCAGATGCCCGATATCTTTGGAGCTGTCGCGCCAAACGTTGGGTTGACGACGCAGGCGACTACAGAAGTCCAGAGCACGAAGCCTGTACAGCCGGTTGCTATTGATTGCCCAACATCACCGCTTGTAAGCTTGGTTGATGGCCATTTCGATTCTAATAGCGGATCCGTCAGAGGCCGACCAATTCATCGCACATGGTCTGGACTTGGCGTTGAGACTTGACAAGCCGCTTGCGATTCTCTGTATCGCAAAGTCAGACGAGAAGGATCCGACGCCGCAAGGAAGTTCTAGCGCGTCTGAAACCACTCGATTCTCGGGCCGTGTTGAGTATACCGAGAACGTCAAGCAATCTCTCCGTTCGCTTAAAGCAGGCAGCCAATACGAAAGCGTCGCGACCCAAGTGTTCGAGGTTCCGCCAGACGTGGAGGAAATTCGCACGTGGCTCGCCGATCCTCCGCATACGGAAACTCTTGGCCGTTTTGACATTGATACATTATTCATTCCAATACGCCGCGATGAGGGCGATAAGGAACGGATGGCGGCGAAAAACAAGCTGTTCGGCATGGCACACTGTGAAACTGTGCTGTCGGCCGTGAATCAATCTCTAACCGCGCCACTCCCGTTGGACGCGTTCGCCTGCATCGGTGCTACTCCGCGGGACATTCGCAAATCCCGACGATTTGCCTCTCGTTTCCGTCCGGCGAAACCGACCGTGAAGAGTTGGCAGCAGGACGATCCCGCAATTGATTGCGTCGTCCTGACGGTTCGTGGCAAAGCGGGCCAGACAAGAATCGACAACAAGGTGTGGAACGCGATGCGACGTGATGCTTCTTTGCCAATTGCCATGGGCGTCAATCCGGCTGACTCCCTCCGCGAACGGTATCTGTTGCGAACGGAGGGCTTCGTTCAATCTGTTTTCGCGGACTACCAAATGGCGCGAAAAGACCGCGAGCGACTGGCGTCGGAGCTGACTGGCGGCACGAAAGCGTCCCCTGAATTCCTGCTGTTCATGTCCGTCGCAACGGTGCTTGCCAGCATTGGATTGCTGCAAGATTCGCCAGCTGTCATCATCGGAGCGATGCTGGTAGCGCCGCTGATGACGCCGCTGTTGGGGGCTGGCTTAGCGATGATTCAAGGCAATCGCCCCCTGTTTTTCACTGCTAGCCGAGCCATTCTGATTGGCGTCTGTCTTTCATTTACGATTGGGGCCTTCATGGGCTTGGTTTCTGCCGTGTTACCTGCAGAGTTATTCGCCGGTTCGGGATTGCGTCTAACCAATGCAATGATTTCACGTTCGCACCCAAATCTGCTCGATCCATTGATTGGTTTCGCTGCAGGATTGGCCGGTGGGTTTGCCGTTGGTCGCGATAAGAAAATCGGCGCGCTCGCAGGCGTCGCGATTGCCGCAGCACTCGTACCACCCATTGCAACGGCTGGTATCGAGACGACCCTCGTCGGAGCTTACGCGGTTTCGGATCACGGCATGCAAGGCTTCTTGCAGCTTGTAACCGGGGACCCCGCCGATCTACTTTCGAAAGCGAAGTTGATCGACGCCGACCACAATGCTACCCATAGTGTGCGCCTGGTTCTTGCGCCGTTGGCGTTGTTTCTAATGAACGCGTGCACGGTCATTCTAGGTGCGTTCTTGGGCTTGCGGCTGGTTGGAATGCATCGAACGATGTATCCGAAGGAATCCCAACGTTGGGTCTCGGTCGCGGCGCTAGGGTTGATCCTAGCTCTCTTATGCCTGCTGATGCTAATTCCAGTCGTTGCTCTTTATGCTTAATAGTTGCTTTCCGCATCCGGGACAGTGAGCTCTTGTAAGCCGCCGGAGTATGTGGTCTGAACGCACCAATTCAGTTTCAAGACGAGCGAAGTTGACCGTGCAGACGGACAGGGGAGTCGAAAACGTCGTAAAGTTCAACGCCTGACCAGACTTGAGCTTACGACGAATTGCACAGTCAGAAAACGTGTCGTTTGTTGCGATGAATCAAGGCAGGGTTCACCAGGACGTCGAATGTTGGCTCGACGCCATTCACTGGAAAACGGAAGCAAACACGGCGTCAAATGCGTCTTCCCACGAGCCTGGCGACTCGGAAGACCCGCTCTCCAGAGTACTCACCGTACTGGTATCCGGTGTACCAGGGAAACTGGGAGCTGGCCGCAAAGCATCTTGACCGATTTGCTCAGCAGAGAACAATTCTAGTGGAGACGAACGCTCGACGAATGCTAGTTTGCCGGAAACCCCGTTTGCTTCTTCAGCGAGGGCCACGGCCAGCGCCAGGTCGACCAGATCGCCGCTTGCCAGCGATGTTTCGACAACGGGCTCCGTGGCAATTAAGGCTGTCGCCGCTGCTACAATCGGCGCGGCAGTTCCAAACTGCAGTTCCCACACAGATAAGTCGCCGCTGGTGACGGCGCCGTCGAACGTGGCATCGCCATCGGATTGGGAAGCGCCACTGGTGATGCCGAACCCTTGCTGCCAGGATAGAAAATCAAAACCGTTAATCTGCGGATCGCCATCGAAAGAGGCAATCGCCCCACCGCCTGCGGTCTGAGCTTCCACGGCGCCCATGTCAACCCGTACGCCTCCCACGCCGTCGCCGTCAAAGGTTCGCGTAAAGGGTACGCCACGCTGGTCGAATTCGGGAGGTGTAATGAAGTTCGGATCGCCCGCGTCGATCGCCAGGCTGCCAGCCAGCAGGGCGTGGGTCTGGGTCAGCCCGCCATTGTCTGCCAAGGGGCCGAGCAGCGGGTCGATGGGCGAGGCGCTGGTGCCAATCTGGTTGCTATTGGTTCCATTGGTGATCCCGGTGATGCCCGTGTCGACACCGATGAGGTTGAAATCGCTGGCAGTCTCGACAGAGCCGGTAATGTCGTCGTCTGTGCTACCGGGATTGCCCAAGCCGTTCCCAGCCACCAAGGTGTGGCTTAACGTGAGGCTCGTAGTACCAACAATCGCAACAGAAACCTCAATGCCGCCACCAGAATCGGTGCCAATGTTGTCCGCATTGGCCCAGTTTCCGGTGATCGTGCTGGAGGTGATCGTCGTCGTGGCAGAGCGGACGAAAATCCCGCCTCCATCGGCGTCAGCCGAATTTCCGCTGATCGTGCTGGAGGTGATTGTCAAAATGTCAAAAAGGGCGTGGATCCCGCCGCCAAGGCTTCCAGCCGAATTTCCGCTGATCGTGCTGGAGGTGATTGTCAATGTTATCGTACTCGCTCCGCTGTTAGTACCGAGCATGGAAATACCGCCGCCACGATTTTCGGCCGAATTTCCGCTGATCGTGCTGGAGGTGATCGTCGTCTCACCATAGCGGAAGCCAATCCCGCCGCCATTGGCAAAGGCACCCGTGGCCGAATTTCCGGTGATGGTGCTGGAGATGATCGTGAGATTTTCTAGGGAGAAGATCGCCCCGCCATCGCCCGATACGTCGCCGCCAGTGAGCGTCAGAGCGACCAACTCGACGTCGATCTCGTCAGAGTTGACGCCATCGTCGATGTTGAAGATGCGAAAGCCGTCGCCCGTGTTGAACGTATTATCGGTGCCGTTGCCGGCGTCGATCATGATGTCGGCGGGCAAACTGCTTGCATCGATTGTGAGTGCCTCGGTGATTACCAACTCCGCGCCAAGTGAGATCGTCTGGCCGGAAAGCGCACCGTCGAATTCGATCGTGTCGGCACCGATGCTGCCGTTGGCGAGACCGACCGCCTCGCGGAGACTCAGATCGCCGGCGGTGTAGTCGCCATCGTTCTCGTCGACCGCCGTGTCGACGACGAGGTTTAACCCCGCAACCGTTTGCCATTCGTAGGCGCCTATGTCTATTGTGCCACTGGCACGCACAAACGGTGCGCCACGTTGATCGAAGTTGGGCGGCGTCGCAAAACCGGGATCACCCGCGTCGATCGCCTGGCTACCGGCGAGCAGGGCGTGGGTCTGGGTCGGCCCGCCATTGTCTGCCAAGGGGCCGAGCAGCGGGTTGATGGGCGAGGCGCTGGTGCCAATCTGGTTGCTATTGGTTCCATTGGTGATCCCGGTGAGGCCCGTGTCGACACCGATGAGGTTGAAATCGCTGGCAGTCTCGACAGCGCCGGAAATGTCGTCGTCTGTGTTACCGGGATTGCCCAAGCCGTTCTCAGCCACCAAGGTGTGGCTTAACGTGAGGCTCGTAGAACCAATAAACGCAACAGAAACCTCAATGCCGCCACCAGAATAGCTGCCGATGTTGTCCGCATTGGCCGTGTTTCCGGTGATCGTGCTGGAGGTGATCGTCGTCGTGCCAGAGCTGGCTAAAATCCCGCCTCCATTGGCGCCAGCCGAATTTCCGGTGATCGTGCTGGAGGTGATTGTCATAATGTCAAAGAGGGCGTGGATCCCGCCGCCACTGCCTCCAGCCGAATTTCCGCTGATCGTGCTGGAGGTGATTATCATTGTTGTCGCAATCATTCCGCCGGAACTACCGAGCATGGAAATACCGCCGCCACGGTTTTCGGCCGAATTTCCGCTGATGGTGCTGGAGATGATCGTCGTCGTACCGTGATAGCGGACGCTAATCCCGCCGCCTCTGGCAAAGGTACCCGTGACCGAATTTCCGCTGATGGTGCTGGAGATGATCGTGAGATCTTCTTGAGAGAGAATCGCCCCGCCGTCGCCCGATACGTCGCCGCCAGTGAGCGTCAGAGCGACCAACTCGACGTCGATCTCGTCAAAGTTGACGCCATCGTCGATGTTGAAGATGCGAAAGCCGTCGCCCGTGTTGAACGTGTTGTCGGTGCCGTTCCCAGCGTCGATAATGATGCCGGCGGCCAAGCTGCTGGCATCGATTGTGAGTGCCTCGGTGATCGTTAGCTCTCCCTCCATGTCGTCGAGCGTGATCGTCTGGCCGCTGAGCGAACCGTCGAAGAGAATTGTGTCGGTGCCGCTGCCGGCCACCGAGCCATCAACGCTTGTATCGGTATTGGCTGCCTGAATCGCTTCGCGGAGCGTCACCATCCCATCGACAACTAGATCGTCCGCCATCGAATTAACGGTAATCACCGCCAGCATGCGGCGATCTTCAAGCGGTTCTAGTCGCAAGCTACGATCGTGCGGCGGGGAGTTCTGTCTTCGAAAACTTCTTTGACGGCGAAACCACTCAAAACGTTGCATACGGGACATAGGAAATGTCTTTCAGTGCAGGTCGAACAGGTATATTAAGACGTCGCGGCAAATGACTGCTTCTAAGGATGCGGGAAGCTATCTGGCATGCAGG